>Ga0123333_10000330_pt1 | contig 52449 bp, 50 predicted proteins | sample BioC12SIPDNA_3_FD_89957 | JGI IMG/M metagenome (GOLD analysis project Ga0123333, IMG submission 89957) | Anaerobic biogas reactor microbial communites from Washington, USA - Biogas_R2_B C12 SIP DNA | ecosystem: Engineered > Bioreactor > Anaerobic > Unclassified | place: Washington, USA...
AGCAGGGCGTGGTGGCCGCCGATCACGAGGAAGATGATCGTGGCCAGCCAGAAGAAGAGCTGCCCGAGCACCGAGGTCTCCTCATTGAACAGCGGGTCGAAGACCTGGGCCATGGCGATGCCCATCTGTTGGCCGATCATCAGACCCGCCAGTTCCAAGGCCGAGAATAGGGCCAGGATGGCGAACCCGAAGACCAGGCCGATCATCAACTCCGAGACGACGGCGGCGATCAGCACGGCCGGCTGGTTCGGGATGACGATCGCCGACGGATCGAGAAACGGCAGCACGACCAGGGAAATCACGCCGGTCAGCAAGGCCCGGATCTGTACCGGGATGCTCGCGCTGCCGAAGAACGGGGCGAACGCCACCAATCCGCCGATGCGGGCCATCACCATGGCCAGCAGCGGCAGGTTCAGCAGTGCGGTCAGCGCTTTGAGACTCTCGTCCATGTCAGTGTCCCGCTGAGACGTTGCCGAGCATGTCCCGGGCGAACTCCATCATCCGGCTTGATATCCACGGGGCGAAGACGACCACCGCGGCGGCCATCGCCAGCATCTTGGGAATGAAGCTGAGGGTCTGCTCCTGGATCTGGGTGACCGCCTGGAGCAGGCTGATCAACAGACCGACGAACATACCGATCAGGAGGATCGGAGCGGCCATCTGGAGCGTCACCATCATGGCGTATCGCGCCAGGTCCAGCGCTTCCGGTACCGTGATCGTCATCTTCCTTCCCTCGATCTTGACTGGTTGCGGACGACGGCTAGGCGAAACTGGACAGCAGGCTGCCCACCACCAGATGCCAGCCGTCGACCAGCACGAAGAGCAACAGCTTGAACGGTAGCGATATGAGCATCGGGGGCAGCATGAGCATGCCCATCGAGATCAGCACGGCGGCGATCACCATGTCGATGACCAGGAACGGCAGATAGACGCGGAACCCGATCACGAATGCGGTCTTCAGTTCGCTGGTCACGAACGCCGGCACCAGGACGCTGGTCGGCACGTCGCGCCAGCGCTCCACTTCCGGGTTGCCGGTCCGGGCGAGGAACATGAAGACGTCCTGCTCGTTGTTGGTCGCCTCGATCTGGCGGATCATGAACTCGCGGATCGGGCCCAGGGCGTTGGTCAGGGCCTGGCCCTGGTCGAGTTGGTTTTCGAGGTAAGGCGTGAGGGCGTCCTGCTGAACGCGGTACCAGGTCGGCGCCATCACCATGAAGGTCATAAACAGGGCCAGCCCGATCAGGACCTGGTTGGGCGGAAGCTGCTGAGTGGCCAGGGCCTGGCGGAGCAGCGCGAGCACGACGATGATGCGGGTGAAGCAGGTGACCATTACGAGGATGGCCGGCGCTAGTGACAGGACGGTCAGGAGGAACAGGATCTGGAGCGCGGTGGACATGCCCGTGCCGTCTTTGACCGGCGGAATCACCTGGCGGATGTCGGGGATGTAGGCCCCTTCGCCTCCGGCGGTCTGTCCCCACGCCGAAGCGGCCAGCGCAAGAACCGCCACCGCGATCGGAAGCACAAAACCCCTTCGCGAGCGGCGGACGGAACAACCATCAGAGACGATGCCTTCCATGGCTTAGCGCTGGCCTCCAATGCCCTTGAGACGGTTGATCTTATTTATCAACGAATTCAGCTCGGATTTCAACTCCAAAACACTTTCTTCTTCATTTTCTTTGCTGTTTTCGCGGTTTTTATCGGACGGATCGGGCTCGGAGTCCTCCTCTTCGAACCTCGCCCGCTCACCGGAGAACAGGCCCATGAAGCCGGCGGTGACACTGGTCGAGCGTCCCTGCTCAATCTGGCTGAGCAACTGGGCGACTTCGTCGGGATCGGAGACGGTCAGGAGATGGCTGACACTCTGCTCGCTCAGGCCAATCAGGACGAGTTTTCGGCCGACCTTGACCATGGCCAAGGCCTGTTTGGGCGAAAGGTAGGTTCGTCCGAGAACCTGGACGGCGGCCAACGATGAAAACATCCTGGCTCCCGGGTAGGCCTTACGGATCACCGCCAGAGCGACCACGATGAGCACGAGCACCAGGGCCAGGGCGGCCCACAGCGTTCCGCTGAAGGCGCTGAAACCGCCCTTCTCGTCGTTCCGTTCGCCGGACCGGAATTCCTCCGACCCTTTGATCGGGCTGTCCTCGACGCCCGGTTCATCGAGCGAGGCGGGGTTGTTGGCGCTGGAGGTCTCCTGTCCCGCGCATGGCAGAGCGGGACAGAAGAGACTCAGTCCGATAATCACGAGCAGGAAGCGCAGTTTTCCGTTCCGGCGAAGAAACATGGCCTGGCTGTATCCTTTGACGGCTGTGGGTCACTATTGAGTTGTGAACATGCGGTCTTCGCCCCTTGAGGCGTCCGGCGATCGATCAAGGGGTCTGGTCGGCGACGATCTGACTGACCCGCACGCAGAAGTTGTCGTTGAGCACAAGGACTTCCCCGCGAGCCACCAGCCGCTCGTTGACGTAGATGTCGACGGGATCACCCGCCAGCTTGTCAATCTCGACGATCGAACCTTCGCCAAGCCGCAATACGTCCTCGACGAGCATGCGGGTGCGGCCCAGCTCGATCTTGACGTCCAGTTCGACGTCCTGCAGCAGGTCGACCGAGGTCGCGGCGGCGGGCTTGCCAGCTTGCGCCGCAGCCAGTTCCTTGGCCAGATCGGGAAGCCCGGCGGCTTGACTCTCAGCGGCGGGCGAAGATGGCTTCGGTTCGGCCGCCGACGGTTCGGCGGATTGAACCGGCTTGTCCTTTTTGGGTTCTTCCGGCGACATGAGTTCCTCTTTCGGCCTCCCTAATCGATGGGGGTGGGCATGTAATGGGCAATCAAAACGTCCTGGATCTTCCCTTTTCCAATCAGTTCTTCAAGCACGCCTTTGAACTGGCGCCGGAGGGTCGAAAGGCCGTAGTCGGGCTTGTCGGTCCTGGCCAGACCCAGGGCGCCGGCGTCGGCCCCGGCGATGATCGTCCGCATGCGGTCGCGGATGGTGGCTTCGTGGTGCTTGATTTCCTCTTCGATGCCGCCGCCCGCCGCTTCGCCGCCGTGTCCGCCGTGGCCGCCGCCTTCACCTTCGCCGCCGAGCAGGTGCTTAGGCACCAGGGCGTGGACTTCCATCTCGATCACGTAAAGGCGGTTGGTGTTGGTGTGCGGACAGCGGATTTTGGCGATGGGGATCTCGGCCGTCTCCTGGCTCTCCGGGTGCTCGCCCTCGCCGTGCTGCTCGACGATCTCGATGCCCATGGCCTCGGTGGGACTTTGTCCGAAGATCTTGATGCCCACGAACACGCCGACGACCATGAAGACCAGCATGCCGCCGACGATCCCGCCGCCCAGGACCAGCTTGTTCGACTTCTTCGGCGTTGCTTCGGCGGTCTTTTCCTCTTCAGCCTTGGCCATTGTTCAACTCCCTGTCGCGGCGTTACGTTCCGAAGTTGCAGCGGATGCTCCGGGCGTACTCGATGGCCCGCGAGACGACCACGTCCATCGGTTCGCGGACCAGGAGGCGGTCGCCGCTGGTCAACGTGATCAACGTATCCGGCGTCTGCTCGACGAACCGGATCAGTTCGGCGTTGACCACGATCTCCTTTCCGTTCAGCCGCGTAACCTTAATCATGTTCTTTCGTTACCGTCCCATAACCGCCATCGGCCGGATCGGGCGCTGACTTTCGTTACCGCACCATCGAGAGCAGTTCGCTCAGGAGCTGCTGCGAGGTGCTGATGACCCGACCCGACGCGCTGAACGCGGTGGTGGCGGTGATCATGCTGATGAACTCGCGTGTCAGGTCCACGTTGCTCAGCTCCAATGCTCCGCCGATCAGGCTCCCGGCCCCCATCGCACCCGGCGTGACCAGTGCCGGCTCGCCCGAGTTGGGCCCGGCCACGAACGCGTTGTCGCCCTGGGCGATCAGTCCGCCGGGGTTCGAGAAGGTGGCCAGGACCACCTGCCCCAGGGTCCGGGTCAAACCGTTGGAGAAGGTGCCGATAATGCGGCCATCATTGGCGATGGCGAAATCATTCAGCGTGCCCATCGGGAAACCGTTTTGCTGGTCCATCAGCGGACCGGTCGAATTGCCGCCGAGCGGCGTGAGTCCCTGGAGTTTGGAGAAGTCCAGCGAGACCACCACCGGGTCCACAGCCCCCAGGTCGGCCCGGTTGACGGTGACCGAATTGCTCGTGGTGCTGACCAGGGTTCCGGAGGTATCAAAGGTCAAGGTGCCCGATCCGACCACCGGCGAAAGGTCGCTGTCGTCCTGCGACTCGGCGTAGAACCGCCAGGTGTTGCCGGTGCTGGTCTTTTCGATCAGCGTGAAGGTGATGTCCACGTTGGCCGGGTTGCCCAGGGAGTCGTAGACCTGGAAGCTCGTGAACTCGCTGGCTCCCTGGACGTCCTCGTCGATCTCGACGCTGCCGTAGGTGACGGCTGATCCGCCGGAGCCGGTCATCGAGGTAATATTGATCACGCTGTCGGCTCCGAGATTGCCGACGATCTCAATCTCACCGTTGGCGTTGACGCTGATCCCCGCGGGCGGGTTCTGGGCGGTGCTGGTGTTGATCCCGCAGACGCTTTCGAGCCATTCGGTCAGTTCGGCGAGGGTGGCTCCGGAGTCCAGAGCGGCGGTGCTTCCGTTGGTGACGGTGAAGGTGGCCGGCTCCAGGTTCCGTCCGCCCTTGGTCGCCTCGACGGTGATCGTATCGCCGGCGGCGAACAGCGCCACACCCGGAGCGGTGGCGGAGGCAACCGCGGTCAGGGCGGTGTTGCCGGTGGCGGGCACCGCGCCTCCGGCGATTACGAGGGCCTGCGAGGTGGTGGTCGCGGGCGCCGCGGCCACAATCCCGCTGGCGTCGAGGTTGCCCTTGAACCCGGCTTGAGTGGTCGCCTGGGCGATGGACAGCCCGCCGACCGGGATGGTCAGGGCCGAAAGCGTGCCCTGGGCGATGTTGAAATTCTCATCCACCGCGAAACCGAGCAGCATGTTTCCATCGGCGCTCACGAGGCGCTGGTTGGCGTCGATCTTGAACGCCCCGTCGCGGGTGTAGACGCGACTGCCGTCGGAGGTCTGGAGCATGAAGAAGCCGTTGCCCTGGATCGCGGCGTCGGTGTTCACTCCGGTCAGTTCAATCGAGCCGGTGCCGAAGTCTCGTTCGACGGCTCCGGTGCTCACGCCGAGGCCGAACTGCATCGGGTTGGTGCCGCCGCTGGCCGTGCCGGGCGGCGTGCCGAACGACATGGTCTGGCTCAACTGGGTCTGGAACGTGGCCCGCGAGCCCTTGTAGGCCACCGTGTTGACGTTGGCGATGTTGTTGCCGCTGACGTCGAGCCGGGTCTGCGAGGCATTGAGGCCCGAGAGCGCCGAATACAGCGTCGAAGTGATACCCATCGTTCAGGTTCCTCTCTGAAAAATCAGGCGGTTTCGCCGGTTGCGGTCTGGCCGTTGACCTGGATCACGTTGTCCATCGACAGGCGCTGGCCGCTGTCAAGTTCGAGGTGGACCTTTCGGTCCTCGACCTTCACCGCGGTGACCACGCCGGAGACCTCGTTGGCCGACCCGTCGAGTCCGACCACGACCTTGCCGATCATGGACGAGGCGGCAGAGAGACTCTGGTTGAGCGACAGGTTTTCCAGCGTTTCGCTCAGGCTCATCGTGCTCTGGATGTTCTGGATCTGACCGACCTGGTTGACCAGATCCTTGCTTGACATGGGCTCGAAGGGATCCTGCTGCTGGAGTTCCTGGATCATGATCTTCAGGAAATCCTCAATTTTCATGCCTTTCGAACCCGTCGTCGCGGTGCCGGTCGCGGCGTTCGCGGTTTGTCCAACTCCACTGATTGTGCTCATAACGTCCTCCATCTCCGGTCGCCGTCAGGCGACGATGTTGACTGTTTTGACATTGGTCCGGCTCCGGCCGACGGTCATCGTCGGTCGCGGGCTTTCCGGCTCGGTTCTCTCCGCTTCATCCTGCGGTCCCTGTTGCCGCTGCGGTGGCTGGCGGTCCTGCCGGCCCGAATCGAAATTCTGGTTATGCTGGCCATGCTGGTGCTGCGGGTTCTGCCACTGCGGGTGCTGGGCCTGCGGCTCGCGTGTCTGGATTTCGAAACGGTTGACCGTGATGCCCTGGCTCTCGAGGGCGCTGCGCAGCTGCTCGAACCGCTCGGAAAGCACCTGCCTGGCCTCGTGCGTTTCGGTCACGATGTTCAGCCGCATCTGGTTGTCGACCAGGCGAACGTCGATCTTCAGACGTCCGAGTTCCGGCGGGTCGAGTTGCACCGTCAACTGGCTCTGGCGTTCGCCGACGTTGCTGCGGATCACGTGCAGGATGCGGCCGATGTTGGCCTGGCCCGCCTGCGAGGCGTCCGCCTGACGCGAGACCAGGGTCTCGAGCGATTGGCCGAACGACGCGGCGGAAGTCCTGCCCGAGACGTCCGTTCCGCTGAGGGCAAGGTTCGGCGCCATTCGCGGAGCCGAGTCGCCTCCGCTGTTGCGCGAGCCCGAGCCGTCGAACTCGTCGGTCATGGCCCGGAGGAACTGCTCGGCCAGGCCCGTCTCGAATACCACCCGCCGATCGCCAGCGTTCAGCCAGTTGGCCATCATGGCCGTCCGGTCCGGGATCACCCGGGCGGCGATCCGCGTCGCCTCCTGCAGCTTTTCGGCCCTGGCGGCGGTCTCCAGTTCCAGCGGGGCCTCCGTCGCCGGATCGGCCAGTTTCTCGATGGGCGGCTTGTCCGAACTCACAGCCGGGGCTTTCGCCTCGGACCGTGGCGGCGCGGCCTCCTGCCCCGCCTCAACCGCGGTCTGTGAGTCCGCCATCGGCTGACTGGCGAGAGCGCTGACGGTGGCCTCCGTGCTCGCCCCGGGGGAAAATCCGTTTTTACTGCCGTCAACGCCCTTGTCGGAACCGGCGTCCTGCATCTGCCCGGAGTCAGATGATTTTTGAACGCCGTCGCCAGTATCATTCGCGGCGCCGCCCTCCGACGCCGACGCTTGCCGATCCGGTGCCTCCGTTCCCTTCGCCCCGTCGGTCCGCGCTCTCTCGCCATCGTTTCGCGACTCGTCGGATGTCCGTTCGGCCCGCGCGCGGGTCTCGTCGGGACGTTCCTCCGCCCGATCCGACTTGGCGCCCTCCCGCTCCTGGCCGGCGGCCAGGCGATGCGAATCCGGCGAAGCCGATCCCGCCGCCCCGCCGGCCAGCATCTGGGCGAAGTCGTCATCGTTCTGCAGCTGCACGCTCGACCGTCCCCGTTCGGGGCTCTGAGCGGTCAACGACTCTCTTGGTGAAACCTGGATCATCATGTCAGATGCTCTCGCTGTCCTTCTGCCCGTTCAGGATGATTTCCTGGGTGCGTATCCGTTCGGTGATCTGCCGGCGCTTCTCCTGCTCAGCCGGCGTGGCGAATTCCTGGAGGATCTTGGCCTGGTTCCGCTTCGGCATGCTCATCAGATAGCGGACCACGATCTCCAGGTCGAGTTTCATAAAGTCCTCTTTGACCTGGTCCGGCGGAAGCTGGGTGTACATGCTCAGGGCCTGGCGGAAACCCTCGTCCTCGTTGGCCTTCTGCTGGAGTTCGACCTGGCGGGCGAAGAGGCCTCGCTCGTCCTGGAACGCCTCGCGATCGCGGATGAGCTTGAGTTCGGCGTCCTTGAGGCGGGTCAGCCGGTCGTCGACCACCCGGAGTTGACGGTCGAGCATGGCCGAGCGCATCTCCACCTGTTCCAGCCCCATCGCCGGCGCCTCAGCCGCCGGCTGGGTCGTCGGCGTCTCCTCGTGAACCACCTCCACCATCTCCTTACCCGCCAGCACCGCGGCGATGGTGTTCGCCACATCAGCGTTGAGTCGTCCGGACAGCACGAGATAGCCGAACAGCCCGCTCAGCACGAGCACGACCGCCAACGACACCAGGGCCAGCAGGTGGTAGATCAGTTTCATGCGTCGGTATCCTCATCGCCCATCTGGCGGCGCCACGCGTACTTGGACGTCGCCACGTCGTCCAGGGCCAGCGTTTCCTTGCGCCGCAACTCGGCCATGAAACGCTCGCGGGTCCGCTCCTTGAGTTTTTCCATGATGTCCGTCTGCTTCTTGGCCTCGGCCAGTTCCAGCTTCGCCTCGTCCACCAGCTTCTGGGCGCCGGCCAGCGACTGCATTTCCGTGTGCCGCACCACGTGCAGGTGGTTCAGGTAACGGCGGTCGCCGATGAGGCGGTCCGGACTCAGCGTTCCAACCAGGTCCGTCTGACGGATGCTCTCGTAGTGCTGCTCGATCTGCTGATCGACGGCGGCCAGTTGGTCACGGGCCCGGACAAGCAGCGCGACGCGCTGGGCAACCTTCCGCTCCTGCTGCTCCTGGCGGAGCTTGCGAAGCTTGAGGATTGGTTCCAGCCTGAATTTGAATGCCGCCATCGACTATTCCTTTCCCGCCGGCTGTGCCGACCCGCTGCGCTTGCCGTGGGCATTCTGGGCTTCCTGGTCGATCTTTGCGTTGAGTTCGAGCAGCGCCTTTTTGGCCTGGCCAAAGAGCACCCGGTCCCGCATGCCCTGGCGCACGAAGTTGTCGATGGCCGGGTGCGTTCGCACCGCCAGATCGATCTCCGGATTGCTGCCCGGCACGTAGGCCCCGATGTTGACCAGGTCCTCGACGTCGTTGAAGATCGCGATCAGCCGCTTGATCCGCGAGGCCACGTCCCGGTGCGGCGAGTCCACCACGTCCGGCATCACGCGACTGACGCTTTCGAGCACCGAGATCGCCGGATAGTGTCCGCGGTTGGCCAGCGACCGCGACAGCCAGACGTGGCCGTCGAGGATTCCGCGGACCGCGTCGCTGACCGGTTCGGTAATATCGTCACCCTCGACGAGCACGGTATAGAAGCCGGTGATCGAACCCTGATCCGACTGCCCGGCCCGTTCGAGGAGTTTGGGCAGCATGGCAAAGACGCTGGGCGTATAGCCCTTGGTCGCCGGCGGCTCGCCCGCGGCGAGCCCGATCTGCCGCTGGGCCATCGCCAAGCGGGTCAGCGAGTCAACCAGCAAGAGCACGTTGAGCCCCTGGTCGCGGTAGTACTCGGCGATCGACGTCGCCGCCATGGTCGCCCGGATACGCAACACCGGCGACTGGTCCGAGGTGCTGACGACGACCACCGCCCGCTTGCGCCCCTCTTCGGTCAGATCGCGATCGAGGAAGTCGCGAACCTCCTTGCCCCGCTCGCCGACCAGGCCGATCACGATCACGTCGGCTGAAGTGTACCGGGCAATCATGCCCAGCAGGATGCTCTTGCCCACGCCCGGCCCGGCGAAGATGCCCATGCGCTGGCCCTTGCCGCAGGTCAACAGCGAATCGATCACGCGGATGCCCGTGCCCAGCGGCTCGGTGATGCGTTTCCGCGTGGTGGCCGAAGGGGCGGCATTGGTCAACGGGTAGTAATCCTGCGGGCAAATCTCGCCCAGGCCGTCGACCAGCTGCCCGAACCCGTCCAGCACGCGTCCCAGCATCGACATGCCCACCGGCACGTGCTGCAGACTGCTCGTGCAGCGAACGCGATCTCCCCGGGCGACACCGACCAGTTCGTCGTAGGGCATGATGACGGTCTGGCTGTCCTTGAAGCCGACCACCTCGCCCAGCAGCGGACGCCCCGTCCGCCGAACGATCTGGCACTGCGACCCGACCGGCACCGGCAAATCGTCCGCGGTGACCGTCAGGCCCGCCACGCCGGTAACCACACCGGTCAGCCCGAACGGGCTGATCTGCTCGAGCAGTTCGTGTTGTCGGGCGAACATCGTGGTCATGCCGTCGGATCATCCTCGCTCTGCGGCGGCGCATCGGGTGCTTCCTGAACCGCTGGAACCCGGCTCCAGGCCTCCGTTCTGGCCTCCATGCCCGGCACCAGGTGCTTGGCGATCATTTCGATCTGGGTGGCGATGCGGCCATCCACCTCGCCGCCCGCCGACCGGACCAGACAGCCGAACCGCTCCACCGACGGGTCGGCAACGAATTTGACGTTCTCCATTCCCGCGCGGAACTCGGCATGCTGAGGATCGAGTTGCTCCAGCGACTCGAGGTCCACCGGGTGCATGCGGACGACCACCTGGTGACTCGATGCCACCAGATCGACCGCTGACCGGACGGAGGCCAGCACCGCCTCCGGATCGTGCTCCACCGTCCGCCGGATCACCTTTTCCGCGATCGCCAGGGCCAGGGCGAGCAGGTCGCGGTAGGCCCGGCTCACCAGTTCGTGGCGCTCGCGGTCGAATTTCGTCAGGAGGTCCTCCAGCGATTTGCGGAGCTCAGCCGCCTGCTCCGCGTGCTGCTTTCGGCTCTCTTCGAGGGCCCGCTTCTGTCCCGCTTCGCGTCCTTCGGCCAGCCCCTGTTCGATCCCGGCCTTGCGGCCCTGCTCTTTGGCCTCCGCCTGGAGCTGTTCCGCCTTCGTCTTGGCCTGTTCGAGGATCCTGGCCGCCTCGGTCCGCGCCGTCTCCAACTCGGCGAGGCCCTGCCGGCGGATTTGATCGGCTTCTTCCCGCACGTCTGCGATATTGAACCGCGAGGGCCGAAGCCCCTCAACGCCCAGCATCCTGTTCTTCAGCACTACCGCCATAGTCATCCGTTACACAATGATGTCGCCGGCTCCGCCGCGACCGGCGATCACGATCTCGCCGGCGTCGTCGAGCCGCCGAACAATGTCCACGATCTTCTGCTGCGCCGCTTCCACGTCGGCCAGCCGCACCGGACCCATGTACTCCATCTCCTCGTTGATCATCGCCGCCGCCCGCTCCGACATGTTGCGGAAGATCTTCTCCTTGAGCTCTTCCGAAGCCGTCTTGAGGGCCAACGCCAGGTCCGAGTTGTCCACCTCCTTGAGCACCGTCTGAATGCCGCGGTCGTCCACCAGGTTGATGTCCTCGAACACGAACATCAGCCGGCGGATCTGCTCGACCAGCTCCGGATCGACCGTCTCGAGCTGCTCCAGGATCGCCTTCTCCGTGGTCCGATCGGCCAGGTTCAGGATGCTCGCCACCGTCTCGACTCCGCCGGCCTTCTCGAACGTCTGCGACACGATCGCCGAAAGCCGCCCTTCCAGGCCTCGCTCGACCTCGCGGATCACCTCCGGATTCGTCTGCTCCATCCGGGCGATCCGCACCACCACCTCCGACTGCTTCTCCTGCGACAAACCGCCGAGCACCTCGCCCGCCTTCTCCGGCGGCAGGTGCGAGAGGATCAGCGCGATCGTCTGAGGGTGCTCGTCCTGGATGAACGTCAGGAGGTTTTCGCTCTCAGCCTTGTGCAGAAACGCGAACGGCGTGGCGTTGACCGTCTGCTCGATGTGCTCCATCACCCGCTCGGCCTCTTCCTTCGGCAGCGACTGTTCCAAAAGGGTCTTGGCCAGCAGGATGCCGCCCTGCTCGGCGTACGACTGGGCGAGGGCGAGGTTGTAGAACTCCTCGACCACCGAGTTGCACAGGTCCGGCTTGACCTGCCCGAGCCCGGCGATCTCCCGCGTCACGTCCGTCACCGAGTCCCGGTCCAGCCGCTTGAGGATCTCGGCCGCCGCGTCCTCCGAAACCGTCAGCAGCAGGATCGCCGCCTTCCGGATCCCGGAAAGCCGCTTGTCATCCACCGCCTGTTTCGATTTCTGCTTCTGCTGGACCGCCATGCGTCTTGGGCTCCGTTATTTGTCCTGCACGATCCACTGCCGGACCAGACTCGCCGCCGAGTCCGGATCCTCCTTGACCAGCGTGGCAACCTGCTCGGCCATGTTCCGCACCCGCACCGTGTCCTCATCGACCTCGACACCCTGCAGGACCCCTTCGGTCTGTCCCGCCTCGCCCACCGGACCCTGGTCCGATTCGAGGGCCGGCGGCGGTTCGTTGAGGGCCTCCAGATCGGTTCGCGGCAGCGAGATGCTGGACGAGGCCTTACGGAGCATCATCAGCACCATGGCCAGACTCGAGAGGGCCAGCACCAGCAGGCCCGCCGGTTTGGCGTACTCCATCACGCCGCCCGGCAGCACGGTCCCGCCGGCCCCGGCCGTCGCCGCCGTCGCCGCCTCGGCGCCGGGCGTCTGCCGCTCGTAGTACCAGCTTGCCTGGACCTGGTTCAGGTCCGTTCCTCCGATCACCGGAAGAACGGTCTTGCGGATCTCGGCCAACTGGGTCTGGATCAGCGTGTCCAGTTGTTCGGGGCTGGGCTTCTCCTCGCTGCCCGTGCGGTCGCGGTAGACCTGGAGGAAGTAGCTTCGGGGAACGTTCACTGTCGCCTGGATCGACTTGACCTCATCGGGCAGCGTCTGACGGACGATCGTCGTCTTGTCCCGCTCGTTGTTGAATTCCGTCTCGCTCTCCTTCTCGGTCGACTGCTCCAGTTGTTCAGCGGAGCTGGCCAGCGCCACGCCCACGTTCGGCCGCACCCCCGGTTCGCCGCCCGAATCGCCCCGGCTGTTGGTGCTCTTGATTTCATGCTCCTTCGAGACCACCGGTTCGCCGAGCTTCTGCTCTTCGGTGTGGACCTTTTCCGACTCCAGTTCGACGTAGACCTCGACCAGCGCGTCCGGAATGCCCAGGACGTGCACGACCTTGTCCACGAAGTGCCGCTCGTACTCCCGGCGACGGTCCAGCAGGTCGCCGCCAAACGCCGAGTCGCTGCCCGGCGCCCGGTAGGCTGAGCCGTCAGCCACGATGTTGACCCGGTCCCGGGTCAACCGATCCACCGCCCCGGAAACCAGGTCCGCCACCGCCATGACCAGATGTTTGCTCGGCTTGTTGCCGCCCCGCATCTGCAGGTAGACCGACGCCGACGGGTCGCTGCTCGGTCCGTCCGAGAGCAGCCGCCGGCTGCCCTGGTTGATAATCACGTGCGCGTCGTGGACGTCGTCCATCATCGCCACCACCTGGGCCAGACGCTGCTCCAGCGCCAGTTGCCAGCGCCGCTGGCGGTCCTCGGAGGTCAGCCACATGTCCGACTCTTCAATGTACTTGCGCCACCCCTCGCGCATGTCCTTGGGCAGCGCGCCGGCCAACTGAAGCCGGGCCAGCAGGCGGTCGCGGTCCTGCCGGCGAACCAGTATCTTGTTGCCCTCCACCTGGTACGTCACGCCCCACGTGTCCAACTGGTTCTGGATCGACGCCACCTCGCCCGCCGAGAAGTCCTGTTCGAGCAGCGGGATCAGTTCCGGCGTGGCCGTACCCACGATCAACCAGACGAACGCCAGCCCCATCAGAACCAGAATCAGCAGGAACAGAATCTTGTCCCGGGCGTTCAGCGAACCCAGATGCTCCTGAATCTGAACCAGCGCCTTTTTAACGAACTCCATTTCGTTTCACCCCGTAAGTGCGCGGATCGTCACATCCGCATGTTGCGTATCTCCGTATACGCATCCACCAACTGGTTCCGTATCTGCATCAGCAGCGAGAAGGCGACGTCCGCCTTCCGCACCGCCGAGAACACCTCAGCCACGTTGGTCGCCTGACCCGTGGCCAGTTTTTCGGTCGCCGTCTGCGCCTCCTGCTGCAGACGGTTGACCTCGCTGATACTGTCGAGCAACTGCTGCTTGAAGTCCTTGCCGTCGGCCGAGCCCGCTCCACCCGCCCCACCGACTCCCTGGCCGCCCTGGGTCGGCCGGACCTTGCTCAGGTTGTTCAGAAATTCCAGTTTATCCACCATGCCTGCTATCTCCCGTCTCTATCCGCTCCACGTCACGCGAGCAGCCGCATCGAATTGGCGATCATCGACTTGGACAGTTCGTACGCCGCCAGGTTCGCCTCATACGCCCGGCCCGCTTCGATCGCGTTGATGTACTCGAACGTAGGATCAATATTCGGATACTGCACATGACCGGCGTTGGGACCCGAGGCGATCGCGTGCTTGTGGCCCGGCTCGTACTTGAGCCGGAAGTCCGAAGGGTCCTGTTCGACGCTGGCCACCGTCACGCCCAAACCGTCGCCGGCCGACGAACCGGGACGAAATACCACGAACCGACGGCGGTACGGATTGGGCCTGCCGTATTCGTCCTCGGTCACGTCGGACATGGCCAGGTTTCCCGCGACCACGTCCATCCGCGTCCGCTGGGCGACCATCCCGCTCGTGCTGATGTCCAAACTCGTAAACATCTAATCCTGTCCTCTATCCGGTGAAGCTAGAACCGCATCCGGATCGCCGTGTCCAGCAGATGGAACCGGCTCCGAAGCAGTTCCATCGCCACGTTGTGCATGATTCCGTTCCGGGCCATCTCCGAAACCTGCTTTTCGACGCTGCGGTTGTTGCCGTCGTGGAACAGCAGGTACTGGTCATGGTCGATCTGAGGTTCCCGGTCAATCGTCGTCTGTCCGGATTTCCGCTGCTCGACCATCCGCTGCAGGTCCGACTGAAACGCCTCGCAGTCCAGGTCCTGGCACTTGTAGCCGGGCGTATCGATGTTGGCGATGTTATTCGCCAGCAGTTCGTGGCGGGCCTGGCAAAACGTTGCCACCCGCTCCAGAACGCCTATCTCCGGCATGTCCAACAGCCCTGACATCGCTCAAACCTTTCCGTCCCGCGGCGCGGAACCCGTACTGCCGATTCCTACAGCAACCGCCGTACCAAATACCAAGTCGTTCATTTGCAGCGATTTAGGATTCGCGCCCGATCCCGCTCTATCGCACATATTGCGCCTCCCGCGCAAAACCTGCGCCGGCGTAGTTCATCTCGACCCCGTCTTCCTTCCAACGTTTCAACTTCAGGCCCAGCGTCCGCAGGCCGATGCCCAGAGCCCTGGCCGTCCGGGCCCGGTGGCCGTCGTGCTCGGCCAGCGTCTTGAGGATCAGGTCGCGTTCCATATCCTCCAGCAGGTGCCCGGGCCGTCCGCTCAGTTCCGTGTCGGCCCGCTCCGGTCCGCGAAGCCACGGCTCAATCATCTCAGCCGAGATCCGCTCACCGCAACTGAGCACCCACGCCCGCTCGATCAGGTTCTCCAGTTCGCGGACGTTGCCCGGCCATGCGTAGCTCTCGAGCAGGCTCATCGCCTCAGCGTCCAGGCGGGCCTGAGCCCGATCGTCCCGGCGGGCCAGACGCTCGAGGAAATGCTCCGCCAGCATCACGATGTCGTCCCGCCGTTGGCGAAGCGGCGGGATATGGATCGGCAGGACGCTGAGCCGGTAGTACAGGTCTTCCCGGAACGCTCCCTGATGCACCCATTGGCGGAGATTCCGGTTGGTCGTGGCGATGACCCGGACGTCGGCGTCGCGGGTCACGCTGCTGCCGACGCGTTCGAATTGCTTCTCCTGCAGCACACGCAGCAACTTGGCTTGGAGGGTCAACGGTATTTCCGAGATCTCGTCCAGCAACAGCGTCCCGCCGTCGGCGAGTTCGAAACGTCCCCGGCGAAGCTTGTCGGCCCCGGTAAAGGCCCCCTTTTCGTGCCCGAACAGCTCGCTCTCCAGCAGATTTTCCGAGAGGGCCGCGCAGTTGAGGCACAGCAGCGGCTTGCCCGACCGGGCCGAGGCGGCGTGAATGGCCCGCGAAACCATCTCCTTGCCCGTCCCGCTCTCGCCTTCCACCAGCACCGTGGCCTCGCTGCGGGCCAGTTGGGCGATCTGCCGGCGAAGCTGCCGCATCGCCTCCGATTCGCCGATCAGTTCGCGGCCGCGGCACAGGTCGCCCACCGTGCGGCGCAGGGCCTCGTTCTCCCGCTGAAGCTCGCGCTGCTGCATCGCCCGCTCGACCAGCAGTTCAATTTCCTCGGCCTCGAAGGGCTTTTGAATGTAGTCATAGGCACCCAGCTTCATCGCCTCGACCGCGGTGGCCACCGTCCCGTAGGCGGTCATCAGAATCACCGGCAGGTCCTGCCCGGCCGCCCGAAGCCGCCGCAGCAGCTCGACGCCGTCCATGCCCGGCATCTTCAGGTCCGTGATCACCAGGTCGAACGGGCCCTTGCGGACCGTCTCGAAGGCCGAGGCGGCCTGATCGAACGTGCGAACCCGGTATCCGGCCCGCCCGAGCGTGTGCATCAGCGAATCCCGCATCAGTTCCTGGTCATCAATCACCGCAATCGTTGCCATCGTCCTCTTCCTGTTGATCCGTCCGTTTGCTTGATCCCTTGACCGGCAGCTTGATCGTCACCTGGGCTCCGCCCATCTCGCTGCGCCCGACCGCGACGGCCCCCTCGTGGGCCTCCACGATCCGATGCACGATCGCCAGACCAAGGCCGGTCCCGTTGTCCTTGGTGGTGAAGAATGGATTGAAGATCCGGTCGGCGACTTCCGGGGCGATTCCCGGACCGCTGTCGCCGACGCTCAGCGTCACGCGCCCGCCGCGCCGCGAGAGGGCGACCGCCACCACGCCGCCTTCGCCCGCAGCCTCGATGGCGTTGCGCACCACGTTGAGCACCGCCCGCTGCATCATATCGCGGTCGCAGACCACCGTCGTCTGGGCCGGTCCACGATACGAAAGCTGCGTTCCGCGCGCCGCGACCAGATCACCGAGCAACCCGGTCGCTCCCTGCACGACCGCCACGAGATCCGCCTCGTGCATCCGCGGCTCGACCGTGTGGGTCAGGGCCAGCACTTCCGAAACCAGCGACTCGAGCATGCGGACGCCGCTGATGATCTTGTCGGCCAGGTCCACCGAACCGCCCAACTCGCGAAGATCTCGCTTCAGCAAATCGGCGTAAAGCCGAATCCCGCCCAGCGGATTCCGAATCTCGTGGGCCAGGCCGGCCGCCATCTCGCCCAAGGCCGCCAGGCGCTTACGCCGTTCGAGCTGGCGGTTCTTACTGGCCAGTTCCGAACGCAGCCGGCGGACCTCCCGCTGCAGGACGTCGTGGCTCTCGCGAAGCTTCTCCGTCGCCTCGTTGTAACTGGTCAGCAGCCCGAGCAGTTCGTCTTCCGTCAGATTGAGTTTCGCCAACGTCTCGCTCATGGCTTACCCGCTGATCTCCAAGTTCAGGCCCGCGCCGTTCGACGTCGGACGACCCGCCTGTCCGCCGCCGTACGCCTGCGTCGCCGCCCGGCCCTTCGAAGCCGCGGTGATCTTTCCAGCCACCTGCTGCTTGCGCGAAAACAGCTCCTGGCAGTCCTCCTGATCGTGGGTCAGCAGCAGGTTGAGCATCTCCTGAAGCTCACCCAAAAGCTGCTCGATCTCCCGGCGGCACTCGTCGTCGAGCTGTTCCCTGACCCGCTCCCAGTCCTGCTGGTACGGGGCCAACTGACGGTGCACCTTGCCGATCGTCTCGACGATCCGCTGGCGTTGCCCGAGCAGGGCCAGCAGCGCCTCGGAGTCCTCGGCTTTGATCAGGGCCCGCTGCTGCTGGGCCAGGTGCTGGAGTTGCTCGTAGCACTCCCTCTGTTGCTTCAGGAGCTTCAGAAGCTCAGGGCCGATGGCTGAGGGGCTTTCCACTTGTTCCACGATCCGCTCCGTCACACTAGAAATCGTTTGCCGTTTCCGTTCCCTGGGCCAGCGTGCTCATCCGGCTCTCCTCGAGCACGCCCGACCCGTAGTTCCACTCGATCCATCGCCGCCACTCCTGGCGGGAGAAGATCGTGCCCGGCCCGGTGAATGCCTCGTCAGGCAGTTGCTGAATCAGCCACTTCATCTGCTCCAGCACGGCCTTGATCTTGCCCCAACGCCCCAGCCGCTGGTAGGCGTTGACGATCTGCAGGTAGGCGGCCAGGGCGATCTGGTCCCGCTCGTAGTGATCGACCACCCGCTTGTAGGCCCGGACCGACTCATCGTAGTCGCCCAGGTCATAGAGGCAGTCGGCGTAGTAGAGGTAGGACAGCTTCAGATACGTATTCTCGAGGTCCGAAAGGTCCGCCAGCGAATCCAGCGAACGCATCGCGTCGAGGTACAACTCGGAGGCCCGGACCAGACTCGTCTTCCAGTTCAGCAGCAACTGCGACTTGAGCTCGCGATCGTTGGTCCGATCCACCTGCCGCAGGTGCTCTTCGGCCAGACGCCGGTAGGACTGGGCGATCAGGAACCGCGCCTCCGGACAGGCCCGATCATCCGGGTAACGCTGAAGCGACTCCTCCAGCCTCGCCGCGCACTCCTCGTATCTCTCCTGGAAGTAGCAGAGCTTGCCCAACAGGAACAGGGCCTCACGGAATTCGAGGGCCGAAGGGTCCAACTGCTGCTGGTTCGACGTGTCATCCACCATGGTCCGCAGCAGCGTCTCCGCCTCGCCGTAGTGCTCCGGTCCCAGTGTCATGAGGCACTGGGCCGTCAAGACCATCGCGCGAAGAGCCGGGAGCGTCCGAGGATACTCGTCGATCAGACGCTGATACTGCTCAATCGCCTTCTCCGGCTCGCCGCGACCCTGGTAGAGCTGCCCCAGCCGGGACAGGGCTTCGGCCAGGTGCGGGTCGGCCGGCCAGGACGCGACGAACAACTCCAGCATCGAGGTCGCCATCGAACCGTCGCCGGCCAGGTCGTAGCACGTCACCGCCTCCCACAAGGCGTCGGCCGACGCCCGATCGGCCATTCCGCGGCCGTGAGACAGCGAGATGAAGTCATCCGCCGCCTCGCGATAGTGCCGGCTGGCCCGTTCCCGAAGTTCGGCGGCCAGCTCCGGCGAGCCCACCTTCGCCAGTCTGCCCGAGAGATCCTCGGCGACCTGGCGATGCCACACCGCGATTTGACCCAACAACTCGTGGCGAACCCGCTCATCCTCCACCGCCGTCTGATCGTATTCCAGTTGGGCGAACGGCAACGCCTCTTCCAGGTTTCCGCCGTCGGCCAATTTGCCCGCCACCGAGGCGATCGAGGCCACGACGTCCTCGCGATTCATCAGGCGATTGTGGCCAACCTTCGCCAGGAGCGCGAAGGCCTGATCGTAGGCCATCCGCGACGCCTCGAAACGATGAACCCGGGCCAGGGCCGCAGCCCGACCCACCAGACCCGCCAACGCGTATTCGCTGCCGGGATGATACGTCATCACATCGTGGAAGAACGCCAACGCCTCCTCCGGCCGGTCGTCCTGCAGACAAAGCCGTCCCAGAAGGAGCGTCGTCCGGGCCTCCAGATCCCCTCGAGTCTCCAGCCGATCCAGGATGTTTCGTAACGAACGCTCCGCGGTGTCGATATCGCCTTTGGAGTACTCGCCGAACGCCAGAGCGTATTCCAACTCGTCCCGCTCGTCCTGTTCCGTAACCCGCGAGAGGACCTCGCGGATCAGCGTCACCGCCTCGTCGAATCGGCCCTGCCCAAAGAGCCGCTCCGCCTTCAGGCCCGCCGCCCAAGCCAGTTCCGAACCCGCCAGATGCGGCTCGGCCAGCAAGGCGTCCAGGACCGCATCATATTCTTCGTCGAGGCCGTGCCCGGTCTTGGGAAAGAGCCTGACCAGCGAACTCAGCAGAGCGATCCGGTCGCAGCCGTCGAGTTCCAGCGCCATCTTCAGATGGTCCACCGCCAGGCGATAGCGACCCAACACTTCCGCAATCTGCGCCGAGATCACCAGTTCATCGAGAGTCAGCGGCCGTCCTTCGGCCGAAGCGGTCAGGCGCTGTTGGGCCAGCATCAGAATCTTTGGTCGCGGCGTCCGCTGCGACATCTCACCCCGGTAAAGGGCCAGGGCCACCAGGTGGTGCAGATGACGTGCCTGGTCCTCCTCCAAGTCCCGTTCCGCCAACAGATGAAGCCCAAGCTTGGCCGAGTCGAAGTGTCGACCGCGGCTGAGCAACTCCTCGCAAAGACTGGCATATTCCGCCGTGCTGAGCTTTTTTTGACTCGAGAAGAGCTTCACCACGCCCAAACCGGTCAGAACCAGGGCCACGATCAGCGCGGGGATCTGCCACTTGTCGCTCAGATCCTTCAGAAGAATGTTCAGCCATCTCGGCTTCATCGGGGCTCCATCCCCAAAACCGGTTTCCCGTTCGTCCCGCCGATTCCCCGGCGGCTATTCAGTTGTCGCGTTCGCCGCTCGCGCCGCAATCTCATTCGCCAACGGGTGGCCCGGTAATTCCTTCACAGCCAGAGCGACCTCCTGTCGCCGACCCGTTCCGCGTGCGACGCCTAACCTGACCGATCGGTCTGCGCAACGCCTCGGCGGTTCGTCGCGGAGACACTGCGTCCGATGCATGCGTCGTCAAATCCTCGTTTTCAACCCCAGTGACGGGTTCGGCCGCCGCTCAACCGGCGACCGCGTTCTGCTGCACCCGGCTCGCCAGGAGCCGCTTGATCTGCCCGAGAGGAAGACTGCTCTTGAGCCGCCGGATCTCCGCCAGCGTCTCGAACACCTCCGGGCCGTACAGCCGATGTCCTCCATCGGTCCACCGGCTTTCGCGAATCAGGCCCATGACGGTGTAGTTGTGAATCGTCTGACGGGAGAAGCCCGAATGCTGCACCACTTCGCCAATTCGGTAGAGCTTGGGCGGGATGATCTGCCCCACGTTCCCGCCTGCCTCGTTCCGCTGCTCCGCCGACACCCAATTTTCTCCTCTGCCGTCGCGTGATTCGTCTACGTTGAATTCCGTCATCCGACGTTCCACTTCCGTCTCCGAAAGACTGGAAGGCAGCCAGCTACCGCCCGTTCGCCAGCCTGCCGCACAGGCCTAAGCCTTATGTGTTTTATAAAACGTCTAAGTGAGGATTCCGTCAAGCGAATAAAGTCCTATAACCTAGAACTTCATAGGTTTTGGCATCGTGGTGGGCCTGCAGGTGTCAACTGGCAGCGAATGCGTTAACTTATTGTGAACACATCTGCCCTGACACTCCCCTTATTTCCCCCGTTTTTCCCCAGCTATCCCAGCTTTTCAACAACCTTTGAACAATTATTCGCCCTACTGCTTGAATCCAGCACCCTGGACAGCGGCGCAAGTTCCGATAATATAACAACATACACATGCTGCCTAACAAAATACAAACACCGCTTCTGCCGACTGGCTTTTTGCCCCTGGTAAGCCCCTTTCTGGCGGGTTGTTCGCAGCCGCACCAAATGCCACCGGCGCCTCGTTGCTGCTATTTCGGCAAACTGTCCCTTCAAACATGAAGGCGCTTGAAGGCATCCGGCCCAACCGATACAATCCGCCCCAACTGTCATGACAATACCCGGTTCGTCCGCTCTCGGAGGATAGCCCATGGCGACCAACCCATTGCGACTGGCCATGCTCGGCATGGTCGAGGGAAACGGCCACCCCTACTCCTGGTCGGCGATCATCAACGGCCGGTACGATGCCCAGGTAATGGCCGACTGCGGCTACCCGGTGATCCCGCAGTACCTGGCCGCCAACCAGAACAAGCTCGGCATACCCGGAGCCAAGGTCACTCACGTCTGGACCGACAATCCGGCTGAGGCGCCCAAGGTCGCCAAAGCCAGCTTCATCGATCAGGTCGTCTCAAAGCCCACCGACGTGATCGGACAGGTTGACGCCGTCTTTGTCGCCACCGACATCGGCTCCGAGCACCTTGAACGCGCCAAGCCCTTCATCGACGCCGGCATTCCCACCTTCATCGATAAGCCGCTGGCCGACAATCGCGACGATCTCCTGATGTTCATCGACCTTTACCGCCAGGGCAAGCCGATCCTCTCCACCTCGTGCATGCGCTATGCCAGGGAAGTCGAAGCCCTCAAACAGGCCAAGGTCGGCCAGCCGAAGCTGATCACCGGCTTCACCTGCAAGTCCTGGGCCCGCTACGGCATCCACGCCCTCGAAGGGCTCTACCAGCTTACCGGCCCCGGATTCGTCTCGGTCCGCGACGTCGGACAGGAGAACCGCCACACCGTCATGCTGACCCACCGCTCCGGCGTCGACTCGCAGCTCTGGGCCTACTACGACGCCTTCGGCGGCTTCGGCTCGTATCAGCTCATCGGATCCGAAGGCGCCGCCTACGCCAGGTTCACCGACACCTTCCACGCCTTCAAACGTCAGATCGAGGTCTTCATCGACTTCATCCGCAGCGGCGGCCGACATCCGTTCCCGCCCGAGCAGACCTTCGAGCAGATCGCGATCATCGCAGCCGCCATCGAATCGCACAAACGCGGCGGCAAGGAAATTGTGCTCGCCGACTTCATCCCCCCTGAGCATCTGCCCAGGTAAATCAATCCAGGAGGTCCACCGATGGGAATTCTCGACAGCTTCTCGCTCAAAGGCAAAGTCGCCATCGTCACCGGCGGCGCCGGGCTCTACGGACGGCAGGTCGTCGAAGCCGTCGCCGAGGCCGGAGCCACCACCGTCACCGCCTCGCGCAATCTCGAAGCCCTGGAAAAGGTGGTTGAGGGCCTCCGCGCCCGCGGTCTCGACGTGCACGCCGATCGGGTGGATCAGGCCGATGAGCAGTCGGTACGCGGTCTCGTGGAGCGGACCATCGACAAGCACGGCCAGATTGACATCCTGGTCAACAACGCGGTCCTGCGGCCACTGAAGGCCGGCAGCACCGATATCGAAGGCTTCCGCAAGTCGATGGAGGTCAACGCGGTCGGACTCTACATCATCACCGAACTCGTCTCAGCCCACATGAAGCAGCGGAAACAGGGCTCGATCGTTATGGTCGGCTCGATCCACGGCATGATCGGCGTGGACATGACCCTCTACGAAGGCCTCTCGATCACCGGCCTGTACCCCGACTACTTCTTCCACAAAGGCGGGATGGTCAACTACACCCGATGGTTGGCCGGAGCTCTCGGCGGCTACAACATCCGCGTCAACTGCGTCTCGCCCGGCGGCTTCCTCTCCGGTCAGCCGGAGGAATTCATCCGACGCTATTCGGCCCGGACGATGCTCGGACGCATGGCCAACGACGAGGACCTCAAAGGAGCCATCGTCTTCCTCGCCTCCGACGCCGCCGCCTACATCACCGGGACTAACCTTCCCGTCGACGCCGGTTACACGGCGAAATAGACGACATCGGTCACCGTACCGACAGCCCCGCTCACTCCTGCGGGCATCGCCACCGAAGCAAACCGATATCCCGCGGCGGACCGATCTGACCTTCCGGCGTGGGCAGGCAGCCTTGCGCCCGTCCGTACACCGTCAGGATCGACCCATCCGGCAGCAGCACCGACGACGTCGACTGCGGACTGGACCACCATGCCCCCTTGTCCCGCAGGTTGCCCGTCCACTCGTCCAGGATGATCCGCCGGTCCATGTCCCACGTCCGCCCCTCGTCACGGCTGACCATCGCCTCAATCCCGTACGTGGGGAAACCATCCGCATTGAACGGATAGCCGACTCGCACCACGTACGTCATCACCATCCGGCCGTCCGGCAACACCACGAAGCTGACGAAGTGCCGGCCGTAGTCGAACAGCACCCGCACCGGCGACCACGTGAGCCCGTCATCCTCTGAAATGGAGATTCCGAAACCCGAGTACAGGTCCGGCGGCTCCATGCCCTCCGGCTGACGCTGCGCCCGGTCGCGGAAGCGCGCAGGCAGATCGGTCCGGCAGTACGCCACGAGGTGCCCAGCCGGCGCCCGAACCAAGCCGACCTCGTTAACTCCCTGCCACTGAGGGACGGCGATCTCCTCGCCCCACGTGGCCCCTTCATCGTGGCTGAAGCGGATGTAGGCTTGGCTATAGTACCCTTGGGCCGGATACGCGTCGCCTTCATGGCTGTACGCCGTTTCGGCGATGCGGGTCACCTTGCCCGTCTTGGCGTCGCGATCGACCAGGTACGGCTCCCACTGCCAGCCGGCCCACGGCTTGCCGTTGCGGCCCGCGGGGATCGGACGAGCCTCCCACGTCCGGCCGAAGTCCGTGCTGACCCACCGTTTCTCCACCCCGGAGAACATCACCGTGCCGCCGCCCAGATACGTCAGAGAAAGCGGTGTATCGCCGAAGTTCTCGCCAAACTCCGGATTCCTCGCGTCGCTGGCGATGAGCTGCGGCTCGCTCCACGTTTCGCCGCGGTCGTCGCTGAACATCACCGCCGGCCTGCACGGCCGGTAGTCCAGGTAGGCCGCCATCAACAGCCGATCCTTCTCCGGCATGTACACCAGGTACGGCATGCCCACTACCCGGTTCCATCCCTCAGTGAGCACCTGGAACTCGGCGTCGAACTGGACGTACCGCTCGCCCTCGATCCGACGAAACGCATGAGACCTCCAACCCGCCTGCTTCGCCACGATGCCATCTCCTTCCAGCCGATCATTCTTGCCAACGACGCAGCCCGATAGCATAGCAGCTTGACCGGCCGTTGCCAGTAACGATTGGCTCAAAATTCGCATTCGCTCGGATGCAGTCCGACTCCCCCGTTGACGAGGCAGGGGTGTGGGTTACAATCGGCCGAAAGGCTTTCTTTCCCTGATGAGGACACGCTTGAACTACTCCTGGACCGGTCTGTCGCTTCGGGCGACGACGTTGCTGTTTTTTCTGGCCGGCGGATTCGCCGCAGCCATGCTGCAGAAGGTGCTCAATACCGCCCTGTGGCCGGGCAACCACGCTGCGCTGGGTTTTGCCCTGTTTCTGCTGCTGGGTGGCCTGCTGGGTCTTTCGCTGCCGGAGCTTCGCGCGGCGGCGACGCCTCTGCTGCAGCTTCAAGTGAGGGGCGAGGGGGCCGGCCGCCGCCCGGGGCAATTCCAAACGGCTCAGACCGCCCTAACGCTGTGCGGACTTCTACTGATCGTCGTCGCGATCGTCTGCTCCGCCGCCACCTCGTTGATCGCCGACTCGCCGCTGTACTGGTCCGACCGGCTGGCCCTGACCCGCTGGTCGTGGCCGCTGCTGGCCATGCTGCTGGCAGGCCTGCCCGCTTGGCCGCTGGGGGTGTGCCTGGGGCTGCTGGTGCAACTGGTGTACAGCGGTTTTGTCCGCCTTCATTGCCCAACTGGCCTGCAGGCGTCGCACCCGCGCGTCCAGCACGTGCTGGCTTCGGCGATCGCGTGGATGCTGGCTGGTCTGGTTGCCGGGTTTTTGCTGGGTAACCTCTCAGCCGACCGGTGGTTTGTTCGGTGGCACGTGCTGGTGCTGGTCCCGTGTCTGGGTTGGCTGGCCGGCATGCTGCCCGCCCTGGCCCGCAAGACCGCTGCGGTACCCGCCCAACCCGACGCGACGGAGGACCAACTGCCTCGCCCGGTCTCAGCCAATCTGCCCGAGGTGGCCACCGCGCCAAGCCAAACCGCCCTGCTGGCTGCGGGTGTGCTCGGTTGGCTGGGCCTCTGGCAGGCCTACCACTGGCACTTCGCCCTGACCAACTGGTTTCGGGATCCGCCGATGGCGACTCGGACGATGCTTCTCGCCGTTCTGCTGGGACCTCTGGCCGTTATGGCCGGACGGTTCTTGCACCGCCACCTGTGCAGCCGGATCGCGCCGTTGCGGCTGACCCCCATCGATCGCCAGGGCCTCTCGCTGGCCGTTCTGGCCCTGGTCAACCTGATCTGCCTGCCCCTGACGGTCGCGGCCGATGCCTCCCCTGCGACCACACAACTGCTTTTGTTGCTGATGCTTGCGATCTACGTCCTGTGCATCGAGTGCGCCTTGCCGGCCCTGGCCCTGGGCCGAACCAGCCGCTTTGATCTCTGGTCGGTCCTGGCCAAGGCCCTGGCGTTCGGCGCCGTACTGGCGATCGGGTCGCTGATCGTCTGGCATCGCACCTCGACGGGCAATCTGGCGGCCTTGGCCTTGGGTTCGATCATTGCGATCGCCGCCGCCGGCGTAGCCCTGATCTACGACGAGCCGCACGTCCGCGTCCGACGGCTGGCCCCGCCGACCGCGACGGCGATGAACGCGGCCACGTTCCTGTCGCTCTATGCCGTTCTTGTCGCCGTCGTGCTCGTAACACCCAAGCTCAAGCCCTACTGGCTTCGCGGCCAAGCCCTGGCTGCGGCTGAAACCCACAGCGGCAGTGCGTTTGTGCATGAGGGACCGCAAGGTCTTGTGATCAGTACCCCTGAATTGACGTTCACCGGCCGCAACGGCGGTGTATTGGGCGAGGAAAGCCTCCACCTGGCCCGCCTGCTGATCGAGCCGCTGGAGATCTCGCGAGCCGCCCGCGTGTTGCTCGTGGGTTTCCCTTGTCCCGCCGGGCAGGACGACGGCAGCCCGCTCGCGATGTGCATCCAGACCGATTTTCAGGTGGCGGCCGCCCGGCTGGCTTGCTCGTGGACCTCCACATCGACCGCTGACACAACCGCCCCAGCCTCCAAGCCTGCCGGGCCGGATGATCCCGAGAGTCTCACGAACTACCGAAAGCTGGATCGTCTGGATCTCCGGATTCTTCGAGACCGTTACGATACGGTGGTCGTCCTGCTGCCGACACCGAGACGCCCTGCCACGTGGCCGAAAATAGCCCTTACCCTCCAGAAGACGATCCGCCTAGCCGGCGACGTCGACCGCCTCTATTTCATCCTGCCCGGCAACTATGGCCCGGCCAATGGGGCAGTCCAAGCCGCACTGGCCGCTGCCGTACCCGACCAAGGCCTGATGCGGCTTGATATCTCCGGCCAATCCGGAGACTGGACCATTCTGGGTACTCATAGGGGCATTGAATCAGCAGCTACAAAATTACTTATGGTTAGCGATCCCTACTTCACACGTCGCTGACAACAAGTCTCTTCCGCCACCCCCTAACACTTCTGCTTTTATTAGAACATCATTACTAAATATAACTCCCCACCGCTGCAGTTTCACCACTAGACATATGGCATAGTTAATATAAGGAAACGAACACGATCATCGACGTCCCGCGCATTAAGTCGCCCTGCACAACCGTCGATAACAACACTGGAAAGCTGGGTTTGCAGTTACTTTGAAAGGTCGCCATGAAAGACAAGTCGCCCTGGCTGATTGAAGTGATTATTACAGCCATCGTCCTGCTGGTGATGGCTTCGGTGCTCGTGCCACACCACGGCGAGGCGAGTTCCAACCCGCCCTCGCAGGAAAGTTCGGCCGCCCGATAGCCGTGACGATCGGCAACCCGATCGGCACGCAAGCCCGCTGGACGACGGAGACAACGAGAGAGGGGTAAAGAAAATGAGTCTGACCGAACGCATACACGAAGTGCTTCTGACCCTGTTCGTGGTGGTCTTCCTGCTGGCCGTCTGGGGCCTGACCGGGGTGGGCGGAGCCGACAGTCTTCCCGTGAGCATCTGGACCGCGATCGGCGCCGTCAGCGCGGCCGGCGCCCTGCTCGAGATCTTCATGCACCTTCGCACCCGTCAAGCCCTGAAGGTCATGCGAACGCAGCTCGAGCGGATGTCCAACCAGTCGCAGGTCGGCATGGTCATGATCGACGACCACTGGCCGGTGGCCGGCCTGGCCAACATGCTGAACCACTACTTGTCCCGCATCCGCCAGGAAATGGACGAGCAGACCCGCCGGCGGCGCGAGCTCGATCTGCTGGTCGCCGCGGTCAATGCCGAAAAGAGCAACACCGAAGCCGTCATCAGGAGCATCACCGATCCGGTGCTCGTGCTCAACGCGTTCGGCGAACCGATCCTCTCGAACTGGCACGCCGAACAGCTCTTCGGCTTTTCGGCCAAGGAAGCCAAGGGCAAGTCTCTCGAGGACCTGGTGAATGTTCAGCGGATCCTCGCCCTGGTGACCGAGGCCCGCAGCGGCCGCAAGGAACCGATCCGCGACGAATTGTGGATTCGCGACCCGGCGGGAACCGACCGCTGCTTCGACGCGACGGTCTCTCCGGTATTCATCAAGGACGACGCCCCGTGGGCGATCGTGCTCACCCTGCACGACCTGACCCGCGAACGCCAGTTGGCGGAACTGAAGAACGAGTTCGTCAACCACGTCACCCACGAGCTTCGCACCCCCCTTTCGAGCATCCGCGCCTACACCGAACTGCTGCTTGACGACGAGCTTCAAAGCGCCAACCAGCGGGCCGATTTCTACCGCATCATCGATAATGAAGCCGCCCGTCTCGAGCGGTTCATCGAGAACATCCTGAACCTCAGCCGGATCGAATCGGGAGTCATGCCGTTTGTGCCCGTCCCGGTCGACCTGACTCACGAACTCAGGGAAGCAGTCGCCCTGATGCAGATGCAGGCCCGCGAAAGGCAGATCGATCTGACCCTGGAGGCGCCGGACAGCCTGACCGTCCAAGCCGACCCCGACCTGTTGCGCCAAGCGGTGCTCAACCTCGTGGGCAACGCGGTCAAGTACACGCCGCCCTCCGGCAGCGTCACCGTCTGCGCCTGGCCGGTTCAGGACGGCGTCTGCCGCATCGACGTCAGCGACACCGGGATCGGAATTGCCCCGCAGGACCAGGAACGGGTCTTCGAAAAATTCTATCGCACGCGGACCGGCCACCAGATCGCCCCGGGCACCGGGCTGGGCCTGGCCCTGACGCGAAAGATCGTCGAGGAACTCCACGGCGGACAGCTCACGCTCGAATCGACCCCCGACAAGGGCTCGAAGTTCACCATCAACCTGCCCCAGCCGGTCGACCTGACGGTCGAGGAAGCCCGGACGCTGGAAACGGTCTAGCCGCAGGGAGTCATGGAACGCCAGACGCAAACCATCATCATCGTCGATGACGAGCCTCACATCGTTCGCGTGGCCGAGTTGAAACTGGCTCGCGCCGGCTGGCACGTGGTCGCGTGCCACGACGGACAAGGGGCCTGGGAATCGCTGCAGCGACACTCACCGGCCATGGTAATCACCGACTATCAGATGCCGCAAATGGACGGGCTGGAACTGGCCCGAAAGATGGCCCGCGATCCACGCTTCGCCTCGGTGCCGGTCATCCTGCTGACCGCACGCGGCTTTGCCCTGTGCGAAGCGGACCTGGAGACCACAAACATCGTCAAGATTCTGAGCAAGCCCTTCAGCCCGCGCGGGCTCGTGGCTCTGGTTCGCCAGGAACTGGAGAAAGCGGTAGCGGAGGCGGTGACGTGACCCATGCGCACGCGGACACCGCCGTCCTCTCGCCGATGATCGAGCACGTGCGGGCGCTGTGGTCGCGGCTGGAAGGGAACGTCGGCTGGATGGACCGCGACGGCCGTTCGGATCTGGCCGGCTGCGACCCGGACCACTGGAATGCCCTGGAAGACGCCCTCGCCGAGTCGCTACGGCAGTGCGCTCCGGTCCAATTCCAGGCCGCTCGCCGTAGCGGCTTGGCCGTTCCCATTCTGTCGTTCGGAAGGTGCGTCGGCAGCGTCGCCTGCCTGGTCGCAGGCCGCTCAGTGGACGAGACGGACGCCCTTCTGGCCGTCTTCGCCGACCAGCTCCGCGGCGTGGAACGGCAGACACAGGACCGTTTCGAGTTGGACTCGATGTCCGAACAGCTTGGGCAAAGCTATGAGGAGCTGAGCCTGGTCTACAAACTCGGCGGCGGAACGAACCTGACCGACGGCCCGAAGGAGTATTTCCAGCGGTTCGCCGATGAACTGCTGGAGATCATCGGGGCCCGAACCCTGGTGGCCCTGATCCAGCCGCCCAAACAGGACTACAGCCAACCGTTCATCGCGGGCGAGGGACTCGGCTCGGAAGTACGGACCGAGGCGGTCGCCCGCTACGTGCTCCAACTCGCTTCGCGAACTGCGGGGCCGGTCATTCTGACCAACCTCTCGGCCCATCCGACGCTGGTGCAACTGACCGGAGGAACCGACCGAAGCATGCTGGCCGCTCCCTTGCGGGCGGGCCAGAGCGTGCTCGGCGTGATCGTGGCCATCGACAGGCACGGCCGGGACACGTTCGACTCGGCCGATGCCAAACTGCTCAACTCGGTGGCTGAGCAGACCGCTGGATTCCTCGAAAACCGTTTTCTGGTCCAGGACCTCAACGAGCTGTTCATCGGCCTGCTGACCAGTCTCGTCAGCACCATCGACGCCAAGGACCCCTACACCTGCGGACACAGCCAGCGGGTCGCCCTCATCTCGCGGTGCATCGCCGAATCGCTGGGCCTGGGCATCAACGAAATCACGGAAGTCTATCTGGCCGGGCTGTTTCACGACGTGGGCAAGATCGGTGTCGATGACGCCGTCCTGGCCAAACCCGGACGCCTGACCGCCGAAGAGTACGAAAAGGTCAAAGAACACCCGGTGATGGGGGCCAGGATCATCTCGGGCATCAAGCAGCTTCGCAACATCATTCCCGGCGTGCTCTACCATCACGAACGCTACGACGGCTCCGGGTATCCTGAAGGGCTCAAGGAGGATGCGATCCCGATGATGGGAGCGATCGTGGCCCTCGCCGACTGCCTCGACGCCCTGACCTCCGGCCGAACCTACCGCAGCGCCCTGAGCTTCGAAGCGGCCATTACCGAACTCACCAGGCCGGAAGAGAAGAAGTTCTCGCCGGCGATCCTGCATGCCCTGCTCGAATGCCCCGCCAACACGCTGGAGCGCCAACTCCAAGCCGCCCAATCGGAAAACAGAAGCAGCCAGCCCATCCCGTCGATCGGCTGGCTGCAGGACTATTAATTCACCGAGTAAGCGCTCAGTCTCTCGTCCACCGCACTCCGATCAGTGCGAAACCTGTCAGCAGCAGAGCCGCCAGGATCGCCGCCAGACCGCTGCACGGCAACGGCATGTCCAGATCATCCACCTGGGCATCCGTCTCCTTGGGCTGCTCGACCGGAGCCGCCGGCTCCGGGGTCTCGTCGGGCTCCGCAATCGGCTCCTGCACGTCGCGGACCGGCGAAGCCGCTTGTCCGCTCTCGGCGAACACCGCCACGACCGACTTGGGACCGTTCATGATGAAGCTCAGCGGATTGTCCGTGCTGATCTGGTCGCCTTCCCATCGGACGAAGCTCCACCCCTCCGACGGAGTGGCCGTCAGTTCCACGATGCTGCCGGCGGCGAACAGGCCGCCGAACGGCACCACCTCGCCTTCGCCGACGATGGAGATCGACAGCGGATGGTTGATCGTGTCGGGCCGGATGAACTCCGCCTGGACGGTCCGGTCGCGATTCATCAGCACGGCGATCGACGGTTCGTAGATGAACTCGGTGTCCAGATCGCCCCACCACCGCCGGAACTCCCAGCCTTCTTCCGGCTGGGCGACGAGGTCCACGAACGTATCGTCGTCGTAGATCGGCCCGTTCGGATCGCGAACGATCCGCCCCAGACCGGTGACCACCGGGGTCAGAATCCGCTGCTTGATGAACACGGCCTGAACCGCCTTGTCCTCGCCCATCACCACGGTCAGCGGATTGGTCGTGCCGGAGGCGTCGCCCTCCCAATGGTCAAACCGCCACCCCTTGGCCGGCGTCGCCGTCAGCGCCACGTTCTGATCCGGCGAGTAGTACGTATCTTCCGGATCCGGATTGACCGTCACCGTGCCGCCGCCCACCGCGCTGGCGTAGATTCGATACGCCGGCTCGAACTTGGCGACCACCGACGTGGGATGAACCACCTCAACCCGGGTCGGATTCTCCAGCGGCCTCTCAGCCCCGACCCACTCGCTGAACCGGTAGCCGGGGTACGGAACCGCGGTCACCGAAAGGTAACTCAGCTGCTGATAACTGAATTCATACCGATCTCGCAGCACCGCGCCGGCCCCTTCCGGCTCGGTCGTCGTGCTCACCAGGGCGCCTCCGCCGATCCCGATGACAGCGGCTTGGCTGAAGCTGTACGGAGTGGTGCATCCGTCTCCAGGCAGATCGATGCTGTACCATCCGTCGCACTGCCCGGACCACCCGAGATTGAAATGGTACAAGTAGTATCGCTCATCCTCGTTGTCGTCGTCCTGAATGTACTGGTAGCCGTCCAGAACGAACGCGTGTCCGCCAAATCCATTCTGGCCGCCGTAGAAGACCGGCCGTCCTTCATCCAGTTCCAGCCTCATCAGGCTTTCCCAGTCGCTGGTGGTGAGCATATAGCTCGGAACATACTGGACACTGCTCGAGTACTTCCAGTTGTTCCTCAGGGCATAGGGAACGCGACTCGAGAAAGCACCCGACCCGCCCAACTCCGCCGGCCCATAGTCCATGCCCACCGTAGCCCCGACGTAATAGCCGAGCCGCGCCACCGCGTCGATCTCACTGGTCGGGCTGCTCGGTGTAACGTATTGGCTGGTAATCGCCTGCCAGTTGATCGCAGGCTCGTCGGTCAGGTCGTCGATCTCCACGTGAAGGTCGAGCGAGGAGGTATAGTAGTTGACGCCGCCTTGCCCCTTGCCATCAAAGGGATATTTCCAGTAGTTCATGATCTGAGCCGTCGCGGTGGCCACACATCCGACCACGCAACGGGTTCCGCCATACATCGGACAGAACCGATTGTATGGATCCCCCTGGTCCCACCGCGTCGTAACCATCGGACCCACCTGGTTGATGACGGTGGTCTCGCCCGCCTGCGCGCTCAAGTCGCGAAACTGCTCCGCCCTGGACTCGACCGTGGTCCACAATGGGTTGGCCAAGTTCCGATCGTTGGCCCGCGCGCACTCGATCCTGCTGAGCAATTCCTGGTAGAGCGCCTTGGCCGTCGGATTGGCATTGGGATCGAAGGTGTTGGTCTCCGAATAGAAAAAGACCGGGACCACCCCATCCTCATTAACCACCACCAGATCACCGCCGGTGGGCAGACGGTATTTGTAGGCCACCACGTCGCCGGTCTCGCTGGCCAGTTCACCGGCGAAAGGCGTCGCCGGTTCCGGTGCGTTCGGGGTGGGAGTCCATCCCGCGCGAGCCAGGTGCCAGCCGGACAGGTACGCCCAGTCCGACGCCATCTGGTCGGCTGCGTCACGCGATACCGGCGCAGCCTGCACCATGCCGCTGATCGTCAAACCACAGAGGGCGAGAAGGGTGGAAAGGACAAAGAAGCTGCCGGACCTTCGGGGGGCTCCGGAAATTCCGTCTGCCATGGCATCCTCCAGGCAAATGAACGAGGTTCTCTGCAGGGGTCGGGCCTTTTCTACCGATCTTAAAGCCAAATCTATAAACAAATTACGTCATTCGACATCGCTTTTCAACAGAAAATTCCGCCCGTGTTCAAACAGGAAAGCCGCTGCGTCACACAGCCGACGCAACCCAATACGAACACGGGCGATAGGCCCCTGTGTCCCAGCAGCTACAGTTATTTGATATAACTGTCAGTGTACGACGCACTGACCGCATTGTCCCTTCCCGATATGACGGTTGCTTGTAACGGTTCACTGCCACGTCTATAATCGGGACGGCGCGATTGGCCGGGTGGCGGAATCGGCAGACGCTGGGGACTTAAAATCCCCTCCCCGAAAGGGGGTACGGGTTCGAGCCCCGTCCCGGCCAATACTCGATCCTGCCGCCGATGTTGCCCTTGACGCTGGAACCATCGTTGCGGATAATCCCACGGAATGTGTCGGCCCAGGGATGTGCCGGCCTGCATGGCAGATGGAAACAGGAACATCAGCGGTGTCCAAAAACGCATTGCTCATAGCCGCAGCAGGCCTTGTCCTGTGCGGATGCCAGTCCCAACTCACGTGCCCTCGAACCATCTACCTCGATGGGGCGGGTTGGTACAGCGGCCACTTTTCGGTTCGAAAAGGGCTTCGGGAGGCCGGATACACCGGCGACATCGAGCGGTTCGGCTGGTCCAGCATGCTCGGGCCGCTCCCGGACCACCTGCTGGCTGGTCCGGACCATCCGCGGGTCGACAATCTGGCTGACCGGATTACCCGGTTGCGGCGGGCCTGTCCCAAGGGGCAGATCGTCCTGGTCGGCCTCTCAGCCGGGACCGGCATCGTCATTCACGCCCTTGAACGTCTGCCCGTCGGCATCTCCGTCGACTACGTGGTGCTCCTGAGCCCTTCGATTTCAAGCCGCCACGACCTGACCCGGGCCCTGCAGCACATTCGCTACCGTCTCTACGCCACCAGCAGCCCGTATGACATGATCCTGGCCGCCGCGCCCAGCGCGGGCCTCGAGGGCGGTCGCCCGGCTGGGCAGGTCGGTTTCCAGACGCCCAGGATATTCACCTCCGGCAAGCGGGAGCTGTACGAGAAGGTGGTCAACCTGGCCTGGCGACCGGAGTACGCGGCGTGGGGCTGGGACGGCGGACACACCTCCGCCACCAACAGCGATTTCATCCGGGTGGTGATCGCCCCTCGGATCATGGACGAACAGCCACATCCTTTGGACGCCTCCATTGTGGAGCGATGAAGCGGGTTGCCGATGAATGGGTTGGTCAGACAGTGGATTGGCGCGGGTCTGCTCGCACTGGCGCTCGCCGGATGCTCCGGCAGCGAGTTTGAGGACCGCGGGCTCCATCACAAAGCCTATCAGGTGTATCTCAAGCAGGTCGAGGCCAGTCCCGGCAGCCGGTCCGCCGTCCGCGGCATGGCGAGGACCGCCCCGCTGGCCGCCGCCTACTGGCAGCGCCAAGCCTATGCAGCCGAGGGCGCCGACAACCTGCTCGAGTCCGCCCGCTCTCACAAGCGGGTCCTCGAGATCAAACCCAACGAGATCGGCAGCATCGCCGCCCTCCGTAACATCGCCAAAAACCACCCCGACGTCTACGCCCAAGTCCTGCCCAGATCGCCCGAAGTCAGCCTCGCCCAAGCGGACGCCGAAGTGAACGAATCTGCCACGCGTCCGTCCGTTCAGGACAGCGCCGAAGCTGAGCAACCGCAGCCCGAACCGCCTCCGCCGGCCCCGGAAGCCAAACCCGAACCGAAACCCAAGCCCATCGAATACGGTCCCATCAACCGCCCAATCCGGGCCAATCCGTACGAGTTCAAACCCACCGTCCGCCGCACAGATCGTGACGGCGAGTTCCTGTTCTCGCTGCGGGTGAGTTGCGAGGATAACCGCTATCCGAAGGAGGCAAGACTCAAGGACGGGCTGAGCGTCGAGTTGAAGGACACCGACCCGGATCCGCTCGACGCCGATATGAACGTCTACCTGCGCGGACGCCGGATCGGCAAATTCAAGAACCTCGCCGAAGGCGACGCCATGGTGGTCATGGGTGCAAGCTCGCGGATTTACGAGATCATCGTCCTGCACATTCACGATATGACCGAGACGGTCACCGTGGCTCTGCGACAAAACGAGTAATGCCGCTTGCCGGGCGTCTTCGGTTTTTGCCTCTTCGCCATACGGCTTCTACGGCACGATGCTTCGGGCGTTGCTGAAGGCCGAGGCGCTGGGCAGCAAGCCGGTGTCCGTGCCGCTGGGAAACCAGAACCGCGCCTGACGCGCCCCGGATCCCAAGCCCTCGTCGGCGTCGCTCGGCCCATCCGGCTGGTGCTCGACGTGGCCGTCGAAAAACAGCATGTTCAGCCCGTCCAGATGCCGGAACGCCTCCCGCCGTCCCGAGCGGAACCGGTACGAGAGGCTCGGACTTTCGGTCTCAACATCCTCTTCGTCCAGCCACGCCCCGTGGGTCGTATAGCTGTAGTCCACGTTGCTCATCCGCTGCGGGTTGCCCCGATCAATCTTGCAGGCGTCAGCCAGAAACACCTTCCAGGACGGATTGGCCAGATTGTCCAGCCGTGGGAAATGACCATCCGGGACGAACGGATGGGACCAGAACAGTGTGCCCGGGCCAAACCCGGTCCGCCGGCTCACCGGAACGTAAGTGAAGTAGCGGCAGGTTGCGTAGCTTGAGACGTAAGTCTCAATGTTGATCCGGCTGGCGTGATTCAAAAACGCCCGCCACTGGTTGGCCGGGCAACGGAACGCCCACCGCTTCGATTGGTCGTACCGCTCGGGTATGTCGGCCGGTACGTCCGTCACCATCATCGCCAGAAGCGGCGAGGCCCAGTCAAAAATGTGCACCGCCGGCCAGGCATCCCGCGTCGAGTTCCATGCGTAGTACCCGCCGTAGACGGGCCAGCCTACCCCGCCGGGATTGGCCCCATTGCCGCTGGTATTGGGCGATCCGGGCAGGTAGTCGTCGTATTCCCGCGCGTAGGCGGCCATCGCCTGCCCCAGCGCGTGCAGATTGCCTCCGCAGACCGTCTGGCGGCCCAACGCCCGGGCCGTGCTCAGCGTCGGCAGCAAGATGGCAATCAGCAGCACAATCACGGCGACCACCACCAGCAGCTCGATCAGGCTGAACGCCCCGCGCGCACCGGTTAACCCCGCGCTACCTCGCATCGTACCAGCCCTGCCTCTGTGATAACCGGCTGTCACTATACCATACACCGCCAATGGACGCCAACCTTTTTTGAGGCAATCTGAGCCGTCCCGGGCCCAGCCAGCGGCAAGAACCGCAGAACCCTCCGCACCCCCCTCCCATCCCACGCCGCCGCCCTTCCCGTTGCGCATCGCCCTGGGCCACTTGCCCGTTGCGACGATTCCGCCGACGACGTATAATCCTCACTCATGTCCACACAGAACAACAAACAGTCCAAACAGTCGGGTTCGCTCAGGTTCGTCGTGGCCGTCATGAGTCGCGACCGGGTCGGCATCGTCCGCGACGTCACAGCGGTCCTAAACCGCCAGAACGCCAATATCGACAGCATCAGCCAGACCGTCCTGAGCAACTACTTCGCGCTCACCTTCGTGGTCAGCTTTCCTGAGCCGATGGAAGACGAGGCGGTGCGCGAACTGCTCCGGTCGGCCGGCGCGGCCGGCGAGTTTGAGGTCGGCATCAAGACTTTCGAACCGGGAGTCGAGGACAAACCCGCCCTCACCGACGCCGACAGCTTCGTACTCACCGTCACCGGTCAGGACCGCCCGGGCATCCTCGGCCAGCTCGCCGCCTACCTGGCGGGCAAGGGCATCAACATCCTGGACCTCTACGTCCGCCGGCCCGACGCCGAGCAGTTCGTGCTGATCTCGCAGCTCGCCGTCCCGCGCCGGATGAACATCGCCCAGATCCGTCTCGACATCGAGGAACTCGGCCGGCGGATCCACCTCACGGTCGCCCTCCAGCACGAGAACATCTTTCGCGCCACCAACGAACTGACTCCCCCGTCCACTTTCTTTTAGGATCCCATCATGCTGCGTACGGATGACATTCTCTCCACCGTCCGAATGCTCCGCGAGGAGCAGCTCGACGTCCGCACCGTCACCCTCGGCATCAATCTCCAGGAGTGCGCCTCGTACGACGTCGATCACCTCTGCCAGAAAATCCACAACAAGATCCTGGCCAAGGCCCGCCAGCTCCTGCCCGTCTGCGAGGAGGTCGGCCAGAAATACGGCATCCCGATCGTCAACAAACGCCTGACCATCAGCCCGATCACATGGTTGATGGAAGGCCATCACGAGCAGGCCTACGTGCAGGTCGCACGCCAACTCGACACCTCAGCCCGGGCCGTGGGAGTCGATTTCCTGGGCGGCTTCACCGCGCTGGTCCAGAAGGGCATGACTCCCGGCGAGCGGGCCTATTTCAACGTCCTGCCCGAGGTGCTGGCCAAAACCGACGTGATCTGCGCCTCGGTCAACGCCGCCTCGACCAAAGCCGGGCTCAACGTCGATGCGATTCTCCTGGTCTCCGAGGCGATCAAGCGGGCGGCCGAACTGACCGCCGACCGCGGCGGGTTCGGCTGCGCCAAACTGGTCGTCTTCGCCAACATTCCCGAGGATAACCCCTTCATGGCCGGCGGGTTCCTCGGACCCGGCGAGCCCGAAACGGTAATCAACATCGGCGTCTCCGGTCCCGGCGTCATCAAACGCCGTCTCCAGCAGATGCTCCAGGACCATCCGGAGGCCAACCTCGGCCAGATCGCCGAGCAGATCAAGGAAACCGCCTTCCGGGTCACCCGCGTCGGAGAACTGATCGGCCGCGAGGTCGCCGCCAAGCTCGGCGTCGAGTTCGGCATCGTGGACCTCTCGCTGGCCCCGACCCCGCGGGTCGGCGACTCGGTCGGCGAAATCCTCCAGGTCATGGGCCTCCAGCACATCGGAAGCCCCGGCACCACCGCCGCCATCGCCCTGCTGACCGACGCGGTCAAGAAAGGCGGCCTGTTCGCCTCCAGTTCCGTCGGCGGCTTGTCCGGCGCGTTCATCCCTGTCGCCGAGGACGCCGCCATGGCCCAGGCCGCGGGCGACGGCTCGCTGACCATCGAGAAACTCGAAGCCGTCACCAGCATCTGCTCGGTCGGCCTCGACATGGTCCCCATCCCCGGCGACACCTCAGCCCAGGCCATCGCCAGCCTCATCGCCGACGAACTGGCCATCGGTGTGATTAACAACAAGACCACCGCCACCCGCCTGATCCCGGTGCCGGGCAAGAAGGCCGGCGAGGTCGTCCGCTGGGGCGGGCTCTTCGGCGAAAGCCCCATCCTCGACGTCCGAAATCTCTCGGCCGGACAGACCCTGATCTCCCGCGGCGGCCGAATTCCCGCCCCCGTTCACAGTTTGCGAAATTGAGATTTACCTGCGACCAGCCGGCGCGTAAGATGGGCGGGGGTTTCGGTTTCCCTGGTTCTGGAGGCGTGGTTTATGGTGAAAGTGGCGATCCTGGGCGCGTGCGGACGCATGGGGCGTCGGCTGGGCACGCTCGCCCATCAGGATGAGCATCTGCAGGTCGTCTGTGCGATCGAACGCGAAGGCCACGAGGATCTGGGCAAGGACTACGGCCGCGCCCTCGGCCTTGCGGACATGGGAGTCAAGGTCGGCCCGACGTTGACCGGTCACCCGCAGGTCATCATCGACTTCACCACGCCCGAAAGCACCACGGCTTGGGTCGAACAGGCCCGTGACAACGGCATCGCCCTGGTCATCGGCACCACCGGCCTGGGTGACCGCGAACTTGACCTGATCCGCTCGGCCGCCCATCAGATCCCCATCGTCCAGGCCCCCAACATGTCGGTCGGCGTCAATCTGCTGTTCCGGCTCGTCGGCCAGGTCGCCAAATCCCTGGGGCCCGAGTACGACATCGAGATCGTCGAGGCCCACCACCGCTTCAAGAAGGACGCCCCCAGCGGCACCGCGCTGGGCTTGCTGAGTTCCATCTGCGACGGAATCGGCTGCGACGCCAGAGACGTGGCGGTCTTCGGCCGCGAAGGCAAATCCGCCGAACGCAAAAAGGGCCAGATCGGCGTCCACGCCGTCCGCGTCGGCGACACCGTCGGCGAACACACCGTCTACTTCGGCACCCTCGGCGAGACCGTCACGATCGGCCACAGCGCCCACAGCCGCGATACCTTCGTGCTCGGCGCCCTGCGGGCCGCCCGCTGGCTCGAAGGCAAAGCAGCGGGACTCTATTCCATGCAGGACGTGCTCTTCGGAGATTAGCAAAGGGAGGTTCGCGCCATGTCGTCCATTCGGTTCAAATGCCCGGCCTGCGAAAAGGCCATCGAGGTTGACGAGAGCGACGCCAATCAGCGGGTGATCTGTTTCTACTGCCGCCAGGTCGTCATCGTGCCCGAAAAAAGCGACCCGCAACTCGTCGGAACCGGCGCCCCGGGCGGCGCCAACTACCGCCACATCTCCGAAGGCGGGCCGGGCCCCGGGCCCGGCCGGCCCGGCAGCAAGTTGATCGGCCTCACGGGGTTCGTCTGCATCCTGGCCGCTCTGGCGCTGATGATCGTCCTGGTCGGCTGGCTGTTCATCCAGATGATGCCCGAGCTTCAGCAGGCGGCCCAACAGGAGCTGCCTCAGGACCAGATCCAGCAGATGATGGCCCAACGGGTCCAGGAACTGATCCGGGACGATCCGATTCCCCTGACCCTCATGTCGCTGTCCATGATGGTTCTCGGACTTATCGGACTGGTCTTCGCCATCATGGGTATCGCGCTGAACAACGGCCGGGGCTTCGGCATTGCTGGAGTCGCCATCGTCACCGCCATCGTCGCGCTGCTGCTGTTGCGTCTGCTGATCGGCATCTAGCACTCCCGATCCAGCCGCCGCGTTCATCATGCGACGATCTCCCTGCGCCCCAATTGTCTCTGAACCGCGCCGGTTGCTTGTCTACCTAAAGCCACCCTGATTTCCCGCCGAAACATCAATCAGCCGGTTGTTAACGGCCTATCGGGGGACTTGACAAGGGAGAGAGTCAGCATGATCGCCAATCTGCACCACGTCCACCCGGAACGTCGACGGGAACCGAGGCTCAGGTACTCCTGGGAGGCCTTTCTGAACCTGCCCGAACACCGTGGCGGAGTCATGGGACGCATGGTCGACCTCAACAGCGACGGTGCCGCCCTGCTGGTCGGTCGAGCCTGCACCCCCAACCCCGGCCAGCCGGTCGAAATGAAGCTCGCCTATCCCCGCGTCAGCGACGGCGAATTCCAGATCCTCAACGACCAGCGGTGGGCGACCGTCCTGCGAACCGAACCCTATAACGACGCCCTCAGTCGCGTCGTCCTCCGCTTTCACCAACGCCTGGAAGAAGCCCCAGCCGAGGCCAACGAATACGTTCTGCACTGACCGCCTCGGGGCCTTCACAGCGGCCGCGCGTCCGCTACCGGTATCCGTCCGGTGAACTGTCCCGGCCCTCGTCGTCCTCGTCGTCCTGGTGCTTCCACCGGTCGGCATCCTGGGCGTCGTCGATCTCCCGCTCCAGGTATTTGAACATCTTCTCCTGCATGGGGGCAAACTTCTGGTAGTAACCCACCGTCGTTTGGTAGGCCCGCAGCAGCATGTCCATCTTCAGCAGCGTCCACTTTTGCAGACACTCCGGCTCCCGGATGTTGTCGAACGGATTGCACTTGAACTGCATTCTGCCGTGCTCATCGATCACGCAGAACTCACAGTCTCGGCACTGGATCATATTTCTATCCCTCTCTGTTGGAAATCGTTGCGTTTCCCGCTATCATTTCCATTATACAAGCCTGAACCGACAAACCGACCAAAATATGGTCGAGCGGCCGAGGAGGCGAGACGAGCCAAGCATGACCTTTTTTCTGTTAATCACACTGATGCTATTTCTCCTGTGCAGCCAGTCGCTGTCGTGGGGTCCGGCTACGCACGTGGAGTTGGCCCAGTCGGTGCTGAGCCGGCTCTCGAGCCTCGGATCGGGCCTCGCCGATCTGCTCGGCAGATACCGCAGGGACTTCCTGTTCGGCAACGTCTTTGCCGACGTCATCATCGCCAAAAAGCTCAGCCCGCGCCGGCAGGCGGCGCACAACTGGGATGCCGGACGGCGCGCCCTGACCAACGCCGACGACGACCGTTCTCGAGCCTTCGCCTACGGATTTCTGACCCACCTGGCCGCCGATACCGTCGCCCACAACCTCTACATCCCGTCGCTGATCCGGCAGACCGGCTCCAGCGTCACGCTCGGCCATCTCTACTGGGAGCTTCGGGCCGACCGGCTCGTCGCCCCGGAGCACCGCACCACCGCCCGCCGGCTGCTGCGGCTCCGCAAGCCGGACCACGATCAAGCCATCGCCGATCACGTCTTTCCGGAAGTCAGGTGGCTCGGCCTCAATCGCGGCATTTTCACGAGTACCAACCGCATCACCAACGGTCCCAATTTCGGCCGGGCCATGGGCGTCTGGGAGGACATCTCGCGCTGGCAACTGCTGCCCGAAACGATCCAGCGTCACAAATCCGACGCCTGTGACCGGATGATCGACCTCCTGCTCAACGGCCACGCCAGTGCCCTGCTGCAGGAAGATCCCAACGGACTGGCCGTGCTGCAGCGGCTCCGCGACCAGCGCCGAAGCGCCTGAAAAGCCCCTTGTTCGGCAACGGGCCAGAATAATGCAAGGACCGAAGCGACATACTGCCGCCGTCCTGATCGCAATCGTCGCCCTCACGGTCTGCCCCGCCCTTGTCGCGGCGGCCGATCTGAACGACGCCGCCTCGACCTTCCTGGTCCTGGAGTTCCAGGGGCAAGGCACCGCCGGCCGCAAGCTCGCCGATTCGGTGCAGGTCCGTCTCCGCCGGCAAGCCACGTCGCTCCTGCCGGACGCCTACGTCGTCAGTTGGATCGAGATCGAAAATCAACTGGGCGGACAGATAGACACCCTTTCCGGCGGCCTGCCGGAAACACTCCCGCAGATCGCCCGTCGTCTTGGGCTGGCCGAAGGTCAGAACCTCTACGTCCTTCGCGGCACGCTCACCGACAAGGGCCGGGCGGAGGTCGAGCTCTTCAGCCACACCGATGGACAACAGAAACACCTGTGGCAAAAGCGGTTCTCGGCATCGTCGGAACGGTGGCTGCCGCTTCTCTCGCAGCAGATCGTCGAAGCGGTCCTGCAGACGACCGGTGTAACCAGACCGCCTCCAGCCTCTCGCCCGGCTGTCACCTGGGGCCGGTCAATCCTGCCCAACGGCGACTTCCAGACCGGCGGCGAATTCCCCGCCCACTGGGCCAGACCCGATGGACTGTGCACCTTCTGGGGAAAATCTCCCGACGGCAACGGCCTGGCCCGGTTCGACACCGACGTCTCACAGGACCAGGCCCTGGAGTGGTGGAAGGCCATCGAGGCCGGGGCCGATCCCTGCTCAGCCCCCAAACCCATCCGCACCCAGCCTCCACACTACGATGCGGTCGGCGGCAACTACGGGGCCAGCCTCTACAGCGACTGGATCGAGATCAAGCCCCCCTGCCGGCTGCGACTCTCAGCCGACGTCCGCGGCCCTCGCAACGGCCAAGCCAAGATCTTCGTCAAAGGCTACGCCCTGCTGCCCAAGGGCAAAGAGGGAAGAACCGAACGGCGGGAAATCTGGCAGACCTATCTGCAATGCGACACCGACGGCGGCCCGGCCAAGGTCTATGCGGCGGAATTCGAAATCCCGGGCAAACCAGCCCAACTGAGCAAGCTGGACAAAGCGGGAGAGCGCCAACTCCACCGTCCGCAGGTCCAGTGGCTGCGGCTCATGCTGTACGCCTACTGGCCGGTGGGCATCTACGAATTCGACAACGTGCTCCTTCAGCCCGCCAAACCGCTAGAGAAACAGCAGCGTGATCACGTACAAACCCGCCCCCACGCCCAGCATGGCCCCCACGATGGTCAACCACAGCAGCAGTGACGCCACCGGAAGCTGGCGAACGTCTTCGACCTTGGTCGCCTTATAGACCACCGCGATAATCAGCGTCAGCGGAAGCAACATCCACAATCGGTGGCTGTCGAACCGGATCGGGTCGAGGATCAGTGTCGCCGGAACCAGCATGTGGATCAACAAATGCCCGATCATGACGCCTTCCTCGCCGGTGTGTCCACAGTCGCCTGCGCGTTGACCCGGCCGATCGCATCAAGAATAACCAGAATGTTCAGCAGCCCGGCCACGCCCGTGTAGATCGTAGCCAGATCGAGCGTCTTCCCGTAGGATGGCATGGCTGAAGGAAGCTTGCCGATCGCCATCGTCAGCATCGTGTACCCGCCGGTAAAGACGTGAGCGGCGAACCACCAGCGGTTGGTGTCCCAGCTGACCGTGCTCTGGGCCCCGCCGATGACCACCCCGGTCCAGAACGCCAGGCTGATCGCCACAAAGATCACCAAGCCGCGAGCCCGCATTCCCGCATACAGGTGGCCCAGTCCAGGCACCAGCCACGCCAGCACGCCTGCCACAATCGGATTTTTGCCTCTGATCGCGCCCAATTCACTCCTCGCTCAACCGTTGCCAAACGGGCAGGTCCCGCCGTCACAGCAGGCCGTGCCGGTCGGACAGCTTCCCGTCGCCGCACAAGGAGCCTGTGACGATGAACCACCCGAGCCGACCCCGAAAACACTGAACTGCTGCGGGGCGGTGCCCCCGCACTCCGGGCACTTCTCCCGCGAATTCTTGCTCATCTTCGCCTTCAGCAACTCAAATTTGTGGCCGCACTGGCCACAGAGGTACTCGTATATCGGCATAAAAACTTCTCCCACGTCGGTGACGCCGGATCCGACAGTTCCCGAATAATGATAGCTTCAGACAACAGCACCGGCCAGAGCAAAATCCGCTTCAGGGCCAAAACCCGCGGATCACGCCCCTCCACGACGCCCAACCCGCCGGCATCCCGCATGGAGTCCGAGAATTGCCACATGGAGCACTCAACCGTGGTAGCTGAATTCCGGGATGGCGCAGCCCATCCTCGGCTTGTGCATTATCGGTCTTTCCCTCCGTTTCGAAACCGCTGCGGTCTTCCGCAAATCCATCCCGGCCGAGACCCGCACCAACACGGAAAACGACTCTCTCTGGCCCCAATCACGATCATGCCGTCAATAATGGAAGAACTCCGGCCGCGCGGCAACCACTTCGTTCGAACCAGTCACCAACACATGTTCATCCGCCGCTGAGCGGGAACCGCACCCCAACCACACGTGCCGCTCTCATAAATGACGACTGAAATGGTCGTTACGATGGCCACGAGATCGAACACTCTACGGCATCAATCTCGATCGCTAATTTCTATCATGCAACACCACACGTCAAGTGCTATACACAACGAAAACACCGTACAGTACGACTTTGTGAAGGGGTTGCCGGACAAGAACTCCGTCCAAGCCGACTCTCGTGCGAATCATCCACAAGCCGGCAAAGCCCACCTCCGCCCACTAAGGTTGTATCAACTATCTTAATCCATCCGCCGATATTGTATGTTGGCAACCCGGTGCTGCTGACACCAACGCACCAGGCGCCCAGGCAGCATAAATGAGTTAATCGCGTCTTAACACTGATCGATGACGCTGTCCAGCGGTCGACAGGCAGACGGGCAAGGTCGCTCTCTTTACCGCCGGGACCCCGCGCGACCACCGAAGGAAAGTACGATGAAGCAACTCATACCATTTGGCTGGAGCTTTTTTTTCCTACTGCTGAGCATCCCTTCCTACGGCGCCGAACGGGATTCAATTCTGGTGGGTTGTCCGCTCCCGCTGGACGCCTCCTACGGGCAGAACGGGCTGCGCGGAGCGACGCTGGCCGTCGAGCAGATCAACGCGGCGGGCGGAGTAGTGCTTAACGGCCTGCACCTGCCAATCAAGCTCGAGGTCTTGGACACAGGCGATCTGGACCCGAACGTCTCGGAAAGCGAGGCAATGGCCGGAATCGAACGGTTGATCACTGAGAAGAAGGTGGACGTATTGGTCGGAGGGCCCGCCCGATCGGAGTACGGCGTAGCGGCGATGGACGTGATAGCCCGACACGACGTGGTGCACCTGGCCGCCGTCGGTTGCTATACGCCCACGTGGGACATGAAAAAGTTCGCCTCGGACCCGAAAAAATACCGCCGGTCGTTCCGCATGAGCGGCAGCATCGCCTGGTACATCGACGAGACGAAAGGACTGCTGGTTCACCTGAAAAAGGAATATGGTTACAAGAAAATGTTCATCCTGACCCAGGACGTCCTGATGTGCCGTGACGCCGCCGAACTGGTCAAGAAAGCGGCGGTCGAAAACGGCTGGGAAATCGTCGGACAGGAATCCAATCCGACTGAAACGACGGATTTCTCAGCCAGCCTCACCAAGTGCAAGCGATCGGGAGCGCAGGTCCTGTTCCTCTGGAGTTACAGTCCGAATACGGCATTCCTGTTCGAGCAGTGGCGGACCATGGAAATCCCGGCCCTGCCGCTGGGCTTCGTCGAAGCCGCTGAGGATCCCGATTTCTGGAACACCACCAACGGAAAATGCGCGTACTCGGTCATCACGCTCTCCGAGGCGGGAACCAGCCCCTCGGACGTGACGCCGCTGTCGAGGAAGTTCTACCAAGCCTACGAAAAACGCTGGAAAACCCCGCCGCGAAGCACCGGATCGGCGGCCGCCTACGAGGCCGTCTTCGCGATAAAGGACGCCGTGGAGCGGGCCGGCACGCTCGAAACGGATTCGCTCATCGAAGCCCTGGAACAGACGGACCTTCAGGTCGTTCGGGGCCGGCTCCGTTTCGACCAGAACCATCAGAGCGTGTTCGGCTACGATCCCAACACCGCCGTGCTCGGAAACTGGGCCCAATGGCAGGATGGGCAGCGGGTAACCGTCTGGCCCCTCGCGGCCAGGACCGGAAAACTCAAGATGCCGCCATGGCTCCAATGGTGGTGGCTCAAGACCCGCTGATCGCGAACCGGTGGTTGGAGCGTCCTGAGAGGACAGACAAAAACGAGGACACACACATGAGAAGGGCCAGCATCAGTTGGAAGCTCTCCGCAATCACCGTTACCGCCTTCACACTGGGCTTTCTGACGCTCGCCGTCGTCAACATCCTGGAGTTGAGGCGGGCCTACAAAACCGGTCTGGAAGAGGAAGCCCTGGTCATCTCCCGGCATCTGCGGGGCGTGATCTGCAGCAACCTCGGCGACCTGCCCCTCGACGGGTTCACCGGCATGAGCTCCTATCTGCAGAGCCTGGTCGAACCCAATCCCCATTTCGGCTACTGCTTCATCGCGGACCGGACACAGACCATCCTCTACCAGCATCAGAAACAGGACGCCGCGCCGTTCGATCCCGCTTCCGCAGGCGATCTGGACTTTGCCGCCGAGACCGACCAGCACATCAATCCGATCGGACCGTACTATGAGATGGTCGTGCCCATCGTCTGGGAGGCAAAGGTGATCGGAACCATCCATGTCGGCATCCCCCGCAACCAGATCGATGCTCTGGTCACCAAAGCCGTCGTCACCAACGTGGCCGTGGGCCTGCTCATCCTCTCGAGCGCCTTGTTCCTGCTCTACTTCCTTCTGACACAGTGCGTCACCCAGCCGATGGCCAGCCTGGCCCATCGGATCGAGGCGATCAACCGCCATTTCAACCTGGTTCGCCGGAACGAGGACCAGGAGGAGGGCGACGAGTTGGAGCGGTTTGCCCGGTCGCTCAACATCATGGGACAGGAACTGGAGCAGAAGACCGTTTCCAAGGACTACGTCCAGAACATCATCGAGAGCATGAGCGACGCCCTCTTCGTGCTGAACAACCGCGGAACGATCGAGACCGTTAACGAAGCGGCGTGCCGGCTGCTGGGCTACAGCGAACCCGAACTGCTCCATCGACCCCTGCTGGATTTCGTGCAGACCGAGGAGGACCTGTCCTGGAAAACGGTTCTCGCCACCATGGCGGAGGGAGAGAAAACCCGCAACCGCGAAACGCGGATCAGAACGCGAAAAGGCGAGGTTGTTCCCGTGTTCCTGAGCTGCGCCGCAATGAAGGACGCCGTCAAGGCCACCACCGGCGTGGTCTGCACGGTCAAGGACATCACCGAATCCAAACGGGCCGAGGAGGAACTGCGCCAGGCCAAGGAGACAGCCGAGGCGGCCAATCGGGCCAAGAGCGAGTTCGTCGCCAATATGTCCCACGAGATCCGAACGCCTATGAACGGGATCATAGGAATGACCGAACTGGCCCTCGAAACCGAGCTCACGGAGAACCAGAGAGAATACCTCGACATGGTCAAACGGTCGGCCGACTCCCTGCTGGGAGTCCTCAACGATATTCTCGATTTCTCCAAGATGGAGGCCGGCAAACTGGACCTGTGCCCCATCGACTTCAACCTTCACGACCATCTCCACGACACCATCCGCCTCCTCAGCGAGCGGGCGGACAAGAAGGGGGTCGAACTCGTCTGCCGGATTCTCTCCAACGTCCCCGAATGCCTCGTCGGCGACCCCGATCGACTCCGCCAGATCGTCGTGAACCTACTCGGAAACGCCGTCAAGTTCACCGAACAGGGCTCGGTGGTCGTCCAGGCCGCCGTCGAGTCACAGACCGAAAAGGAAACGGTCATCCACTTCACCGTCGAGGACACCGGCATCGGGATCCCTCCGGACAAGCAGGCGCTCATCTTTGAGGAGTTCTCCCAGGCCGATGCGTCGATCACACGACGCTACGGAGGGACGGGGCTGGGCCTGGCTATCTCTTCCACGCTCGTCCACATGATGGGAGGGCGAATCTGGGTCGAGAGCGAAGTGGGCGTCGGAAGCAGGTTCCATTTCACCGCCCGCCTCGCCCCATCGCTCGCCGCTCCCGCCTCCGCCAAACGCGAATTCGATGACGTCGAACCACTGCGGAACCTCGAGGTCCTCGTCGTCGACGACCACCCGATCAATCGCAGAATACTCGTCGAAATCCTGACCAACTGGAGCATGAAGCCCTCCGCCGCCGGCAGCGGTCCGGAGGCGATCAATCGCCTGGTCCAGGCCCAACGGGCCGGACGCCCGTTTCCCCTGGTCCTTCTCGACGCCTGCATGCCCGACATGGACGGCTTCGCCGTCGCCGAGCGCATCAAGAACGACCCCACGCTCGCCACCGCCCGCATCATGATGCTCTCATCCTCCGCCCGGCAGCAGGACCTCCTCCGCTGCCGCGAACTCGGCATCGCCGTCCACCTGACCAAACCCATCAGGCAATCCAGTCTGCTGCAGGCCATCCTCCAGGTCTTGGGGCTTGCCGGCAGAGACGCCAAGACCTCCTCCGCTCCGGAACTCACCGCCCCAAAAGACCACCCCCCCCTCCGAATTCTCCTGGCGGAGGACAATCCGATCAACCAGAAGCTCGCCGTCCGAATCCTCGAGCGATGGAATCACACCGTCCTCGTCGCCAACAACGGCCGCCAAGCCGTCGAAGCGTCCGAAAAAGAGCGGTTCGACCTGATCCTCATGGACGTGCAGATGCCGGAAATGAGCGGCCTCGAAGCCGCCGCCGCCATCCGCGAAAGGGAAAAAGCCACCGGCGGTCACGTGCCCATCATCGCCATGACCGCCTGCGCCATGAAGGGAGACCGCGAACGCTGCCTCGAGGCCGGCATGGACGGGTACATCTCCAAGCCGATCCGCGTGAACGATCTGCTCGGCACGATCGACGAGGTCGTTCCCGTGCCTCGATAGCTTCCCGCTCTACCGGTCCAGCGAACCGTAACTCTGCCGTATCGCGTGGTACGCAGGCTTCAGTTCCAGGTCGTAGCTGATCACCGCGTCCGAGACCTGCGGCCAGCAGTCGCAGAGGTTCCACAGCAGCAACCCCCACGTCTTCGGCTCGGCCCCGTAGTGCTCGATCCACCACCGGCAGGCGTCGGCCTGAATCTTCTGGGTCACCTCGATCATCTCCTCCAGGCTCCTGGGCTCCGGATACCCGTTGTTGCGGACGCCCTCCAGAACCTGCCCGACGTCGCGATAGAAGCGCCAGCGGTTGGTGTCGCTGGAGTGATAGTACCACAACGGATGACTCAGCGGCCACTGACGCTCCGCCGGCATGAACGAATCCACCGTCTTCTTCGACGGCAGGGAGATCCGGCCGATCTCGCTGACGAAGTTCGGCGGCCCGTCGGTGTAGAACTTCTCGTCGTGGCGGATCGTGTGGTTCCACAGGTGGCAGTCGCCGAACCGCGGGTCGTTGGAATGACGGCCGGGCGCCGAAAACGGACTCGACGGCACGTACGGCCGACCGCCGTCCAGCCGGCCAACCACCTCCGGCAACACCTTGTGCGAAATCAGCGTGCCCGACTCGACCCCGCACAGCCAGTCCACCTCGTTGTCGCCCGACCAGACCCCCATCGACACATGCCCGCGCTGACGGCTGACCACCAGTTCCGCCTCGCGGCGGACCAGCTTCAGGTACGCCTCGTCCTGCGGATACAGCGAGCAGGCGAACATGAAGTCCTGCCAGATCAAAATCCCCTTCTCGTCGCAGGCCGCCCAGAAGTGCTCATCCTCGTAGACGCCCCCGCCCCAGACCCGCATCATGTTCACGTTCGCCTCAGCCGCCAGCCCCACAAGCTTCCGCGTCCGCTCGCCCGTGAACCGCCCAAACATCGCGTCGTACGGCGTCCAGTTCAGCCCTTTGGCGAAGTAGTCGCGGCCGTTGATGGTAAACCGCAGGCCGATCCCACCGTCGTCCCGCGGCTCCTGAAGCATCCGCAACTCGCAGACGCCGAACCGCCCCCGCCGAGTATCGAGGTGATGGTTCTCCGCGTCGTGCAGCTCAGCGGTAAAATCGTGCAGGTGCTGATCGCCCATCCCGTTGGGCCACCACAGCTCCGGCTGTGCCATCTCGAACGGAATCACCACGTCGTTGAGCCCGCCCGTCACGTCCACCGTCGTATCGACGCTGGTCCCGCCGTAGCTGCCCGTCACCCGCGCCTTGCCCGCTTGGCCGTGCCAGTCGACGGTCAGCACCGCCTCCATCGACGCCCGGCCACCCTTGACCGCGACCGTCCGCGCCCCGGCGTACAGGATGCGCCCGCGGTCGACCAACTCGATCCGCGCCGGACGCCACGGCCCTACCGTCACCAGACGCGGGCCGATGTCCCAGCCGTAGCTGATCTGGGCCTTGCGGGTCCGCGTCCGCTGGAGCGGAGGGTGTTGGCACGGGTCGCGGTCCGAAAAATCACACTCGAAGAGGGACGAACCGAACCGGATCATCAGTTCGACCGGCCGATCCGCGCGAAGGTGTGAGGTGATATCCACCCAGTACGGCACGAACATGTTCGAGTGTTGCCCGACCCGTCGACCGTCGATCCACACCGTCGCGAACGTGTCCAACCCCTCAAAGTGCAGCAACGCCCGCTGGCCGTCGGGTATCTCCACCGGACCAATCGGCCGACGGTACCAGAAATCCACCTCCTCGCACCAGCGGTAGTGGTCCAGATTGTCAGCGAAGAACGGATCCTCCACCAACCCATGCCGGTGCAGGTCCGCCTGCACGCTGCCAGGCACCGTCGCCTCACGCCAGACCCGCCGCCCCTGCTCCTCCGGCGTCAGAACCTCGCGATCCTTCGTGGCATACTGCGTCCAGGCAAACTCCCAGCCGTCGTTCAACTCATAGACCCGCGTGGCCATCGATCATCCTCATCACTTGTAGTCTCAAAACGACCGCCCCTCCCGGGGCGCAACGCAAGGATGATACCGAGAACTCCCAGCCATGAAAAGCCCTAACCAACCAATCAGACACCTTTGCCGTTCGCCGCCTTCGCAACCCCCCACCGCCCACATTCCTGGCCCATTCCCTGCGTTCCTATAGGAATTCCTGGCGGCGTTTCCACCTGCGCCTCCAAAACCGCCCATTTGCCTTTAGGTCAAACCCATGATATCTTTATCCGGCGGGAACCACCCCCATCCCCGCCCGCGCGTCGCCCCACGCGACGTTTGACAACTCAAGACCCTCCGGCCGCGGGAAGGCGATTTCCTCCCGTTCACCCGATCGCGACAAATCGCACAATCTGTACAGAATCCCGCGAAGAACCGCTCCCCGACCAATCGTACATTCTGTACAGAGCGCACATCCAACCGCCAGCCGGTTCACTGGAACTCCCGAGCACCGGACTCGCCCACGACGGGGGGCCGCGCAGATTTGACAATTTGTACAAAACCCGCGCATCGGCAACGTCCTGTAGCCACCATCCCGAAATCCTGGACTGGTACGGACCGCACGCTTTGTACAAAACGTACAGCCCCCTCTTCCCTGATCTGCCCGATCCCGGATCCCCAGGTCTTTTCCGCGTGTTCCGCGTACTTCGTGCCGTCCTACCAGCGGTCGGTTCGGAACGGCGAAGCGGGCAGACCGGCATGGTTGTAGAGGTTCGCCTCCGGGTTGTCAGCCCACGCGTAACGCACCGCCGCCGGCTCAGCGATCTGATCGTTCCAGACCACCACCCGATCGCCCTCGATCGTCGCCTCAGCCCAGACGAACTGCCGGTCCGGCCCGGCAACGGCAAAACCCACCAGCTTCTCACCTTGGGCCGCTAAGCCGCCATCAACGTGCTTGAAGGTCAGGTATGCTTTCCCGTCACGGACCTCCATCGCCTCGAAGACCGGCCCCGAGAACACCACGTCGCGTCCGCAGGCCACCGCCTCGGCCGCCAGGGCCAGACGCCGCCCCACTTCCTTCTTGTTCGTCGGGTGAATGCTCACCGCGTCGCCGATATCGATCGCCACCGCCATCGCCGTGTTCGGGACCTTGAGCGTCTCAAGCTGCGCCTCGCGAATTCGGGCCCAGCCCGAATCGGTCGGCTGATCGTGCCGCGCCATGTAGTTGGCCAACTGCACGAACAGGAACGGAAACTCCCCCTGTCCCCACGTCCGCCGCCAGCCCTCGATCATCGCCGGGAAAAGCACCTTGTAGTGCTCAGCCCGCCCGACGTTGCCTTCGCCCTGATACCAGATCGCTCCGCGAATCCCGTACGGCACAGCCGGGTAGATCATCGCGTTCCACAACGCCGTCGGGCTGTTGACCCGGCCCGGCGGGGCCGGTGAAGCCGGCTTGGCCAGCTCTGGGTGCTCCGGCGTAAGCGCCGCCGCCACCTTGTACTTCCATTCCCCATACAGCCCGATCGGCTGTGTCCCCTCAGCCCCCTGCAGCCACACCCGCATCTGCCAAGCCGGACCCATGAACCCGCCGTTGCCGAAATGGTCGAACACCCGGATCGCGATCGTATTCGTCCCTTCCTTCACCAGCCGCCCGGGCACCACGTACTGCCGCGCCGCCTCCCAGGAACAGAACGTCTCGGTCCCGGTCCGGCCGATCTCCGCCCCGTTCCAGTACGTGATGTCAAAATCGTCAACCGGTCCCAACTCCAGCAGCAGGTCGCGACCCGCCCACTCCGCCGGCAAGGTCACCTGCCGACGAAACCAGACGACCCCGTCCATCTCGCCCGCCAAATCCTCGATCTTCCGCGGCAGTTCGCCCGTCGCCCACTCGCTGTCGTCAAAGTCCTCCTTCGCCCAACCCTGCGCGAAACCCGCGTTGCCCGGATCGCTTCGTTTGGTCGCGGCCTCCCACTCGGCGATGGCGATCTGGTATTCCCGCACCACGCCCGCCACATCCGTCCGCATCCGCATCAACTGCTCGTGCATCGGATGCAGTTCCGGATAGCGCCCGAACGCCTCCAGCGGCGTCCACGTCTCGGCGTTCGTGCCGCCCCAACTGCTGTTGATGATCGCCACCGGAACGTC
>Ga0123333_10000331_pt1 | contig 52425 bp, 42 predicted proteins | sample BioC12SIPDNA_3_FD_89957 | JGI IMG/M metagenome (GOLD analysis project Ga0123333, IMG submission 89957) | Anaerobic biogas reactor microbial communites from Washington, USA - Biogas_R2_B C12 SIP DNA | ecosystem: Engineered > Bioreactor > Anaerobic > Unclassified | place: Washington, USA...
CGCCTCCTGCTTGCTCCGGGAACCGTGTGGCATATGCGCGATCTCGCTCAGGCTTGTGACGTTAGCCTCGGCCTTGCGAGCATGGTGACCTCCACGCTGGCGGATATGGGGCTGCTGCTAAAGGGGAGAACAGGGCTCACCGTAATGGACGGTGAGGCTCTTCTGGATGCCTGGTCCGAGCAGTACGATCTGCGGCGCAGCCTCTTTCAGGTCTGGCGCTCGGACAAAGATCCCGGCTTGTTGCAGGAGGAGCTCGGTAGCCTGACGCGGGGCGCTGAACGCCTGCATGCACTCACCCTCTGGTCGGGTGCTCAGAGACTGCTCCCGTTTGATGGCTCTGTGGCCCATCTGGCCCTGTACTGGTCCGGTGAACAACGCGAGCTGGCGGAGCGGCTTCGACTGACGCCGGCGCGCGGGCGCACGATGGTCTTTGTCTTTAGCCCTTACGATGAGGGCGTATTCTGGGAGGCACGGCGATACCGCGACGGCAGTATCGTCGCACACCCGCTTCAACTCTATCTGGACCTGGCCTCCGGGGATGAGGATGAGGTGAGGCTCGCTCAGCGGATCCGGGAGCGGTTTCTCTCACGCTGACGAACGGAAGGTCGCGCAGCAGGGCGTGTAGCGTCCAGGATGAGCATCTCGAGGCTGAGTACCGGCTCCACAGCGCCTCTCTTGATCCCCCAATCGATGTCGCGGGCCTGCTGGATGAGCCGAACAAGCTCATCGGCAGTGAACAAGCGAGCCTGATCTCGCAATCTCCTGTAGCGCCATTCGGGCATCTTCATGGTGGCTTGGGCCTCGCGATCCGCCAGGCCCTGAGATTCCCGCAGATCCTTCACGGTAAGAAGTTCGCCGAAGCGGATCACCAGCATCGTGAGAGGGTAGAGGCCGTCCGAGAATCGAGGGTCAGAGGCCAGCAGCCGTTGTAGACTCGATATAGCTGCCTGACGCGCATGCATGCCTACGGCGTCGAGCATCTCAAAGATGCGAGCCTCGGGATTGACAGTCACCAGGTCCACGACATCGTCGCTGCGAATCTCCCGCGCATACCCCGCATGAGCAGCCAGCTTGTCCAGCTCAGCATCTAGTTGGCGCAGGTCAGTCCCAACGTACTCGATGAGCTTGTCCACCGCAGAGGGGTCAATGCCCTTGCCCTTGGCGCGCCCTCTTGCCGCGATCCATTTCCGAAGCCGTTCGGCATCCTCGCGCCGATTGGTGTTCAGCCTGGGAAACGCGCGAATGTAGCCATTCGGGAGTGCCTGCGCTTTACGGAGTATGCCACGATTCGTCGCGAGCGTGACGGACTCATCAAAGACGAGCCGGGTTGTCTCTGGTACAGTGGGGAGGTACTGGATCAAGCGCTCGGCCTCCTCTGCCGCGTGCCCAGATGAGCGCTTCTCGAACTGCTGCAGCATGTCCGTGACGACAATCAGTCTGCGCTCGGAGAAGAAGGGCAGCGTGCTTGAGGCGTTGATCAGCTCCATGACGGAGAGCGTGCGACCGTCGAAGGCCGAGATGTTCAGTTCGCCGGCGCCGTCCTCCATCACGCGGGCTCTGAGGCGGGCCAGCTCTTCTCCTCGTGTGAAATCGTCTTCTCCGTGGAAAATGTAGAACATGCTCAGCGATGTGCGATCGTGACGCGGCTTACGGCAAGTGGGCCTTGATGGGTCGATCGGATGGAGACGATGTGCGCATCGGATACCAGGGGTTCTGTCAACAGGTGCGCCTGGGTCGCCTTCCCCACGGGGTCGGCCAGTATTAGGCCGCTGATCATGGAGACGAACGCAATGACCGTGCCCAGGATGCGGTGTCGTGGTCCGATGCTGCGGAGCGTAGCCCACATGGGCAGGAAAGCCAGCAGTGACGCGACCGATAGGCCCGAGCCGCAGCGGGGGTGAACGGCCAAGTGCCGCTGACCATTCCGGAGAGCGTCCAACGCCCGTTCGAGCCCCTGGCTTAGGAGGGCAGGATCGGCTCTGCCATAGAACGTCACTCCGGCCCAATCGGAACGTGCGGCAAGCCGTGGCCGCGCCATGGTGGCTGCCAGCATATGCAGGGCGGCGTGTTCGATAGCATGGTTTCTGCGAATTCGCTGCAACACGGTGGCCATGTGGGGCTCCTCGACACAGGTGCAGCCGGTGGATAGAATGGGACGGTGGGTGCATCCTCGGGTTCGTCCGGTGTGGCCAGTATACCACAACGAGAAGTCCGCTATCCCCCTTGTGCGGGAGGTAGAGTGTCCAAGTTCAAAATCGTGGTCAGCGACTTGCATCTCGGAGCTGGCTATGCTCATGACGGAAATCGTCTGGAGGACTTTGATCAAGACGATGCCTTTGCGACTCTCCTGAGCCATCTCTCAAGCGAGAGCGAGCAGTCTGGCAGCTCGATGGAGCTCGTGTTTGCCGGCGACACCTTTGAGTTTCTGCAGGTGCCTGCGCTGGATGCCCGAGAAGCCTTTGAGCCGGCAAGGGCATATCCGGCAGCACGGTATGAGCCGACAGATGAGGCCAGTTCGCGAAGGAAGATGGACCTGATCATTCAAGGCCACCCTCAGTTCTTCCGCGCTCTCCGCCAACTGCTGGACAACCCGCTCTGTTGCATCTGTTTCATCAAGGGCAACCATGATGTCAATCTGCATTGGCGGCAGGTACAGACTCTGATACGCGCCGCATTGGGTGCCGGCGGAGATGAAGAACGTGTTGTCTTTGAGGAGCGCTGCCTTTCTCGCGAAGGCCTCTACATAGAGCACGGCAACCAGTATCTCGAGTGGCTGAACCGTTGGCCTGATTTCGAGCAACCGCACGATCCTCGGGATGCGACCGCGTTGTACTTGCCTGTGGGTTCGCGCTTTGTCTGTCAGTTCTATAACCAGATGGAGCACCAGCACAGCTGGCTTGATGGAATCAAGCCGCTCACCGCGCTGATCTGGTACCTCTTTGCGCTGGACTATGCGTGCGCCATGCGGGCTCTCATCAGCCTGGTGCGCCTCGTTCCGTCGCTGATCTGGGGTAGCTTGCCGGTGGGGTGGGCGATCCATGAGTCTCTGCAGGCACACGAAGAACTCCAGCACGCCCTCGACGATGGGCGGCACATGGCTGCCGTCGCCACGAGCCTGAAAGAGCGCAGCCTGTTCTACAATCAGGTGGATATGGCGCTGGATCTGTACGCGGTGCCACGCTCAGGCGGGTCTCTCGGGCGGTTGGGCGCTTACGGCCATGCGGTGATCCCGCGGGGACAGGACGAGCAACTGGCGCAACGGGACCGGCTCTGCCAGGTTGCGGAGATGAAGCGCATCCACGAGGGTGCCAGGGTGATCGTGTTCGGCCATGTGCACGAGCCCTGTTCGCTCGACCTTGGCGGAGGCGCTCAGTACCTGAACGCGGGCTCCTGGACCTGGAGTCGTGACATGGCGGAGGCCTCCCATGGCGATTGGCAGGACTTGTTCCGGAACCCGGACCGGTACATGAGCCTCAGGCGCCTCACCTATGTCAGAATCGACTATGACAGCAGGGGCGAGCCTCATGGCAGCCTGCTCACCTTCCACATTGATGCCGCCCTCCGGCAGACGCTGTGGCAGCGTTTCCGAACGTGGATCTCCCCGAGCGAGAGCTGAACTCGCTGAACGCAGGCCCCGTCGGATAGAACCGGAACGGCGTGGCTTGCGTACCCTCTCGCCTCGTGCAGAGGCATACTGTGGCGCCTCTGGAACACGTGCTTCGCCGGAGCCGCGTTGCCCGGGTCGCGCCCGCAAAGGGAGGGTCGCCCCCACTAGCGCCACACACCGTGGCGCTAGTGGGGTTGTGCTGTCCGGTGCGACTCTGACTCGATGGAACCTGGCTCCCCTGTCACGCGTGCGGGGGCCTCTCTTGGTGGCCATGGTTGCACGTGCTAGAATGACTTTGTTCGCTGACAACGTTGTCCACTACCGTTTGAGGAGTGTGCATGAGTACCAGGCGCCGCGTGTTGCCCGGGTCGATGGTTAGCTCGAATCTGTTGCTGCTCGTGCTGGCGGTGTTCTTTAGCAACTTTGGCGAGGGGCTGTTCCAGGGCGCCAACACCAACTACTTTGTCGATACACTCAGGCTGACGGGTGGGCAGGTCCTGTGGCTGCAGGGCATACGTGAGATACCCGGGCTGGTTCTGGTCCTGATCGCGGCACTCACCACACGAATCGCGCCTGCGCGCCGTGCCGCCCTGTCTGTGCTCCTGATGGGGCTCGGCTACGGGCTATATGCGGTGGTTCAGTCGTATGCGGCGCTGGTGGCGGTTGCCGTCGCCGCCAGCCTCGGTTTCCATATGTGGGCGCCGCTGCAGAGCAGCCTGGGCATGGGGCTCGCTGCCAAGGAGCACTCGGGGCGTGTGATGGGCCTGCTCTCGTCTTCTCGCTCCGCCGCTATCATCGTGAGCATGGGGGGGCTGGCCCTGGCAAGCCGGTTCGCCGGAGGCATCTCGCTTCGTGTCTACTATGCTATCGGTGGCGCGGGGATCGTAGTGGCGGCCTTGCTGCTGGCGCGCCTCCCAAAGGACACCGGAGCGAGCCACGTCGTCGAGCAGCGACTGCTGATCAAGCGACGCTACTGGCTCTACTATGTCATGGTCCTCTTCGAGGGGGTGCGTACACAGGTGTTTGCTGCGTTCGGCACGCTCATTCTCGTGCAGTACTATCGCCTGGAGGTCTGGCAGGTGAGCCTGGTGCTTCTTGCTAGCGGGCTCGTGAACCTAGTGGCCTCACCCTGGGTGGGCAAGGCACTGGATAGATACGGCGAACGGTGGACGCTGACGATCGCCTACACACTCCTAGCGCTGTGCTATGTGGGGTATGCGCTGTGGCACAACGTGTGGGCAATGAGTGCGATGGTCATCTTGATCAACCTGTTGGCGCTCTTTAGCATGGGGCTTTCCACTTATGTGAACCGCATTGCGCCGAAAGAAGAACTCACGCCAACCCTGGCAGCCGGTGTGAGCTTTAACCATGTCACCTCTGTAGGGATGAGCTTTGTGGCGGGCTCGCTACTCGGCGTGGTGGGGTATGAGTCGCTGGCCCTGGGGGCGGCTGTGATCATCCTGGTTTCCGTGCCCTTTGCCCTGGCGATGCGGGTTGAGCCCCTTCACGCGCATCAGGCAGAGCCGGTAGCCGCATCTTGATCATGTTGACAACGATCATACGCAGCCTGGCGCGCTAGACTGGAGGTTTCATAGTGAACACGGCGTTGCGCGTATTGGCGGTGATGCTCTTCCCAGTTGTGTGGGGGCTTGCCACAGCCCGGCTCGTGGAGTGGCTTCAGGAGAGGCGGCTTCGACATCACGACAGGGTAGAGGAGCAAAAGTGATCGGAAGGCTGGCGGGAGGCCTGGTGATCGCGCTGGTCGCCGGCGTGCTCACAGGGCTGTTCGGCGTGGGGGGCGGCTTCTTGATCACCCCTATGCTCAGCATCGTCCTGGGCCTGCCCATGCCTCTGGCAGTGGGTACAGGCGTGCTCAACATCCTCGGTACGACGACCTCCAATCTCTACTGGCGGCGCAAGAGCAATCTGGCTGATTACAAGCTGGCCGCAGTGCTTTTCGGTGGCAACGCGATGGGCGCCTACCTTGGAGCGAATGTCTTGGAGCGGTGGCGGCTGGCGGGAGACTTAACTATCCGGGGCAGCCGTGTGGCTGCGGCCGATCTGTATACGCTGATCGTTTACCTTTTGGTCCTCTCGCTCATCTTTATGTGGATGGCTTTCGAGACCCGTCGCCCGACACCAGCGACTCCTCGGATTGGGCTGTTCGCGCGTCTGCGCCTGCCTCCCTATGCTCGGTTTGAGAGCCTGGAGGGCCCAGCGCTATCGATTCCCCTGCTGTCCTACTTTGGGCTATTGCTCGGGTTTCTCACCGGGCTTTTGGGCGTCGGTGGCGGCGTACTGCTGCTGCCCGCGCTCGTGTACTTGGTGGGTATGCGGACCCATGCGGCCATCGTCACCAGTTCGGTGATGGTCTGGCTGACCTCTTTAGTGGCCGGCGTCAGCCACGCCTCAGCCGGGAACGTGGATCTGATGCTGCTCCTCGTTCTGTTGTTGGGAGGCACCATCGGCGCGCAGGTCGGATTGGTGCTCTGCAACAGACTTTCAGGGGCGAGACTGCGGCAATACTTTGCCTATGTGGTTTTGGGCGTTGTTGTCATGGTGGCGATCCGGCTGGCGGGGATTCTCATATAGCCTGACAGACGGCCCGTCGCGCCGGCTCCCATCGCGGGAGTTGTCCATCGCTCTCGGGGGCGTCCGGCGCTGAACCCGCCAACTACTTGTGCCAGCGGATCGCCAGGCGGGCAATGCTTACGATCGCCCAAGATGGTTCGGCGTGTGTACTCGCTTCCCCCCTATGCCAGCCAAGGCAGCGCAATCCCAGGCATCAAGGGCCGGCTGAAAGACCGGTTGACGGCGTCGCTTCGTTCGCATAACCTCGCGCAGACGGCCAACACAGGCACACATGCGAGGTGAGAGATGGCACGTGTAGTGACGTTTGGTGAGATCATGCTGAGGCTGTCCCCGCCGGGTATGCAACGCTTTGTCCAGGCCCGCAGCTTTGATGTGGTGTATGGCGGTGGCGAGGCCAATGTCGCCGTGTCACTGGCCAACCTGGGCGTGCCGGTGGACTTTGTCACCCGCTTGCCGGACAACGAGATCGGCCAAGCCTGTCTGCGCTACATCCGCGAGGCTGGCGTCGGCGTGGACAAGATTCTTTGGGGAGGGGATCGTCTGGGCATCTACTTCCTGGAGATGGGCGCGGTGATGCGAGCGAGCCAGGTGATCTACGACCGAGATCGATCGGCTCTGGCCACCATCGAGCCTGGTATGGTGCCCTGGGATAGCGTGTTCGCCGATGCAGATTGGTTCCACTGGACCGGGATTACACCGGCGATTTCCCGGGGAGCGGCGGAAGCCTGTCTCGAAGGGGTGCGTGAGGCAAAGGCCAGGGGACTGACGGTCTCGTGCGACCTCAACTATCGCAGCAAGCTCTGGAAGTGGGGGCGAAAGCCGGGCGAGGTGATGGCCGAGATGGTCGCGCTGTGCGACGTGGCCATCGGCAACGAAGAAGACGCTGCGCAGGTGTTCGGCATCAGCGCGCCGGACGTCGATGTGACCGCTGGCCTGGTCGATGCAGACAAGTACCGCTCCGTGTGTGAGAGCCTGAACGCGCGCTTTCCGAGCCTCAATACGATCGCTATCACGCTGAGGGGCTCTCGTTCCGCCAGCCACAACTCCTGGTCGGGGATTCTGTGGGATCGGGGCGAGGTGTATACGGCGCCGATATACGAGGTTACCCACATCGTGGATCGTGTGGGGGGTGGTGATGCGTTCATGGGCGGCCTGATCTACGGTCTTCGCGCCTATGCGGACAGACAGCAGGCGCTCAACTTTGCGGTCGCAGCTTCGGCGCTCAAGCACACCGTGTTTGGCGACTTTAACCTGGTGACGGCAGATGAGGTGCAGAAACTGATGGGAGGCGACGCCTCAGGGCGCGTTTCGCGCTAGTCCGAGGGACGGAAGGAGGATGGTATGGCTCGGTTCTCTCGCGTGCACGTGTGGAGCACCATGGAGTCCCTGGGGTTGGTGCCCCTCTTTTACCATGGTGATGCGGGAATAGCGATGAGGATTATCGAGGCACTCGCTGCGGGCGGGGCAAAGGTCGTGGAGTTCACAAACCGCGGAGACAGAGCCTTTGAGGTCTTCCGAGAGGTGGTGGTGCATTTCGAGGAGAGCAATCCGGACCTGATCATTGGTGCCGGCTCCATCCTCGATCCGGTCACAGCCGGCCTGTACATCAACCTCGGAGCCAGCTTTGTGGTGGGCTCGGTGATGAATGCGGAGGTGGCCCGCCTGTGCAACCGGCGCAAGGTAGCCTATTTCCCGGGATGCGCGACCGCCTCTGAGGTGTCCTATGCCGAGGAGCTCGGCGTCGAGATCTGCAAGATCTTCCCGGGAAGCGAACTCGGCGGTCCTGGCTTTGTAAAGGCCATACTGGGCCCAACTCCCTGGTCCCGCTTGATGCCGACGGGCGGCGTCAGTGCGACGCGGGAGAGCCTGAAGGGCTGGTTTGACGCGGGAGTCGTCTGCGTCGGGATGGGCTCTGCGCTCGTGCGTAATGACCTGATCAAAGCCCACGATTGGCAAGGGGTCACCGACCTGACGGCTCAGTGCCTGGCCTGGATCCAGGAGATACGCGGCTGACTTGGAGCACGTGGGAAGCGTCGCTCCGCTATCGCGGTCGCTGGTAGACCATCTTCTCAAAGGTGTCCGGCGCGAGATCATCCAGGCTGGATACCACCAAGCTAGCGCCGGCAAGATCGGCGGCCGACCGGGTATTTGTGATGGCCACGCAGGGCATGCCGGCTCGCCTGGCAGCCTGGACGCCATGTGTGCTGTCCTCCAGCACCACGCACGCGGCCGGATCGCAGCCCAAGCCGCGGGAGGCCAACAAAAAGATCGCGGGATCGGGCTTGCTTGCGGGAAGATGCGTCCCTGAGACCAAGAGGCTGAACGCGTCGGCCAAGCCCAACTGGCTGACAATCGCGACGATGTTGGCCATGGGGGCAGAGGAGGCGATCGCCTGCGCATAGCCGAACTCTCTCGCTCGTGCCAGCCACGCCCGCACTCCCGGCAGGACGCATACGTGTTCACTGATCAGTGAGCGGAAGTAGACCTCCTTCCGCTCACCGAGCTCAAGGAGGCGTTCATTGGGCATCGTCTCCCCCAACCAGGCGCGCAGCAGTGGCAGGTTCGACATGCCCAGCGACAGGCGAACCTGTTCCGCTGTGAGCGGCAGCCCCAACTCGTCAAAGAGCCGCCGCCAGGCGAGATAGTGCGCCTGGCCGGAATTGACCAGCACGCCATCCATATCCCAGATGAGACCAGTAGTCACAGACAGGCTCCGAGGATTGTCGTGTTGTGGGCTACCCCAGATGCGTTCTCAGGAAACGCGCTATGGCGGCGCGGCCGTGAGCCGTCTCAAAATGGCCGGTGTTGTACCGAATCAGCTGCCAGTTGTCCGGAACCCCCTGGCTGGCGTAGACGGCTTTCAGGGCCGTATCGATCTTGTCCAGACCCCGGGGCGGCGTGAGCTCATCATAGTTGCCGGCAAGGGCCAGATGCGGCCGCGGGGCGATGAGCGCATTGATCGATGTGGTGTCAAAGCTCTTGAGCAGGCCCGGGACGTAGTAGTAGATGCCGTGGCCATCAAGCCCTCGTGACGCGATCAGCTCCTCATAGTCGGTCAGGCAGCACAGATCGATGCATACGCGAACGCGCTCGTCGAGCGCAGCGAGCCACCAGGCCATAGTGCTGCCCATGGAGAGCCCCAAGGTGCCCACCCGATCCATGTCTACTTCCGGGCGTGTGGCCAGGTAATCCAGCGCACGTAGGCTATCGTACACCATCATGCCCCAGAGCACCTGTCCCCGCCAGAGCATCTCCTTGAAAAGCTCGGATTCACTGCGCCCGCGGCGTTCGCCAAAGTTCCAGGTATCAATACACAAGCTGCAGTAGCCCATGCTCGTGAGAACCTGAGCATAGGGAGGCGACTGAAGCGCCGGGCGGCCAATGACGAACTCGTCCTTGCCAAGCTCATAGTTGCCGCCGTGGGCGTGATTGTACAGGATGACCGGTGCTCCGCGCACCTCGCCGAGCGGCCTCGCAAAGTAGGCGGGCACGGGATCCACTCCGTTGAGGTCCAGGACGAGTGTCTCAAGCACATAACCATCCCGCACCTCCTCGCTCACTCGTTCCGAAGCGATGGCGCGGTCCCGGTCCGGCAGATCTCCGAGCAGGGCGTACAGCCGGCTGCGCTGTGTTCGGGTATCGTCTTGCATGAGCACCTCCCCAGGCGTATTGGCAGAGGGAGTATATCGTGAGCGCCGACCGTCGTCCAGAGAGGCCTTGCCGACCCAGGCGGTGTACGTATACTACAGATTGTAGGTCGCTCACACTGATGCACAGTCCTAGTAGGCCGTCCGCACGGCCTGGAGATAGCGATGTCCACAGAGATTGTCCTGCTGCTGCTCCTGTTCGTACAGTCCGTGGGCCTGGTCGCACTGACAGTCGTCCTGCTGCGCCGGGCGGAGCATGGCGGCATTCCCAATCACGTCTGGAGGCAGATGATGGGTGCGATCCAGCATGATCAGGCCCAGCTGGCCACGCTGGAGGAACGTCTTGAGGGGCTGAGGCCACTGGCGCAATCGGTCGGGCATATCCGCGATGGGATAACCGAGATGCAGAGCCGCATCCGCGCCCGGGAGGATGTCGAGCGCCGCACGGGGGAGGCGATCCGGCGGCTGGAGCATGTTATCTCCGGCACCCAATCGCGTGGCGCCGCCGGGGAGAATCTGTTGGAGAACGTCTTCAGGCAACTGCCACCGGAGTGGCAGGTACGAAATCTCCGCGTGGGTAACAAAGTCGTCGAGTTTGGGCTGCGGCTGCCCAATGGACTGCTCTTGCCCATCGACAGCAAATGGGCGGCGACGCCGCTGCTCGAACAACTCAGCCGGGCCGACGATCCCTCGCGTCGGATTCAGATCAAGGCCCTGCTTGAAGCTACGGTTCTCGCGCGAGCGAAAGAGGTGCGCAAGTACATCGATCCGAACCTAACCATCGGCTACGGTTTGGCTGTGGTTCCCGATCCCGTGTTCGAGCTTTGTGGTGGCGTCCTGGCTGAGGCCTTTGCCTCGAATGTGGTGATCATCGGGCAAAGCCTGTTTCTACCGTACCTGTTGCTCGTGTTCCAGACGGTGCTCAAGGCTTCGCAGTCGATCGATGTCCAGCGGTTGGAGCTGTACGTGAACGGCTGCCAGCAGGACATCGCCGGTATGCAGGAGGAACTGGAGGGACGGTTCAGCCGGGCCACGACCATGCTGGAGAATTCGCGGCGGGAGATTGCCGGGGGGTTGGCGCGCGTGCAGGGTGCACTGAACAGTCTGCGCCGCCACGCCGAGGTCATGGCGGTCTCCGATGTGAGCGCTGACGACCTCTCCACGATGGTCATGCTGGAGCATGCGCGCCGCACCGGCACCGAGGAGGTCAGTGAGATCGGAATGCGAACGCCGGAAGACGGACTGGACCGCGTGGCGGAGGGCGGCGAGGGCTCTGCCCCGCGGCGGGATCGTTGACGGCGATGGGTGCCCCGTCTATAATGGCCAGCACGAACCCCGGCCGGCCATCGTGATGGAAGGTGCACAGTGGGGTGGCTGTGGGCTACTTCTGGCATGCTCCGGGAGGTGAACGGCATGAGGCGGTTGGCCACGCTCGCGATACTCGCCGGGTGTGCCATGTGGCTCTCGGCGTGCACGGTTATGCTCCCCCTCGCCGAGCGGGCACTGACGCCGGCAGCGACGAGCGTGGTTACGCGAACGCATCCCGCACAGACAGGTTCACGGAGTGTGGAAGCCGAAGTTGCTGCGCTCGACCTCCCCAATGCGAACCTAGAGGTACTGGCCGCAGCAATCCTGCGGCGCGATATGCTCGAAGGCATCGCAGGGAGCGAGCCGTTCACCCTGCTCGCCCCGAGCGATCGGGCCTTTGCTGAGATGGACGCTGCCTATATCGACTCCCTCCTCTCCGACGATGCGCAGCTGGAAGACTTTGTGCGACGGCACGTGATCCCGACCGTGCGGACGCTCTCAGATCTCACCGAGAGCCCTGTAGAGACGCTTTCAGGGGAGGTGCTCCCCGTCGCTATTCAGGGCGGCAGCGTGCAACTGGCCGGGGCCGTCGTGCTTCAGGGCGATATCGCGGTGCCCTTTGGGCTTGTGCACGTCATCGATCGTGTGTTGCCGGATCCGGAGGCGGCGGCCGCCGCTGAGACGGAGACGGCCACCCCTGCGGCAACCGACGCGCGTACTGCCTCGCCTTCGCCGACTGCCTTACCCTCAAGGACTCCTGCCGCGACGTTGACGCCAACCATCTGGCCCGCAGCGACGCGAACTGCGATCACGACGGCGACGGCACCCGACCGTGTCACCGAGACTGCGACAGCGCCCACGCCGACCGCGACCACGCCCATGCCGGCTGCGACGGCTACAAGCTCGCTCACGCTGGCTACCGCTCTGGCGGGCGAGCGTGATGCCCGCGCGTTCGGGGCTCTGGTAGAGCACGCGGGGGCAGAGGACCTGCTGGTATCGGGGGGCGAGCGAATCCTCTTGGTGCCTTCGGACGGAGCTCTTGGGCCGGCCGATGGCCCGCTTCAGACGGCTCTGCGTGCTTCTTCAGAGAACGTGCGGCAGATCGTTTCACATCTGGTGATCGATGGTGTAGGTAGGCCGGAGGTAGTACCGTCCGGTTCGAGCGTGCAGACGCGGGCCGGCGACACCATCACCATTACGCACGATAGCGAGGGTGTGCGCTTTGATGGCGTCGCCTGCCTGCACCAGGTGTCTGCGGGAGATGGCACGCTTTGCGTGGTCGACAGAATTCTGTTCCCGCAAGACTATGCTCCGGGCCTGATGGGGAGCGTGATCAACACCCAAGGATTGACCCAGATGGCCGCGCTGATCGCGCTTGCCGGGTTGGACCAGGAACTGGCACTGCCTGCGAGCCTTACGCTGTTGGCCCCGACGGATGAGGCCTTTGACGAGCTTTCCGCGCAGGAAATGGCCTCCCTTACCGAGGATCTGGATGTGCTCAGGGCCTTTGTCGAGCGGCACATCATCGATGCCAGGCTTCTGGCCGCAGAACTGCAGGCGAGGACAGTGGTCACTGCGCGATCCGGCGATGCTCTTGCGGTCCGTGGACGCGGATCGATGCTCATTATCGGGGGCACGCGCGTGCTGACGAAGGATATCGCCGCCGGCGCAGCCGTGATACACACCGTGGATACGGTGGTATTGCCGTAGGCGAAAGAAGCGGTTTACTGACCGGTGCCACAGCCCTCCGCGTTGGCATCGCTGATCATTGGCAGTAGAACGCGGTGTGCGCGTGGCGGGCGCTCGATCGAGCGGAGCGCCGCCGCGGCGTCCAGGCGTCCCCAGCCCGAATAGGGATCCCAACCAACGGCGCCGATATCTGCCGCCTCAGCCGTGATCAGGGACGAGGCCTGCTCCCAGGAGATATCCGGCTCATAGGCCATGATCAGGGCGGCCACGCCGCTTACGTGAGGTGTGGCCATGGAGGTGCCCGTCATCAGCCCATAGAGGCCGGATGGCAGGGTGGAGTAGATGGCTACGCCAGGAGCCGCGATATCCATCTCCGCTCCCCAGCAGTTGGATTCCCACGGCAGATCCATCTGGTTCGATGCGCCTACGGCAAGCACCCCGTCGAGGGCTGCCGGATACAGCAGTGCGGGCGTGCCATAGTTGCCGGCGGCCGCAACGAGGAGGCAGCCCTTGCTCTGGGCATAGGATACCGCCTCCGCGAGCAAGAGGCTTGACGATGTGCCGCCAAGGCTGAGGTTGATGATCCTGGCGCCGTTGTCGGCGGCGTAGCGGATCGCCTCCGCAATGCCGGCATAGGTGCCTCGGCCGTCGCTGCCCAGAGCGCGAAGGGGCATGATGCGAGCATGCCACCCGACACCGGCGATGCCGATGTTGTTTCCGGTATCGGCAGCAGCGATGCCGCTTACGTGGGTGCCGTGCCCGTAGGTATCGGCCGGCGTGGCGTCGTGCTCGACGAAATCCCACCCCAGGACGTCATCCACGTATCCATTGCCGTCATCGTCAAAGCCGTTTCCGGCTACCTCGCAGCCATTTCTCCACAGCTTGTCGGCCAGGTCCGGATGTAACAGGTCCGCTCCGGAATCGACTACCGCAATGACCTGTGACTGCCCGCGGCTTTGCGTCCAGGCTGACTCCATCCCGATGCGTCCCAGCCCCCACTGTCGTGTGGCGTACTCCGGATCGTCCGGAACTGTCCCCTGAGCGTAGGCGATGTGGTTTGGCTCTACCCACAGAGCGAGATCGCCCAGTTGGGAGGCGATCGCGTCTGTGGACGCAGCGGCCACAGCACCCTCTGGCCTCGCTCGCCAGACATCCAAGGAATCGACATATTGCAGGGAGGCCAGGCCATGGCTGACCAGCAGCAGCCTGCCCTGCTCGATGGAGAGGCTCGAATCCAGGCGGAGGAGTATCTCTCCGCGATCGAGCGGAGGCCCCGATGGGCCGCTCTCAGCCAGGGAGGCCGAACAGAGCAGCGCCAGGAGCGCCAGGATGCCTGCGGTGCGCCGGATCGAATCGCGTAACCGACGCTTTATGCCCACTCGGCCCACACCAAGATGGACAGCATGGCCAGGTTCGCCGTCACCATTACCCAGAAGGCAATCTGGTAGGCGAGCTTGATGCTCTTGTGACGGTAACGCTGTTGCGCGACCAGTGCACCGGGCCACCCTCCCAGCAACTCCAGCATGTGCAGCAGTCGTTCGGGCGTGCGCTGGCCACCTCCAACGGCCTGCTGCTTGTCCCAGCGGTAGACCAACAGGGTCACGAGGCTCATTGCGGTGTACACCATCGGAACTGCAGCCGGCACGACGCCCCGAGCGGCCAGGTACGCCAGTGCCAAGAGAAACGGGAGCGCGATCGCGAGTGGCCAGGCATCGGCGGACAGAAGCAGTCCGCGTGGGTGTACCTGTACGGCGCACCGCCGACCCTGAGCATCCGTGGCGGGACGATAGCTGACACGCATGTGCTCTCGCGGTCGCATGCCCGCTCGCTCCACAGCACTCACATGGAAGAACAGGTCCTTTCCGCCGGACTCGGGGTGAATGAACCCAAAGCCACGCTCATCGTTCCATGTCACTATGGTACCTCTGTCGCTTCGAGTCACCCATCCTCCCTTACGATGGCTTACCGTGGGGCCGTCGCCCACGTGCGCTTGTCTTCTGACGTATTCGCAAGTATACCACAGGTGAGATGCTCGCCAGCCGGCGGCAAAGGAAGCATCCTCGTCGCTGGCTCTGTAGCAGAGGTACGACGGATGCCCACCAATCTCCCCCCGGAGTACTATGAGGCCGAGCGACGCTATCGCGAAGCCCAGTCTCATCCGGATCGGATCGCTGCCCTCGAGGACCTGCTCTCTACGATTCCCAAGCACAAGGGTACCGACAGGCTACGCGCCGATCTGCGCGGGAAACTGGCCGAACTCAGGCGCTCGGCGCGGCCCCGCAGAGGAAGCAGGCGCCGAACCTCACCGTACAGCATTTCCCCCGATGGAGCGGGCCAGGTTATGATGCTGGGCCCCCCGAACGGGGGCAGATCAACCCTGTTGAACCGCCTGACCTCTGCCCATTCCGAGACCTCCGCTGCCCCCTTCACCACCTACGAGCCGATCGCCGGCATGGTCGCCATCGAAGATATCCAGGAACAGCTCATCGACACGCCTTCCATCGTGAGCGAGTACGTAGATCCTGAGTTGCTGCACTTGCTTCGGCGCTGCGATCTGGCGCTAATAGTAGTCGACTTGCCTTTGGATCCAGAGCGGGAGATCGAATCCCTGCTGCAGATCCTGGGCGATCACGATATCGCACTCATCCCGCCCGGCGACGGGGCCCCAGACAAAGCCCAAGGGTTTCCCGCCCTGGTTGTGGCGAACAAGTGCGATGACCCCTCCCTGGACGAGTTGTGCCCCCTGGTTGTGGTTCTCATCGACGACGCTCTGCCTGTGGTGGGCGTCTCGGCGATGACAGGCTATCGCCTGGGTGATCTCTTGAGGGCGATCCTCGAGAGCCTTCGGATTGTCCGCGTCTATACCAAGGCTCCCGGTCGCGAGATCGATCGGTCGGCGCCTTTTGTGTTACGCGAGGGCGGCACGGTAGCGGATATGGCGGCCCTGGTTCACCGGGACTTTTACGAGCGACTCAAGACGGCGCGGATCTGGGGAACTGGCGTGTATGATGGCCAGCTCGTCGGGAGGGAGCACGTCCTTCACGATGGGGACATCGTCGAGCTGCACCTATAGGCCTGCGCCGGCTGTTGACATCGTGGTGCCGTGGATCTAGGATCCGCGAGCGTGCTGGCTGCAGGGCCGATGCGCTTTGGCGAGTACCGGCTTTGCGCCGGAGTTCAGGGGCGCGAGGCTTTGGCGTACGCACGCCCGGTAGCGCACAGATCAGGCCCCATACGAGGCACATAGCACCTGTCGGCCTGGCCAGCCTCTCCGCACGGGCGGCCCTGCAGAGCAGGCCATCAGAGAGCATCCCGGCGCGCAGAGGCTCTGCGCCGAGTGATGGGGCTGCGCGTGTGGGACACCGTGGCGGCGGACTTTCTTTCCGTGGAGGCGTCGATGATCATCAAGAACCTGGATGAGCTCGTTTCACATGGCGATCGCAAGGGCAGGGAGCTGGCCCTGAGCGTCTTGGAGGGCGGGCTGCAAGCCTCTGATCCGTACGCCAACACACAGAAGTTGCTTCGCATCGAGGGTAACCGTCTGCTGGTGGGTGGGCAGTCGGACATGGACGTGTCCGGATTCGGAGACGAAGCCATCGACCTCGAGACAGTAGAGCACATTTATGTGATCGGCGCCGGTAAGGCGGTCCAGTGCCAGGCCAAGGCGCTGGAGGATCTGTTGGGAGATCGTCTCACCGCGGGCGCAATCACGATCAAGCATGGCGAGCCGCACCTGTTGGACCGGATCACGGTGACCGAGGGGGCACACCCCGTGCCCGACGAGGGCAGTGTCCGGGGCGCTGAACGGATCGCCGAGCTCGCTCGGCGCGCCACCGCGCGGGATCTGGTCATCACTGTGTTCTCCGATGGGGCCTCGTCGCTCTCTCCTTTGCCGGCCTCCGGGATCACGCTGGACGACCTGCACGCTTTGTACCGGCTGGCGATCAAGTATGGCAGCCAGCAGGTCATCATTCGCTCAATGGGTTACTTTTCGCAGCTCAGCCGGGGCCGGCTCATGCAAATCTTGCAGCCAGCACGCAGCATCAACTTGATCATGCAGGTTGGCCTGTTTGAGCGCTGGGGCGGCAGAATCCCGAACAGCAGCTCCTTTGTGCCCACGTGGCCGTCCGGCAGGCAGCGCCTGGCGCAGGATCGAGCCTGGTTCATGGCGCAGCCCTGGTTTGGCGAGTTGCCGCCTCTGATGCAGAAGGTATTGGATGGCGCCGATCCCGAGTATGACGTGCCGGGTCTGGAGGCGTTCTCCAGCATGCAGATGTCGTTCTGGCAGCCGATCGATCTCTACCAGATGGTGGAGGGGGCTCGGCAGCGGGCCGAGGCGCTCGGGCTGAAAGGGGTGGTTCTCTCATCCCACCTGACGGCCCTCTCTGGCGAGGCGGCGAACGTGCTTGCCCAGATCGCCCACGAGTGCGAGGCGTACGGGAGGCCCTTTGAGCCGCCCGTGGCCCTCATCACTGGAGGGCACCTGGATGTGCCGGTGGGCGATGCCACGGGAGTGGGTGGGCGGAACCAGGAGTTCGCCCTCTCCTGGGGATGCCTGCTAAGCAGCGGGCGCCTGGCGAGCCGTCGCGTGGTCGTCGCGGCGGTCGATTCGGATGGGACCGACGGCCCCGGCACCCAGCTCTCTGGTGGTGAGCCGATCTGCATGGCGGGCGGCGTGACGGACGGTTACCTCGGAGAGGAGGCCGACGCGGCCGGCATCGATCTTGCTGCAGAGCTGGCTAACCACAACGCGACGGTTCCACTGATGAGGCTAAAGAACGCGATCTACACCGGGAATACCGGCACCTGCCTGGGAGACCTTCGCGTTGCTGTGGTGATTTAGCTTTCTGCCCATCTTTGCGATAAGGAGAGTGCACCATGTCTGACCGCATAACCAGCATCCAGGCACGTGAGATCTATGCAGCCCGGGGAACGGTGTCGTTGCAGGTCAAAGTGGAGACCGAGAGTGGGGCGGTCGGCATCGCGACGCCCGAATCGGGGGTTTCCACAGGGACCTACGAGGCAGCGTTTCTGTTGGACGGCGGCGACCGGTACAATGGACTTGGCGTGCGGAACGCGGCCAAGAAGACGAACGAAGAGATCGGGCCCGCACTGGTGGGCATGGACGTCACCGATCAGGCCGGCATCGATATGGCCATGATCAGCATGGATGGCACACCCAACAAGTCGCGCCTGGGTGCAAACGCGATTGTAGGCGTATCGCTTGCCGTCATCATCGCCGCGGCTAAGAGCTGCAAGCTCCCATTGTACCGGTATATCGGAGGGCCTGCCGCGCGCACAGTGCCCATCCCCATCGTCGGCATCGGCACAGGTGGGCGATATCGCGATCCCGGTGAGTCTCGCTGGTTCAAGCCCAGTTACGAGTTCGCCGCTTTCGGCGCGGGGAGCTATGCCGAGGCGTTGTACTGGAGCTGGCAATGCACTCGCGAGACGGTCGGACTGCTGAGGCAGCGGTATCCTGGGCGGTTCCAACCGGCGTACCACAGCCTCTCACTTGCGGGAGTGATCGACCATGACCGCGAGTTGCTGGAAGCGATGACTGAGGCGATCGTACGGGCGGGGCATGAAGGCGAGGTCGGGATCTATTTCGACTGCGCCGCGGACTGCTATTATGAGCGCGATATCGATCGTTACGTTGGGTACTTTTCGGCAGGGGAAAAGACCCGCGATGATGTCCTCTCTCTCCTCAAAGAGTGGGTGGAGCAGTATCCGATTGTCTCTCTCGAGGATCCGCTTCACGAACTGGACATAGAAGGGCACGCGCTTGCCGTGAAGGAACTGGGCGTCGAAGTGGTCGGCGACGACTTTTTCACGACGAACCCCGAGCGGCTGCAGAGAGCTATCGAGGCCGGGGCGGCGAGTTCCATGGTCCTAAAGATCACTCAGATCGGCACAGTGACGGAGGCACTGGAGGCGTGCAGCTTGGCGCGCCTAAACGGGTATAATATCCATCCCTGCGGCAGTCGCGGAGACAACGCAACGATAGGCGACTTTGCTGTAGGACTGAACGCGGGCCAGGTGCGAGGCGGCAATCGAAACCGATTGGTGGCGATTGAGGAGGAACTGGGCTCTACGGCCATCTGGTTGGGGAAAGAGGCCTACACCGGCTGGCGCAACCGATGATTCCCGCTGGGGTGGACCACGAAAGGAAGCGTCTAGATGATTGAAGCGGCAAATGGGCTGGCCAGGATACTGAAGCAGGAAGGCGTCGAGTGGGTAAGCACCTTCCCGGTCTGCTGCGTGAACAACGCGCTTGGCGAGGAAGGTGTGCCGATGGTCATGATGCGGGACGAGCGGTACGCGGTGGCCGTCGCGGATGCGTACTCCCGCGTGACTGAGGGAAAAAAGATCGGCGTGTGCACGGTGATGGGTGGGCTGAACCCGGCTGGCTTGCAGATGGCTTACGGAGCCCTGGCACAGGCGTATGAGGACTCGTCGCCTCTGTTGTGCATATCGGACGGGATTCCGGTGGGATCAGGCGGACGCGCCCACTATGATATGATCGCGGGGATGCGTTCCGTCTGCAAGTACGTTGGCGAGATCGATCGGCCGGAGCGAGTGCCCGAGATCCTGCGGCGTGCATTCACGCTTCTGCGCACGGGGAGGCGGGGCCCGGTGCTGGTGACGATGCCGAGAGCGTTGGGTGCCTATGATCCCGAGCAGTACCCCTATCAGCCGGTAAAGGGATGGCGGGCGGCGCCTGACCCGGCTGACGTAAGTCTGGCGATCGGCGCGCTGCTCAACGCGCAACATCCCTTGCTTCTCGCGGGTGAGGGCGTGCTGTATGCCGAGGCGACGGACGCGCTCGTCGCGTTCGCTGAGAGGGCCCAGTTGCCTGTAATGACTACGCTAAAGGCTCAGAGCGCCTTTCCGGGAAACCATCCCCTCTCGGTAGGCGTGCGGGGCGAGTTGGCTGCCTCGTTCCTGCGCAGCTGCGATCTGGTTCTCGCGGTGGGCACGAGCCTTGCGGCTGGCCACTTTCGCCAGGCCATTCCCGACGCTGCGCACAAGATCATCATCCACTGCACGGCCGATGCGGAGGACGTCAACCGAGTGTACCCGACCGACTATGCGGTGCTGGGCGACGCTCAGCTCACCCTGCAGGCACTGGATGTTGAGCTGGCCAATTGGCAGGCGGGTAAATGCGAGCGGCCTGGCTTGTTGCAGGCCATTCGGGCGCAGAAGGAAGCCATGCTCGCCAAGTACCGGCCGGCCATGGCATCCGGCGAGATCCCTATCAACCCCTATCGCGTGTATGCCGATATGCTCAGCGTTCTTGATCCGGCCAACAGCTTTGTCACGCACGATTCCGGCACCACTCGCGATCAGCTAAGCACCATCATAGAGCCGCAGATACCCCGAGGATTCCTGGGATGGGGCAACGTTTCGACACTGGGCTTTGGCCTGGCGGCAGCCATGGCCGCCAAGCTGGCTTTCCCGGAACGCCAGGTGATGAATGTGACGGGTGATGCCGGCGTTGGCTATATGCTCGGGAACATGGAGGCCCTCGTCCGAAATGGCATCGGCGTGACAACCGTACACATCAACAACGGCGGCTTTGCCGGCTACGGGCCTGGTTTCTGGGGGCCTGGCCACGATCCCTACACCTGCGATGTATGCGACCACGAGACGGCCGATGTTTCGCGGGCTGTAGAGGCATTGGGGTACTATGCCGAGGACGTGACCGATCCGGCCATGATCGTTCCTGCGCTGAAGCGTGCCCTGGCCCAGAATGAAGAGGGCCGGCCTGCGTATCTGGAGATCGCCTGCAGCCAGTACCCTGTATTTGGAGCATGGGTCACGAGCTGATAACAGCCTGTGGCGGAGGGCGCCGCGCGAGCCAGTGCGGCGGGTTCGGCAGGAGGGGAGTGCGGCGATGAACTTCATCGACGGGTGGGCCAGTGGCGACGTGCTCGCTAACGGACTCAGGCTGCACTACTACCGGTCGGGCGGGAACGGTCGACCGGTAGTGCTCGCTCATGGGATCACGGATTCGGGCCAGTGTTGGCCGCGTCTCGCGTCCGCACTGGCGCCGGCCTATGACCTCGTCGCCTACGACGCACGGGGCCATGGCCACTCCGAGACGCCACCGGGGCCCTACACCAGCCTGGATCAGGCTGAGGACCTGTTCGCTCTCGTCGAGGAGCTTGGGCTCCGCCGGCCGGTGGCCATCGGGCATTCCATGGGGGCGCAGACGGTCTCGCTGGTGGCGGCTCGCCACACGGGGCTGCTGGCGGGTGCGGTGCTGGAGGATCCACCCTGGAGAGACGTCCCTGCCGCGCCAGGCGGGGGCCCCGGCGAGTATCGCCGGAGGCTCCGGGAGTACCGGGCGCTCACCGTGGAGGCGCTGGTGGCCTACGGGCGGGCGCATCGAACAGGCTGGGCGGAAGAGGAACTTTGTCCCTGGGCCCAGGCCAAGCACCGCTGCAGCGCAGAGGCGCTGGAGAATATGGTGCCGGGCGGGCCGGACTGGCGGGCCGTGGCCGCGGGCATCGAGTGCCCGACGTTGCTGCTCACTGGCGATCCCAACGTGCAGGCTATGGCCGGCCTGGGTGCGATTGTCACGCCGGCGGTTGCCGAACTGGCCTGCCAACTCTCCTCGCATATCCAGGTGGTGCAGGTTGCCGGAGCGGGGCATAACATCCGCCGCGAGGCTTTTGACGCCTACAGGGCCGCCGTCCTCGGCTTTCTGCATACGCTCTAGCGCAGAGCCTCCGGAATGCCCGCTTCGCAGGGAGTGCCGGTCTGGCATAGGCCGCAGGCATAGCCCTGGAACCCGTAGCGTTCGAGAACGATGGGGCGCGTGGCATCCAGATGGGCACGGCACAGGCGCTTGTCATGGCCGGCCGGACTGATGGCGCCGACCGGGCAACGCTGGATGCAGCTTCCGCAATGGCCCAGCGCATAGTGCAGACAGTAGGCGTGATGATCGGCATAGGGACGCTCGGCCGGCGGCACAGGCAAGCGCGCGAGCACTGAACCGAGACGCACCGCCTTACCAGCCGGCGTGATCAGGCCGTCGCAGAGGCCAAAGGTGCCCAACCCACAGGCATGCGCGATGTGGCGCTCCGACCATGGCGAAGCGAAGACACAACGGGCTGAATCCACCATGCCGAAACCGGGCCACAGCGTGGGCGACATGGCGTCGTATCCCGCTTCCCGCAGGGCCTGGACCGCGCGCTGCTTGAGCAGGCTGTTGAAGGCCTCGCCGAACATGCGAGAGCGTGCCCATCTTTCGGCGGGATAGACGCGCTCTGCACGGTTATCTTGCCTCGTTCTCGCCGTCTGCGGGAGTATCCACGAGATGACCGCGATCTCCTCCGCAGCGGGCGGATCGTGTGGATAGGCCAGGGCCATCGCCTCGGCCGGAGTCCAGTGCTCTGGCCCGACATGCTCCTTGTACGCTGCAAAGAGGGCGTCGTCCCCTCTGGCGATGCCCACCAGAGGAGTGCCCCAGGCTGGCTCATCAAAGGGGCCATGCATGGCATTCTCAGGACTCTGCGAGAGCCCCACCACCAGGTCGGTGATCCAGCCCGTATCGTCGCGGTTGACCATCTGCGACAGAACCTCCTCGTTGACACGGTGCACCCGGCGGCACCGGTACCGCCGGGTGCGTGATCTCAATGGCTATCCGGCCAAGATCGCTCAGCCGACCTTCCTGAATAACTCCATGTAGATATCGCGGACGCGTCTGGGGCCCTCCCAGGAATCCGCTTCGGCAAGCTCCTTGCCCTGGGGGCCCAGCACCTCCGGCAGCACGTCCCCGTCGAAGCCGTCGCCTCGGAGGATTCCCAGCCAGCGGACGAGGTCGATGAACCCCTCGCCGGGGAGCAGGCGATCGCTATCCTGCATGGTCTCGCGATCGATGCCATGGGGGAGATCGAACACGTGGAGCGTCAGTGGAAGCCCCTTGACGCGGTGCAGCGACTCATAGTCGCCATCTCCACCGGCCCACCAGTGGATGACGTCCAGCATGAGGCCCAGGTTCGGACGATCCACGCGATTGATGAGTTCCAGGGCGGCATCGAGGTTGATGATCCAGGGGTACATGGTCTGGAAGGGGAACGGCCTCCCCACCTGGGGCCCGAGGAACTCGAAGACAAGATCCATCTTGTAGCGCGCCAGCACGTCACAGTATTCCCGAAACTTGCCGACCATCCAGTGCCACTCACCTTCGCCGACGAGTTTGGGCCAGCGGTTGGGCGGCATCATGCCGGTTTTTGCGCCAAAACCGGCGACAGCAGCGGCGCGCCTGTCGGCCAGAGCCAGGGCCTGTTTCCACTGATCGCCCTCCATGGAGATGGAGGGGCCAAGAGCCACGCTGGCCACGGCCATGTTGTGCCGCGCCAGCAGGCCTTTGAGCTCATCCATGGCGTTGCGCGCCATGTACGAATCGATCAGGTCAGCGCCCAGGCCGATAGAGCCAAACCCGAGCGCGCCGCCGATGGCCAGGCGCCCCTCAAGATCCAGCCTGCTGGGGAAGTTGCCCACTTGAAGCCGCATGCGATCCCTCCTGATATTCTACCGACAAGAGGCGAAAGACGGTTGCACCGACCCCGGCACTCTCGCCGGGCACGAAGGGTCAGGGCGAAAGGAAGATGCGCTCCAGGAGCAGGTATCGCTCACGGAGGCAATCGGTGACCGCGCGGCTCTCGACATCGAGGACCATGTACTGAGGCGGCTCGACCCGGTTGATCGCCGGCCAGGCGGGTGCGCCTGCGCCGCTGGGATCGCCGCAGCGGACAAAGCTGGCAAAGTACGTCTGCATCAAGTCGGAAAGGGCATAGTCCTCGGGCGTCCAGGCGTACACTTTGTTGGTGGCCAGGTTACCGAGCGCGTATTCGATCTCGGCGGAGTGTACGGCGCCGCTGGCCGGGGGAGCTTGTTCGGCCTGCCCATCGCCTGATTCCATGATGCCGCCGGCAAGCCCCGGGATGGCACCGGCGAACTCGGGCGTCATGGGCGGCCGTGGGCGGCTGTAGAGGTAACGGTAAACCGGGCTGTTGCCGGTGGCGGCATGCGCATCGGCCCACTTCCAGGTGCTGAAAGCGATGAAGCAATCGCCAGCCAATGCGGTGGCGGCACGCAGCGCTTCATCGGGTGTGCTGCCGGCGGGGTACAGGCGGAGCACCTCCGGCGCAAAATCCCCAAAGCGCTCGCGCACCGCCTCGGCGTAGGACTGCGCTGTGACCGAGCGCTCACCGAGCAGCGCTCGGCCGTTGGCCTCCTCCGAGTTCCAGCCGACGAGGAGAGGGACGTGGGCCTGCTCTCCGGCAGAAAGAATCTCCACCAGGGGTTTCGGCAGCAAGTACCCATCCAGCGTGCCGGCGCAGGCTCCCGGGCGGGCCGCATCGGCCTTCTCCAGCAGCGTCTCAGCGGGCATCGCGCGGAGTTCGGCGAGCGAGCTTGCCCCAAGCGTCTTTGCCAGCTCCAGGCCTTGCGCTTCTGCCTGGCTGAGGGGCTCGGGCTCGAGCGTGGGCGGAATGGCAGCCCCGCTCTCCCCGATGGCTCCCGCGATGAGATGGCGGGAGAGGGGGGAACACATGAGCACGCTCACCGAGATCGAACCCGCCGACTCACCGCCGATGGTGATGCGTTCCGGATCGCCACCAAAGGCTGCGATGTTCTCCCGCACCCAGCGGAGCGCAGCGACCTGATCCAGATAGCCATAGTTGCCAGAGGCCCGGTCCGGCGATTCGGCAGTGAGCTCTGGATGGGCGAAAAAGCCGAATACGTGGAGGCGATAGTTGACTGTGACGGTGACCAGGCCGCGCCTGGCCAGCGCCTCGCCATCGTAGCGCGGCTCTGAGCTATCCCCGGCTATGTTCCCGCCGCCGTAAAAGTACACGAGCACCGGCAACCGGTCATCGGGCGACGCGGCCGTCGTCCAGATGTTCAGATACAGGCAATCCTCGCTCACGCTCTCTGAGCGGAAGTTCATATCGCCAAAGGGGCGCCGTTGCATGGGGCGAGGCCCAAAACGGTCAGCCCTGCGCACTCCCTGCCAGGCCTTGGCCGGTTGAGGCGGCCGCCAGCGGAGAGAGCCCACCGGTGCCTCGGCAAAGGGCACGCCCCGGAACATGCGGAGCCCGCCTTCTCCGGCGATACCCTCGAGTTGACCCTGCAATGTGCTGACGCGCGTGGAGATGGCCAAGGGAAGCCTCCTGTCTGCGGTTGGCGCCACGTTGCGCACAGTTGCGGCGCGGCAGGCGAATGTGCGGGTATTGTAGTAACGGCTTAGAGCGCTCGCAAGCCCGTGAGCGGCGATCAGGTTCCTGCCTGGGCCTCCGATCGCTCTCGGTAGTCGGCGATGGCCTGGCGCAAGGCCTCTGGGGCCAGAACCGAGCACTCCAGCTTGCCCTCGGGGAGCCCGCCCAACGCTTCCGAAACCTGCTGAGCCGTCAGCCTGACGGCTTCGTCCAGCGGCAGCCCGGTGGCCAGCTCTGAGGTGATGGAACTGGATGCGATCGCGGCCACACAGCCAAAGGTCAGGTACTTGATCTCGGCCACCCGGCCTTCTTCCACGCGAATGTAGAGCTCTATCTGGTCCTCATGTATGTCGCTCTTGACCCTGGCGAACCCATCGGGGTGGTCCATGCGGCCAATGTTGCGGGGCGTGATAAAGTGATCAATCGCCTTTTCGGTGTACATGCTGCTCCTCAGGTGTGGCCCGGATCCCGGCTTGCGAAGTCCGCCGGAGGCAATGCCGGCCGGGGGATCAGTCGAACAGCGGCGTGCTGAGATATCGCTCGCCGGTATCGGGCAGGATCACGACGACGCGCTTGCCCGCCGAATCCGGACGGGCCCCTACGGCGAGCGCGGCCGAGACCGCGGCACCGGAAGAGACGCCGCACAGGATCCCCTCCTCACGAGCGAGGCGGCGCGCCATCGTTCGAGCATCCTCATCGGTGACGGTCACGATCTCGTCAAGGAGATCGGTGCGGAGCACGCCCGGCACAAAGCCGGCGCCGATGCCCTGGATTCCGTGCCGCCCCGGTTGACCTCCCGAGATCACGGGGGATCCGAAGGGCTCCACGGCGATGGCCTTGAGGGCCGGGTTCCTGGGTTTGAGTGCCTCGGCCAGGCCGGTGATGGTCCCGCCGGTACCGACCCCGGCCACGACGATGTCCACCTGCCCTCCGGTGTCCTCCCAGATCTCGATGGCGGTGGTTTCCCGGTGCCTGGCCGGGTTTGCCGGGTTCTCGAACTGCAGCGGTATGAAGCTCCCTGGGATCTGCGCAGCCAGCTCCTGGGCGCGACGGATGGCGCCGTTCATGCCCTCCGAGCCGGCGGTGAGCACGATCTCTGCCCCATAGGCGGCGAGCAGCTTGCGTCGCTCGATGGTCATTGTATCGGGCATGGTGAGGATCAGCCGATAGCCGCGGGCTGCGGCCACGAGGGCGAGCCCCACCCCCGTGTTGCCACTGGTCGGCTCGATGATCACTGTTTCCGGCGTCACGTGCCCGTCACGCTCGGCGGCCTCGATCATCGCGAGGGCGATGCGGTCCTTGACGCTACCCCCGGGGTTACGGGATTCGACCTTGGCCAGGATCTCGGCACGCACGTCCGAGGTGATTCTGTTCAGCCGGACGAGCGGCGTATGACCGATCGCGGCGGTGATATCACTGAAAATGCCGTGCATGGCGTTCCTTTCTGTCTACTAGCTGGCAACAAACGAAAAGCTTTCAGGAGCCCGAGCTGACGGTCCCTGGGCGGAGACGACACTACTGAGATGATAGTCCAGGCTCGCGCTGTGCCAAGCGCCTGGAGCAGTTGGTGGTGAGCGGGGCTATCTGGCCCCCATGGCGTCCAGCGGGAACGCCAGGCTGAGGCTGCCATCGCCCGTGAGGGCGAAGGAGACGGGCCACGGACTGCCATCCATCTCCCAGCCCGCGGCCGAAAGGGCCAGTGGCGAGACGTCGGATGCAAAGGAATAGTCGGTCGCCTGGACGCCGCTCTGCTTCTGAATGGTGAGAGTGTAGCGACAGAGGGCGCCTTCACAGGCCAGGGCTGAGCCTGGCAATCGATAACGCAGGGTGAGCGAACGCGACTCGCCGGGAGGCACCACGAGCAGCGTGCCGAGGCTCTGCCGCGTCCCCTCTGTGGTCCGATCGATGGGATAGTCGGATCCAACGCTCTCGACGAACTCCGCGCCGGCCGGCAGCAAAACCCGTACATAGTCCCAGTAACACAACTCGGTGAGCGCCTCGTACGAATCCAGGATCCTGGCATCCTGGACGCAGGCGATCCCTGTCGCCGGAGAGCGGTGATGGTAGGTCAGCACGAGCTCCGCCCAGGGCGAGCCAGAGGTAAACGAGACCCGGTACAACACCTCCCGCTGGATGTTGCGATCCACCTTGTTGTAGCCCAGGTTGGCATCCACGACCATGAGGTAATCGCCGGCCGCGTCGCTCAGGCTTCCGGAAAAGCCGGAGCGAGACAGGTCGGCTTGGGCGAGCGTTCCGGATAGCCACCAAGCCTGGATGTGTTTGCCATCGCGCCCACGCACGAGGGCCTCCGCCAGGCGGAGCATGGCGCCGGAATCCAGTTGCTTGAGCCTGGATACGACGGCATCCGCGAACACGCCGCCGAAATCCTTGCGGTGATCCAGCCATCCCCAGATGTTGGTCTCGCGGTGGCGGATTGGCGTTCCATCGACAGGATTCTCCCAATAGCCTTCGGCGGTCTCCAGCAGGCTGGCGGCGGAGATGGACACACCGTACTGCGGCACGTCAATGGGGCCGGTGGCCTCCAGCAGCATCTGGAGCATGGGCGTGTCCACCGCGACGATCCCATCCACGGTGACGCCGCGGCTGGCCTGATACAGCGCAGCCAGGACCTGGGCCGAGGTGGGAAAGTCGGGTGACCAGTTGCCGTCGCGGAATACCAGGCCGCCGAGGCGCATATACCGCCCGAGTGGCTCGGGGGGATCCGGCATGCGGTATTGATCGGTCTCGACGTTGTAGCTGTTCATGTACTCGTACGTATCCAGCCGGCCGCCACGGAGGTGCAACACCAGGACGCTGCTGATGAACCCCCCGGTCGGGCGCAGCTCATCGCTGTTCTGAAAGAGCAGGAGAATGGTTCTCTCGGTTGTGCCACCCAGGACCTGCGGCGCAAGGAGAAGGGCATCGAGCAGTTCGGGGGCCAGAGCCAGAGCGCCGCTGAGACGTTCTGGAACCGGCAACGGGCCCTCCAGAGCAGCCAGTCGTTCGGCGTGGGGGTACAACGCCAGCAGACGCTCACGCTGGCTGCCGAGTGTTTCCAGAGCCTGCCGCGTGGCCGACGCCTGGAACGACAACTCTCCGCCAGCAGGCGCAGCGCTCAGGGCGAGTGCCGCTGTGTAGGCTGTGTGGGCCAGCTCCGTGGCCAGGGGGAGGCCGTCACAGGCGAGGGCGCCGGCCTGGTGGGCAGCCGGCCAGAGCGACTGGGCAGCGACCGCACAGCCCGGGCCGGACGCGAACGTATTGAGGATACGGAGGCTGCGATAGAGGCCGCGGTGTGAAGAGGAAAGGGCGGAAAGCGCCGCTGGATCGGCCGTACCGTTGCCCTGGGCACTCTCGAAGAGAGCCGCACCGAAGGATTGAGCCTGCCGGGCGTGCCTGAGCGCGGACCTGAGGTTCAGGCTCAGGAGCAGGGTCCAGAGCAACAGGAGGATCAGCAGCACGCCGATGAGGCAGAACCCCAGCGGGTACCGTGCGGGCGTATCACCGCGATCTGACGCGGGGCGGTTGCCCTCGGGGGATGCCTGTGCAGTCATCTGTTGCGAATACCCCTGGTGATCGATGCGAACGGCTCTGCTCGTGTGCGGGCTGGAGGCGCCGGCGAAGGCGAACGGCTAGAGATCCAGCCGGCCAAACAACTCGCCGAGCTTTTGCTCACAGTGCCGGAGGCGCCCGTAGCGTGGCTCCACGATGGCGACATCCTCGACCAGAGTGGGTATATCGCTGTTGGGATCCCGCTGCAGCACCGTGGAGTGTTCGAGCGCATAGCTCTCCAGGGCGCGCGAAAGCTCGGTGGGCTCCAGGACGGTGAGATCGGGCATGATCACGAGGTCAAAGGCATCTTGATCCTGGAGATGCTGTTCGATCAGCTCGGCGTAATCCTGCTGCGTGCTCTGCGCCGCCTCGTTGGCTACCGTCATGATATTGGTGAGCAGAAGCTTGGTGGCGTGACTCTCGCGATAGGCCTGCGCCATCCCGGTAGGCAGGAAGTTGGCGAGGATCGAGCCGTAAAGACTGCCGGGGCAGATGACGATGAGATCGGCCTCGCGAAGGGCTGAAAGGGCTCGTTCGTTGCTGCTCACCTGGGGCTCGAGCCAGATATCCACGACCCGATCCAGCGACATACGGAGCTCGTCGAGGTAGTGTTCGCCGAGATAGCGGCGGCCGCTGCGGGTGCGGAATGCAAGATCGGCTGGCTCCAGAGAGACCGGGATGACCTCGCCGCGGAGGCGAACGCCGATCAGATCCTCAAAGAGCGCCTGAACTGACGGCAGGCTGCTGGTCTTTTCCTCCATGAACTGGAAGAAAGTGTTGCCGAAATTGCGCCCGCGCCCGTCGCGGAAGCGCAGCATCTCCTCCCAGGCGTACTTGAGCTCGCCATCGACCCAGAGCGACATGAGCGAGCGCCAGTAGTCCGAAAAGGCCATGATCTGGCCGCGCTCGTCGGTGCGCATGCGGCCGGTGTGGCCGCCGCTATCAAAGGTGGTCACGATCGAGTGGATGTCATGGCAGCCGGCGCGGACGAGGCCCTTGTTCACCACCGGCATGCCGGAGCCCCCGCCGATGGTACAGACGCTATAGTCGGAATTCACCGCTGGCAGTACCCCGCTGTGTTGGCTGACAGGACGAAGCAGGCCCAGACGCTCCCGAGCCTGCCCGACCAACTCGCTGGTGCGATATCCCGGAGCGGGAACTAGACGCCGGTATCGGGAAGCAGGTCACAGGGGGCCGTGACGGTGTACTCCTGCAGGAGGGTGCTCTCGGCACCCTTGACCAGTGTGACCTTGAACGGATAGCTCGTGCAGGGCATGGCATCGGCCGAGATGCGCGCCACGAACTCGAAGATGAATTCCTGGCCCGGGGCCAGATCGGCCAGCGGATACTCAAAGGGCGGCTCCTGGACCACGTCCTCGATCAAATACTCGACGCCCGCGACCTGTTCCAGAGCGACCAGGTACCCGGACATGGTCGCGGTTCCTTCGTTCTGGATTGGCAGCCGGATCTCCAAAGAAGGGGCAATGACGCCGGGCTCCGGCGTGGCCGCTGGCGCCGCCGTAGTGGGCACGGCTGTAGCAGGCGCGGCCGTGGCCGGGACCGTAGGGGAAGGCACCGTCTGCCTGACTGGCTGCGCCAAGGGCGCTGCCCATGCCGAAGGCACAGACGCCAGCGCAAGGATGCCGATGAGGGCGATTGCCATGATGTACCTGGGCCAGAGATTCCCGTTCTTCATGATTCCACTCCTGTCTGCTGCTTCGAACGGCCAGAAACGGCGGCGCCGGCGAATCAGCCGGGCCGCGCGATCACAATGACGCGATGCGTGTACGACCACTCCGGCCAACAGGTAACGAGGGTCAGCCTGGTATCCCCGGTATCGCGCAGGTACTGGGCGTTGCGCTGTCTCTGCTCCAGAGTGAGGCCGGCTTCTTGAATGGTGAGCGACGTTTCGACGATATAACGGAAGGGACGCCCGTCAGCATCCCACAGGCGGATCTCATCGCCCTGGGCAAGGCTCCCGATGCCCTCCAACTCGCCCTGTGCCGTGCCGCGCGTGTGCCCGGAAAGGACCGTGTTGCCGGGCCCGCCGATGGGGGCGGAGCCCCGATGGTAGCCCACGGCACCGTTTACCGTTTGCCACACGGCGGCGAACTGGCCGTCCTGTTCGACCAGGTCCCAACTGATCATGACGAGATCCTGATCGATGCCGATGGCCGGGATCTCGACATGGCCCATGTAACGGTACTCACCTTGGTCGCCCAGGGTGATCCACACAGGTTCAGACGTGGGCGAGGGGGAGGGGAGTGGGGTGGCGTCGGCGGCGGCCTCTGGCGAGGCCGGTAGGCCGCGCTCTGGTACGAGAGCCGGGGTCTCCTGGTGCGGCGCGGCCGAGGGGGAGACCATGGTAGAAGGTGCTGGCGCGGGCGATGCTTCCTCAGCCGACACGACCCAATCACGGGAGGCGGAACGCGCCTGGGCGCGCCAGCACAGCGTGCCCCCGATGAGCAAGAGACATACACCGATACCGACAAGCAGCCTATACTGCACGGAACCTTACCCTTTCAGCTACACCGGCGGGGCCGGCCGCCAGAGCTTGTCAGTTATTGTACCCGAGGGACTGGCTCTGCGCAACCGAGATGCGACCGCTACTCATGTGGCCGGCTCCCGGTTTGACGGCAGGGGCCGGCATGGTACGATCCGCAGGATCGGCCGATCCCACAGTGCGAGGGGTCTTGTGTACCGGATTCCGGAGGAAGGACACCGATCTTGGGACGATGCGCCCGCGCTCTTGGTACGACCGCGATGTGGTGCATGCTGGTCGCGACGCTGTGCGCGGGGGCGAGCGCTCCGTCGATCGCGACGGTCAACAGCGGCCAGATGTTCCTCCCGCCCTATCTGCGGCCGGCGGATCGCATGGGCTTTGACGTGGCCTACACGGGGGTGGACACCGTCGACGTGGCCACACTCGGGGCCGGCTGGTACGGCGATTGGCGGACGCAGGAGTTGCCGGCGCAACCCGCCTCGCTGACCTATGTGCAACTGGTGCGCCTTCAGGCGGGGGCGGACCCATCCGATCCGGACCAGGTGACCACCCTGCCGTCGGCCGAAGAGATCGCTCAGATCGCTCAGCGGCATCCCGGATCACTCTGGATGATCGGCAACGAGCCGGACTCGTACTATCACGGGGCGCCGTTGCTCCCGGCGGTGTATGCGCACACGTATCAGCGGGTGGCAGGAATCATCCGGCAGGCGGACCCGGATGCCCTGCTGGCCAATGGTGCGCTGGTGCAGCCTACACCCTGCCGGCTGGCGTATCTCGGAATCGTCTGGAACACGTACCTGGCGACGTACGGGGAGCGGATGCCGGTGGACGTGTGGAACATGCACGGGTTCATCCTACGGGAGGTGTACGGAGAATACGGCGCCAGCACACCTCCGGGCGTACCGAAATCGTGCGGCATCGACTATGCGACGCGGGATGCGGACAACCTCGGCATACTGAACACGAACATTCGCCGGCTGCGCCAGTGGCTGGCGGATCATGGCGAGCGGGAAAAGCCGTTGATCATCAGCGAGTACGGGATCCTCTGGCCGTACCGCCCAGACTATATCTTTCGCGACGAAGACGGGCGGGACTTTTCGCCAGCGCGGGTGATCGCGTACATGACGGGTTCCTTTGACCTCTTTCTCACCGAGACCGATCCGGCGACCGGCTACAGCGCAGACGATAACAGGCTCGTGCAGGCCTTTGCCTGGTACAGCCTGGCCGACGACCAGCAGTACAACGGGCACCTATTCTCCAGCGAGAGCAAGGCCATATCGCCGATGGGCCAGGCTTATGCCGACTATGCCGCGGCGCTGCCGGACCCGGCGCTGCCCGACCTCTCGATAAGGCTCACCGTCGACACCAGCGCGCTGGATTCGATGGATCCCCTGGAGCCCGGGGAGACGGTGGCCGTGGACCTCCCTGCAGCGGGGCAGATGGCCAATCTGGGCCGGGTAGCTGTGGAGGACGCCGCGATCTCGTGCCCGGAGCTGGGATACGAGACGACCGTGGATCTGGCCGGCCGGTACGAACCGGGATCCACCGTGGTGTTGCCGCTACCGCCGTACCTGCTCACGGCGGCCGGCTTGCACGAGGTAACCTGTACGGTCGATCCGGAGGCGCACACCACCGATGGGCGGCGCTGGAACAACCAGGCGACGGCCATGGTCGACGCGAGGCTACTGCTGTCAGACGGCTACAGAGTGTATCTGCCTCAGATTCATCCCGGCAGCCCATAGCGGCTACCGGCAGCGCGGCACCGAACCGGGCGATGCACAGGCCGCCGCGGCTGCCGGCCGAGTTCCTTGAATGCGCCCTACCAGCGGCGACCGAGGCGCCGGTAGAGCATGATCCCCATTCCGATGGCCAGAGCCGCCAGAATGGCGATGATGATCCCGGTGAGCACATCCAGAGAGCGATCCACGGCCTCCTCCGGGATTGAGACCTGCAGCGGAGTCCCGGTGGGCCACACCAGGGTCTGCTGCGGAGAGGAGGCTCGATCGCCGGCGCCGGGTGTGGGCGTAAGGGTCGGCGTGCGGGTGGGCGCGTCCGTCGGGAGAGGCAGCGCGGACAACGTGGCCTCCAACCAGGGGCACTCGTCCTGGACAAAGGAGATGCTTCTGGCCAGATCGGACACCTGGTCCGAGGATACGCTCACCTGCAGGGGCAGGGGGACGCCTTCGCGCGCCCAATCATCCACCTCCATCTGCAACTCGAGCTTGGCACCCTCACCGGGGCGCAGATCGGACACCTCCCACGAGATGTAGCCGACTCCCTGGGCGGCCGCGCCTTCGGTGGATTGGGAGAGGATGGCGCGCGTATCGCCCGGGAGGCTGGCCGCGACCGTGATGTTGGTAACCGTGATCGCCCCGACGTTGGTGACCCAGATACTGAAACGCTGCTGCCAGCCGGGGCATAGCGGATCATGGCTGGTGGAGAGGGTCAGATAGAGGTAGGGAGACTCGCCCCCGGCGAGCGCCGGGGTCGGGGGCACCGTCGGCGTGGCGGAGGGAGTGGGTGTGACGGTGGGCGTGTGAGTGGGCGCCGCCGTTGGGTAGGGCGTGGGCGTGCGCGGGGCATTGCTGACGATGAGGCCTGAGACAAAGGCATCGTGATAGGTCTTGGCGCCCTGCGCATCGACGGTGGTGAGGCGAAGGCGAAGGGCGTACTCACCATCGGGTATGCGGGTGGTATCCCAGAGTGCCAGGCGCTCGGCCTGCGCGGCGCCGCCTGAAGGCTCCAGGATGCTGATCCAGTGTGAGGCGTCCTGGGAGGGCGCAAAGGCGAGAGAGTACTCCCCGGGGAGCGCGGCCTGGACGGTGCCGTAAATGGCCACGAGCCCGCCGATGACGCTAGCGGGCGCCGGCGAGAGGACCTCCACCGTGACCGGCGGAGCGACGGTCTGGGCGACCACGGGAAGAGGCGAGAAAGCGCTTAGGATCAGTAAAGCGAGGGGGAACAGCGCGCCCAGTAACCTGTTCGCTCGCGTAGCATGGCAGAGGTGCATCTAGTTCTCCTCGGGCTTTATGCTGGAACGGTCCCTGGACAGCCAGGGCACGCGGCGAGCGCGATGTTGGAGCCATTTCCAGGCGGTGCGCAGGCGAGATGCCGGGGGTTCCTCGGCGGCGCCATAGTGCCGGTAACCATAAGAACCATAGCCATAGTAGCCGCCGTAGGATCCGTACGCACCGCCCGGCGTATCATACCGGTTGAGCACGACGCCCAGGAAGCGGCCACCGAGCCGCTGCAGATCCTCCGCAGCCTGAGCGCAGGCCAGCGCCTTGGTGCGACCCGATTCCGCCACAAGGATGGAACCCGTCACGATGCCCGAGAGGATGCTGGCATCGGCCGCCGCAAAGATCGGCGGGCTATCCAGTATGAGCACGTCATGGGCCGCGGCGAGCTCCGCCAGCAGCGACTTCATTCGATCGGAAGCCAGCAGGACCGCGGCATTGGGCGGGATGGGCCCGGCTGTGAGCAGGCTCAGGGTGGGCAGATCGGTCTCCCGGATGACCGAGGTGGCATCAGCCACCTCGCCGACGAGGATGGAAGAGAGCCCCCGCTCGTTATAGAGGCCATGGGCGGTGTGCAGGGTGGGGCGACGCATGTCCGCATCCACGAGGATGACCTTTTGGCCCGATTCGGCCATGACGGCGGCCAGGTTCGCAGCGGTGGTGCTCTTGCCCTCCCCGGGGCCGACGCTGGTGACGAGAAAGACGCGATCGGCCGCATCGGCGGGAAGCGAGTAGCGGAGGTTGAGGTCGACGATGCGGTAGGCCTCCGTCTCACTGGCATCGGGACGGACACGGGCGATGGACTCGGGGACGATGCCGTCCCGGCTGCGGATGTTGTAGACCGTGCCGAGGGCGGGCAAGCCGAGGGACTGCTCGATATCCGCCTGAGTCTTGACGGAATCATCCAGGTATTCGATGAGGAAGGCGACGCCGGCGGCGATCATCAGCCCGACAATGGCCGCCAGGAGCGTGCTGGTGAGGACCCTGGGCCTGGCAGGCTCCGTGGGGATCACGGCGGGCTCGATCACCTGGATATAGTTGGTGGAACTGGAGCGCAGATAGCTCAAGAGGGCGGAGTAGTTGGTCCGCCGAGCCTCCAGGACGCCTTGAAGGCGCTCCTGTTCCTCCGGGGAGAGATTCTCCTGTCGCTCCACGATGGTGTTGCTGAGAGCGGCGATATCGGCCTGCAGCTCGGTGAGCTGCTGCTGGACGAACTCGCGGTACTGCCGCTCCTCGCGTTCCGGGGCGCTGGGGCTCTGGAGAATGAGCTGGTTGGCCAGTTCGTTGGCCGTAGCGGCGCCACGGGCCGGCAGGGTATCGGATACGGTGAGCCGCAAGAGCTGGGTGTTGCTGACGAGGGAGACGACGAATTCGGGTTCCTCAGCGAGACCGAGGGTCTGCATCGTGGCCTGGATGATCGGCCTCGTCTTGAGCAACTGGGCGTAGGTTTGGGCGAGTTTCTCACTGGTCTGGAGCTCGCCGGTGGTGGGATCGGTGAGCTCGATACTGCCCCCGATCATGAGCAGGGTGGACGCTTCGTAGGTGGGATCGATGCTCCGGAGGACCACAAAGGATGCGCCGGCGGCGAGCAGGGTGCAGGCCACCAGGAGCCACCACCACTTGCGGATGATGAACCAGTACTCGCGTAGCTCCACAACGCCTCCTTCGCTCTAGCGCGGTGAAAAGTGGCCACAGGACGCCGGAGAGGCACATCCTGCACCGACTACAAGAAGGGAGCCGGCGGCAGCGGCCGGGACCGGCTACCTGTTCCCCAAGGCCTACGAATCGACAAGCGGCGCACCGGCTGGCCCCTGACCGCCTCGAACAGGCAGAGAAAACACGAGACCAAGCAGGATCCAGAACAGCAGCCCGGGCTTGGCGCCCACGGAAAGCGCATCCATTATGCCGTGAACGTGATACCCTGTCAACCCCGAGAGAGCCCCGAGAGAGAGGGCCGATGCCATGGGCTGGCCGGATATCTGCCGCCAGGCCTGGCGGCAGGCGGAGATGACGATCGCCAGGAGAGCAACCAACCCAGGCAGCCCCAGATCGTAGGCTGCCTGCAGCCACACATTATGGGCGTGGGGCATGCCTGTGTCAAAGGGGGAGCGGCCGGACGGGACTGGCGCATCTCCCAGCCGGAACGTGCCCAAGCCGTGACCGAACCACGGGGAGCGGCCGATGCGTTCCAGGGCATCGGTCCAGATGGCCACGCGACTCTGCAGGTTGATCACGCCAACAGGCGTGGAGAACCCGGCAGCATCGGCGATGGCGCGGGCGATGGCCGTTCCGTGGGCCGCCTGGCCCCAGCCTACCCAATAGAGGGCCGCGACCAGGAGAGCCAGACCGATCAAGCGCCGGGCCCAGATGCTGCGAAGGGCGAGCAGGAGCAGGAGCGACACAGCGGCGCCACCCCAGGCGCCGCGCGACTGGGTGAGGAGCAGCGCGGCGAAAGAGGCGAAGGATGCGATCCATGCCGTGTGGCGCAGCCAGCGCGGCAGGCGGGAACCGGCGGGGGCAAGGGCCAGCGAAAGGGCGACGGGCAGGAGCAATGTGAGCATGCCACCCAGCTGGTTCAGGCTGACGCGGCCGGACTGCGTCTCCGGGATGACCTGAACGAGTGAGGGGAGGCGCCGCAGCCACTGGCCGATCATCGGGATGCGCTCATAGCGCAGGCCGCCGAGGAGACCGAGGGCCGTAAAGCCGAGTCCGACGAGCAGGTACCCGCCGATCGATGCGGAAAGGCCGCCGGCGCGCCCGAGGCGCAGCGCATAGCGAAAGGCGGCCAGAGAGAGAAAGAGCGCGCAGGCCTTGGGGAGCATCAGGAGGCGGGCCTCCGGGCCCTGGGAGGCGGCCTGGCCGATGGCGATGAGGGCGGCGACGGCGAACAGGGCGAGGGCCGGGTCCGACAGCGTGCCGGGCCAAAGTCCGGGGGCAAGGTGGGGCGAAGGAGAGGCAGCACGCTCTACAACGGCGCTGGCGAGCCAGGATGCGAACAGAAGAGCGGCGGCGGCGAGGGCAAGCCAGGGGCGCAGGGTCGGCAGAAGCAGCGGAGGAGCCGCGAGCAGCAAGAGCGCGGCCTCCAGACGCAACCACCAGGGCGGGCTGAAGCAGACCATGGGGTGGGCGACGGGAAGCTCTGGTGCATCCGCACTGTGCGGCAACAGCAGGGGCAGGCTGGCGCCGACGGCCGCAGACAGGGCGAGGACCAGCCTGCCGGTATTGGATAGAGAGAGCGCAGCGGAGAGCAACGCCAGGCCAAAGGCCAAGACGAGCACCCGGGGCTGGGCCTGAAGGCCCGCCAGCAGGGAGCGGCGCCGGCGAGTGCCGTAGAGGGCCTGGCCGAGGGCCGAGAGCTCGAGCGCCAGGGCCAAGAGCGCCGGCGCACAGGCCCAAGCAGCGTGCCAGGGAGACATCACAGGCACCTGCCGGGGATGCAGCGGGCCAACGTGGCAACGGCCGGGCGGCGCAACGCCATGCCACAGGAGGTGCGCCGCCAGCGGAACAGGGGTGGCTTCATGCGAGCACCTGGGCGACGCGATGGAAGAGGATGGCCAGATCCAGCGAAGGGCCACGATGGAGGACATAGTAGAGATCGTAAGGCAGCTCGGTGGCCCTTGTATCGAGATCCGGCTCTGCCGGAGCGCGCAGCTGAGCCCAGCCGGTGAGGCCGGGAGGCACCATCTGCCGCAATGAAAGAAAGGGTTCCATGCCGGCAGCCGGTTCGGCCTGCCCCACCGGCAGGATGCGCGGGCCGATGATGGAGATATCCCCGAGGAGCAGATTCCAGAGGAGCGGCAGCCACCGGATGACGGGGCCGGGCTCATGCTCAAAGGCCAGCGCGGAGAAAGGCCGGCCCTGGCGGCCGACGGACGGGCGATGGGTGAGGCGCAGGCGCGTGCGGGAGAGAAGCGACCAGAGTAACAGGGCGGGGGCCGCGAGGGCCGCCAGGGCGAGGCCGAGGACGGCCAGGAGCAGATCCAGCGCGCGGCGCACAACGGCGTGAGAGCGCAGGGCGATCCGGCGTTCGGACATCTGGGTGCTCCAGGCGCGGACCAGGGCGCGATCCAACTGCACCTTGCCGAGCCAGGCCTCCGAGCAGGCACTGAGGGAGAGGACCTCGATGCCCTGTTCCGCACAGCGGGCGATGAGGGCCTGGATCTCGGGCTCTGCGCTGAGCGAATCCTCCACGGCAAGGCCATCAACCGTCTGGCTGGAGAGCAGGCTCTGGCAGTGCGGCCAGAGGTCCTCCAGGCGCCAGGAGGCGGGAGAGGGCGAGCCCTCCGGCGCCACGGACAGCGTGCCGAGCACCTGGGCCCCCTGGACGGCGCCGACGGCGGCAGCGGTCTCCTCCACGGCAGCGGAGCTGCCCAGGAAGACCAGCCTCCAGGGCTGACGAGAGGTCCACAGGAGAGCGTGGGCGCCGCGCCAGAGGCTGAGAGCGCCCCCGGTGATGCCAAAGAACGCAAACCAGATCCAGCGCCGGACAAAGAGGGGAGCCGAGATCACCGGTGTGACGGCATACACCAGGCTGGTGACGGTCCACGCGACCAGCGCGAAGATGACCGCATGATCGGGATCGCCTGCGAGGCGGAGATTGTACAGGCCCAGCGATGTTGCCAGGGGGAGCCAGATGGCCCACAAGAGCACCCACCAGCGGAGCCATGACCAGAGGGGATACTGATCCAACTGGTCCATGGGTACGTAGGGGTGGAGGACCAGCACGAACCAGAGGCTCAGGCTGATCAGTACAAGATCGACGGCCAAAAGCACCATCTGGCGCCGGGTATCTCCCGCCCGGCGCAATCTGGCGGCGCCATGGTTCGTTATCGGCTCACGCGGTGTTCCGAGCCCCGTCATGGGTTACCTTTCACAGGCGGCCGCCGCTTGGCAAGGCACTAGACAGGCTCCGCCACGACGGCATGAGCAGACATCTCGCGGTACTCGGGGACGAGAGCATGGAGCAGGCGCGAGATCTCGCCTGTATCTCCGGCGGAGGCGGCGGCGATCAGCGCGGCCACACTCTGCTGCAGATCAACGAACCCGTCAACCTCCCCCGTCTGGGATGGACGGAGGACAAAGATCTTTTCATGGGGGCTGGGCACGTGCTGCTCATCACGCACGTTCAGCTCCTCAAATAGCTTTTCGCCGGGGCGGAGGCCCACATAGGCGATCTCGATATCCTCACCGGGCTTGAGGCCGGAAAGGGCGATCATGTCGTGGGCCAGATCGCGAATGCGGATCGGCTCGCCCATATCGAGCACAAAGAGCTCGCCGCCATGGCCAAAGGTGGCGGCCTGCAGGACGAGCTGCACCGCCTCCGGGATGGTCATAAAGTAACGGCGGACCTCCGGGTGCGTGATGGTGACGGGGCCACCGGAGGCAATCTGAGACTCAAAGAGGGGCACGACGCTGCCCCGCGAGCCGAGGACGTTGCCAAAGCGCACGGCTACATAAGCCTGGCCACTGCGCCGTGCGGCATCCTGGATGATGAGCTCCGCGACGCGCTTGGTGACGCCCATGATGCTGGTGGGGTTCACGGCCTTGTCTGAGGAGATCATCACCAGGCGGGGCACGTTGTGGGCCATGGCGACCTGGACGACGTTCAGGGTGCCGCGGATGTTGTTGCTCACCGCGTCCGGCATGTTCTCCTCCATGAGGGGCACATGCTTGTGCGCGGCGGCGTGCAGGACCACGTCGGGTGGATAGAGGCGAAAGATCTCATCCAGGCGGGATCGATCGCGGATATCGGCGATGGCGAGCACCAGGGGCGGGCGACGGTGCTGGCGCGCGATCTCTTGCCCGATCTGGTAGACCGAGTTTTCCCCATGGCCCAGGATGACGAGGCGTGCAGGCTGGCAAGCAGCCACCTGCCGGCAGATCTCGCTGCCGATGGAGCCGCCTCCGCCCGTGACGAGCACCGTACGATCGCGGAGGAGGGCCTGCACCTGGCTGCGGTCGATCTCCACGGGCTCGCGCCGCAAGAGATCCTCCACCCGGACGGAGCGCAGGCGGGAAATGGAGACATCGCCGGAGATCAGTTCATAGACGCCGGGGAGGGTGAGCACGGGCAGGCGCGCCTCGGCGGCCAGGGCCGTGATCCGCCGGATGACGCTACCCGGGGCGCTGGGCATGGCGACGATCAGCCTATCGATGCGATGCTTGCGGGAGAGGGCGGGGATCGCCTCGGTGCTCCCCAGCACCTCGCAACCAAGGAGGATCAGGCCATGCTTGGTGGGATCGTCATCCACCAGACCGACCGGGGCGTAGCCCAGTTGCGGGTTGGCCTGCAGCTCTCGCAGGACCGCATGGCCGGCATCACCGGCGCCGGCGATGAGCACGCGAGCCGATTCTCCACCTGGCGCGGTCTTGGAGGCCAGGGAGCGGTAGCGGTTGGCGATGCGGATGGCGTACCGCGGAAGGGCGGCCGCCATGGTCGACAGCATCGCGGCGATAAAGGGAATCGAGCGCGGCACTGAGGGCAGGGCGCCCAGGGGAACCAGAGCGCCGTAGATGATCACGGCGGTGACCAGGGTCCCGATGGCGGAGGCGATGGCGATGAGCTCGGCCTCGTCAGAGCTGGCATAGCGCCAAAAGCGCCGGTACATCCCGGCGGCGTAATAGACGAGGGGGAGGACGAGAGCGGTGAGCAGGCCGTAGACGTAGATCTGCTCAGTGTAGTTGGGCGGGAGGAACCGCTCCAGCCGCAGGGAAAAGGCGGCAACGATGACCAGGGGCTGGGTGGCAACATCCCAGGCGAACAGGTGGCGGTTGCGGATCCGCCGCGCCAGGGGCGCGATGGCCCGCTTGGCGCAGAACCAGAGTGAGGTCTGCAGCGGGCGCGGAGTTCTGGGAGAGATGTCGGCGCGTGACATGCTAGACGTGCTCCATCCCACGCAACGCGGCGCAGACCTCGTCCACCTGTGTTTCGGCCATTACGCTGGAAAAGGGCAGGGCGAGGCTAATGCGCCCGAGCTCCTCGGTGACGGGGAACGCGCCCTCGGCGTAGCCGAAGGTGGAGCGGTAAAAGGGCTGCAGGTGGATGGGCGTGAAATAGGGGCGGCTGGGAATGCCGCGCTCGGCCAGGCGAGCCATGACGGCATCACGGCTGGCAGGCGGGAGGAGACGGATCACATAGACGAACCAGGACATTCGGGTGGTCTCCGGCAGGACCTGCGGGCACTCGATCCAGGGGATCGCGGCCAGGCGCTCGTTGTACCAGGCGGCCACCTGCGCCCGGCGGGCGAGCAGTTCCTCGATGCGCGACATCTGCGCCAGGCCCATGGCGGCGGACATCTCATGCAGGCGGTAGTTGTAGCCGAGGCGGGTGTGGTTGAGCCAGGCATCAAAGACATCGCGCCCCTGATTGCGCAGGCTGCGGAAGAGATCGCGCCAATCCTCCCGATCGGTGACGATCACGCCACCCTCGCCGGTGGTGATCTGCTTGTTGGGATAAAAGGCAAAGACGCCGACATCGCCGAGCGACCCGGCAGGACGGTCCTTGTAGCGGGCGCCGAGGGCCTCGCAGGAATCCTCAATGACGGTGAGCCGTGGCGGCGCGCGGTGGCCAGGATCGGGTCGAAATCGGCGGGCTGGCCAAAGGCATCCACGGGCAGGATGGCGCGCAGGCGGCCCGAGGGGGGGGCAGCGCGCAGGGCGGGGGGCAGCCAGCGGCGGGCCGCGGCTCCGCTGACGGAGGCGCCCCCGCGGGCGAGATCATCGGCGGCGGCGGCGACGAGGGCGGGATCGATGTTGCCCGTGGCGCGATCCACATCGACAAAGATGGGGACGGCGCGCTCGTAGAGGATGCAGTTGGCGGAGGCGATGAAGGAGAAGGGCGTGGTGAGGACGTAATCGTCCTGGTGGACGCCGGCGGCGATGACGGCGAGGTGCAGGCCGCTGGTGCCGGAGTTGACGCCGACGCCGTGGGCGCAGCCGGAGAAGGCGGCGATGGCGCGCTCAAAGGCATCGAGGCGCGGGCCGATGCTGAGCACCGGGGTGCTGATGACCTGGTGGACGGCGTCGATTTCGGCTGCGGTGAGATCGGGTGAGGACATGGGAATGGACATGGATATCTACGCCTCTTCGTGCCAGCCCTGCTGGCGTGATTTGACCGGGCTGGCGGGCACACCTATGGCGGTTACGTTTGGAGGAACGTCGCGTACGACGACTCCGCCCGCTCCGATCACTGACCACTCTCCGATTGAAACTCCCTGGATTGTCGCGCTTCCTATGCCCAACTCGCACCCGTCGCCGATAGTAACAGCCCCACCGACGTTAATCCCCGGAGCAAGCGTCACGAAACTCCCGACGGTTGTGTCGTGGCCAACTGAACAGAGCTTGTTTATCAGTGCAAAGCGACCGATCTGTACGTCTGGATCAAGCACCACGCCCGGATATAGCGTGGCTCCTTCACCGATCCAGCATCGGTCGCCTAGTATCGCACTAGGGTGTATCAGGGTGGCGAACGAGCGATGAAAGCTGCTCAACCTGTCACACGCTCGCTTTCTGTCCGCTGGGCTGCCAATCGCGACTGATACATGCACTTCATCATGCTCACGCAGCCACTCGGAAGATCCCAACACCGGGAAGTCGGCTACCGTCGTACCCATGGCGGCACTGGAATCGTCCAGGAAACCGAGGATGTTCCAGGTTGGCTCCCTCGTGTTCATGTCTCTGGCAATCTGCAAGGTCTGTCTGCCAACCCCACCCGAACCGAGTATCACGAGATTGGTGGTCATATCGGATCCCCATCGGGATTTCGTTGGCTACCGGCGAAACGAGGCATCGTGGCGTAGCCCTCGGCGGATATGTCCTGCCGGCGGACAACGCGGAAGATGGTCGTTCCACAGATGCGAAGGTCCAGGCACAAACAGCAGTGGTCGACGTACCAAACATCGAGGGCGAACCTGTCCTCCCAGGACAGGTTCGCCCTCGAATCTGGGCCCAGCCTGTGAGGCCGGGACACAGCTCGTGGCGACGAGCCTGCTCCGCAGTATACAGAGGAAGGTACTCCACCCGCAAGGGCCGCGGGCCGACGAGGCTCATCTCGCCGCGGAGGACGTTCCAGAGCTCGGGGAGCTCGTCCAGGCTGGCGCTGCGCAGGGCGCGGCCCAGGGGCGTGAGGCGCTCGGAATCGGGCAACAGGTTCCCCTCGGCATCGCGGGCGCCCGTCATGGTGCGGAACTTGAACATAGTGAAGGGCTGGCCGTGCAGGCCGGGGCGCACCTGGCGGAAGAGGACGGGGGCGCCGAGCCTGGCGCGCACGAGCAGGGCGACCAGGCCCATGAGGGGCGCGAGGCAGATGAGCGCCGGGATGGTGAGGGCGAGATCCAGGAGGCGTTTGCCGCGGCGGCGGTAGAAGGCCCTCATGACCGTACCTCAGGTGGGCAGGCAGAAGGCAGGGCCGCGGGCCAGCGCCAAAAGATGGGTTCGTTTCGTAAATTCGGTACGCTCACGCTGCGTCCTCGGGAGGGCCGGGTGGGTCGTCGGTGGCACCGGACAGATCGAGCGAGACATCGAGGCGGGCGGGAGGGGGCACATACTCGCCCGCGCGACGGCGCTGGAGGCGCTCCAGGGCCTCCTGGGCGCGGCGAAGGTTGAGCTGCAGGGCGGACTCGTAGCGGGCGAAGAGGGGGATCATCTCCGACGGCGGCAGGCTGGCGGCGGCGCGATCGACCGCGACGCGGTGGGACTCCTGGCTCGCCTTGCGGGCGGCGATACCCTCGGACAAACGATCGAGCATGGCCTGGGCACGGGGCTTGAGCTCGGCATCGGACACGTCCGCAAAGGAGGGGTCGATTTCGGTCAGGACCCGGCGGAGGTTCCGCGTGCTTCTGAGGGCCTGCTGCAGCTGAGACAGCCGCTCCTGGTCCGGATCCGGGGCGGGAGGGGAAAGCAGGAGGCGCAGTTGTTCGTCCGGCGAAGGCGGGGCGTCGGCCGCGGGGACGGCATCCTGACGGGCGGCGATGGCGGCAGCCTCGGCGCGGTAGAGGCGGCCGAGGCGCCAGTAGGTGACGGCCATCTGCTCCACGAGGAGGTCCTCGGCGCTGGTGGCAGGAGTCAGGTCCTGGCGAAGGGCGGCATGGAGTGCATCGAACTCCTCACGGGACTCGTAGGGCGCGAGCGCCTCAGGGATGACGGCCTGAGCGAGAATGCCGTGTGTCAGGGCGTTGTAGCGCGAGACGTCCTTGCCGGCGGCGGTTCTCGGGCCGGTGGAGCGCCGAGCGTTGGCGCGGTTGGCTGCAAGCTGGCGATCGGACATGCGTTTGGGGCCGGCCATGGGAAGGTCCTCTCTGACTAGAATGGTTGTTCTAGTATAGTGCGGCGCTCCCGGGCTGTAAAGGACCCTTACAGGGAGGGAGGCCGAGGGAGCGGGCCGCACGGGCCGATGAGCGCCAGGGAGCGGAGGGAGGTTCATCGGCGGGCTCTGGCGGCGGCGAGCCAATCGACAAAGCGATCGGCGAGGAGGGCGCGATCGAACTCCTGGCGGGCGAGAGCGCGGGCATTGGCGCCCATGGCGGAGCGGGCATCGGGATGATCGGCCAGGTTCATGAGCGCATCGGCAAAGGCAGCGGGATTCTCCGGCGCGACGGCGAGGCCGCAGCGGTGGACCGCGATGAGATCGGCGAGCCAACCGGGATAGTTGTTGAGCACGGGCAGGCCGGAGGCGATGTAATCAAAGAACTTGTTGGGAGAGGTGCCATAATAAAAGGCGGGGACGTTGGCCAGGATCATGAGGCCGACATCAGCGCGGGACATGAGGCGCGATAACTCCACCTTGGGCAGAGGATCCAGGAAGAGGCAGTTCGACAGGTGCTCCTCGCGGGCGCGGGCGACGAGGGCCGGCTTGAGGGCGCCATCGCCGATGAAGAGGAGCCGTATGTCTTCCCGGTGGCGGGCGCGGAGCTCGGCGGCCGCATCCAGGACGGCGTCCAGGCCGTTGGCGCGGCCGTGGGCCCCGGTGAACACGGCCACCAGATCGGTCTCGGCGATGCCATCGATGGCGGCTCTCTCGGCGGACGGAGCGAATATGTCCAGATCGCACCCGTTGGGGATCATGGTAATGGCGGTGGGATCGATCCCGCGGCGGGCGATCCCCTGTACGATGCCCGGGGAGAGGCCGATGCAGGCGGTGGCCGAGTGATAGGATAGCCACTCGAGCCAATCCATTAGTCTGAGGAGGACGGGGTTGGTGATGACGCCCATGGCGCGGGGGAGCTCGGGCCAGAGATCGCGAACCTCGAAGACAAAGGGCTTGCGCCTGAGCCAGCGGGCGAATATACCGGGAATGCCTGCTGTAAGAGGTGTTGATGTAGCAAAAAGCAGATCATAATCGAAAGAAAGGGCTAAAAAAATACTCTGAATGGCAAAACGGATAAAGCAGATAGTGCGACGACTAAAACTATCATAGTTGGAATAGGGTAGCTGAAGCTCGATGACCTCAATGCCCTCGCAGGTACCACTGCGGCGGCCGCGGCGGAAGGGTCCTGCAAGACCGGTCTGCCCACGGGCAGATGAACCACAGACCATGGTGACTCTATGGCCGCGGGAGATCAGACGGCGAGCCATCTCGTAGGAGCGAATTCCGCCGCTGCCTCTCGGCGTCGTAAAGTGCTGGTGGAAGTATAGGATGTGCATTCTAGACTCTATCCTTGACGGATGCCACGGTAAGGATCTGTGTCATCTGCGTGTCGAGGGTGACCTCGCACTCGAGCACAGGAAGCGGGGTACGCTCCATATAGTGGCGAGACTCGATTCCCTCGACAAGCTCCAGGCGATGAACAGCCGCGCTGGTCTGAACCGACAAACTGGCGAGATCGCTGGAGCAACTGAGCGAAGCACGATCGAGGTGCCAGGAACCGGGGGCAAGGCGCCAGCGCAGCACAGCGCGACTCGCGCCGGAAAACTCGTCGGCAATGCGCCATGTGGCGCCATCCGTCGATACCGTGCGCCGGTGGCGGCAGCCGAAGGCATCCACGTAGGCGCCCGACCAGGAGCAGCCTTCGGGGCCGGTCTCGATGTCACCGACGACGGCAGGGCGGAGCCAATCGCCGTAGAGGAAGCGACTGAGTAGCGGCATCTGGTCGTGGCCATCGAATTGGACGGTGTTGTGACAGGCAACCGTGCCCAGGAGGCAACCATCCCCGGAGGCATAGCTCAGCGAGCCGCCGTCACGGAGAAGGTTCTCACCACCCAGCCAGAGGTCAAGGTGGAGGGCATCCGCATGGGCGGGCCGGAAGGTGAAGGCTGGGAGACGGATGGCTGCCCAGGAGCGAAGACGCCTGGAAGGCGGATGCAGGGTGATATAGCCGCCAGCGCGGAATAGGGTCGACGTGCGCTCGACCAGAGAGGCTGGCAGATGCGGCAGGCCCAACCAGTGGAGGGGCTCATCGCAGTCTGCACCCTCGAATGGGAGAGTGCCATCGAAAAGGGCGAAGGCGAGCTGAACGCTCGGCCGGTGATCCCGGTATGGGCGCGAATGCAGGACGTACTCGTGGGCGCCATCGTTGGCACCGATGACGGGCGCATCGCCGGAGAGCGGATCCACCATCTCAAAGAGCCAGCGGGCGGCAGCCCGGGTGCGCTCCTGGAAGATGGCGCTGAAGGCGGGTCGGGCGAGGCGGCGGCGCCACCACTCGGCCATGCTGAGCGTATCCAGCAAGAGGCGGTGGTAGTTGGTGGAATGCTGCGAGAAGCTGCCATCGGGGGAGACGAGACGCAGGGCGCGCTCCTCCAGGCGAGCGCGGCCCAGGCGCTCCCAGCGGCGGGCCCGGGCGGCATTGGGCGGGCTCACCGTGGCCAGCCAGGCTCCGGCGATGAACATGGCCGCGGCCTCACTGGTGCCGTGGTTGTTATCCTGGGCGATGGCGTAGGACATGGTGGGGCGGATGCGGTCGATGTGGGTGCGCACAAAGCGCACCAGGCCGGCAGGGGGCGCCTCCGACTGGCCGACGATGGCGGAGGCCAACAGGACGGTGATCACCCGGATGGAGGCCTCCTGACCGCACTTCCAGTTCGGGCCGGTATTGGGTGGGTTCAGGCGCTGCCAATCCAGGGTCCACATGTTGAGGCATTCCAGATAGCGGCGATCCCCGGTGGCGCGGGCGGCGCGGGCCAGGGTGAGGGCCCAGTGGAAGCGGGAGGGCTCCCAGATGCACTTGACGTCACCGGTGGCCGGATCGAAATCCGGGATGCGGGACCAGTGACGGGCGGGATCGATGGCGTGGCCGGTGAAGGGATCGGTGAACCAGGACGGCGGCGAACCGACGGTGAAAGCGTGATGGGAGAACCAGGTCAGCTCGCCCGAAAGGATGGCCTCGGCCGCGGAGACGAGGGCCGGACGGTCCACGCCAGCGGGCGGCGGCGGCAGAGGGGCCTCCTGAAAGAGCGGCTCGGCGACGGCGGGGCGGGCGGGCAGGCGCAGCCGGTACCAGCCGAGGCGCAGGCGGGCGCGATAGGCGGCCACGGCGGCCACGTTGTGGAGGCCGAGGCGCGCGAGCGTGCGCAGCAGATCAGCGAGACGCCCGAGAGGGGCGAAGGGATCGCGACGGGTGGGCGCGACCATCAGGGGAGACCCTCCACGATGGCGGCGATGCGCTCGGCGGCGTGGCCGTCCCACAGGGGCGGGATGGCGCCCGCCTTGGCGGAGCCCGAGAGAATGGCCTGGACCTCCTCGCGCAGGCGCTCTGTATCCTGGCCTATTAGGGTGTTGGTGCCGACGGTGACGGTGACGGGGCGCTCGGTGTTCTCCCGCATGGTGAGGCAGGGGACGCCGAGACAGGTGGTCTCCTCCTGGATGCCGCCCGAATCGGTGATGACGACGAGCGCGTCGCGCTGCAGGGCGAGGAACTCGAGATAGCCGGCGGGATCCAGCAGCAGGAAGCGATCGCCGGCGAGCAGGTCAATCTGCCAACTGGCCAAGCGTTGGCGCGTGCGCGGATGGATCGGGAAGACGATCTGCAGCTCTCGGCTGAGCGAGATCAGGGCGGCGATGAGGGCGCGCAGGGCGGCCGCGTCATCGACGTTGGAGGGACGATGCAGCGTGACGAGGGCATAGGGCGACGCGAGCGCCAGGCCAGCGGGCGGGGCGGCCTGGGGAAGCAGGCGGACCAGCGTATCGATCATCACGTTGCCGACCAGGTGGATGCGCGCGGGCGGAATCCCCTCGCGGGCCAGGTTGGCATCGCCATCGGCGGAGGGGGTAAAGAGCAGATCGGCGAGCTGATCGGTCACCAAACGGTTGAGCTCCTCCGGCATGGTGCGATCGAAGGAACGCAGGCCGGCCTCGACATGGGCGACGGGGATGCCGAGCTTGGCGGCGACGAGGGCCGCGGCGACGGTGGAATTGATGTCCCCATAGACCATGAGGAGATCCGGGCGGTGCGCGGTGAGGACGGGCTCCAGGGCGAGCATGACGCGGGCGGTCTGCTCGGCGTGGGAGCCGGAGCCGACGCCGAGGTTGATATCGGGCTCGGGCAGGCCGAGCTGGCGGAAAAAGACCTCGGACATGTTGGCGTCATAATGCTGGCCGGTGTGCACCAGGACCTGGGTGGCGCCGGGAACGCGCGCGAGGGCGGCGACGACCGGTGCGGCCTTCATAAAGTTGGGGCGGGCGCCGACGACGTGCAGGATGTTCATCATGATGTGACAGGCTCCCCTTCCGATGCGACGGGCGCGATGGGCGCCGCGGGCAGCGGCGGCAGGCCGGCGCGGGCGCTCTCCACCGCCTGGAAGGTGGCGAGAGAGACCTCCTCCAGCTCATCCCAGGGGATGAGGGGCGGGCCGCCGGCGGCGACGCGCTCGACAAAGGCGGACAGCTCGGCGCGATGGCCCTTATCCTGGCGGAACCGGGGTCGGGCGGCGAGGCCGGGCCAGCCGTAGCCGCGGAGGGCGCGCCAGTTATCCAGCACGGCGACGCGGCCCTGGCTAAAGACCTCGAGACGTTCCTTTGGGAAGCGCTTGCTGCCATCGGCCAGGTAATGGACTGTGCCGGTGGAGCCATCGGCAAAGGCGAGCTGAATCGACATGCGGTCCTCGCGGACGGCGAGGGCGGGGTGCTCGCCGGGCATGGCGGCCTGAACGCCGACGATGGGGGCGCCGACCAGGAAGCGCAAGAGATCGATGAAATGGCAGGCCTCGCCGATGATGCGGCCGCCACCGACGGCGGGATCCTGCGTCCAGTGGTCCGCGGGGATGGCGCCGGCGTTGACTGTATAGATGAGGGAGAGCGGCTCGGTGCGGCCGCGGAGATGGCGCTGGAGCCGGAGGGCCAGGGGCGCAAAGCGCCGGTTGTAGCCGACCATGAGGAGGCGGTCGCCGGCGGCCTGGCAGGCGGCGCGAACGCGGGCGAGCTCCTCGCGATCGAGGGCGAGGGGCTTTTCCACAAAGACGTGCTTGCCGGCCTGCAGGGCATCCACCACCAGGCGGGCATGGGAGTTGTGGCGGGTGGCGATGAGGACGGCGGCGATATCGGGATCGGCCAGCAGGGCGGCGGGATCCGACGAGGCGGTGGCAAAGCCGAACTTGCGCGCGGCCAGGGCGGCGCTGAGGCCGGTGCCGGAGGCGATCGCCTGAAGGCGGGCGGGCGTGCGCGCCAGGGCGGGCAGGAGCACCAGGCTGGCATAGTTGCCGGCACCGATGACGCCGACGGACGGGCCCGGGGCGGCTGCGGACAGCCGGGCGGCTGCGGACAGCCGGGCGGCTGCGGACAGCCGGGCGGCCGGGGCAGGCCGAGCGTCTGCCGCGATGGCGATGGTGCGCGGCGCCTCCGGCTGCGGGGCGGGATAGGTGAGCAGGATGCCGAGGGCGGCGCGATCCTCGGTGAGGAGGGCGTAGGCGCGGGCGGCCTCCTGCAGGGGGACGCGGTGGCTGATGAGGGGCTCCACATCGAGCCGGCCGGAGGCCAGGAGGTTCAGCACGGCCTCGAAATTGCGCTGCTCCGTCCAGCGGACGTGGCCCAGGGGGTAATCCTGCCCGTGTTGCTCGTAGGCGGGATCATAGCGGCCGGGGCCGTAGGAGCAGGAGACCTGGAAGGTGAGCTCCTTTTCGTAGAAATCGGCGCGGGAGAGCTCCAGGCCGGTGACGCCGACGAGGACGATGCGGCCGCGCACGCGGGACATCTGGGCGGCCTGGTGGACGGGGTCGCTGCTGGCGGTGGACGCGGCGATCAGCACGGCATCGATCCCGCGGCCCGCCGAGAAGGCCATGGCGGCGGCCACGGGGTCGGCGTCCTGGCTGAGATCCACCGTCTCGGCGCCGAAGCGGGCGGCGAGGGCCAGGCGGCCGGCGTCATAATCCATCCCGATCACGCGGCAGCCGTTGGCGCGCAGGAGCTGGACGGCGAGCAGGCCGACGAGGCCGAGGCCGATGACGGCGACCGACTCGCCCAGCGTGGGGGCGGCCAGGCGGACGCCCTGGAGGGCGACGGAGGCGAGCACGGTAAAGGCGGCGGCATCGTCGCTGACGCCATCGGGAATGCGGGCGCAGAGGTTGGCGGGCACGACGACGCGCTCGGCGTGGGGGCCGTTGGAGGCGACGCGATCGCCGACGGAAAAGCCCTGGACGCCGGGGCCCACCTCCAGCACGACGCCGGCGTTGCAGTAGCCGAGGGGCATGGGCTGATCCAGCCGGGCAAAGACGGCCTCCAGGGTGGGGAGGACGCCATCGGTGCGGAGCTTGTCCAGCACCTGGCGGACCCTCTCCGGCTGGGAGCGGGCCTTGGCGAGGAGGTTGGCCTGGCCGAACTCGACGAGCATGCGCTCGGTGCCGGCGGAGATGAGGGAGCGGCGGGTGGCGACGAGGAGCCGGCCGCGGCCGCAGGCGGGCGCGGGGACGTCGACGGGCTCGGTGGCGCCGGTGCGGAGGGATTGAAGGATTTGGATCATGATCCCACGCTCGTGAGTTGGCCCTGGGCGAGCTCGGAGACGACGAAGCGGAGCTTGCCTGATGCGGATCTCTCCAGCTGAGTTAAGTACTCGATCCGAACATCGAGGTCGGCGCCTGCGCGGGCGTGGATCTCCTGCAGGAGGCGTGCCTCGTCGGCAGTGGAGTAGCCCTGGCCTCGAACGATCCGGATGCAGACCTCTCCCGCGCGTTTCTGCACAATCTGAGCCTCCTTGATGCTGGTGAGGTGCTGCAGAGCGCCGGCCATGCGCCCGATGCGTACGCCACTCTTGAGCACGACATAGTCTTCCGAGCGGCCATCGATACTCGCCACAATGCGCCCGGGCCTGCCGCAGGTACACGGCTTATCATCCAGCGTGACCCTGTCTTGCACGTCATAGCGAATCAGGGGCGTGGCCGGGTTTGACACGTTCGTGCCGATGACGCGGCAGGCGCCGGTTGCCTCATCGGGAATGAACTCGACGGCGGCAAAGTCCTCATCGACGTGGAGCCTCCCGTGCTCGCACTCGGAAAAGTTGGCGACGCCCTCGGCCATCCCGTAATGCTGGCGTGGCGGCACGCCAAAGGCCAGCTCCATCAGATTGCGCTGCTGGGGCAGCAGGTTCTCGGAGCCGGTGGTCACCCAGCGAATGTCATAGCCCAGGCTGAGGTCGTTCTCCACAATGTAGCTTGCCAGAAGCGCCAACAGCGAGGGATAGCCGTGCAGCCAGGGCGGCCTGCGCCGCTGCAGGGTGCAGACATAGGCATGGAGGTTGGCCGGGCTCATGTGGTAGCCGCTGAAGCGGATCTGCCTGCCGGGGTAGTTGTAGCGCCAGAAGGGCGGGGCGGGCTGCGCCGCGGGCACGATGAGCTTGCCGCCAAAGTGGCCGCACCATGTGCCCGGCTGGATGCCGTGCCAGCGCCAGTAGCGCCACCAGGTAGCCCACATCTCCTGCTGTGCGGCACGGGTGGTGGCAAAGCGAAGGCCGCTACCGGTGGTACCGTTGGTGCTGGCGAGGAGATGGTCACGAGGGGGCACCAGCGTGGAGAGCATCGATCGGCCGGCGGCCTTGACTGCCTCCTTGGTGAGCACGGGCCATGGCTCGAGATCGGCCAGGGCACTGAGACACTCGGGCGCGAAGCCGCGCTCGGCGCAGAGCTGGCGATAGTAGGGCACCGACGTGCAGGCCTGCTGCACAAAGGCATGCAGACGGGCATCGCGAAAGGCAAGCATCTGCATGGCGCTGAAGGACTGACGGGATTCCGCCTGGCGCAGCAACTCGTGGAAAGACGCCCCAAAGCGGGCGCGCTGGATGCGGTAGCCCTCGAGGCTGCAGGCCAGGTGCTGCAGTGCGATAGGTGATGCGCGGTAGGCTGAGCTCATCAAACCGGCGATCCC
>Ga0123333_10000349_pt1 | contig 51344 bp, 41 predicted proteins | sample BioC12SIPDNA_3_FD_89957 | JGI IMG/M metagenome (GOLD analysis project Ga0123333, IMG submission 89957) | Anaerobic biogas reactor microbial communites from Washington, USA - Biogas_R2_B C12 SIP DNA | ecosystem: Engineered > Bioreactor > Anaerobic > Unclassified | place: Washington, USA...
GCTGGATTACGAAAACGGTGTGCTGGTTTACGAGGTGGATTTTGTGGCGGGCGGCTTTGAGTACGAGTACGACATCAACGCCACCAACGGCACTGTTATCAAGCACGACAAAGATACCATTGTCGATATCAAGAGCAGTGACGGCACCCGCACTCCGCGTGCGACGCCCACCGCCTCGGCTTATATCACCGCCCAGCGTGCCAAAGAAATCGCCCTTGCATATGCCGGCGTCAGTACCGAAGACGTGCGCGAGTTTGAGATTGAGCTGGATGATGACGACGATGACGACGACGAGATCGGCGTTTATGAGATCGAGTTCAAGGCCGGCGGCGACGAGTACGAGTTCAAGATCGATGCGCGCAACGGCACGATCCTGAAATTCGAGCGCGATCGCGACGACGACGCTGCTCGGTCGGCTTCCAGCCATGATGACGATATGGATGACGACGATGATGGCGATGACTACGATGACGACCATCATGACGATGACCATGATGACCATGATGACCACGATGACGACCATCACGATGATGACGATGACGACGACTAGAATCTAGTCACGTAATAAAACAGGGGCAGCTTTCGCTGCCCCTGTTTTTTGTTGCTTGGAACTGTGCCTAGACCAGGTAATCACGCAGTTGGCGGCTGCGGCTGGGATGGCGCAGGCGATCGAGCGCCTCGTGCTCGATCTGGCGGATACGCTCACGGGTCAGCCCAAATTTTTTACCGACCTCTTCAAGCGTATAGCTGCGGCCATCATGCAGGCCAAAGCGCAGGCGCAGGATCCTGGCCTCGCGCGGGGTGAGGGTTGTCAGGATATCCTCGAGCTTTTGCTGCAGCAGGTGCTGGTAGGTCGAATCCGATGGCGTAGGCGCCTCATCATCGGGGATAAAGCTGCCCAGCTCACTGTCTTCTTCCTCGCCCACCGGCTTTTCTAGCGAAAGCGGGCGCTGCGACACTTTGAGCATCCACTGTACTTTTTGTGCCGGCAATGCCAGCTGGTCGGCGATCTCTTCAGGCGAGGGCTGGCGGCCCCAATCCTGCTCGAGCTGCTGCGCCACCTGATACACCTTGCGGATGCGGTCGCTCAGATGCACCGGCAGGCGGATGACGCGCCCCTGGTCGGCCAGCGCGCGGGTGATCGCCTGGCGAATCCACCAGGTCGCATAGGTACTAAAGCGGTGCCCGCGGGTATAGTCGAACTTTTCGACAGCTTTGATCAGCCCCAGGTTGCCCTCCTGGATCAGGTCGAGGAACGGCACTCCCTGCCCGAGGTAACGCTTGGCAATGCTCACCACCAGGCGGGTGTTGGCCTTGATCAGGTGCGTGCGCGAGGCCTCGCCGCGCTCGATCACCAGCGCAAGCTCGTCTTTTTGGTCCTCTGTCAGCGAGTGGTTAGTCTGAAACTCTTTTTGGGCCAGCAGCCCCTGCTCAAACTGGCGCGCCAGGCTGACCTCTTGTTCGGCGGTCAGCAATGGCACACGCGCCATCTCTTTAAGGTACAGGCTGATGGTATCGTCGCTGGCGATCTCGGAAAGGTCGAAACGCTTGTCCGACTCGACATCGGGCTCGAGCGACTCAACCTCAAGCGTCTCCTTGTCGTCCTCGACCGGCTCAGCCGCCTCAGATTCTTCCTTCTTGGCGTCTTCGTACATGACCTGTACGCCCTCTTCGCTGAGGTGGATGAACAGGTCCTCCAACTCGGGCATGTTCTCCTCGACTTCGGGGAAAACGCCCATAATATCATCCAGCGTCACATAGCCCTGCTCTTCAGCTTTGACGAGCAAGAGCTGTAACGCCTTGTTATCCTTATCGTTGATGTTCAGTGCCATCAAAACTACCCTCAGTTCTAACAAAAAAATAAATCCGCCGGCTAGCTTGGCGGATCGACTCTACATTAGCCTGGCATCCTACCCTGATCTCACCGGGTTCACGTACCGATGCGCCGTTGCATGTAGGAGGATCAATCTTCCTATTCTAGCAAAACAGGCGTGCTATGTCAAGTCAGTTTTTGGCCCTTCCCCAAATTTATATCGGCTCTTTTTCGGACGATCCGTATCATCTTGACGAAGCGTTCGGAAGCAAGTATGATGCCCAGAGAAAGCTGAGAGGTATTGTGCCGTCGTGGCAGATATCGGCAATAAACTCAAACAAGCGCGCGAAGCGCTAGGGATCAGCCTGGTTGAGGCCGAGCACGAGACGCGTATTCGCCGTGCTTTTTTGCAGGCACTCGAAGAAGAGCGCTTTGCGGACCTGCCCGGCGATGTGTATACGCGCGGGTTTCTACGCAACTATGCCATGTTCCTCAACCTGGATCCGCAGTCGATCCTGGATGAATTCGACCAATTGCGTACCGGCTACGTTCGGCAGAATAGCCCTGATGTGCTCGATGAACCGCTCCTGCCCGAAAAGCCCGTCAACCTTGGCGCGCTGATCTTTTTAGCGGTTGTCGGGCTGCTGGTCGCGGCATTGGCGGGCTGGTACATCTATGGCGAAGTGACGGGCAGCGGCGGCCCGGGAGATGCCGTGCGCCGGCTGATCCACGGCTCCGGCACACCTCGGGTGCAGGCTTCGGCCATCCCGCACGCTACTCTGACGGCCGACCCGACCAATGCGCCTGCCAGCACACAGACCGCCCCTGCGAAATCGACTGCCCAGCCGGCTAACACGGTTACCCAGCAGCCGGCAGATTCAGCCACCGCAGCGCCTACGGCAGAACCTGCCGCCACCACAGCACCCGCTCCCACCGCCATTCCGGCGGATGGCATCGAAGTGGTGGTTGATGTGCTCGAAGAAACCTGGTTTTACGTCCTGGCCGACCAGGGGGTCATCTTTGACGGCGTCCTGCAGGCGGGCGATCGCAAGGTATGGAACGCCGACTCGGTGATCTATATCAGCATGGGCAACGGCGGAGCCGTCACTCTTACCGTCAACGGCGTCGAGGTGGGGATGCCGGGTGCCAGCGGCGAGATTACCGAAATCAACTATACCATCGACACCTTGCCCGGCGGCCAATAAACCCGGATGCGTTGCTACCTGGTCACGCTGGGCTGCGCCAAAAACAGCGTTGATAGCGAAATGGTGGCCGAACTGCTGCGGCAGGACGGCCACGTTTTTGTGGACGCCCCCCGCCGTGCAGAGCTCTTGATCGTCAACACCTGTGCGTTCATCGCCGATGCGCGCGATGAGTCGCTGCAGGCAGTGCGTGAGCTGGCGGAGCGCAAAAAGCACCACCAGCACCTGCTGGTGATGGGTTGCATGGCCGAGCGCGATGTTGCCCTCATCCAACGGTTGGTGCCGGGGGTAGACGCCTTTATTGGGGCGCGCGCCTGGCCGCTGGTGCGTCAGGCAGTGGCTGAGCTGGCTGCCACCGGCAAGCTGCGGGGTGCCCGGGTCAGCTCGGACGCCGACCGTTTGCTGGTGAGCTCGGTCACACGCAGCCAACCCGAGGGCGCCAGCGCCTATCTAAAGATCGCAGATGGCTGCGATGCCAGTTGCGGTTACTGCGCCATACCGCTGATCAAAGGGCCGCAGCACAGCAAGGAACCCCACGAGGTGCTGCACGAGGCGCGCGAGCTGGCCGATTGGGGCGTGCACGAGATCAGCGTGATCGCCCAGGATACGACAGCCTATGGGCGCGACCTGGGTTTGCGCGACGGGCTGGCGGCTTTGCTGTGCGACCTCTCGCGCACGGTACCCGAGGTTGCCTGGCTGCGGGTGCTGTACGCCTATCCCCAGCACATCACCCCCGGGTTGATCGAGTGGCTGGCAACAGCCCCCAACGCCTGCCATTACCTCGATATCCCCCTGCAGCATGGCTCAAGCGCGGTGCTCAAGCGCATGCGCCGCCCGTACGATACCGACGCAGTGTTCAAGCTGGTGGATGACCTGCGCCGCGCCATCCCCGATATCGCGCTGCGCTCGACCTATATTGTCGGGTACCCGGGTGAAAGCGAGGCCGAGTTCGACGAGCTACTTGAACTGATGCGCGTGCTGCGCTTTGACCACGTGGGCGTCTTTCGTTACTCACGTGAGCGCGGCACCTATGCCGACACCTTGCCCGACCAGGTGACCCCCGAACTTGCTCAGGAGCGCTTTGAACGCGCCATGGAGCTGCAGCAGGGCATCTCGTACGAGTGCAACCAACTGCACGTCGGCCGCGAACTGCCCGTGCTGGTGGAGGGGGTGGGCGAGGGGCTGGTGATCGGCCGCTGCTACCGCCAGGCACCCGAGATTGACGGATTGACCGTGGCCAGCGGCACCGCCCAGGTCGGTGAGCTGGTGAGGACGTGCATCACCGGCGCGCAGGAATACGACTTGGTGGGTCAGCTGCTGGGCAGCTGAGCGTTTACGGTGCGCCAAAAGGGCTCGCTGAGCAGAGTACGCCGCAGGTGGCGCTCCAACAGGGGATGCTCACGGTTGAGCTCGGCAGGGGCATGCACCGCCAGCGCCAGGCACATCGCCCAATAGTCAGCCTTGCTCTGCACCCCCCAGGCTTCGGCGCCGTATCCTAACCCCGCCAGTTCGTTATACAGCTCGGCTGCCCTGGCCAATTCCGGTGTTGCCCCAAAACCCTCTGAAAACATCTGCGGTGCCGCTCCTGCGGCGCTCCCCAGCAGGATATCCAGCATTACGGCGGATGCCCGCAGCGCCGCCAACGGCTCCAGCACCTCTGCCCAGCGCAGCACCACGCAGTTCTGCAACGGGCCGGCGCGCCATACGAGCGTCTCTGCATAACCGGGCGGCAGGTTCGGATCCACCAACAGGTGACCATCCGGCCGCGCCAGCCAGTAACGCAACATCCCCTCTGGCAGAGCCGCATGGGCATTCATCAGCTCTTGAGAGAGATTAAGGCTGCTCCCAATACGCTGCTGCCAGGCGCGCGGCAAGCCCTCAGCAGCATTGGGTGCCACGTGCAGCTTGTGCTGCCAAATCAGCTTCAAGGCAGTGTCGCGCAGGGTGGTCATTCGCCGATAACCTCGATCGTACCCAGATCGATATGGTCACTCAGCGCTTGGCTCTGTTGGCTGATCTGCAGGCGCTCGAGGGTAAACATCTGGTACATCCCGATGCGCAGCGTCAGCGTCTGCGGCGGCAAGTCTGCCGGCAGGGCGATGCCGTAGCGATCGATGACTGCCTCTTCGGGGTGCCAGGCATCGGTGGGCTGAGCGCCGCCGGAAGGCTCACTATCGCGCTGCGCCACGATCTCGCCGTTTGAGCCTACCAGATGCACAAACACCTTGTAGCGCCCTGTAATCGGAGCAAGCGCCTGCCAGAATAGCGTAAGCTGGGCGATCTCGCCCGGCCTGAGGCGCGGCGTGCTGAGGGTATAGCCCCTGAGGGTAATCTGCGTGCCCAGGGTGTACTCGAGCGGCACCTGCGGGGTTTGCTCTAGCTTGGCCGGCACGGCATAGATCACCAATCTCAGCGCACCGAACCAGCGATCCTCGGCCTTGTAGGTATGCTGGTCAAGCCAGGTCTCAATAAAGCGCTGGGGATCGCTCTCATCGGTGGCCCAGAAGAGACCATAGATGCGCGGATGCGTTGCTACCAGCTCCTCCAGCTGTGCCTGCACTGTGGCCGGATCCAGCGGCCGGCTGAGGGGCAACGGCACCAGCTCCTGCGGACCGTGGTGATAGTAACCAACCGTCTCGATCTGGCTGGGGGCGTTGATCAGGATGGCGTCATCGGGGCCGGCTGTGCGCTGGATCTCGGCGATCAGTCCTCGATAATCGTCGCGCTGGTAAACCGGGTCGGTATATAAATGTCCAAGCGAGACGCCTGCCACACCAAGCAGGCCCACCAGCAACAAAGCCGGCACGACGCGCGCGAGCGCCTTGGACTGGAAGTATCTCCAGCAGCCCTGGATGAACGCTGCCAAACCCAACACATAGGCGGGATGTACAAAGAGCAGGAACTTGTCCTTGAAAAACACCCGCCACAGCGAGGCAACCAGGACAAAACCCAGCGTCCCTGCCAGCCAAAGCAGCGTTGGCCAGGCCTTTTGGCGGCCCACAAGCAGCGGACCCAGCAGCGCCATCGCCAGCACCAGCCAGCCAACCACGCGTATCAGGTAGGAAGGCGGCATGGTCACGCCCCAGGTCAGCACCTGCGCGAATTGGCTCATCAACGCAAGGCTGCCGAGGCGCGCACCCACGTCCGGCCAGCCCAGCATCGAGCGCCCGGCAACCACCAGCCAAGGGATGTATAGCGCCACCAGCACCAGCAGAGCGGCTATCCACACCAGCAACCAACGCCAACGAAATGGCCTTTGCCGCAGAGCCGCCACCAAAACAGTCACGCTCTGCATGGCAATCACCATCATGGTGACATAATGCGAGTAAACCGCCGCGCTGCTGACCAACAGCCACAGCAGCGCATCCCTCCAGCTCCATCGTGTCAGATTCTGAGAACGGCGCAATAAGCAAATAAAAGCCCCCCACGACAGGGCTGCCAACAGGGCTGCCCACATATACATACGCGCTTCCTGGCTATAGTAAACCTGCAGAGGGGCGATGGCAGCCAGCAATGTGGCCAGGATAGCACCGCCTGGCATAAGCAGCTGGCGCCCCAGAAGGTAGGTCACCGCTACCAGTGCTACACCGGCCAGCGCCGAAAGTGAACGCGCGGAGGCCTCGCTGGTGCCAAACAGGCGCACCCAGCCGCCCAGCACAAAATAATAGAGGGGTGGATGAATATCAGCCGAGGCGTTGCGTACGATTGTGGCCGCGTCGCGCTGCACCAGTGCCACGGTGGTGCCCTCGTCGTTCCACAGGCTCTGGCTCCCCAGTCGGTAGAAGCGCAGGCCCGCCGCCAGTATGAGGATGACCAGGAGCGGCAGCCAGCGCTTAACGCGGGTTAACACGGTGTTTGCGCCGCAGAATCAGGCTGGTGGCGACCAGCAGCATCACCGCCCCGAGCGCCAGGCCGACCCATTCGCCCGCGCGGCTCGGGACCGGGTAGACCAGCAAGCCATCCAGGTTGAGGGTGCCGCTCACGACCCGCAGCGCCAGGGTGTGCTCGCCGGGGCGCAGTCGGTCGGCCAATACGACGGTGCGCGACGGCTCGCTACCGGCTGCCAGCTCAATCGTGCGCGAAGACGCACCATCGACGGTTACCTCCAGCACGGCCGCCTGGGCCGGCTGCCACAGAATTACCTCGACCCTGCCGCCGTTGGTACGCAGCGTTACAGCCGCATCCTGGTCGCCGCGCTGGTAAGCTCCTAATACTGCCTGCGGCTCGGTCTGCAGCTGCCAGCTGCCGGTATACTGCAGCACCCAATGGTCTTCCTGCCAATAGCCGGGCGGGATATAAGCGGGTGTCTGCATCAGAGCGCGCATGCTCTCCGCCACCGGCAGGGGAGTAAAGTCAGGCTCGAACATGCGAAAGTAATACCAGGGCTGGTTGACCTCGGCATCAGAGGCACGCCGCAGGAACCAGTAGTTCATTACGCCCATCCAGGGCCACTCATCGCGAGCACGTTGGTAAGCCTGTACAGCATAGCGCGCCTGCTGTTCGAGCGTCACCCGGCCATATGGCACCGGGCCTTCGAGCGTCTCGGGTTGGGCATTCCAGCCCACCTCGCTGGCCCAGATCGGCACAGCCGCGTCGTCGTTTCGCACCATTATCTCGCGCAAAAGCTGCACCCGGGCATAGTTGGCGCGATCACGGCTGGTGCGCTGGTCGGCCGGACCAGTCCACAGCCCGTAAACCATCGCCCCCATGATATCAAAACTGCCGCGCGCACCTGCCTGATACATCATCTCCAGATAAGTAAGGTCGCTGAGGTTGCGCGGTTGATATATCATCGGGGTTTCTTCGGTGGTCTGGGCGAGGGCTGCGGCGATGATCACGCAATTCGGGTCAGCTTCTTTGGCGCGCCGATACGCGATCTGCAGCAGTTTTGTATAAGCCGCCGGGTCGGTAGCCTGGTCGCCCCATTCCGGGTAGATGTTGGGCTCGTTCCAGATCTGATAGTACTTTATTCTTCCCTTGTATCTGCTCACCACAGCATAGACGAAATCGCCAAAATCATCATAGTTATCGGGCGGCGCCATGGTCCAGCCCTCGGCCGAACCCACGACACGGCTCCAAGCTGGCGGGCGATCGAGGCGCGCAATGATCTCGATATCATAGCGCTCCGCCAGATCGACAATACGGTCGTACTTGGCCCAGGCGTCGATATCCCACTTGTGGTCCCAATAGTCGCCCTTGGCAGAGATCTCGATATCCTCCCAAGGGAATTCCTGTCGGATCCAGCAAAAGCCGGCATCACGTATCAGCTCGAGCGAGCGCTCGACCTTGGCCACCTCAGCTTCCTGCTCCAGAAAGGTGTTGACGCCGTACGGGCACACCCCGGTATAGGGCATGGGGGTATATGGCGCGGTTTGCGGGGTTGGCTGGCTCAGCTTTAGGAGGGCCAGCGCGGCAGTGCCCTTGAGCTGTTCAACCAGGGTTACCTCGCCGGTCCATGATTCGAGCAACCCGCTGCGATGCCCCGCATAGGTCAGCCCGACCAGCAAGAGGACCAGTACCAATACGGCTATCCCCACGCGGCGGATTAAGATCGGGTAGCTGGGTTTCACGGCATCCTTTCGCGCGGATGTACGCGGCTCAGATTTCGCGCCGGCGGGTAGAGCGCCGTACGGGCTGTTTGGGTTTGCGCGAGCCGCGGAAGCTGGGCAGGTCGAGATCGAGGGTGGTACAAACGGTGGTGTCTTCCAGACGGCTGCGTAAGCGCTCATCGAGGGATTCCCAATCTGAGTGCGAAATCGTCAGAACCGTTGCCGAGCCGCTCACATAACGGTAGTTGAGGATCTGTACCAGCTTTTCGCGCGCCCAGGGCGAGGCATTCTGGGTACTGAGGTCATCCAGTACCAGCAGCCAGGCACGGCGGATCTCGTTAAAGCGCTGATCGTAGCTGACGGCACTGCCCGGCTGAAAGGTAGCGCGCAGGTAATCGAGCAGATCGGCCGCCACCACAAACAGCACCGATTTGCCGCCATGCGCCACGCGGTTGGCGACTGCTGCCGCCAGATGGGTCTTGCCCGAGCCATAGGTGCCGCGGATCAGCAGCCAGTTGGTAGGCTGCTCGGCATAACGCCGGGCAGCGGCAAGTGCCTGCCTCAGGCTCGCCTGCTGCACAGCATCCAGCTCATTGGGACGCTCCTGGAAACTCTCCAGGGTCATGTTTTGATACGCCCCCAACGAGCCAAAATAGTCGGTAGTGCCGCCCAAACGCTTGTCGGTGCCATACAGCGGGATGGTGGCCACCAGCTGATGATCGCGCAGGCGCGAGGCCAGACGCGGGTCGAGGTCATCGATCGACTGGTTGGTGGTGATGACCGTCGGCAGTGCCGCGTTGTAGCGATAGTTGAGCAGATGATAGAGTTTTTCGGCCGCCCAAGGGGTGGTGTTTTGGGTGCCGAGGTCGTCGAGAATCAGCATCGGTACGTTGCGCACTTTATCAAAGCGCTCATCGTACGTCGAGGGGCTGTTGGGCGCATAGGTAGCGCGCAGGTAATCGAGCAGATCCGGCACCACCACAAACAGCACCGGATGTCCCTGCGAGAGGCGATAGTTGGCGATAGCAGCCGCCAGATGGGTCTTGCCCGAGCCGTATGAACCGGTAAAGACCAGCCAGCCGCTGGGCTGCTGGGCAAAGGCCAGCGCCTCGTTGCGTGCCATCGAAAGCGACATAGCCACTTCGCTGGCCCGGTTACTATCGATGACGAAACTATCAAAGGTCATATCTGCCAGATGCTGCAGGTTACTCGTCTCGCGCAGGGCTTCGACGTGGCGCCTGGCGATATCCTCTTTGCGGCAGCTGCACAATATCGCCTTGCCAAAACGCGGATCACCGACCGGCACGTTCACGCGGTAATAGCCCAACCCACGGCAGATTTGGCAGGATTGTGACGGGGCGCTTGCTTGGCTATCTTTAGGCATAGGTATCCATCTTGCCGGCTACATCCCAGCGCTGCAGGATGGCGTTGATATAGCGCCAGTTGCGCGCATTACGCTCCACAGCAATGCGAAAGGCGCTGGTGATCCACTCTTCCGGATAAGTCTCGCTGGCCTCCTTCAGGGTGTCGGCCATCAGAGGCGTCAGCAGGCCGATATTATGCTCATAGAGCGTATAGATGTTGGGGCGCTTCTGTCGGATGACGGGCTCCACCACACGCCCCTGGCTTTCCAGCTGCAGCCGCCCAGCACGCACCTCGCGTACCCAGCGCCGCCCGGGCGCCGAATTGATAAACAGATAGACCTCCGAACCGTCAGCATCCTCCAGCTCCAGGCGGAGCAAGAGCTCGTGGTCAACTGCCAGCTCAACCGCACGCTGCAACTCGGCGCGCTTGTCCTCGATGTCCTCACCCGGCAGCGCAGAGAGCAGCACACCGCAATCCGCCAGCTCGCCGAGTGTGATATAACGCGGCGACCCGCGCTGATGGTAGAACTCCCAAAAGAGATACAGCACCAGCTTGAGCTCGGACGCGTCGTCGACCAGTGCCAGCACGTCCGAAAAAAAGAGATCGGGGACAGGCGTATAGCTGGCCCCCTCAGGGTATCCTGTAAAGCCGCTCAATTGATGTACCCACCCACCTCCTCACTTGGCGTGTGCAGGTCAGCAAACCAGGTGAGTTTAGGATTGAAATACAGCGAGATGGTGCCCAATGCCCCATTACGGTGTTTGGCTACGATGATATCGGCGATGTTGTTGCGGTCGGTGGGCTCACCGAGTATGTCTTCGCGATAGATAAACATGACGATGTCGGCATCCTGCTCGATCGAACCGCTCTCGCGCAGGTCCGAGAGCTGCGGGCGCTTATCGGGGCGGTTTTCGACAGCACGCGAAAGCTGCGATAGAGCGATCACTGGTACATCCAGCTCACGCGCTAACGACTTGAGCGAGCGGGTGATGTACGAAATTTCCTGCACGCGGTTTTCGCTGCGCCGGTCGCCGGCCTGCATCAGTTGCAGATAGTCGATAATGATCAGATCCAGGCTGTATTCGGCCGCCAGACGGCGCGCCTTGGAACGAATCTCCATCGGCGTCAGCGAGGACGAATCGTCGATAAAGATCTGAGTACCCGCCAACTGGGTGCTGACACGCGTAAAGTCGTCCCAGCGATCGAGCACCCGACCGGTGCGCAGGTCTTTGGAATCGATCCCCGACGAAGCCGAGATCATGCGCTGTACGAGTTGCTCGGACGACATCTCCAGGGTAAACATGGCCACCACGGCATGTTGGCGCGCGGCATTGCTGGCGATGGTGGTGGCAAAGCTGCTCTTGCCCACTCCTGGGCGCGCCGCCACAATCAGCAAGTCGGAGCGCTGCATATTGCCCAGAAGCGCGTCGAGATCGGCAAAGCCGGTCGGCACGCCGGACGAACGGTCGGGATGCAGCGACAGGTCCTCGACCTGGTCATAGTACTCGCTGATGATGTCGGCGATCGGCGTCAAGTCGCGCGCGCCGCGCCGCTGGGAGATGTCAAAGATGATGCTTTCGGCCATGTCGACCACCTCGGCGATATCCTCGCGGTCTTCATAGGCCAGGGCAGCGATTTCGGCAGAGGCCTCGATCAGCCGGCGCATCACGCGTGTGCGCTCGACGATGTGGGCATAGTATTCGACATTGACCGAAGTCGGCACTGTATTCACCAGCGATGTCAGATACGAAGCCCCACCGATGGTGCCAAGCGCGCCCAGGCGCTCAAGCTCATCCGTCACCGTCACCAGATCGGCCGGCGAACGGCGTTCGTGCAAGTCCATGATAGCACGATAGATCAGCTGATGGGTCTCGCGGTAAAAATCCTCCGGCTTGAGTACACTGCTGACGCGCACGATCGCGTCCGGGTCGATCAGCAGGCTGCCAAGCACCGACTGTTCGGCCTCGATATTCTGGGGCGGTAAGCGGTCAGTTGCCATCGTCAGTGTGCCTCGGGATGGTCGTCATCAAGGGTATCAAAGAAGTCGCGAAAGAGCTGCAGCGAATCATCCTGTCCGGCAGAAAGCGGAATCGCCGCCGATTCAGCAATAGCAGCCTTTTCCATCACGCCTTCATCGGCATACAGCGGTACACCAGCGCGCAGCGCAAGGGCCATCGCATCGCTGGGGCGGGCATCCACCATCTGCAATCTCCCGCCTTTTTGCAGCGCCAGGCGGGCATAATAGGTGCTTTCGGTAAAGTCGTTAACGACCACGTAGGCCAGCTGTCCGCCCAACTCGTTAATGGCTGTCAGCAGCAGGTCGTGGGTGAGGGGGCGCGGCACCGAAGCATTCTGCAGGCGCATTACGATCGCTTCCGACTCGAAATCGCCAATCCAGATCGGCAGATAGCGCTCGCCATGCGTCTCCTTGAGCAAGACGAGGCGGTGGCGGTCGAGCATGCTGTAGAGAACGGAATAGATGTCCAGCTCTATCACGACGAGATTCCTTGGGCGAGTACCGCTATTATAGCATCCCCCGCTCGATGATCAAGCTGTTTTAAAGCGAACGGCTGATCATCGCAAGAACGACGAATCCAAGCACGGCAAAAATGCTATATTCGAGCATGATGCGGGCTGTCAGGCGCCGCTGCAAGCGCACGCGCACCAGACCAACCATGAAATAATAAAAGAGCAAGAGCGCGGTGCCCTCGATGCGTGCGTCGGCGCGGATATAGTTCATCACCCAGCGGAATTCGGCCATCATCAGGCCGACTAGCAGAGCATAGAGCCAGACGCGCACTGCTCTCGTTTCCAGTTCGCGCACCAGTTCCAGTGCCAGCAGCGAACTCACCAGCCACACCGCTGTCGACGAGACTATAGCGCGCAGCCCGGCGCTCGAGATCTGCACCATGAACACCAGCACCGCCAGATAAGCGGTGGTCTGCAGCACCAGGCGTGCCAGCCAACTCGACTTGCCGTCCCGATCGAGGCTGTGATACTGGGCTGAGAAGACTAGGTACAGGAGCAACCCCACTCCCAGGATAAAAACTCCGCGCAGCGGCCAGCCCGAGATCAAGATCAATGGCAATGTCGTGTAAGAGGAGATTGTCACGATCGCCGGCAACACCCAGAACGTGACCGTGTAGGCGATTGAGCGGTCGGGCAAATCGGGGTGAGATCGGATCGAAAACTCGCTCCCCAAGCACACCAGCAGGGTGACCACCAAAGCGAACTGGACGTTGGTGCCTATATGCAAGGCCAGCTCGGACCCGAGCACCGTCAAGGTCACCGAATAGGTCGGCAGCGTCACCAGGATAGTGAGCAGCAACCCAAGGACCACGAATCCCACCGTAGCCCATAACTGTTCGCGTCTGGACATGCGTCGCTCTTTAGGTAGACTGTCTGTTGATTCTAGGTATGGGCCTAAAGGCTGTCAAAAGCGGTTGGCCCGGGAGCAAGCCATTGTCACGACCTCTCGACCGCCATGTGCATACGCAATTTCGCTATCGGTCGCTAGATGACCTCCAGCATGCAGCTCAAGCCCTGGGGCTTGAGCTGCCCACGCCTGGCCCGTCCGAGTCACTCGCCGAACCGCTCGCTACTACGTTGCATGTGATCCCCAACCGCTTTGCCCTGCAACCCATGGAGGGTTGTGACGGCACTATGGCCGGGGCACCCGGTGCCCTCACCGTGCGCCGTTATGAGCGCTTTGCGCGCGGCGGGGCGGGGCTGATTTGGTTCGAGGCCACTGCGGTGCTGCCAAAGGGACGCGCCAATCCGCGCCAGTTGATGCTTGATGACACTACCGCACCAGCCTTTAACGACTTGGTGCACATCACCCGCCGTGAGGCAAGCCAGCGCCCATACCTGATGCTGCAATTGACGCATTCGGGGCGCTACAGCCAACCGAGCGTGATCGCCCACCGCGACGGTGTGCTGGATGCCCGCCACAACCTGCCGTCCGATTACCCGCTGATCGGCGATGCCGAATTGGCGGCCATGCCCGAAGCATTCGTTCGGGCTGCCCGTCTGGCGCAGCAAGCTGGTTTTGACGCGGTCGACATCAAGGCCTGCCATCGCTACCTCTTTAACGAGCTGCTGGCAGCCCACACCCGCCCCGGGGTATATGGCGGTGATTATGCCAACCGCAGCAGGATACTGCTTGAGACCTGCCAGGCAGTCCTACGGGAGTGCCCGGGGCTCGAGGTATGGGTGCGCCTCAACGCCTATGACGGGCACCCGTATCCGTGGGGTTGGGGCATCGAGGCGGATGACCCCAGCAAGCCCGACCTGTGCGAGCCGTTGCGTCTGGTGGAGCAGCTGGCAGCCCTCGGCGTAACGGGCATCAACGTAACGGCCGGCAACCCTTACTTTACACCGCACATCAACCGGCCTTATGACCAGACCTTGCGCGGTGCCAGCCTGCCAGAGGAACATCCGCTGGTGGGTGTGGTGCGCCTGTTGCACCTTACCCGCGCACTGAAACAACACGCCGGCAGGATGCTGGTGATGGGTTCGGGCTATTCGTGGCTGCGCCAGCACTGCGTGCCGATCGGTGCGGGCGCTGTGGCGGATGGCTGGACTGACCTGATCGGCCTGGGACGCCTGGCGTTGGCTTATCCTGACCTGCCCGCCGACGTGCTGGCCGGGCATGGCGCTGATGTGCGTAAATGCTGCACAGCCTGCAGCCGCTGCAGCCAGATGATGCGCAACCATACCGAGTCCGGCTGTGCCGTGTTTGACCGCAAGATCTACCGGCCAATCTATGAGGCTGGCTTTGAACACTAGCTAGCGTTTAGAGCGCTCGGTCTCGTCGTCGTGGCCGCGAAATATCAGACGGATCGGGGTGCCCTCAAAAGGATAGCGTTCTCGAATCTGGTTTTCGAGGTAGCGCTGGTAGCTAAAGTGCACCAGCTCTGTATCGTTTACAAAAAAGACGATCGTGGGCGGGTTGCTGCTGGCCTGCGAGCCATAGTAAAAGCGCAGCTTTTTACCCGCCTGGGTGGGCGGCGAGTGCTTAGCGGTGGCATCGCGGATCATGGCGTTGATCTCGCTGGTGGAGAGGCGTGTTTGCGCGCTTTCGTGGATGCGCAGCACCAGCGGCATAATGCGTTCGGTGCGTTGGCCCGTTAACGCTGAGATGTACAGGATCGGGATAAACGACAAAAAGCGCAGCTCTCCGCGCAGCTTGGCCTCGAATTCAGCCTGCGTGTTGGTCTCTTTGGGCACCAGATCCCACTTGTTTACCAGCACTGCGGCGCTCTTGAATTGCTCCATTACATAGCCAGCGATGTGAGCATCCTGCGCGGTGATGCCGGCGCTGGCATCGATAACAAACAGCACCAGGTCGGCGCGGTCGATCGCTCGAAAGGCGCGTAAGACGCTGTATTTTTCGATGCCGCGCGCGATGCTGCCGCGGCGGCGGATGCCGGCTGTGTCGATCAGCACGATATCCTTGCCATAGTAGCGCAGATGGGTATCTACCGCGTCGCGCGTGGTGCCCGGCACGTCGGAGACGATCACGCGCTCTTCGCCGATCATGCGGTTGAGCAGCGATGACTTGCCAACGTTGGTCTTACCCACCAGGGCGATGTGCAGCACCTGATCGTCTTCGTCAGCAGTGCCTGATTTGGGCAGAACCTCAATGACCTGATCGAGCAGGTCGGCCACGCCCTGACCGCGCAGGGCCGATACTGGAAACGGCTCGCCCAGGCCTAGTTGGTAAAACTCGGCCAACTCGAGGCCGCGTTTGGGGTTATCGACCTTGTTGACCGCCAGCACGATTAGTTTATTGGTGCGCCGCAGCAACTCGGCGATCTCGAAATCGGTGCCGATCAGCCCTTCGGTCACATCGACCACAAAGACGATCACATCGGCTTCTTCGATGGCCAGCTGAGCCTGCACGCGCACCTGCTCGGTAATCGAATCGCTGCGCTCGAGCACCAAGCCGCCGGTATCGACGACCGCAAAGTTTCTGCCAAGCCACTCGCTTTGGCCATACAGCCGATCGCGGGTGGTGCCAGGCAGATCCTCGACGATCGCGCGGCGCTCGCCGATCAGATGGTTGAAAAGGGTTGATTTACCAACGTTAGGGCGCCCAACCAGGGCGACCAATGCTTTATATGCCATGACGAATTCCTGACGTTACAAGTTGCGCTGTGGATCAGGGCGTGGGCGTGGGTGCGCTTTTTGTGATTTTGACCTCGATGGATTCCGGCGAGATGCTCGTCACAAGCAGGTCGCGCAGCGCTGCATCCGGCGTGTTGCGCACCAGCACCACCGGCCTGACCTGATACTTGCCAACATCCAGACCGGAAAGGTCGACATAGGCCTCCATCAGCGCAGGGGTGAGGTTATCGAGAGCTGCTGTCGGCCCGGTGATGATCGCATCCACCGAAGGCACTGAGAGGTGTGCCGAGAGGCCTTCGCCCAGCTTACGTACCTCGAGTGGCAGCTCCATGGTCGAGCCGCCCATCACCGGCGCGATCTGGATGGTCACAAACACGTTTTGGCGTGGCGTACCGTCTTCGGTATAGATGCTCACTCCGCTGGGGAGCTCGAGCGGCATATACTGCACTACCGTTTTGGTAGCACCGGTAATGTCGATGACTCCCTGGGTGGCGATCAGCCCGGGCATGTCGGCTACCACATTGGGCGGCCCCACCAACGTTACGGTGCCCGGGTCGACCGTGACACCGGCGATATAATAACCGCTGGCAGGATGCCCGGTCGTCAACGCACGCACGGCCACATCACGATAGTTCAGCTGGCGCTCGATGGTTACCTCGACCAGGACGGTTGACGGCGCAAACTTGACGCCGCTGACCTCCTCGCCGTCGGCGTTAAACGCGCGCACGTCGACAGTATGCGCTGACGAACTGCGCTGGCCATTCAGCGGCACCACGGCCTGCAGCTCGGTGATTGCGTTCACCAGGCTGACAGGTCCTTGCACGCTGATGGTACTGGGCGTGACATGGCTGATGGTGGCTGAATACCCCAGCGGCAGATCCGTGACGTTTTGCAGATTGGCGGTTACCGTCATCTCGCACGTCGCCAACGCTTGCAGGTCGACATAGACCGTCGCGGGCTGCGCCTCCAGCACCGACACCATACGGTCCGAGCTGGTCACTCGCACCGGCGCGGTGCCGGTGCCGAGATCAAAGCCTTCCAGATCAACCACGGCGCGAAAGCTGCTGGCCGTTAACGATCCCCAGCTGGTCTCAAAGGCGCGTATGCGCACGCGCGCGGTTTTCTCCAACTCAGTGGTCAGTATCATGCCCTCTGGCAGGTTGATCACCTCGATTGGAATAGCCTGCGGAAAATAGTCGACGCGCGGGCGGTCGTTAGCCAGCGAGGCGCTCACCCACACCACCACCGCCAGTAAGAGTGCCAGCAGTGCAGAGATGAGGTTATCCCAGCCGCGTTTGCTCATGAGTCGCATTATGACTTTCCCTGCCCGGTGGGCGTCTGCGGGCCAAAGCGATCTTTGATGCGCTCCCAGAATACCGCCAAGCCTGTCTTGTTGGGCTGATCGGGTTTTAGGAGTGAGAGCATCAGCGTCACCAGGCGGCGCTCATCCAGGTGGCGCACCATGCGTCCGTTGTGGGCGATCGAGATGATGCCGGTTTCCTCCGAAACCACGATCGCGATCGCGTCGGACGCCTCGGTAATGCCAATCGCTGCGCGATGGCGCGTGCCCAGGTGCGATTCGGCTGCTACCGCCTCGGAAAGGGGCAGCAGACAGGCGGCCGCTATAATCTGGTTGCCGCGGATGATCACGGCGCCATCATGCAGGGCAGTGTTGGGGAAAAAGATCGTCTGCAGCAGCTCGCTGTTGACGGCGCTGTTGATCAGCACGCCAGTATCGATATAATCCTGCAGACCGGTCTCACGTTCGATCACAATCAACGCGCCATGGTGCACCCCCGAGAGGTGCGCGCAGGCGCTGGCGATAGCACGAGCGGTGTGGTCAACCCCCGAACCGGTGGTCGCCCAATAGGTCAACCCGCCGGCGCGCCCTAGGCGATCGAGCACGCGGCGCAGCTCAGGCTGCAGCACCACCGCTACTATAATCAGCAGGGCTTGTCCGGCGTTGCGCAACAGCCACGAAAAGGCAGTCAGACGCGCAATGCTGCCGATGATGGTGAGCGCCAGCGCCACCAGGATTGCCCCGCGAATCAGCTGAACAGCCTGGGTGCCACGCACGAGCTGCAACACCAGGTAGATCACTACTGCTACCAGCAGAATATCTACCAGGTTGGCCCACTCGAGCTTGGAAAGCACCCAAATGATGTCTGTCACCCTGAATCTCCGAGTATACGCACCAGCACGGCTTTTTCGGCGTGCATGCGGTTCTCTGCCTGGTCAAACAGCCACGATTGAGCGCCGTCGGCCACCTCGTCGGTGATTTCTTCACCGCGATGGGCCGGCAGGCAATGCATCACGCCGGCGCCCGGCTTGGCCAGCGCCAACAGCTGGGCATTAATCTGGTAGGGCGGAAAGACCTGGCGGCGCACAGCCGCTTCGGCTTCCTGGCCCATGCTCGTCCAGGTATCGGTATAGAGCATATCGGCGCCCCGTACGGCTGAGCGCGCATCCTCCACCAGCTCAATTTGGGCACCCGTCTGTTGGGCGCGCGTTTGCGCCCAGGCCACTACCTCTGGCAGGGGCTTGTAACCGTCGGGCACCGCCGCGACGAGCTGCATGCCGGCATTGGCGGCCGCTGCCATCAGCGAATGCAGCACGTTGTTGCCATCCCCCAGGTAAACCAGCCGCACGCCACGCAGGGTGCCGAGGTGTTCGCGGATGGTCAGCAGGTCAGCCATCGCCTGGCAGGGATGATTGTAATCCGAGAGGCCATTGATCACCGGTATACTGGCCCACTGCGCCATCGTGAGCAGATCCTGATGCGAAAACACGCGTGCCATGATGCCATCCACATAGCGCGAGAGCACCCGTGCCACATCCGGCACACTTTCACGCTTGCCCAGCTGGATCTCTTCGGGGGCAATATAGAGCGCTTTGCCTCCCAACTGATGCATGCTGATTTCGAACGAGACCCTCGTGCGCAGGGAAGGCTTCTGAAAGACCATCGCCAGGGTTTTGCCCGCCAGGCGCGGCTGCGCTTTGCCGGCACGCTGCTCAGCCTTGAGGGCAACCGCCAGATCGAGCAGGTCGGATTGCTCCTGCGGGCTGAAATCTGCCAGGCTGATGAAATCCTTTTTCATTGCGTCTCCAGACGGTTCGGATTCGGCTTGAACGCCCACACCAGGTCATAAAAAACTTGCCAATCTTGCCGGCGGACCTGTTCCATGCCCAGTTCCTGCAGATAAGCCTCCAGACGGCCTCGCTTGCACAGCCTGCCCAGAAAATACCAGCAGTCGTGCCCGATGCGGTTGCTTACCAGCAGCATCCCGCCGGGTTTGAGCACCCGCAAGAACTCGCGCACTGCCGTTTTCCCGTGCGGCATAAACTCCAGTGCCTCCAGACACGTTACCGCATCGACCGACTCTGAGGCAATCCCCAGATGCTCGGCATCCTGCTGGGCATAACACACCGCCAGCAGCGAATCGGCCCCGCGGCGGGGCGTCTGCTCCAGCATGCCCACGGCGTGATCTACCGCCACCAGCACGCCCGGTTCATCGATGCTGGCCGCCAATGCCGTGGCTACCCGCCCGGTGCCGGCAGCCACATCCAGCACACGCCACGGCGCGCGCCCTGCCAGCCACTCAGCCAGGGGCAAGCCCACAAAGCGCTGCTCGTAATATGCTCGCACCCTTTTGACGCGATCATAGCGCTTAGCATAGCGGTCATAGAGCCAGGCAACCGTGCTCTTGCCGAGATAGGTGCCCTCCGAAAGCACCAACAGCCAGTAAAGCAATCCGACGATGACACCGGCCAGCGGAATGAGCCACAACCATCGCCAGATACCCGTCAAGCCCATTGCCCAGCCGCCAGCCCGATCAGCAACAGGGCGACTAACCATGGCGTTTGGGTCGAGAGGAACCCCAACGGTTGATCAATATCGTAACGCAAGCATAGCCAATCGGCAATTGCAATGCACCCCACCAGCGCCGCCGGTACCGGCTGACGCGTCCACAAGAGCATCGTGACAATGCCCGCCCAGACGGCTGCCATCATGCCTCCCAGACGGTAGAGCCGGGTGCGCAGCCAAACAGGGCGCAGCAGGGCGCCCGCCAGCAACAGAGCGGCCAACACCGCCAACCGCCCCGAGAGCCCACTCATCACCGCCGCGCCCAATAAAAATGCGATCGTGCTCTGCAATCCGCCTGCTAGGTCGATCTGCTCTACAGCATTATCTCCAGTGAGGATGGCGATCCATCCCAAGCCCAGCAGGCACAGGGCTGCCAGCGCGACCGCATATGGCCCGATAAAGCTGGCTATCACCAGAGCAGCGATGGCAGTGGCCAGCGCCGCCAGGCTGTGGCCCAGCAATCCGGGAAAGGCAGTCAGATCCTTCCACAACTTTTGGGTAATGTCGCGCCATTTTTGGCCGTTAGTACGCGGCTCTGCGGGCAGGGGCTGGTTGCCCTCATAGGGCGAACTGACCAACTCGCGCACCAGGAGGCGCATCTCACGCAGGGTTAACAAATGGCTGGCAACGGCGCCCATCAGGGGATCAGCCGCCAGCCAGGCAGCGATCAGGAGCGCGGGTGAAACGCTGAGGTTGAGTCGTGCGACGCCGGCAGCCAAAAGGCCGCAGATGAACGCCCAGGAGATTGTCACCCGCGGACGCACTCCATAAGCCGAAAAGTGCCAATCCCAAGTTCTGCCTGTGGTGGGCTCACTGGCATGCATGACGTTCGCTCACTTTTGGTGCAGAGATTATAACACACTCCCGCGCCAGAGTTGAATTGCACCAACAAATAAACAAGCCAGAGCAATGCTCTGGCTGTATTAACAGGAGCGCAGCCTCAGTCTTCGGCTTCAGGCTCGGAACGCAGGCTCAGGCTGAGATGATGCTGCTCTGGCGCAACCGCCAGGATGATCAGCTTGACGGGCGTGCCCGAAGGGAGCTGCTCCTGCGGCGTGCTAAAGCTGCCATCCGCCAGCTCAGTCTGATGCACCAGTCCTTCGATGCCCGGCTCAATCTCGACAAAGACGCCGAAATCGACAATGCGGGTAATCACACCGTTGACTTCCTGCCCAACACGATACTTATCGCCCAGGGTCTGCCAGGGATCGGGCGTGGTGCGCTTGATCGACAGGCTAATGCGCTGGCGTTCGAGTTCCAGACGCAGCACCAGCACTTCCACCTGTTGGCCGACGCTCAGCATCTCGCTGGGATGCTGGATGCGCGACCAGGATATTTCCGAGATGTGTACCAGGCCATCGATACCGCCCAAGTCTACAAAGGCACCAAAATCGCGCAGGCTGCTGACCGTGCCAGTACGCAGCTGGCCTTCCTGCAGCGATGCCAGCAACTGTTCGCGCAGGTGCGAGCGCGATTCGCGCCGTGCTGCTCGCTCCGACATGATCAGGCGGCGCCTGCGGCGGTTGACTTCGATGATCTTGACGGTCAGTTCCATATCCATGTAGGCTGCCAGAGCATCCTGCGAGGAGGTATCGCGAGAGCCCAGGCCCGAGATCTGCGAGAGCGGGATAAAGCCCTGCAGACCGCGCCAGTTGCATACCAATCCGCCCTTGTTGCTCCCCGTCACCGTGCACTGCACCGGCTCGGCCGATTCCCTCAGCTTTTCGGCTTCCTGCCAATCGGCATAGGCGCGCGCCAGGTTGATCGAAACAACCAGCTCACTATCGCGATCTTCGCTGCGCGTCACATACACATACAGCTTTTTGCCCACCTGCAGCTCGCGGCGCTCTTCGTTGGACATGTGCTGCAGATCATAAGATGAGACGACGGCGTCTTCTTTGGCACCGATATCGACCAAGATCTCGTCACCACGGGCACTGATGATGGTGCCCTCGCGGATATCTCCTTTTGAAGGGACGGCGATGGATGAATCCTGACCCATTGCTTCCCAAGCCGAGGCGAAATCTTCCTCGGGCTCTATTTGCGTGTTATCCATCTTGAGTATGGTGACCGCCTTGTATATTAGAGTGTGTTTTATCGCAGAATACGCAAAGCTTTTTTGCGGCAAGCGCAAATTACGACCTAGTCTATATTGGATAATTCGGAACGTCAAGAATGTGTTTAGGGTCCGACCAAATAACGCGCTGGCCAGGGCACGTAACGCGAAAAGAACTCCTCGCGGGAAACAACTTGGCCATCCTGCTCGATCACCCGCGTCAACACCGCATCGATTCCATCATGGGCTCTCTCGACGAGGATGCGTTCGCCGGGCGCAAGCTTGTCGTCGACCTGGGTAATCGGCTCACCCGCCGGCACCGGGTTGGAAAGCTCCTCGCCCTCGATGCGCACCGAGCGGTTGGGCGGCATCCCATAGATAAAAAAGGTGATCGCTCCGCCCGGGTCGATCGAGTTCATGATGATGATGGGGGTATCGAGGTCGTTGGTGAACTTGAGGTCCGTGCTGGGTGAGAAAACCGCTGCATCCAGGCCTACCGGCGGTTCGTAACGCGCGATGCGATAGCTGTGCGGGGTGCGCTCGACGATCGGGAATCCACCGTAAAAAGCCGCCCTGAAGAGCGTGGTAGCCACCTGGCAAACCCCGCCGCCCGGACCCCTCACCGTCTGGTTGCCATAGATCACCCACGACTCACTATAGCCGTTAGCGATCGTCACCGCTCCCAGGTTGGCCAGGAACGAAAAGGTCACCCCGGGTGCCACGACCACGAATTCGAAATCCTCGGCCGCGCGGCGGATGTTCTCGAGGCGCTCGGCCGGGTAGAGCTCAAAGACGGTGTGCCCCGAGCTGATTAGCTCCAGCGGCAGAAGCGCCTGAAGGTCATCAAGGGTAATGTTGGGCTGCACCGAACGCAGCGGGATCTGCCCGGTACGCTCTTGAGAAAATGCCAGCTTTTGCACCAGTTCCACAGCAGCCGGCACATCCAGCGAATAGCCCACCTGGGGCGGTTTCTGAGTGATAATCTGCCCGGAGCCGGTATCGTAGTGGTAGCTGCCCTCCATAGGCGGGCGTGAGATCTGGGTATTGAGCCCCTGTAAATAGGCACTCACCATTTCGATATTCAGGCTCACCTCGGATTTCACCGCCTCCGCGGTTTGCGCGTCGTCGAGCTCTAGCCAGGATGCCAGCATAGCCTGGTCGATCACCCAGGTCTTGGTCACGATCGAACGTTCGCCCAGCAGCCCGATCTCTTCAATGCCAGCCTGCAGCGTAATTGGGCTCGACATCAGGATCTTGGCCCGGTCGGCAGCGAACTCGTAATCTGTCAGGCGCGGAATGATCGAGCAAAACACCAGGTTGACAGAGAGCGGATCGGGGTTGAGCGCCGCCGCCGCGACATTCTCCCGCTGAGCAACCCAGCCCTGCTGGCCCAGGCTATTGATGAATGCCTGCTGGATAGCTTGCTGGGTGGCAATATAGTCGATCTCGCGCCCAGCGCTCTCTTTTTGGGCCTCGATCTCGATGCCGCTCAGCACCACCTGAGCGGCGCGCGATGAGTGCACCTCTTCCGAGGCCAGCTCGCGCACATATACCATCATGCGCGAAGTATCCATCTGCACCGGTGTGATGATAGCGTAGCATCCCAAGTAGAGCTTGATCTGGGTGATCAGGTCCTGCCGGAACCCACGGTTGCGCCCCATCGCCAGAGCCTGCGCCACGGCTGGCTCCACCAGCGGGGTAATGCCCAGTTGTGAGGGGGCCACCAGCCAGGTGCGTTCGCCAGCACTGAGCGCCAGAAAGGGCAGGCGGTCGGCCTGGGTGCTATCCTCGAGGGCTGCCACCGCCTGCGAGGCCGTCATGCCGGAGACGTCGACCCCGTTGATGGTGATGTTGCGGTAGATGCGCCCGGCATAGCACTGCTGATAGACCAACCACAGGATGCCCAGCACGAGTACAGCCGCCAGCAGGCCATATACCACCACGCGCCCGAGGCGCTGCAGCATGGTCTGCGGGATGCTATGACTTGAATCTGGGTTTGCTTGCATGGCTCCATTATAATGCACATCCTGTCATTGTCATGAAAAGGTATACGTTGCACGAATCGAACATTTGTACTAGACTATGGAGTGCACCTCCAGGGTACAAGCATGGATTTTAAACTCGTCTCTGACTTTCAACCCACCGGTGACCAGCCCGCCGCCATCGCCAGCCTGGCTGAGGGCGTGGCGCGCGGCGACCACTACCAGACCCTCAAGGGTGTGACAGGTTCCGGCAAAACCTTTGTGATGGCGCAGATCATCGAAAAGGCGCAACGTCCGACCCTGGTGATCGCGCATAACAAGACTCTGGCTGCCCAGCTGTACACCGAGTTCCGCGAGTTCTTTCCGCAGAACGCCGTGGAATACTTTGTCAGTTACTATGATTATTACCAGCCCGAGGCGTATCTGCCGCGCACCGATACCTATATCGAAAAGGACGCCCAGATCAACGAAGAGATCGAGCGACTGCGCCTCTCGACCACCGCCTCGCTGTTCTCGCGCCGTGACGTGGTGATCGTCGCCTCGGTCTCGTGCATCTATGGTCTGGGCGACCCCGAGGAATACGGCAAGGTAGTCGTCAAACTGCGCCTCAACGAGCCTTACTCTCGCGAACGCCTCCTGCGCCAGCTGGTGGGCATCTATTACGAGCGCAATGACATCGCCCTGTCGGCCGGCAAGTTCCGCGTGCATGGTGATACGGTCGAGGTGCTGCCGGCTTACGGCACTACCGCCTATCGCATCGAGTTCTGGGGCGATACAATCGACCGCCTCAACGAGGTGGACGTGCTCACCGGCGAGGTGCTGCGCGAGCACACCAGCCTGGATATCTTCCCGGCCAAGCACTTTGTTACGCCAGCGGAAAAACTCGAGGTGGCGCTCAAGAGCATCGAAGAAGAGCTGGAAGAGCGCCTAACGGTCTTGCGAGATGCTGACAAACTGCTGGAAGCCCAACGCCTTGAGCAGCGCACCCACTATGACCTCGAGATGCTGCGTGAGGTGGGTTACTGCACCGGCATCGAGAACTATTCGCGCCACCTCACCCAACGGTCGGCCGGCGAGCCGCCCTGGACGCTGCTCGATTATCTGCCGCACGACTATCTGATGTTTATCGACGAGTCGCACATGACGGTGCCGCAGATCCGCGGCATGTACAATGGCGACCTGGCGCGCAAGCAGGTGCTCGTCGATTTCGGCTTCCGCCTGCCCTCGGCCATGGATAACCGCCCGCTGACCTTTGCCGAGTTCGAAGACCATATCAACCAGTGCATCTTTGTTTCGGCCACGCCCGCTCCCTTTGAGCTTTCCATCAGCACCCAGGCGGTCGAACAGGTTATTCGCCCGACCGGTTTAGTGGATCCTCATATCTCGGTGCGCCCCACGCGTGGGCAGATCGACGACCTGATCGGCGAGCTTAGACGGCGCGTGGCGCGCGGCGAGCGCGCCCTCGTAACCACTCTTACCAAACATATGGCCGAAGACCTGGCCGAGTACCTGCGTGACGCCAACATCAACGTGCATTACCTGCACTCTGAGATCGAGACCCTCGAGCGCGTCGACATCCTGCAAGACCTGCGTGCCGGCATTTATGACGCGGTAGTTGGCGTCAACCTGCTGCGCGAAGGCCTCGACCTGCCGGAAGTCTCGCTGGTGGTGATCCTGGATGCGGACAAGGAAGGCTTTCTGCGTTCGGGCACCTCGCTGATCCAGACCATCGGGCGTGCCGCCCGGCACGTCAATGGCGAAGTGATCATGTATGCCGACAGCATGACGGATTCGATGCGCCGCGCCATCGACGAGACCCAACGGCGCCGCGCTATCCAGGAAGCCTATAACCGCGAGCATGGCATTATCCCCAGCACGATCATCAAGCAAGTGCGTGACCTGACGGCCTCCTTGCATGCCGGCGCCGAGATCAAGCCGGCTGAGCGCGCCTATGCCAATGTGCCCAAGTACGAGGCGACGCGCCTGATCCAGGAGCTGGAAGCCCAGATGCGCACCTTTGCGCAAAACCTCGAGTTCGAACAGGCCTCGCTCCTGCGCGACCAGATCCTCGAGCTGCGCCGCACCCTGCGCGAAGAGGACGACATCCCCGAGTGGGAGCAGTTCCGCCGCTTTGAACGCGTAAAGGCGCACAAGTGAGCGCTCCTCACGCGTCCAGCTACCTGGCGCTGGCCGCCAGCGGCGAGCTGCGGCAACGCGCGCGTCTGGCACAGCGTGCCCTGGCCGATTGCTGCCTGTGCCCGCGCCAGTGTCATGCCAACCGCACCGGCGGTGTGCTGGGCTACTGCCGTGCGGGTATCTTGCCGAGGGTAGCCAGCTGTAATGTGCATCGCTGGGAAGAGCCGCCCGTCAGCGGCAGTGAGGGCTCGGGGACAATCTTTTTTTCGCACTGCACGGCGCGCTGCCGGTTTTGCCAGAACTATCCCATCAGCCAGCTGGCGTCGGGCAAGGAGGTCACCCCCGAACGCCTGGGAGGCATGATGCTCGAGCTGCAGCGCATGGGCTGCCACAACATCAACCTGGTGACGCCCACCCACTATGTGCCGCAGATCCTGACGGCAGTGGCTGAGGCGAGTGCCCATGGGTTGCACATACCGCTGGTCTATAACACCAGCGGTTATGACAGCGTTAAGACGCTGCGCTGGCTGGATGGTATCGTCGACATCTACCTGCCCGACAGCAAGTATGCCGATGATAAAGCAGCGGCCCACATCTCGGGCTATCGCGGCTATGTGGCAGCCAACCGCGATGCCCTGAAAGAGATGTTCCGTCAGGTCGGCGACGCGCTGGAGCTGGGCGAGCACGGCATCGCCCGGCGCGGGATGATCATCCGCCACCTGGTGCTGCCGCAGGGCTTGAGCCAGACGCGCGCCGTGCTGGGTTGGATTGCCGAGAACCTCTCGAACCAACTGCACATCAGTTTGATGTCGCAATACTACCCGGCCTGGCATGCTGTCGGGGATGCCGACCTGGGGCGCCCGCTCAACATCGACGAGTACCAAGAGGCGCTCGACGCCCTGGAGACTTTCGGCTTTGAACAGGGCTGGCAGCAGGAACTGGACGGCTAGCTTTTTGGGCGACACTGCAAGCTGCGCTATCATTAAAGGTCGCCGTCTGCAGGCGTTGAGCAGGAGCATGCATGAACCAAGATAAAATCACAATCCGCGGCGCGCGGCAGCACAACCTCAAGAATATCAACCTGGAGATCCCGCGTGACAAGCTGGTAGTGATTACCGGACTTTCGGGCTCGGGCAAGAGTTCGCTTGCCTTTGACACCATCTTTGCCGAAGGCCAACGGCGTTATGTCGAGTCGCTCTCGGCGTATGCCCGCCAGTTTCTCGGCCAGATGGACAAGCCCGACGTCGACCATATCGAGGGACTCTCGCCGGCCATCAGCATTGACCAAAAGGGTGCCAGCCGCAGCCCGCGCTCGACGGTAGGCACCGTCACCGAGATCTATGACTATATGCGTTTGCTCTATGCACGCGTCGGCACGCCGCACTGCTCTTCCTGCGGGCGTGAGATCAGCCGCCAGACCGTGCAGGAGATGACCGATAGCATCCTGCAGCTGCCCGAGGGTACGCACTACATGGTGCTGGGTCCGCTGATCCGCGACCGCAAGGGCGAGCACAAAAAGGTGCTGGATGACCTGCGCAAAGCTGGCTATGTGCGGGCACGCGTGGATGGCACGATCGTCGGCACCGACGAAGAGATCGACTTGGATCGCTACAAGATGCACACCATCGAGGCCGTGGTCGACCGACTGGTCGTGCGCCGTTGGCCGGAAGACGACACCGAGTCGCGCGATGCCGACCGCAATCGCCTGAGCGACTCGCTTGAGACAGCTTTAAAGCTGGGCGCCGGCGTGGTACTGGTGGTAGAAGAGGGCGGCCGCGAGCACCTGTTCTCTGAAAAATATGCCTGCCCGGTATGCAACATCAGCCTGCCGGATATCGAGCCGCGCACTTTCTCGTTCAACAGCCCGCATGGTGCCTGCCCAGAGTGCACCGGATTGGGTACCAAGCAGGAGTTCGACCCGGCGCGCATCGTGCCCGACCCCAACCTGACGCTCAACGAGGGCGCTCTCGAACCGTGGGGACAGGCTTCGCGCTCCGAAGACAGCTACCATCACCAGCTGATCACCTCCGTGGCGCGCCACTATGGCTTTTCGACGAATGCTCCCTGGCATAGCCTCAAGCCAGAGCACCAGCACATCCTGCTGTATGGATCGGGCAGCGAAGCTATCGAAATGCACTATACCAACTCGCAGGGCGCGCGCTATAACTATCACCATTCCTTCGAGGGCGTGATCCCCAATCTGCAGCGGCGCTATAGCGAGACCTCATCCGACGGTATGCGCGAGTGGATGGAGCAGTTCATGTCCACCAACCCCTGCCCGGTCTGCCAGGGCAAGCGCCTTAAACCCGAGAGCCTGGCGATCACCGTCAACGGGCTCTCGATCGACGCGCTCGCCCACAAGTCGATCCTGGGGGCGGGCGAGTTCATCGGCGGGCTCAACGAGGTGTTCAGCGAGCGCCAGCGCACCATCGCGCGCGATATCATCAAAGAGATCCTGGCGCGCCTAAACTTTTTGCGCAACGTCGGGCTCGACTACCTGACGCTGGATCGCGGCGCGATCAGCCTCTCAGGCGGCGAAGCCCAGCGCATCCGCTTGGCCACTCAGATCGGCTCGCAGCTGATGGGCGTGCTCTATATCCTGGATGAGCCCAGCATCGGTCTGCATCCGCGCGATAACCGCAAGCTGATCGAGACCCTGCTGCAGCTACGCGACCTGGGCAACTCGGTGCTGGTGGTCGAACACGATGAAGACACCATCCGCCACGCCGACCACGTGATCGACCTGGGGCCCGGCGCCGGCGAACATGGCGGCTATGTGGTCTTTCAGGGCAGCGTTGACGAGCTGCTCGCCGACCATGCCTCGCTCACTGGCCAGTTTCTTTCGGGCAAGCGTGAGGTTCCCGTGCCCAAAAAACGCCGCCTCGGCAACGGCAAGTTTCTCGAGGTCAAGGGCGCAAGGGCCAATAACCTTAAAAACATTTATGTCTCGATCCCGTTGGGGTGCCTGGTGGTGCTCACAGGCGTCTCGGGCTCGGGCAAGTCGAGCCTGCTGATGGATATCATCCACCGCCGCCTGGCACAGGATCTGCATCGCGCCCGCACCGCACCGGCTCCGCACGACGACATGCTGGGCATCCACCACCTCGATAAAGTCATCGATATTGACCAGTCGCCCATCGGGCGCACGCCGCGCTCGAACCCGGCCACCTATGTCGACATCTTTAACCACGTGCGCGAGCTGTTTGCCAGCCTGCCCGAGAGCAAGGTGCGCGGCTACAAGGCCGGACGCTTCTCGTTCAACATTAAGGGCGGGCGCTGCGAGGCCTGCCAGGGCGCCGGCATCAACCGCATCGAGATGCAGTTCCTGCCGGATGTGTATGTGCCCTGCGAGGTCTGCCACGGGAAGCGCTACAACCGCGAGGCCCTCGAGGTGCTCTACAAGGGCCTCACCATCGCCGATGTGCTCAACCTGACGGTGGACGAAGCCCTGCCGTTTTTTGAAAAGATCCCCGCCATTCGCCCCAAGCTGGAGACCCTGCGCGATGTTGGCCTGGGTTATGTACGTCTGGGTCAGCCCGCCACGACCCTATCGGGCGGTGAGGCTCAGCGCATCAAGCTGGCACGTGAGCTTTCGCGACGCGCCACGGGCCGCACGCTCTATATCCTCGATGAACCGACCGTGGGTCTGCATATGGCAGATGTTGAACGCCTGTTGAGTGTGCTCAACCGTCTGGTAGATACGGGCAACACGGTGGTGATCATCGAGCACAACCTGGATATCATCAAATCAGCCGACTGGCTGATCGACCTGGGCCCCGAAGGCGGCGACGCTGGCGGGTGCATAATCGCGGTGGGCACCCCCGAGCAGGTCGCGGCCCAGGAATCCAGTTATACTGGCCAGGCGTTGCGTCCATTGCTCGAGCGCAGCGCGATAGTCACAGAGCCGGCATGAGCGCCACGCCCAGCCGCAGCTATTACCTGTGGAACATTGGCTGCCAGATGAACAAGGCGGATGCCTGGCGTCTGGCGGACGCACTGCATCAGCGCGGGTATCGCCAGATACGCGCCCCCGACCAGGCTGAGTTGATGATCCTGAACACCTGCGTGGTGCGCCAGAGCGCCGAAGACAAGGTGCTGGGGCGGCTGCTTTCGCTCAAACCCTATGCCTCTGAAAAAGGCCGCGACCTGCTGGTGATGGGCTGTTTTGTGGATGATCCGCAGGCGCTGCGCGAGCGCTACCCCTTTGTGGCTGGTTTTTTTGCGCCTTCTGATCTGGATGGCGTGCTGCGCCATGTTGACCGGCGCGGCAACGCACAGCCCAGCAACACCGCCGAGAGTTTCTCCGGCCGGGTGGCAGAGATGGTGCCGCTCAGCTATGGCTGCGATCACCACTGCACCTATTGCCTGGTGCAGCTGCGCCGCGGCGCTCAGCGCAGCCGCAGTATCGCCGAGATCAGGGCCGATTGTGCCGACCTGGTAGCCCGCGGTGCGCGTGAGATCACCTTGTTGGGACAGAACGTGGATGCTTATGGCCAGGATCTGCCCGATGCGACTGACCTGGCGGATGTACTGGAGGCAGTGCACGAGATCCCCGAGCTGGTGCGCATCCGCTTTCTGACCTCGCACCCGCGCGACCTCTCGCTCAGGCTGATCGAGACTGCTGCCAGGCTGCCCAAAGTGTGTGAATCGTGGGAGCTGCCGGTGCAATCGGGCGATGACCTGGTTTTAAAGCGCATGGGGCGCGGATATACCGCCGAACACTACCGCGAGCTGGTCGAGGCGATCCGCACAGCGATGCCGCAAGCCGCTATCAACACCGACATGATCGTGGGCTTCCCGGGGGAGACGCTCGAGCAATACGAGCGCTCGCTTGCGATGGTGCGCGATCTGCGCTTTAACGCCGTGCACATTGCGCCCTATTCTGAGCGTCCCGGTACCGCTGCCACCGTCTGGGAGGACGACATCTCATCCGTCGAAAAGGAGCTCCGCTACAGCGAGATGGACCAGCTGCAGACGGCGATTGCCACTGAGCGCAGTGCGGCCTTCGTGGACCAGGAAGTCGAGGTGCTGGCTGAGACGCGCCAAAAGGGGCGCTGGCGCGGGCGCACACGTGGCAACCAGATCGTATTCTTTGAAAGCCGCGAGCACTGCCTGGGCAAGCTCGTGCGGCTGCGTATCACCTGGGCGGGACCCTGGTCGATGGTGGGCGAATTCGCCGGCCTGATTGACAGCCCCTCCTCGGCACCCTAGAATCAGCCCAGCCAACGCGGAGACACCGACGGATGCGTTTGTTTCGTCAGTTGCTCAATTTCATCGCCGCCGTAGCGCTGATTGCAGCGGCCATCGGCCTGGTTGCGGTGGCTTTCGGCTATGTGCTGGCGGGCGCCTGGGAATACGAAAAGCCCAAGGAAGACTCTCGTCAGGAAACATGGATGGAAGTCAACGGCGAGCCCATGCACCTGACGGTCAAGGGCCCGCAAAACGGGCCGGTGATGATCCTGCTGCACGGTACCGATGTCGAGGGTTCGCTGACTTTCACATACAATATCGAGGCGCTCTCAAAGGCCGGCATCCGCGTCATCGCGATTGACTTTCCCGGCTTTGGCTATTCGACGCGCAACCCGGCGCTCGGCTACATGGCCAACGACCAGGCCCGCCTGCTGGGCGAGATCATCAACGCCATGCAGCTCAAAAACGTGACGCTGGTTGGGTTCCAGCGCGGTGCGGCGGTCGCGCTGGAGTATGCCCTGCAGCATCCGGAGGTGGTGGCACGCATCGCTCTGATCTCGCCGCAGGTATATCACGACGCCCGTCCGCTCGACCCCGGCGTCGTCTCGCTGCCCGTTATCGGCCGTTCGCTGATGTGGAGCCGCATCGCCGGACCCCTGCTGTACGAGTCGCGCCGCGACCTGTTTGCCAACCCCAACCATCTCACCATGGATTACCGAAAGCTAGTGGCCGGCACCACCCACATCGTGGGCACCAACGACTTTCGCCGCAGCTGGATGACCGATCAGCGCCGCGACCGCATCACGGGCATCAACCGGCTCAGCGAGGTACTGTCGCCGGTATTGATCCTCTCTGGCACGGATGATACCAGCCCGTCAGCTGGTGAAGTGCGCCAGCTGGTGCAGGCCTTGCAGGATGCGGAATGGCGCGAGTTACACGATACCGGCGTCTATCTGCATCAGGAAGATATCGAACAGACTAACCAGCGCCTGATCGAGTTCGGCCTCCGCGGTACCCGCTGACGCGTCAGTTAACGCGATAGTGACAGCCGTGGCTCTCGCGGTTTTCCCAGGCAGCGCGCGCCACGATCGTGGCAGCGGTGGCCGAGTTGCGCAGATTCAGGATACCCGGCTCAAGCCTGGTCGTATGGTAAAACGCGTCGATATCCTGCAGCAGGGTTGTGAGGTCGCGCATGGCACGCTCGAGGCGCCGCCGTGAACGCACCAACCCCACATAAAACCACATGGTATGCTTGATGGTCGTCAGGTCGTGTTCGATGAGCGCCTGGTCGGGCTCTTCGGTGGCGTCTGAGCCATCCCACGGGGGGATGTGCTGCGCCGGGATGTGCTCCCAGCCCTCAAGACGCGTCGATATCTCCTGTGCGGCACGGTAGCCCCATACCAGGCCTTCCAGCATCGAGGCACTCCCCAGGCGGTTGGCGCCGTGCACGCCCGTGCAGGTGACCTCGCCCACCGCGTACAGACGCTTGATACTGGTGCGGCCCCAATCGTCGACCCACACCCCACCGCAGAAGTAGTGCGCTGCCGGCACCACCGGAATCGGCTCATGGGCTGGGTCAACCCCATACCGCAGGCACGCCTGGCGGATGTTGGGAAAGCGCTCGGTGATCACATCGGCCTTGAGCACGGATGCCAGGTCGAGATAGACAAAAGCACTGCCGGTGCGCAGCATTTCCAGGTGGATACTGCGTGCCACTACGTCGCGCGGGGCCAGCTCTTTCCACTCGGGTTCGTAGCGCGGCATAAAGCGCTCACCGGCGGCGTTGAGCAACAATGCCCCCTCGCCACGCAGCGCCTCGCTGATTAAGAACATGGCCCGCCCGCGATGGTAAAAGGCAGTGGGATGAAATTGCACATACTCGGCGTTGATAATACGCGCGCCGGCGCGGTAGGCCATCGCCAGGCCATCACCACTGGCACCCGCCGGGTTGGTGGTATTGAGAAAGATCTGGCCCAACCCGCCAGTGGCCAGGATAGTCGCCTTGGAAAGGATCGTCTTAACCTGGTTGGTTCTGGCATCATAGACATAGGCGCCTACACACCACACCGGTTTGTAGATATCCAGCCGGTCGAGCGAATGGTGCGAGGGTGTGAGCAGGTCGATGGCATAATGGCTGGTGAGCAGCGTGATGTTGGACTGCGCCTTGAGCTCAGCTACCAGGGTTTCCTGGATGGCGCGCCCGGTGGCATCGTCGGCGTGCAGGATGCGGCTGGTCGAATGGGCTGCCTCGCGGATTACCTCGAGTTTGTTCTCTGGCGTGAGCGTAAAGGGCACTTTGTAGCGCCCGATGAGCAACTCGCCTACCAGGCGCGGCCCCTCCTCGGAGAGGATCTGCACAGCCAGGGGGTTGTTGAGGCCGTCGCCGGCACGCACCAGGTCCTGCGCCAGCGACTTGGCCGAGTCGCGTGCCCCTTTGTAGATGATGCCGCCCTGGGCATAGAGGGTGTTGGATTCCAGCAGGTCGTCGTTTTTGGTGACAACCACGATGTTGAGCTCGCGATTATGCGCCAGCTCGAGTGCCGCCGTGGCACCGCCGATGCCGCAACCGATGATTAGTACATCACAGATCAGGGGCGCGTCGCTCTCACTCATCAGATTACCTCCAGCATACGGTCGAGTGCCAGACGGGCATCATGGGCAGTCTGCTCGTCGACCTGCACAACCCCCTGCGGTTCGCCAGCGACGATGCTTTCGAGCGATGCCAGCAGGTGTCGGGCTGTGGTCATCGACATGGTACCGCAGGTCGAACGCCGCAGCGGCAGGACCAGCCGATCGGGGTGCTGGCGCGCCAAGCGGTAAACCAGGTGCCACTCGGTGCCGATAAAGGTAACCGAACCCGGCGCGGCTTGCTGTACCACCCGGATTATCGTGCTGGTGGAGCCGACCTTATCGGCCAGCTGCACCACTTCGGGGCGACATTCGGGGTGCACTACGACCTGCGCATCCGGATGAGCGCTGCGGGCACGTGCGATATCCTGGCTGCTGAAAACGGTATGTACATAGCAGTGCCCCTTCCACACTACCACGCGGTTGTCCTTCAGCGTGGCCGGGTCGGGTGGATTAAAGGGATCCCAAGTACCCACCTGTTCCGGCGGGATACCCATAGCATAAGCCGTGTTGGTGCTCAGGTTTTCATCCGGCAGAAAGAGGATGTGCCCGCGCTGCGCAAAGGCCCAACGAAAAATACGCTCGGAATTAGCGCTGGTGCACACCGCTCCCCCGTTGCGGCCAACAAAAGCTTTGACGGAGGCGTTCGCGTTCTGATAGGTGATGGGGATGACGTCGCCCGGCCAGACCCGCTGGAGGGCATTCCAGGCAACCGCCACGTTTTCGGCGTCGGCCATATCAGCCATGGTGCAGCCTGCCGCGGTCACCGGCTGCAGCACCAGGGTTCCGGGCTTGCACAGCATAGCAGCCGTCTCCGACATAAACATCACGCCGCAAAAGACGATATGACACGCTGACTCGGCATCTGTGGCGCAGTGAGCCAATTCGAGCGAATCGCCCTGGAAATCCGCAAAACGCACCACATCATCGCGCTGGTAGTAATGCGCCATGATGGAGAGATCGCTGCCTAGTTGGGCCTTGAGCGCTTTGATCCGCTCGTAAACCCGCGCATCCGAAAGATCGGGGTATAGTTTTTTCATGCCAACGATACCTCCAGGCTGATATCGAGCGCCATTACCGAATGGGTCAGCGCGCCCACCGAGATAAAATCGACTCCCGTCTCGGCGATGGCACGCACCGAATCCAGGTTCACTCCGCCGGAAGCCTCCAACTCGGTCTGGCCAGCAGTAATGGCGACAGCCGCGCGCACCTCATCCAGCGACATATTATCCAACATGATGCGCTCAACCCGGAGCGCCAGAGCCTCGCGCAGCTGCTCGAGGTTGGTGACCTCGACCTCGATCTTTAATCCACGACTGCCCGGCCAGGCGCGTACCTGCTCGACCGCCTGGGTAATACCGCCGGCCGCCTCGATGTGGTTATCCTTGATCAGCACCATGTCATACAGGCCGATGCGGTGGTTGCTGCCGCCGCCCAGGGCAACGGCCAGTTTGTCAAAAGCCCGCAGACCCGGCACGGTCTTGCGCGTATCCAGGATGATGGCGTGTGTACCGGCTACCGCAGCGACATAGCACTGCGTGAGAGTGGCGATGCCCGACATGCGCTGCAGCAGGTTCAAGGCGGTGCGCTCAGCCGTCAGGATCGCCGGCCCATTGCCAACCACGCGGGCGATCACGTCGCCCTTGCTCACGGGGCTGCCATCGGCCGCCAGCGCCTCAAAGCGCACCTGCGGGTCGAGCTGGCGAAAGACCTCCTGTGCGACCTCCAAACCGGCCAGGATGCCCTCACCCTTGACCACAAAGCGCCCCGTCAGGGCACGATCCGGCGGGATAGTCGCCAGGCTGGTGATATCACCGCTTTGGATATCTTCCGCCAGGGCGTTCAGGATAGTTTGCTTCATCGTCAGAGTCAGCATGCTGGCTATTCCTTTCCGACCACGAATGTGCGAGCCGCCAGGTCGCCCAGACGCTGGTGTTTGGCGGACATCGTTACCAGAACAGCCCCCAGCAGGTAAACAGCCGGTATAAAATCGACCAGGCGCAGGATGCCGCGCACGAGCGCCCGCCCCAGACCGGGAGGTGCGCCAGTAGCGTCGATGATGCGCATACCCAGCATTCGCTTGCCGGGCGTCCCGCCGCCAGCCTCGAGAATGACCGAGAGGATCGCCAGTGCAATACCGAAAAAGGCTCCGGCAGCTGCAATCAGGCGCGTCTCTGTGCGGAAAAACGACCCGCCTACCATCATAATCAACCAGGCAATGACCCCCAGAGGGAGTGCCAGGACATAGCCATCCAGCACCGTCGCGGCAAAGCGCGGTAAAAGCCCCTTGTAAATGTAGCGTTCGCTGATGGGCGGCTGAATGGTGCGCGCCACAGTTGGCCGTTGGGCTGGGCTTGTAGCGGCTGTGGGTCGGGCGTGTACGGGCTCAGGCAGTTCACCGGCGCGGGTCACCGGCTGGCGCCGTACCGGGCTGGCTGGCGCCGGCCTTGCTGGCATAACCGGCGGGACGGCAATCGGCGGCTGCTCGGCAAGGGTTAGCTCTTGAGAGGCTGCGGGCAGGATGAGGTGCTCGGGATCCCCTCCTTTGGGCGCGGCTTCGGTGCCGATCGGCTCGCTGCCCGAGCCGTCCACCCTTGAACCGCACACCCGGCAAAAGAGGTCATCGGTATCCAGCGGGGTATGGCAGCGCGCACAGGCCATTTTAACGGTCGCGCCGCATTGCGAGCAGTAGGCATCTCCGATGCGCAGTTGGCGGTTACAGATTGAACAGTGCACAGCGCTCCTTGTCCGCTCCCCTTTCAGGAGCGCAACGCAATCGCCCCTGGCAAGACCTCGAGTTCGATGTGATGCACCGGGCGCTCAATGATCTCACCATCGACGTGCATGTACAGGTCATCCGGCGAGCTGACGACCACCTTTTTGGCTTTGACTAGATGGATCGCCTTGTGTTTCAGGTGTGTACCCCTCATAAACTTGGGGATCAGCTCAAAGACCCGCAGGTGCGATACCACATCAGTATAGAGCAACTCGAGTTCTCCGTCATCCACCAGCGCCTCGGGGGCCAGGACAAAGCCGCCACCCTCGCACCGGCCATTGGCCGCTACCACCATCAGGGTATCGTGGCGGATGGTCTTGTCGTCGGTCATCAGCGTGATTTGCATGGGCACCAGCCGCAAAAAGACGGTACGCAGCAGCGCCACAAAATAGAGCGGCATCCCGCGCAGTCCACGCAGCCGGCGCGTCTCGATGTTCACCAGGGCGTCAAAACCGATCCCCAGGGTATTGTGGTAGTAGCTAGAGTCGCTGCCATCCAGCACCATGCGTACGATGTCGACCCGGCGTGAGCGACCGCTCAGCGCCACCTGGCAGGCTGCCAGTGTGCCGGAAGGAATCTGGTTGACGGCCGAAAAATCGTTACCCGAGCCAGCCGGGATAATCGCCAGCTCGGGCAGTGCCTCGCTGCCGGCGCTCATCATGCCGTTGATGACCTCATTCACAGTGCCATCACCGCCAAGGGCCACGATCACGCGGCTGCCGGAGAGTACCGCCTGGCGCGCCAGCTCGACCGCCTGGCCGGCATAAGTGGTCGCATGGAAGCGATAATCAGCCTGGGCGTCGCTAAAGCAGCGTTTGGCGGATTCGGCAATGCTGGTGGCGCGTCCGCGTCCAGCCAGCTGGTTGGCGATGATCTCGTACTCGGGCATCGAGCTCCAATGTGCACAGGATAGATGCACCAGTATAGGCACTTGCTCGGTTACTTCAAGAGTGACACCTTTATAACACTATAGATAAGGTTGGCAGCTAACCCGCCTGCCCGGTTGACATACTATGTCAGCACGTTAGAATTGACAGGCTGAACGACATGGATTGCCAATGCAACCGGATACATATATCGCGCCAGTTGGCCAGGCACAGGCCTCCCAGGTGATCAAAAACTCGCGCTTTATCGGCACCGCCCAGGGCGCCGAGGATGCAGACGCCGCCCAGGGCTGCATCGCCGAGCTGCGCAGCCGTTATCCCGATGCCAGCCATCACGCCTGGGCATACCGCGTGGGTGTAGAGCGCGCCCTCACGGCGTTCAGCGACGACGGCGAGCCTGGCGGAACAGCGGGGCGCCCGATCCTGGCAGTGCTGGAAGGCAGCGGTTTGAGCAACACGGTGGTAGTCGTTACACGTTACTTTGGCGGCACCAAACTAGGAGCTGGCGGTCTGGTGCGCGCCTACAGCGGTACCGCCTCGTTGGTGCTGGCTGAACTATCTCGCGCCGAGTATGCCCACCACCAGATCATCCGGCTGCCGCTCGACTATGCCCAGCATCCGCACGCAGTATACCTGGCGAGCCAGCTCGGGGTGCCTATCCTGGAGACTGCCTTTAAAGAACACGTCGAGCTGGTGCTGGCGGTACGCCCCAACCAGGCCGATGTGCTGCAGCAGGCTCTGGGCGAAGTAGGCGTCTATGGGCTGGATTGGCCGGCTCTGCTCGAGGCAGAACGTTACCTGCCGTTATGACCAGACCCATTCGCTGGCTTTTGGTGCTGATGAGCGTGCTCGTGACCTTGAGCGCCTGCCAGGCTCGTCCGCAGCTGGATGCGCTCAAGGTCGGCAGTTATGAGAATGGCTTTAGCACGGTAGCCGGCCAAGTGCTGGCGGCCGCCCTGAAGGCGGCGGGATATCAGGTCACGGACCACACCTACGAGATAGCCGAGCAGGCGCACACCGCCTTGTCTGCCGGCGAGATCGACCTGTGCTGGTTCGATGCTGCCGACGTGTGGTATCAGGTGCTGGGACACGACTACCCGCATCGGCGTGCCTATGGCCTGACTGAGGCTATCCGCCAGGACGCAGGGAACGACGCGCTGGTTTGGTCGGCAGCCGCGCCGCACATCCTGGAGCCTGGACTGGCAGTGCAGAGCGCCCAGCTGGGCGAACGCAAGATCGACACGATCAGCCAATATGCAGAGCAGAGCCAACGCTTTGAGCCGCTGCGGTTGTGCGTGCCTGAAGAGATGCTCTCGGCAGGGCTCAACCTGGCGGATTGGCAGCGCGCCTACCGTCTGAGCATCCCTGCTGAGCAGATCAAGACCCTGCCGTATGAGCAGGTTCTGCCCGCACTGCAGCAGGGAACGTGCAGCTGCGCGCTGACATACCGCGGAGACACGGCATTATTCAGCGAACTGCGCTGGCTTACAGACGACAAACACTTTATCCAGGAACGCGGCTATATCCTGGCGACCAACGAGGCGACGCTTGCGCGCATGCCGGCACTGGCGCAACAGACTGATCGTGTCATCAGCTGGCTAAATACCGAAACCGTAACGCCGCTCCTGCAGGCGCATCGCAGCGGCGACGACCTGACTAAACTGATTCGAGCCATTGTTGCCTCGCACAACTAGACGAAAGGAGCATGACATGGAAACAATCTTGCGCAGTGCCCGCACCGAGGTTACGATCAGCCCCGATAACGCTACCGTCCTGATCGGTGAGCGCATCAACCCGACCGGCAAAAAGCTGCTGGCCGCCTCGCTGGTAGCTGGCGACATGAGCCGGGTACGCAAACTGGCCGAGAGCCAGATCGCCGAAGGCGCCGCCGTGCTGGATATCAACGTGGGGGCTGCCGGCGTCGACGAAGTGGCTATGCTGCCGGCTGCCGTACAGGCTGTGATGGAAGTGACCGACGTACCGCTGTGCATCGATTCGGCCAACGCCGCCGCACTGCGCGCCGCACTCGAGGTCTATCCCGGCAAAGCTCTGGTCAACTCGGTTAATGGCGAGGAAGCCTCGTTGGCGCGCGTGTTGCCTCTTGTCAAAGAGTTTGGCGCGGCGGTAATCGCCCTGACAATGGATGACGACGGCATCCCGACGGATGCCGACAAGCGTACCGCCATCGGCCATAAGATCATCGCGCGTGCCGAGGCGCTGGGCATCCCGCGCGAGGACGTGCTGATCGATTGCCTCGCGCTCACCGTCAGCGCCGATACCAGCGCAGCGCTCACCACGCTCGAATCGATCCGCCGTGTGCGCGCCGAACTGGGCGTTAACCAGACCTTGGGTGCCAGCAACATCTCGTTTGGCCTGCCCGATCGCGACGCCATCAACGACGTCTTTTTGGCGATGGCGATCGCAGCGGGGGTGAACGCACCGATCGTCAACCCGGGGCTTTCGCGCAAGACGATCCTGATCTCGGATATGCTGCTGGGGCACGATGAATTCGCACTCAACTATGTGACCTATTACCGCGAGCAGGTCAACAAACAAGCCTGAGCAAAATACGAACGAGTGTGGAGTAAGCATGGTATTGGCTTTGGGCATCGATACGGGCGGCACCTATACCGACGCAATCCTGATGGAGTATGGCTCGAGCGAGATTCTCTCCTCCGCTAAGGCGCTCACTACGCCCCACAACCTGGCGATCGGCATCCACGAGGCCATGACGGCCGTGCTGGGTGGGCGCGAGAAAGAGGTGAGCCTGGTCTCGGTTTCGACCACTCTGGCGACCAACGCCATCGTCGAAGGCAACGGCGCGCCAGTGTGTGCTATCCTGATCGGCTATGATCAGGTGTTTGATACGCGCCGCGACCTGACGGATATCCTCAGCACGCCGCACTATGCCATGATCTCGGGCGGACACGAGTCTAACGGCGAGGAGCATGCCCCGCTCGATCTGGCAGCCGCCGTCAGCACGATCCAGCATTACGCGCCGCAGGTGGCGGGCTTTGCCATCTCGGGCTATTTTGCCACGCGCAACCCGCAGCACGAGCTGCAGGTGCGCGAGATCGTCACGCAGCAGACTGGCAAACCGGTCAGTTGTGGGCACGAGCTCACTACCCAGCTGGACGCGGTACGCCGTGCCGTAACCGCCAGCCTCAACGCCAGCCTGATCCCGCTCCTCACCGACCTGATCGCCTCGGTACAGGCACAGATGACTGAGCTGGGCATCGATGCCCCGCTGATGGTCGTGCGCGGTGATGGCTCGCTGGTGAGTGCCGAATTTGCCAGCCAACGGCCGGTCGAGACAGTGCTCTCCGGGCCAGCCGCCAGCGTGGTAGGCGCCCAGCACCTGGGGGGCGCCGGCAATGCCGTGGTGGTGGATATGGGCGGCACGACCACCGATATCGCCCTGCTGCAGGATGGGCGCCCGTCGCTCAACAAGCAGGGCGTGCAGGTGGGCTCGTGGCTTACGATGGTCGAAGCCATCGATGTGTACACCACCGGCCTGGGCGGCGACAGTCGTGTCTGGCTGACGCCGGATGGCGACCTGATGGTTGGACCGCGGCGAGTGATTCCGCTGAGCCTGCTGGGCAGCCGGTACCCCAGCATCAGGGACGAATTGAGCGAGCAAGCCGCCGCAGCGCGGCCAGGTCCGCAAGCCGGCGAGTTTTATACCCTGCAACGGCCGGATTGGGCAGACCAGGCACGTCTGCCGGAGCCGGTGAGCGAATTGCTGAACGTCCTGGCAGAAGGCCCCCGTTCGCTGGTGTGGGCCAACCACCTGCTGGTACATCCCGAGCTGTATGCGCGCCACCTCGAGCGCCTCGAGCATACCGGCGTGATCGGCCGCGCTGGCCTGACCCCAAGCGATGCCGCACACGTCTTGGGTTATTACGGCGACTGGGATACCGCCAGTGCCGAGTTGGGTGCCGAGGTGTTTTCGCGCCGCGCGAGCACGCACACGCGTGCGCTGTGTGAGGAGATTTATCACATGACCTCGCGGAAAATCGCCGCCGAGGTAGTCGCCAAGACGCTCGAAGATGACGGGCTGCGCGCGGATGAAACCGCTGCGCCAGAACGAGAGCTGATCGCACGGGCGCTGGGGCCTAAAGCCGGTGAGCGCCTCAGTTGTGCACTGACGCTGAATGCCACCGTGGTGGGCATCGGCGCGCCGGTAGCCACCTACTTTCCGACAGTGGGCAAATTGCTGCACTGCCCGGTGCGTATCCCGGCCCATACCGAGGTGGCCAACGCCATCGGCGCGGTGGTGGGCAGCATCGTGATGACGGTGCACATCCTGATCCAGCCCGAGCAGGAAGAAGCCGGCGTGCGAGTGCATACCCCCAGCGAGGTGCGCCACTTTGAGAGCCTCAGCGAGGCGCTTGCTTTTGGCGATGATGTCGGCCGCAAACTGGCCTGGTCGTGGGCGATGCAGGCAGGTGCTGAGGATATCCAGGTTACTGCTGAACGCCACGACCACAACGCACCGGTAGCCGAGGACTGGGGCGACGACCTCTACATCAGCACCGATCTGGTATTCACCGCGATCGGGCGGCCGCATCTGGCAGAGCGCTGATGTGGAACAAGGTCGTCCTGGTGGCTGCAGGCCTGGCCTGCGGCTGGGCTGCCATCCATGCCCAGGCGGTGCCGCCGGAGGGCCGCAGGCGCCAGGTGATCCAGTTTTGGGCGGCGCTGGCAATCGGGGTGGGGATGAGTACCTGGCTGGCGCTCAGCTCACTGGCAACGGGGGCTTATGGGCTGGGCGTGTTTGGCGCCACCGCGTTGATCGCGGCCCTGGGGAATGCGCGCCAGGTTAACCGCCAACCCTTTGTGCTGCCGCCGCACCAGCCCGAGCGCGCTGCCAACCCGCCATACACTAACACGATCCTGCTGGTGAGCACCGCCGAGCCGGAGGGCTACCACGGCCCGGGATACTGGGCGCAGCAGCTCCGCCAGATGCCTGATGCGCCGCACTGGCTTGCTTGGCCGCGCATCTACAGCCGTATCCGCGGTGCCTATGCTGCCACCACGGGCCAGACCCCGCTTACCGCGGCGCTGGTGGCGCTGATCGACGATCTTCGCGTACAACTGCCAGAGGCACACCTCGAGCTGGCCTGGCTGGGGGAGGAACGCAGCTACCTCGCGCAGCTGGTGGCAGCCGCCGAGCAAACCGGCGCGCACCTCGTCCTGGCGCTCCTGGATGACGACCCGCGCGCCCTGGAACGCGCCCAAACCCTGCTGGAGCTGGTCGAAGTGCCCGTGCTGCAGGTGACCCTGCGAGCTGTGCCGGCACCCGTCATATTGCAGCCAGCCGCGCGCGCTGAGCGCCTAAAGCAACTGGCCGCGGGCGGTATGCCGGATGTTGCCCGCGCGGCCAGTGAGGAAACAGTTCTATTAGCAGGCGCCCTTCGCCGACTGTTGGCCGAGGGCTCACACCAGGCGCAGTTCTAAGCTACGAGACGGCCACCTCGCGTCCTTCTGCCGCCGAACGATAGATCGCATCGATGATGCGCATCATCTCGACCCCGTTTTCAGCCGAGGCATCCGGCTCGGTATCGTTGCTCACGCATCCGATAAAGTGTTCAATGGCGGTCTCGCTGCGCGGCATGTATTTGGGGTTCACCTCGCTCAGCGCGCCGGCCACATTCTGCAGCACCACCGCCTCAAACTCATAGCCCTCGCCCTTGTTGCGCTGGATCGCGGCGCCCTCTGAGCCATAGATGCCGGTGACCATATCCTGGTCCTTGGCAGTGCCGCCGGCAAAACTAACCTCCAGGTTGATGACTGTGCCGTTTTCCAGACGGATCAATGCCGTTGTCAGGTCTTCACAATCGTATTGCACGCCAGCGTCGCGGGCGATGCGCGCCCCGAGGATACCCGAGGTATAGGCGCTGACCGACTTGGCTTTGGGGTAACCCATTAGCCACATTGCCAGGTCGAGGCGATGCACCCCCAGGTCGATCAGCGGACCGCCGCCGGAGAGCTTTTTGATGCCAAACCACCCACCCAGTTTGGGGATACCGTTGGCACGCAGCCAGTGAGTTTTGGCATAGTAGATCTGCCCCAGGTTGCCCTCTTTCACGTAGCGTTTCAGGAATTGCGAGGGCGCACTGAAACGATAGTTAAAGTGGATCATTAACTTTTTGCCAGCCGCTTTGGAGGCCGCCAGCATCGCTTCTGCCTCGGTGGCATTGAGCGCCATCGGCTTTTCACACAGCACGTGGCAGCCTGCCTTGAGCGCGGCGATCACCACCGGTGCGTGCAGGAAATTGGGCAATGCCACCGAGACGGCGTCCAACCCGCCGGCGGCGAGCATCTTTTCATAGCTCGTATAGTCTTTGGCATTGGCGTGCTGAGCCAAAAACTCGGCTAGCAGCTGCTCGTTTTGGTCGCACAGAGCTACCACCTTTACCTGCGGATTGGTAGCATATTCGCGCAGATGATGGCGCCCCATCCCCAGACCGATCACTCCAACGCGCAGTTGCTCTTTCACAGCACCACCTCACGCCCCGTATCGGATGAGAGATAAATGGCGTCGAGGATCGCCTGTACATCCAGAACCTGCTCGGGCACCACGATCATATCGCACTCGCCGCGCACGCAGGCCACAAAATGGCGAATCTCCTCGGCATGCGGCTTGACTTCAGCCAGCGACGACGGCACGATATCCGCCAGCATGCCATACATCTGTTTAAAGATGCGCAGCGGCCGCAAAAAGGCGCCTCCCTCAGTGCCGAGGATACGCGTCTCGGAAAAATCCTTTTCGATGTTGGCTGCCCAGCTGGCACGCAGGTACAGGGCGGCGCCGTTCTCAAAGCGCACCATGCCCACACCCAGGTCGTCGACGTTGAACTTGTCCGGATCCCACTTACCCCATGGGTTGACGACGTCGTCGCGCTTTCCGAACTTGGTAAAGGCGGCGCCAGTGACGGTAACGGGCTTGGGGTTGCCCATCAGCCAGAGGGTGTGGTCGAGGGTGTGCACGCCGATATCAATGAGCGCCCCGCCGCCCTGCATCTCTTTCTGGGTAAACACACCCCAGCCGGGAATGCCGCGGCGGCGCATATAAGTGGCCTCGCCATAATAGATCTCGCCCAGCTCGCCGGCATCGATCATCTTTTTGAGGAGCTGTGCCTCGGCGGTAAAGCGCCAGTTCAAGCCCACCTGCAGGACGAGTTTTTTCTTGCGCGCCATCTCCACCATCTCGCGCGCTTCAGCCAGGTTCATAGCGATCGGCTTTTCGCACAGCACGTGGCAACCGGCCTCTAAGGCTGCGATGGTGGCATCGTGGTGCGATACGTTGGGTGTGCAGACCGAGACAGCGTCCAGCTTTTCTTTCTTGAGCATCTCGGCATAACTGTCATAGGCCTTGGCAATGCCAAACTCCTTGGCGAATTCGGCGGCGCGGCCCGGCACCACATCGCAGGCCGCCACCACTTCCACCTCGGGTTGGGCACGATATCCTGGCATATGGGCGTTGCGGGCGATACTGCCTGAACCGATGATCCCGATCCTGAGCATGACGTGTTCCTCCTGAGACTAGAATGTTGATATGGCTGCGAGCTGGTCATAGCTCGCTTTGAGCGCGGGATACAGGCTGCGGTATACCGGATAGTACGATTCATAGACGCGCCGCTGGGATTCGTTCGGCGCGGTGCGCTCGACCACGCGCACCGCCACGCGGCAGGCTTCGGGTACGCTGCCAAATGTGCCGGCCCCGACCGCTGCCAACAAAGCAGCGCCATACACCGTGCTGTCGGTGACGTTGACAGTGGTCAGTTCGGTGCCAAAGACATCGGCCAAGATCTGGCGCCACAACAGGCTGCGCGCCCCGCCGCCGCCGCCGCGCACTTCGCGAATGCTGATGCCCAGCTCGCGAAAGATCTCGAGCGAATCGCGCAGCGAGTATGCTACTCCTTCCAGGACAGCACGCGCCATGTGGCGCCGGTCGTGGCGCACGGTCAGCCCGAAAAAGGTGCCGCGTACCGTGGGGTCAGCGTGCGGGGCACGCTCACCCGTCAGATACGGGGTAAAGAGCAAGCCGTCGCTGCCGGCTGGCGCCTGGGCTGCTTCGGCGGTGATCAGCTCATAGGCGTCCTGACCTGTCAGGCTGGCCACATGCACCTCGGAGTGTGCTAATGTATCGCGGAGCCAGCGCAGCGACCCGCCTGACGACAGCGCCACACCCATCATGTGCCATTTGCCGGGCACGGCGTGGCAAAAGGTGTGCAGACGGCCCTGCGGATCGGAAGAGGGCTCGTCGGCATAGGCAAACACGACCCCCGAAGTGCCCAACGTAACGGATACTAGCCCCGGCTCGACAATGCCGTTGCCGATGGCGCTGGCGGCCTGGTCGCCTCCGCCGCCCACCACCGGGACGCCGGCTGGCAATCCGGTTGCCTGAGCCGCCACGGCACTGACCGTGCCGGTGATGACTGGCGATTCGACGCAGTGCGGGATCCACTCGCGCGGGATCTCGAGTTTATCGAGCAGCTCGCCGCTCCATGCGCGCTTGGCCACGTCCAGCAGCACTGTGCCAGAGGCATCCGAGACCTCGGTGGCATAGTCGCCCGTCAGGCGATAGCGGATATAGTCCTTGGGCAGCAACAGATGGCGGGCGCGTGCATAATGGTCTGACTCGTGACGGCGCATCCACACCAGCTTGGGAGCGGTGAAACCGGGCAGCGCCGGGTTACGGGTGATCTCCAGGAAGCGCTCGCGCCCAAAGGTATCCATGATCCAGGCACATTCCTCCGCGGTGCGCTGGTCGTTCCACATGATACAGGGCCGCACGACCTCGCCGGATTCATCCAGCAGCACCATGCCGTGCATCTGGCCTGTCAACCCAACCGCTCGGATCTCTTGAGCCTGGATGCCGGCCATATGGATAGCGCGCGGTACCGCCTGGCAGACGGCCTGCCACCAATCGGCGGGGTTCTGCTCAGCCCACAGGGGTTGCGGCGTCGCCATCGGGTAGTCGTTAGCGGCGGTGGCTACAGGATTGCCGAGCGCATCGATGATCAGCGCGCGGGCACTGGTGGTGCCGATATCGATCCCGATGAGATACGACATAGTACTCCTCGACGTCTTGGGTACGCGGATAATAGGCGAGTTTCTGGCACTCGGCAAGTGCTTTGACAGCCGCAAGCGTTCGTGCTATGCTTGCGAGTGACATAATGAAACGGATTCACATGCGAGCCGGTTTTACAAGCCTCATCCTTCCTGGGCTCCTCCTGACGGAGGAGCGTCTTCTGCTGGGTTGAGTGATCATTACCTGACGCGTTGCCATGTCTGACCTCATCCAGCCGGATGAGGTTTATTTTTACCCAGGAGTTACCCATGCACGCACCCAAGTATCAAGCCCTAGAGATCGAAGCTAAATGGCAATCCCGCTGGGAAGCCAGCGGCTTGTATGCCACGCAGCGCGACGAAACACGCCCCAAGCACTATGCGCTGACGATGCTGCCTTATTCGTCGGGCGACCTGCACATCGGCCACTGGTATGCCATGGTGCCCTCCGACGCCAAGGCGCGTTTTATGCGCATGAATGGCTATAACACCTTTTTCCCGATCGGTTTTGACGCCTTTGGCCTGCCGGCTGAGAACGCTGCCATCAAGCATGGCATCCATCCCCACAAGTGGACGCTCGCCAATGTAGAGCGCATGCGCGGCCAGCTGCGCCAGATGGGCGCGATGTGGGCCTGGGATCGCGAAGTCATCACCTGCCTGCCAGAGTATTACGTCTGGACGCAGTGGTTCTTTTTAAAGCTGCTCGATATGGGCCTGGCGTACCGCAAGTTTGCACCAGTCGACTTTTGCCCGAAGTGCAACACCACCCTGGCGCGCGAACAGGTATGGGGAGACGACCACCACTGCGAGCGCTGCGAGACGCCGGTGATCAAACGCGACCTGAACCAGTGGTGTTTCAAGATCACTGCTTACGCCGAAGAGCTGTTGAGCGGACTCGATCAGATCGACTGGCCCGAGCGGGTCAAGACCATGCAGCGCAACTGGATCGGCCGTTCAGAGGGCGCCCAGGTCACCTTTAAAAGCGAAGAGGGTGACCCGATCGTGGTCTTTACTACCCGGCCGGATACGTTGTGGGGCGCCACCTTTATGGTGCTGGCTCCCGAACACCCGCTGGTCGAAAAACTGACCACCGCTGAACAGCGCCCAGTGGTCGAGGCCTACCGCGCCCAGGCCGCACACCAAAACGAGATCGAGCGCATGGCGGTTGACAAGGAAAAGACGGGCGTCTTTACCGGCGCCATGGCCATCAACCCAGTCAATGGCCAGCGCATCCCGATCTGGACGGCTGACTATGTGATGATGACCTATGGCACCGGCGCGATCATGGCGGTGCCAGCGCACGACGATCGCGACATGGCCTTTGCGATCAAATTCGGCCTGGAGATCATCCCGGTAATCAAGCGCCCAGACGGGCTGGCCAAGAGCGCGGTCGATATCGCAGCCCTACGTGAGCCATCCGTGTTCACCGCTTGGCTGGATGAGGTCCATATCGCCTACGCCGATACAGGTTCTGAGCTGCAGGTGAGTTTGCAGGGTGATGCAGAAATCAATCACTACATTACACAACTGCGCCAACAGATGCTGCCGGGCACCTATGCCTGCGTGGCAGGGAGCCGTTTTGCCTTTGTGTATGCCGATGCCACGATCAACCTGGATTCCTTTGCCAACGCCTCCGCCATCCTGATACGCTGCCGCGCCGCTAACCCGACTGCCAGAGAGGCGCGTACTGCCTTTGAGCTGCTGGCCGGCAACTCATTTTACGCGGACGTCCTGATGGACACCGCTATGGGCGAGATGATGCACTCGGGCACCTTTACAGGGACGCCGGGAGAGACAGCCAAATCAGCGGTGATCGACTGGCTGGCCGAACAGGGCCTGGGCAAGCCTGAGGTGAATTACCGCCTGCGCGACTGGCTTATCAGCCGACAACGTTACTGGGGCTGCCCGATCCCGATCATCTACTGCGATACCTGCGGTACCGTGCCGGTGCCTTATGAAGACCTGCCGGTGCTGTTGCCCGATGACGCCGAGTTCATGCCCACGGGCGAATCACCGCTAAAGTACCATGCCGGATTCCGCGACACCACCTGCCCAAAATGCGGTGGGCCAGCCCATCGCGAGACCGACACCATGGATACTTTTCTATGCTCGTCGTGGTATCAATATGCCTATGTGAGCCCTTATCACAAGGGCGAAACCCCCTTTGATCGCGCCGACGCGGCCTACTGGCTGCCGGTCGATCAGTATACCGGCGGAGTCGAGCATGCCACCATGCATCTGATGTACACGCGCTTTTTCACCAAAGCCATGCGCGATATGGGGCTGGTGGATTTCGACGAACCGATGCTAAAGCTCTTTTCGCAGGGTATGATCCTGGGCGAAGACAACGAAAAGATGAGCAAATCGCACGGTAACGTAGTCAACCCCGACAATTATGTCTCGACTCTCGGAGCCGACACGGTACGCGCCTTTTTGATGTTCATCGGCCCCTGGGAGCTGGGCGGCAGCTGGAGCTCGACGGGTATAGAAGGCCTGAACCGCTTTATCAACCGCCTGTGGACCATGATGCTGGAGCCGCGCGAGGCGCCCACCCAAGTGCCTGGCGATGCTGACATTGCCGCCCTGCGGCGCATCACCCACAAGACGATCCGCTCTGTGACGGACGACATCAAGGCGTTCAAGTTCAACACCGCCCTGGCGGCCCTGATGCAGCTCAACAACTACATGATCAAAGCGCGCGAGAGCGACGTCTTTGGCACCCCCGCCTGGGATGAGGCGCAGCGCACCATGGTGCTGCTGATCGCCCCGCTGATGCCGCATGTAGCCGAGGAGCTGTGGGAGCGCCTGGGCGGGGTGTACAGCGTTCATCAGCAGAACTGGCCCGTCTATGACCCCGAACTGGCTGCCGATGAGCTGGTCACGCTGGTGGTACAGGTCAACGGCAAGGTACGTGCGCGCTTACAGGTGAGCCCCGACATTACCGAAGAAAGTGCACGCGCTCAGGCTTTGGCCAACGAGAATGTGCAGGTCTTTATGAATGGGCGCAGTCCCAAAAAGGTGGTGTATGTGCCCGGTAAATTGGTGAGTATTGTTGTCTGATGTGACGAGCGGATGGTATTTGACGCGCTTTGCGAGAGTGGTATAATGACCATCCGCTCAGGTTGACCGCCGGAGACGGGTTATCTAGGCGTGCCGACGTAGCTCAATCGGTAGAGCGGCGGTTTTGTAAACCGCTGGTTGCGGGTTCAAGTCCCTTCGTCGGCTTGGACGATCGCCAGGATTCTTTAACATGGGCAGGTTCCCAAGTGGCCAAAGGGGACTGACTGTAAATCAGTTGGCAACGCCTTCGGAGGTTCGAATCCTTCCCTGCCCACCATTACCGCTCCTGACGTTGGGTTCAGGCCCACATAGCTCAGACGGTAGAGCACGTTCTTGGTAAGAACGGGGTCAAGGGTTCAATTCCCTTTGTGGGCTCTCGCACATCTGAACCGCGCCGGACGGTTCAGTGCTTCAAGGAGGAGACTTCATGGCAAAGCAAGTATACGAACGCACCAAACCGCATGTGAACGTTGGGACGATCGGCCACGTCGATCACGGCAAGACGACCCTGACGGCCGCCATCACCAAGGTATTGGGGTTGGCAGGCGGGGCCAAGTTCCTGGCTTATGATCAGATCGACAACGCGCCGGAAGAGAAAGCGCGCGGTCTGACGATCTCGATTTCGCACGTGGAATATGAGACGGAGAACCGTCACTATGCGCACGTAGACTGCCCTGGCCATGCCGACTATATCAAGAACATGATCACCGGTGCGGCGCAGATGGACGGCGCGATCCTGGTGGTATCGGCGCCGGACGGCCCGATGCCGCAGACGCGCGAGCACATTCTGTTGGCGCGTCAGGTCGAAGTGCCGGCGATGGTGGTGTTCCTGAACAAGTGCGACATGATGGAAGACGAAGAGCTGCTCGAGCTGGTAGAACTGGAGCTGCGCGAGATCCTGAGCGACAATCACTTCCCGGGCGACGACATTCCGATCGTACGCGGGAGCGCGCTGCGCGCCCTGGAGTGCACCTCGACGGACCCGGACGCGCCCGAGTATGCGCCGATCCGCGAGCTGATGGCAGCGGTGGACAGCTACATTCCGACGCCGGCGCGCGACGTTGACCGTCCGTTCCTGATGTCGATCGAAGACGTGTTTGGCATCAAGGGGCGCGGCACGGTGGTGACGGGGCGTATCGACCGCGGCCGGGTCAAAGTGGGCGACCAGGTCGAGATCATTGGTCTGAAGGAAGGCATCACCACCTCGGTAGTGACGGGTGTGGAGATGTTCCGCAAGACCCTCACCGAGGGGTTGGCGGGTGATAACGTCGGGTGTCTGCTGCGCGGTATTGAGCGCGATGACGTCGAGCGCGGCCAGGTATTGGCCAAGCCCAAGAGCATCACGCCGCACACCACCTTCCGTTCGGAAGTGTACGTGCTGAAAAAGGAAGAGGGCGGGCGTCACACGCCGTTCTTTACCGGGTATCGTCCGCAGTTCTTTATCCACACCATGGACGTGACGGGTGAAGTGATGCTGGATGAGGGCGTGGAGATGGTCGTTCCGGGTGATAACGCCAACCTGACGATCAAGCTGATCACCCCTGTGGCGCTAGAAGTCGGTCTGCACTTTGCCATCCGCGAGGGCGGCCGCACGGTGGGCGCTGGCGTCATCACGTCGTTGATTTCGTAAC
>Ga0123333_10000353_pt1 | contig 51154 bp, 31 predicted proteins | sample BioC12SIPDNA_3_FD_89957 | JGI IMG/M metagenome (GOLD analysis project Ga0123333, IMG submission 89957) | Anaerobic biogas reactor microbial communites from Washington, USA - Biogas_R2_B C12 SIP DNA | ecosystem: Engineered > Bioreactor > Anaerobic > Unclassified | place: Washington, USA...
CCGGGACATCCGCACGAGCAACTACAGCCTCTGGGCGGAACAGATCTACGGCGAGCGCGGTCCTGAGGGCATCGCCGGCTACCGCGTCAGCAATCTGGTCACGGTGACCATCCGCGACATTAACGCTGTCGGCGCCGTCATCGGCGCCGTGACCGAGGCCGGCGCGAACAACATCCACGGCATCTCCTTCCGCGTCGCCGACCCGGCCGCGCTGGAAGATGAAGCGCGCGCCGCAGCCATCGCCAACGCCCGCGCCCGCGCCGAATCGCTGGCCGAGCTGAGCGGTGTGACCCTGGGCGAGATCGTCAACATCAGCGAGGTTATCACCCAGCCGGGCATCCCGCTGGTCCGGGGCATGGGTGGCGCGATGGATGCAGCCGCTGAGGCGAGCATCAGCGCCGGCGAGCTGGGCTACAGCGTCCAGGTCCAGGTGACCTTCGCCATCCAGTAAACGCCGAGCAAAAGCTAATCTCCTGTGTGTGGGGCCGGCTGCCGTCTGGTAGCTGGCCCTTTTTGTTGCCCTGTTCAGGCCGGAGGCGACCAGTCTCCCTGCGCTGCGCGCACCGCATCCTTGAAGCTCTCCGGCACCGGCACGGTGCGTCCCTGCTCGTAATCATACATGACCATCGTCGAGTGGCCTGTAGCGACGAGCCGCCCGTCGCCGCCCTCCAGACGATAGACGATGTCGAAGCTTTTGGTACCAAAGCGGCTGATGCCCATCCAGACCCGCACCGTTTCCCCCAGATAGACCGGCGCCAGATAGCGGCAGGACGTTTCGCCAAGAATGACTGGGATGTCCATTGGCCGCTTGATATCAAAGAACTGCTGGAACAGGACGCTCCGGGCCGTCTCCATGTAGGTAAAGTAGACGGCGTTGTTCACATGACCCATCGCATCTACGTCGCGAAAGCGCACGCGGATCTCGTCGCAAAAGGGGAAGGGAGTCGTGTTGCTGCTCAAGCCGTTATCTCCATGATGGTATTACGAATATCCCAGCCCAGATGTCCGGCGCGCCAGCTCTGATTTCCCAGGATGGCTACGTAGATATTTTCCTTCGGATAGTGATACAGACGGCAGCTGACACCCTCTTCTTCGCCCGTGTGCCCGTAGCGCATCAGCTCGCCGCCTTTCTGCACGAGCCCGACGCCGGAGAAACTCCCGCTCTCCCCGGCCTCGCGGATGCGTTTTCGTAGCTGTTCCATGCGCGCATTATAGCCCTCGTCGCCTTCCGTTGCCTCCCGCGCACGCCCTCCGTACAATCAGCTTATGGACACCATTCGCGCCTTCATCGCCATCCACCTGCCGGCCGTCGTCCAGGAAGTGCTCGGCGCCGTAAGCCAGGAGCTTGCCCCACGCGTGCCAGAGCGCGCCGTCACCTGGGTTAAGCCCGACCGCATGCACCTTACCCTGCGCTTTCTCGGCGACACGCCTATCAGCCGGCTCGGCGAGCTGGCGGAAATGCTGGACGCCGTAGCTGCCCAGCACCGCCCCTTTCACCTGCGGCTTGGTCACCTTGGCGCGTTTCCCAACGAGCGCCGCCCGCGCGTGATCTGGGTCGGCCTGACCGGCGACCTGCAGCGCGCCACCGCTCTGCAACAGGTGCTTGACCAACGGCTTGTGCCCCTCGGCTGGCAGCCCGAAGGCAAACCCTTCAGCCCTCACCTGACGCTCGGCCGGGTCAAGCGCGCCAATGACCAGATCCGCCTCCCCTGGGGCAGAGGCGTCGCCCCGGCCTCCTTCACTGTCGAGGCGATCTATCTGATGGAGAGCCAGCTCCGGCCGGAGGGGCCGCTCTACACGGTGCGACACGTGAGTACGTTGTGACCATTTCCCCGTCTTTTCGTCCCAAGGGAGGCAAAGTGTCCTACGGACATACGGCTTCCACTGCTAGTGGGGCGCGCGCCGCCGACGCCATCGCCATGACTACATCCCGAGGAACTGCCTAAGCGCCCCCGGTGACTGCAGCCACACTATCCGCTTTTCCGCCTGCAGTTCCCGTAACAGCGCTACTGTCTTCGGTCGCGAGCGCTGCGGGTAGTTCCAGATCCAGCGCAAGAAGTCAAGGTCGAACCGTTCTGGGCAGCCTGGAGCCATATCCGGCCGGTTGCGGCCCTGATAAGTCAGCCAGCGGCGCACGACGCGCAGCAGGCAGAGCCAGCGCGGGAAATCCAGAAAGATGATCGTCTCCGCCAGAGGCAGGCGGATATCCATCGTGCTGCTGTAGTTGCCGTCGATAATCCAGCGTTCGCCGTGCGCCAGCGCCTGCACGGTCTCCTGCCACTGCGCTTTGTCTGTCTCTACCCAGCCGGCGCGCCAGAAGTGCGCGTCCAGGTGGACGACGGGCAACCCCAGCCGCACGCCGAGCGTACGCGCCAGCGTCGATTTGCCTGACCCCGAAGAGCCGATAATCGCAATCCTTTTTCCCAGAACCATTGTCCTCCTACCCGGCTGGAGACGGCAGATCTGTACTTTCGTCCGGCTGCCGCGAACGCCGATCTGTGGGATAATGCGCGAGCCGCCCAGGCGGATGAGGTATTATGACTGAGTTCACCGCTTCTATCGAATTCAACACAAACCGCTCATCGCCGGTTCGCTGGCTTGCTTCGCACGTGAGCCGCCAGAAATGGTACGTCGTCGTCATGTTCCTCGGCGCCTTTGGAAACGCGGCTCTGGCTGCTGCCGGCCCTGTCCTTATCGGCATCGCTTTCAACGCTTTGCTGGAGTCCCGTGACATGGAGACGATTGCGATGGCGGCGCTGGGTATTGTCGGCACCCAGCTACTGCGGGCATTGCTGCAGCTAGGTCGCAACTTCTCCAGCGAGATTATTGGCCAGCGCCTGGAACGAGACACGCGCGAAGAACTCTATACCAGCCTCCTGGGCAAGAGCATGGATTTTCACGACCGGCAGTCGGTGGGCGACATTATGGCCCGGGCGACCAACGACGTGCGCGAAGTCAATCGTATGCTCAACCCGGGCTTCAACCTCGTCGTCGGCTCAGCCAATTTCCTGATCATGCCGCTGCTGGTGGGCCCGAGCTATCACCCGTCGCTCATCCTCGCGCCGCTCTTTTTCATGATCACCTACGTGCTCTCTCTGGTCCGCTATCTGCGCGTGCTGGATCCCATCACCGACCGCGCGCGGCTCTCCTTTGGCTACCTCAACAGCCGCCTCGCCGAGTCCATCGACGGCATCGAGACAGTCAAGGGGGCGGCTCAGGAGGACGAAGAGATCGAGCGCTTCCGCCTTAACGCGCGCGCCTACCGCGACGCACGCGTCCAGCAGGGGCGCGTCGAGGCGCGTTTCCTGCCCATTCTCCTGCTCGGCCTGACGCACGCTATCGGCTTTACCCACGCCTTCCTGCTTTTCCGCAGCGGCGCCCTGACCATTGGCGACGTCGTCGCCTACGTCAGCCTGCTGACGCTCTTCAACTTCCCGACGAACGTCTCCCTCATGGCCTATTCGCAGGTAGCCTCGGGCATCGCCAGCGCCCGCCGTATCCTCGAGCTGATCAAGGCCGAGACGGATCTGGACGAAAACGCAGGCGGTTTTGCCGGGGATATGGTCGGCCGCATCCAGTTCGACGGCGTGACTTTCGGCTACGTCGACGGCACAGACGTTATCCGGGACGTCAGCTTTGAGGTCGAGCCGGGCGAGACAGTAGCTTTCGTCGGCCAGACCGGGTCAGGCAAGAGCACGCTGACCAAGCTGATCAACCGTACCTACGACGTGGATCAGGGCCGGGTGCTCGTCGACGGTGTGGACGTTCGCGACTGGGACCTTGCCGCGCTGCGCCGCCAGATTTCCATTATCGAACAGGACATCTTCCTCTTTTCGCGCACCATCGCCGAGAACATTGCCTTTGGCTGCCCGGAGGCAAGCCGCGAAGAGATTATCGCCGCCGCCCAGGCTGCCCAGGCTCACGACTTCATTATGAGCTTTGCCAATGGCTACGAGACCGTCGTCGGCGATCGCGGCGCCACCCTTTCCGGCGGCCAGCGGCAGAGGCTGGCTATTGCCCGCGCCTTCCTCACCGCGCCCAGCATCCTCATCCTCGACGACTCGACCAGCGCGGTAGACAGCGCCACCGAGGACAAGATCCAGCAGGCCATTGCCCGTGTGGCCGAGCGGCAGACGACGCTGCTCATCACCCACCGCCTCTCGCAGATCCGCTGGGCGGATAAGGTCGTCCTCATGCGCAAAGGACGCGTTTTTGCCGTCGGCGATCACGATACGCTCATGCAGGAGCACGCGGCCTACCGCCGGATTTTTGAGCAGTATGGGGATGTGGCCCGCAGCTCAGTCTGACTCGACGCCCATGTCGTCCAGCTGCACGGCCCTCTGCCCTTCGCCCGCGCCGATGGTCAGCCGCCGCGCGCCCAACTCGTAGCGAAAACGCTCTGTCCGGTCGTTGAAAGCCAGCTCTCCCCACACAGCCTCGCCGTCGCGCCCCTGCAGCCGCAGCCGCGCGTCGTGCCAGCGGCACCAGAGGACGAGTGATTTCATCCCTTGCGTTTTCATCGCCTGCGGATTTACCCCCCTATGACCAGCGCTGCCGCTGTACGTCGAAGACGTTTGGCACTCTGTCCAGCCGTTCCAATAGCCATTCCAGCTCGGCCAGATCGGTGATCTCCGCGACCATGTAGATGGTCGTCACGCTGTTGGCCGTCGTCTTCTTGGTCTTGGGCGCGTGAATCTTGCGCCCTTTGAGTACATTGGAGATGTCTTCGATCAGGCCGGGCCGGTGGTAGGCGCGCACGACGATCGGGATGGGGAAGGTCTCGTCCTCGGTGCCCCACTCCACGTCGATAATGCGCTCAAGCTCGGTGATGTGCTCCAGCGTCTTGCAGCTTGCCGCGTGGACCGTAATGCCCTTGCCGCGCGTGATATACCCTTTGATCGGCTCCGGTGGGATCGGGCTGCAGCAGCCGGCGAATTTCGTGTGCAGGCCGCCCATGCCCCGGACCGTCAGCCCCTTAGAAGGCGGGCTCTCGGCTCGTCCGAGCAGAGGCCGCAGCTCGTCGTCTGGCCTCAGCCGCTGTTGCAGTGCGGCAATGGCGCCGCCGATCTGCGTGCTCTGGATATCGCCAAAGCCAATCTTTGCCAGGAACTGGTCTACATCGTCGTGGCGCAGCGCGGTGGCAATGTCGGCAATGGTGTAGACATCGCTCAGCCCCAGCCGCTTTAGCTCGCGTTCCACTATCGCCCGGCCATGCTCGATGTTCTGCTCCCTTTCCTGTTCGCGGAACCAGGAGCGGATCTTGCTGCGCGTGCGCGCGCTGCGCGTATAGCCGAGGTTCTCGTTCATCCAATCCCGGCTGGGCCCGCCACGGCTCGCCGTCATGATCTCCACCCGGTCGCCCGACTTGAGCTGGTAATCCAGGCTGACCATCTTACCGTTGACCTTGGCGCCCCGGCAGCGGTGGCCCACTTCCGTGTGGATTTGGTAGGCGAAATCAACCGGCGTAGCGCCGGCCGGAAGATCGATGACGTCACCACGCGGCGTGAAGACGTAGATGCGTTCTTCCAGAAACTCCTGTTCCAGCTGCGCGCTATCGCCGTTTTCATTGGCCTCGCGCAGGGTTTGCAGGAGCTGGCGGAACCAGTGGATGCGCTTGACGTCGGTAGCGGACGGATTGCCGTTGCCTTCCTTATAGACCCAGTGGGCGGCAATACCCAGCTCCGCTTCCTTATCCATCTCGTCGGTGCGGATCTGGACCTCCAATGTCTGCCCGTCTTCGTCCATCACCGCCGTGTGCAGTGACTTGTAGCCGTTGGGCTTCGGCGCGGCGATGTAGTCGTCGAACTCCTGGGCGATCGGCTTCCACAGGCTATGCACCACGCCAAGCACCTGGTAGCAGAGATTGCGTGCTTCTTCGTCGCGCTTGCGCCGGTTCTGGTCGTTGGCGCTGGCGTGGTCGGTGTGCAGCACGACGCGCAGGGCGTAGATGTCGTAGATCTGGTCGAGGGTGACCCCCTTGCGCTCCATCTTGCGGTGGATGGAGTAGATGTGCTTCGGGCGGCCAAAAACCGTTCCCCGATAGCCCATGCTGTCGATACTGGCCTGGAGCCTGGCGGCGGCAGCATCAATCTTCTGCTGGCGCTGCGCCCTCCGTTCGTCAAGCTGTGCGGCGATCTGCTTGTAGCGCTCCGGCTGCAGATAGCGAAAGGCCAGATCTTCCAGCTCCCACTTGAGCTGCCAGATACCCAGCCGGTTCGCCAGGGGCGCGTAGATCTGCTGCACCTCCAGCGCCAGCTCGTGGCGTTTCTGTGGCGGTAGCGCGGAAGCCTTGCGCAGCTCCTGCAGACAGTCGGCAAGCTGGACGAGGATGACGCGCACGTCCTGTTCGATCATCGCCAGGATCGCCCGACGGATCTTCTCCAGCTTATCGGCGTCGCCTTCCTGGGCATGCTGGCGGTGGTGGCTGTCCTCGGCAAAGGCGCGCAGATTCTGGAAGCTGCTCACCAGGTTGCCGACGCGGGGGCCAAAGCGCTGGTAGAGATCGGCTTCACTCAAACCGCTCTCCTGCTCCAGTGCATCGTGGAGCAGGGCGCCGACTATGGTATGGTCGTTTATCTCCAGCCGGGCAATGATCAGGGCCACGGCGAGGTTATGCTGCAGACAACTCTCACCAGAGGCGCGCCGGCACGGCCCGTAGCTATCGGCGACGAGCTTTGCCGCCTCCCGGATCTGTCGCTTCAGCTCCTCGGGAGTTCCTTTAGGCAGCGCCTGAATCAATTCTTCGAGCGTAATGGGAGAGGTCTTCGCCATATACCATCATTATTGTAAAAGCCAGACACCCTGGCAAGATACCTAAGTCCCCCTTAACCATCCGGCGCAAAAAAGGCGCCCTCGCCGAGGACGCCTTTCCGCTTTAGCCGGTTAAGGTTCTCGCGGATCGGTCAGGACTGACCTTCGAGGCGATCCCCGGCCTCGTCGGCGGCGTCCTCGACAGACTCGGCGACGTCTTCGGTTGCCTGCTCTGCCTTCTCCTCGACCTGGTCAATGGTCTCGACAGTCGTTTCCTCAGCCGCCTCTACCTTGTCTTTAGCCTGTTCGGCCATCTCGTCGATGGTCTCATCAGCCTCTTTGGCGGCCTTGCGGGTCTCGCGCCGCAAAGCGCCGGCGGCGCCGCCTACCTTGCTCTGCGCCGTCTCCAGCGTGTCGGTGACCTTCTCCTTACCCTGGTCCAGCGCGCTGGCGACGTTGGAGCGCACGTCATCAACGCGCGCTTTGCCTTCGTCCAGCACGATGCGTGCCTGTTCCTGGACCTGCCCGGCCGTTTCCTCTACCTTCTGTCTCGCCTCGCCGGCGACCTGCCCGGCCTGCAGGCGATATTCCTGCAGGCGCTGCTCGCCTGTCCGCCGCAGCTCTTCACCGCGTGCGGCAATTTCCGCGCGGGTGGCTGCACCCGATTGTGGCGCCATAATCAACGCTGCCGCCGCGCCGATCAGCCCGCCGATGACAAATCCTGCCAGAAAGGCCCCCGTCTCGCTTCCATTGCTGTCACTCATGCCAATCCTCCTCTGCACTCAGCTTCTTATTCGTCTAGTCTGTCGAGGTTGCGGCGCGGGTCGCCAAATAAGACCTGTAATCCTTTACGCACGCCGGCCACGTAGGCAGTGGCCTTCGTCACCGGTCGCACCACGTTCTGGCCGACGAAGGTTGTCGTTCCCCTGACCATGCCCACAGTCTCGTTCGTCTTCTCCAGAATCGGCTTGATCTCGAACTCGAGCATGTTCACCAGCCGGACGAGCATAATCAGCATGATAACCAGGATCAGGCCAAAGAGACAGGCCTGCAGGGCCAGGGCAATGATGGCAATATCCCGAATGGCTTCCACGGCTGCCGGGTGGTTGTTTGCCGCCCACAGGATAAACCAGACCAGCAGCGCCAGAAGGGCAATGCCGATTACGACGCCGACGACGACCTGCCACGTCTTCACAGGACCGCCGTTATTTGTCTGTTCTCGTTCTGTAACGGATGGCGCTGGCCGTGGTGCGATCGGGGCTTCAGTACTCATGGCTTGTCCTTGTCTATGAACTACTCTGCGTCAACCACCAGCTGGCAACCAGCGCGATCCAGGCGCCCACGCTTGCGCTGAAGAGGTAGACGGCGCCCAGCTTAAGTATATCGATGTTTAACAGATCACCCAAGAGGTGCCCGATGGCAAATCCGGCCCAGGCTGCCAGCACATAAAGCAATATGCGGCGCGCCGGCCCGCCCAGCAAGAGGTGAAATGCGGCCCCATAGGCCGTCGCCAGCAAAAAACCCAGAACGAGTCCTGACGCCAGACCTGTCATCACGCTGTCTCCTCCACCAGAGAATTGTCCCTGACCGGCTCTACCTCCAGTTCCGTAATCGTTGTGCTGTCGGCAATCAGCCCGCCACCGATGACCTCGTCGCCGTCGTAAAAGACGGCGGCCTGTCCTGGCGTTGCCCCATAGACGTGGGCGTCGAACACCACACGGGCGCCACCGCCGGGCAGGGGCGCCACCGTTGCCGGGGCTGCGGGCGCCTTATAGCGTACCTTGACGCCGCCGGACACCGGTCCGGCCGGCGGCCCTCCGGCAACCCAGTTGACGCCCCGCACCAGCAGCGTTGTCTGGCCCAGCTCTTCGCGGGTGCCGACCACGAGTGTGTTCCGCTCGGCGTCCTTACGCAGCACAAAAAGCGGCTCGCCTGCGCTGATCCCCAGCCCTTTACGCTGGCCGATTGTATAGAAGGGCAGCCCTTCGTGCTCACCCAGCAGGTCGCCCGCGCTGCTCACGATGGGGCCCGGCCGGATCGCCTGCGGCGCATACTCGGCCAGGAAGCGGCGGTAGTCGCCATCGCCCAGGAAGCAGAGGTCCATGCTCTCGCTCTTTCGGGCGACGGGCAGGCCAAGCTCCGCGGCGATCTGCCGCACCTCCGTCTTGGTGTAGCGGCCCACGGGGAAAAGCACCTGAGCCAGCTCTTCCTGGCCCAGAACGTGCAACACGTAGGATTGATCCTTGCCGTCGTCTACCGCCTTCAGCAAGCGGTAGCCGCCCTGGCCCCCGGCTGCCATTTCCACCCGCGCGTAATGGCCGGTTGCCAGGTAATCGGCGCCCAGCGCGCGGGCGCGGTCCAGCAGGTAGCCGAAGCGGATCTCGCGGTTGCACTCCACACAGGGATTCGGCGTGCGGCCCAGGGCGTGCTGGTCGATGTAGAACTGGACGATGCGCCGCCGGAAGTAATCCTTCACGTCCACGACGTAGAACGGGATCGCCAGCGCGTCGGCTACCCGGCGGGCGTCGGCCAGCTGGTCCGGCGTGCAGCAACGGTTCATCGGCGCGCCAGGCCCCTGGCCCGGCTCGCTCCAGAGCCGCATCATCATGCCCACAACCTCGTAGCCCTCCTGCTTGAGCAGGGCTGCGGCAACCGAGCTATCTACGCCGCCGCTCATAGCCACGACGACTGTGGGCCTGCTCTTTTCCACACTCTTCTGCACGTCAGTCACCAGCGCGTTTTATCCTTTCGCCACAAACGGTCATTCCCGGCACAGGCCGATTCAACCGACCTATTATACCTGCATGACGTTAACAAAGGCTTGGAGAGCAACTCAGGCGTACTGTCGCTGGAACTGCTGTAGCGTGCGCACCGCTTCCGGCAGCACAGCCAGCACTCGCTCCACGTCGGCCATCGTGTTCTGGCGACCGACCGTGAGCCGCAGACCACCGCCGGTCCACTGCTCGTCCAGGCCGAGCGCTTCCAGGACCGGCGAGGGCAGAGGATTACCTGTCGTACAGGCCGAGCCGCTGCTCGCGCCAATGCCGGCCATGTCCAGCTGGATAAGCAGGTCGTTGCCGCTGATATCCCGGAAGGCAAAACTGGCATTATGGGGCAGCCGTTCGGTCGGATGGCCGGTGAGCACGGCGTCGCCGGGCAATGCCTCCAGCACACCCGCGATGAGCCGGTCGCGCAGAGCCTCGTAGTGGCGCACGTTCTCCTCCAGCTCGGCCATCGCCAGCTCGAGGGCTTTCGCCGCGCCTACGGCGTAGGGCACGTTCTCGGTTCCGGCGCGCCGGCCTCGCTCCTGGCTGCCGCCTGTCTGTGCCGGCAACAGCTCGACGCCGCGCCGTACGTAGAGAAAGCCAAATCCCTTGGGGCCGTAAAACTTGTGGGGCGCAAAACTGGCCAGATCCAGCGGCAGCTCGCGCATATTCCAGCGGCGTACCGCTGCAGCCTGGATCACGTCGCTATGGAACAGGATGCCGCGCTCGCGAGCCAGCGCGCCGATCTGGGCGATGGGCTGCAGCGTGCCGATCTCGTTGTTCGCCGCCATCACGCTGATCAGCACCGTCTCCGGCTGGATTGCCGCCGCTACGTTGTCTACGCTGACCCGGCCGGTCTGGTCCACTGGCAATACGGTAAGGGCGATGCTGTCCTCGGCTTCGAGCTGGTGGGCTGTCTCCAGCACAGCCTTGTGCTCGATCGCCGTGGTGATCAGGTGGTTGCCCCGGCCGGCAGCCCGGGCCGCGCCCATCACGCCGCGCAGCGCCAGATTGTCCGCCTCGGAGCCTGCGCCCGTGAAGACGATCTCCTCCGGCTCGGCCTCCAGCAGCGCGGCGATACGCCGCCGGGCGTCGCTCAGCGCTTCCTGCGCGCGGCGGCCCAGCTGGTGCACCGACGACGGGTTGCCGTACTGCTCGGTCCAGTAGGGCTGCATCGCCTCGACAACACGGGGATCGACCGGCGTGGTCGCCCCATGATCCATATAAATGAACTCGCTCATCTTTATCTCCAGGTAGCTCCCGAGGGCGGCAATGCTCAGGCGATGGTGCAGGGCTTATTCATTAGACGCGGGCAGGCGAACCGTAAAGGTTGTTCCTTCGCCTTCCACGCTCTCGACGTCAATTGTGCCGTTGTGTTTGACGACCGCTTCCTTGACCATATATAGCCCCAGGCCGGAGCCGGCAATCCCCCGTTCGACGGCCGACTGCGCGCGGTAGAAGCGCTTGAAGAGATTTGGCTTCGCTGCCTCGGGCACGCCGATGCCTTCATCGCGCACGACCACCTCGACCGTGCCGTTCTCGACCCTGGCCTCGACGCGCACCATGCCCGACATGGTGAACTTGACCGCATTTTCGACCAGGTTCTTGAAGACGGAGTAGATCATCTCCTCGTTGCCCACAATCGGCGGCAGGGCAGGAGGGATGCGCTGGCTGAAGGTCAGCCCTTTGTCCATGGCGCGGTCGGCCAGCGGCGGCAGGATGTCGTCAAAGACGAGATTCAGATTGACCAGCTCGGCGCTGCGCTGCAGCTCGCGCGCCTCCAGCTTCGCCAGCTGCAGCATTTGCCGCACCATGCGCTGTAGCCGGTCGCTCTCGCGCTCGATAACGCCCAGGAAGCGGTCCTCTTTGGCCTTGTCGCCGTGCGCCTTGCCCTCGCGCAGCAGCCGGGCGTACATCAGGATGGTCGCCAGTGGCGTGCGCAGCTCGTGGACGATGTTATGGAAGAAGTCGTCGCGCATGCGCTCGACCTCGCGGATCTGGCGCAGATCGCTGAACGTCACGATCATCTCTTCCAGCTCGCCGGCCTCATTCTTGATCGAAGCGCCGCTGATGAGCACGGGCACCCGCTGCCCGTCTGGGTGGATGAGGTCGCAGGCAATCTGCGGGAAATCGCCGGTCGCATGGCGCACCCGCTCCATAAAGGCTTCCAGCGTCTCGCTTGTCTCGACGTTAATGACCTCGTGGGCCCACTGCCCCTGCAGGGCGTCACCATCTTCTGTGCCCAACAGCGTCAGCAGGGATTCGTTCGTTGCCGTCACCCGGCCCTCGGCGTTGACCGTCAGCAACCCTTCGGACATGCTGGCAAATATCGTCTCCACGCGCCGCTTCTCGGCCAACACGTCCCCATGCAGGCGGGCGTTCTCGATGGCTGCCGCCAGGGGGCTGGCAATGGCCTGCAGCAAGCGCAGGTCGCTCTCGTGAAAATTGCCGATGCGCTTATTGATCGCTTCGAGCACGCCGATGACCCGTTGCTCGACCTTCAGAGGCACACAGAGAATGGAATGGGTGCGAAAGCCGGAATTCTGGTCAATGCCCGCGTAAAAGCGCTGGTCTCTGTAAACGTTGTTGACGATAAGCGGCTCGCCCGTCTGCGCCACCTGCCCGGCGATACCCTGTCCGGACCTGAGCCGGATCGGCGGCAAATCAGCGAACATCGGGCCGAGAAGCGATTCTACGAAGATGATATCTTCGCTGACCGGCTCGACCAGGCCGATGGAGACGGCTTCCACGTTAAGCGTGCGCCGCACGGGATCGGTGAGCTGGCTGAAGATATTCTCCATGCTCAGCGTCGCCGTTAGCGAATAGGTCAGGTCATAGACGATGTCGAACTCGACCTGCTGCCGGTCACGTTCGTGCCGCAGGAAAGCCCGGTCCAGATAGGTGGTGATGTGCATCGCCAGCGGACCCACGCTCTCTAGGTTGACCGTCTTCCCTTCCGGCGGATCGAGCAGGCAGAGGACGCCAGCCGGTACGAGATCGTCGGCGCGGCGAGGGTAGGGCAAGGGCACGGCCAGTACCGCATCGCGGGCCAGCAGCCAGAGATCGCTGCCCAGCACCACATCGGCCGGCAGACCAAACTTCTCCAGATAGGCCGGCTCATTGCCGTCGATGACCTGGGCGAAGGAGCGCTCGCTGCCCTCCCAACGGGTCTGCTGCAGGGCGCCAATGGGGTCGCAGATCCAGACGTCGTAGTACTGGCGCAGCGGGCCGCTCAGGGCCACAACCGTCTTGACCCCGGTGTAGACGGCTATCTCATAGGCAACTGAGGCGCAGACGCCGTGGGCGTCGAAGATGGGTGACAGCTCGGAAGCCAGCCGTTCCCATAGTACATGTATATCGTTGGCCTGGGCCCACAAATCCTGTTCTTCCATTGTGGACGATTTATAGCTGCGGGACGGCTTGTTGGCAACCTCCGCGCTGCTCCCACGGCCGGCCGCCGGAGCCCACTCGCCTCCGGCGACGGGCCGCCTCCCTCTGGCTCAAACACAGGCGTGGGCCGGCTGCGCGGCGCCCTAGTTGCGAAATCGAGGCGCGTTTTGTATGATCATCGGTAGAGTCGAAATGGCGCGCTGGCGGGCGGGAGTCAATAGCGCGCCGCTCCAGACATTATAGCCATCCAATTGTGCCGGCCCTGGCGCTAAAAAGGAGTAGACCATGAGTTTCATCGAATCTGTGTTTGCCCGCGAGGTGCTTGATTCCCGGGGCAATCCCACTGTAGAAGTAGACGTCTCCCTGGCAAATGGCGGCTTTGGCCGGGCTATCGTGCCTTCCGGCGCTTCTACCGGAGCCCACGAGGCCTGGGAAAAACGGGACACTGAAGATAAACGCTACGGCGGCAAGGGCGTCTTGCAGGCCGTCGAAGCGGTTAACGGGGAAATCGAACAAGCCCTTCTGGGGCTGGACGCCCTGGATCAGGTGGCCATCGACAAGCTAATGATTGACCTCGACGGCACCGAGAATAAGGAGCGATTCGGGGCCAATGCTATTCTCGGGGTCTCCATGGCCGTCGCCAAAGCCGCAGCCGACGGGTTGCGTGTTCCCCTCTACCAGTACATCGGAGGTCCGACGGCCCGTATGCTGCCCGTGCCGATGATGAACATCATGAACGGCGGCAAACACGCTGCAGGCTCCACCGACCTGCAGGAATTCATGATCATGCCCGTGGGCGCCGAGACTTTCCGGGAAGGTCTGCGCTGGGGGGTGGAGATCTACCACAGCCTGAAAAAGGTGCTCTCCGGCAAAGGTCACAGCACGACGGTTGGCGACGAGGGAGGTTTTGCGCCGCGCCTCTCGGCCAACCGGGAAGCGTTCGAGCTGATCCTCGAGGCCATCGAGAAAGCCGGCTACAAACCCGGCGAGCAGATCATGCTGGCGATGGATGCCGCAGCCACCGAGATTTACGAAGACGGCAAGTACCATCTCAAGACCGAAGGCAAGACGCTGAGCGGCGCAGAGATGGTCGATTTCTACGCCGAGTGGGTTGACAAATACCCGATCATTTCCATTGAGGATGGTCTGAGCGAAGACGACTGGGAGAGCTGGGCGCTGATGATGGAACGGCTGGGCGACCGGGTGCAGATTGTCGGCGACGACCTGCTCGTGACCAACGTCCGGCGCATTGAGAAAGGCTTTGAACGCCGCGCCGCCAACAGCCTTCTGGTGAAGGTGAACCAGATTGGCACGATAACCGAGGCCATCGACGCCGTCAATCTCGTCCAGCGCCACGGCTGGACCGCCGTCGTCAGCCATCGCAGTGGTGAGACCGAGGACAATACGATTGCCGATCTCGCCGTCGCCCTCAACGCCGGGCAGATCAAGACCGGCGCGCCGGCCCGCACAGACCGTGTCGCCAAGTACAACCAGCTCCTGCGCATCGAAGAAGACTTGCGCGGCACCGGTGTTTTTGCCGGCCGGGCTGCCTTTTACAACCTGAAGCGCTAGCCGCGCTAGCCGCGCCAGCCACACCGACCGCGACGGTCGCGCCGGTAGCTTCCTGCCGGTGTGTTGATAATGAGGGCGACACTCCCGCGCTATAACGGCGCAGGTGGGTCGTCCTCGTCTGTTCTGTGGAGCCAATGAAGCTCATAGCGTACATGTGTCCCGGTTTGTATCCCTGAGCTATGGGCAGTTGGGCCTGTGTTGGTTATGGTTGACTTTATTCCGGGCCGGGAGCTGAGTAAGTAGAGGGTAAGTGTGATGTTTGAACGAATATTGCTCCCGTTGGACGGCTCGACCCTCGCCGAATGTGTTCTGCCCCATGCCGTTGCGCTGTCGCGGGCGACGAATGCCCAGCTCGTGCTCCTTCACGTGGTCGAGCCCGTGCCGGAACAGGGGCCGATGGCTACCGACCCCCTCCACTGGCACCTGCTGAAGGCGGAGACAAGGGCCTATCTCGACGAAATCAGCGAGCGGCTGCGCCGTGTCGGTCTCGCGGTTGAAGGGGTGCAGCTGGAGGGCCCAGCTGCCGAACGGATCATCGAATATGCCCGCGAGAATGAGGTTGATCTGATCTTGCTCAGCAGCCACGGCCGCAGCGGTCTGACCGGCTGGAACGTGAGCAGTGTGGTCCAGAAGGTCATCCTGCGCATCAACCGCTCGGTCATGATTATTCGCGCCTATGAAGCCGGGGAAGCCGACCTGGAATCACTCACCTACCGGCGCATCTTGGTGCCCCTCGACGGCTCGCGACGCGCAGAATTTGTGCTGCCCGTCGTCTCGGCGCTGGCCCGCTATGGAAACGCCGAGGTGATGCTGGCTACCGCCGTCACCCGGCCCGAGATGCCGCGCCGCACGCCCCTGAGCGACGAGGACGCCGAACTGGTCGAGAAAGTTGTTGCCCGCAACCGCGAAGAGGCAGAGAAGTATCACGCACAGCTGGGCTCGTGGCTGACGACCGACAAAGTCTCCAGCCATCTGCTCGTCGGCGACAGCGCCATCAGCCTCCTGCACGGGCTGGCAGTCGAACAATCGGTTGACCTTGTTGTGCTGAGCGCCCACGGTTACTCTGGGGATGTGCACCGCCCCTACGGCAGCCGGGTCACGAGCTTCATCGTCTATGGCAGCACCCCTTTGCTGATCATACAGGATCTACCGGCAGACATGATCGAGTCGTCGCAGGCTGAGATGATCACGACACAGACGCTTGTTTCCGAACGTGTTCAGGGAGGACCAGCCAGTATCTATGCTCGAACGAACGAGTGAGGCGCCGCCTACCGGCGAGATGACCCACGCAGTCCTTTCGTTGCGAGAGACCGCGCGTGAACTTGCTCGCCGCCATCAGGTCACCGACCACGCAGCGACCGAGACGCTGGCGCCTTTCTTCCGGCGCATTGGCGCACACGTCAGACTGCTCGGCGAGGTACGCGACAGCTATCGCCAGCTCAGCCAGGAGAGGCTGGCCCTCTCTTACCCGGCCGAGTGGCTGCTTGATAACTACTACGTTCTCGTCCGCACCGCCCGCCAGGTAGAGGAAACTCTCCCGCAATCGTACTACCGGCAGCTTCCGAAGCTGCGCACGGGCGATGATCTGAACCATCTCCCGCGCATCTACGACATGGCCCGGGTACTCGCCCTGCGTGAGAATGCCCAGATAGAGCTGCAGGAGATTGTCGCCTTCGTGGGAGCCTATCAGGAAGTGCAGCCCCTGACTATGGGCGAGCTATGGGCCTTCCCGATCATGCTGAACGTCGTCCTCCTCGAGTCGGTCCTCCAGGCTTCCGGGCGGCTGACAGAGGTGCCGGAGGCGGCCGGGGGGCCTGCTTTCTCCCGGTTGCAATACAGCATCGCGGACGGGGAAGTCGTCGCCGCAGCGATACCGACGCTGCACCGACTCAGCCGTATTGCCTGGCGTGACTTTTTCGAGGAGTTATCCGTTGTCGAGAAGATCCTTGAGGAGGATCCGGCCGGGCTTTTTGCGCGGATGACCTTCTCCACGCGCGACCGGTATCGCAAAGTGGTCGAGACTCTGGCCCTGCACACAGCGCACTCGGAGGCAGACGTCGCCCGCCGGGCGATTGCCCTGGCCCAGGAGGGCGCTCCCGGTGACGGCCACTTGCTTGCCGGCCCGTGGTCGGGCATTCGCCTGCCGCCAACCGCCCATGTTGGCTACTATCTACTGGCGGAGGGCCGCACGCAGCTTGAGGCGGCGCTTGGCTACCGGCCCAATGCGCGGGAACGGCTGCGGCGCTGGGCCTACGCGCATCCTACCTTCGTCTACCTGGGCTCGATCTTCGCCCTGACCCTCCTCATAACCGGGCTGCTGGTCGCCTATGCTGCCAGTGCGACGGAACAGACCTATCTGCGGCTGCTTGCCCTGCTCTTTTCGCTTTTCCCGGCCACGGCCGTCAGCGTCAGCGTCGTCAACTGGCTTGTGACGAATCTGGTCCCCCCACGCATCCTGCCCAAGCTTGACTTCTCCGAAGGCGTGCCGGAGCTGAGCCGGACGCTGGTGGTTATCCCGGCGATGCTCACCAGCGAGGCGGAGGTGCGTTCGCTAATCGGCCAGTTGGAGCGCCACTATCTGGGCAACGCCGACCCCCACATCGGCTTTGCGCTGCTGACCGACTTCGCCGACGCGCCGGAGGAGGTGATGCCAGAGGATGAGTCACTGCTGCAGCTTGTCCGGCAGCGCATCGCCGAATTGAATGCAGCCTACCCTGGGCAGCCGTTCTTCGTGTTGCATCGTCGCCGTCTCTGGAATCCGCAGGAGGGCGTGTGGATGGGCTGGGAACGCAAGCGGGGCAAGCTCCACGAGCTAAACCGGCTGCTGCGCAGCGCCACCGATACCACCTTTCTGCTCCAGGAGGGCAATCTTGACGTTCTCACCGGAGTTCGCTATGTGATCACGCTCGACGCCGATACCATTCTCCCACGCGGTGCGGCAGCGCGTATGGCCGGCGCGCTGGCGCACCCGCTCAATCAGGCGCGGTTCGATCCGGTTACAGGACAGGTGACGACGGGCTACACCGTGCTGCAGCCACGTACCGAAATCCAGCCGATGAGCGCAAACCAGTCGCTCTTCACTCGCGTTTTTGCCGGCGACACCGGCATCGACCTCTACAGCCGCGCCGTCTCAGACGTGTATCAGGACCTATTTGGCGAAGGTATTTTCGTCGGCAAAGGGATTTACGACGTAGACGCCTTTGAAAGGAGCCTGTTTGACCGGGTGCCGGAGAACACGCTGCTCAGCCACGACCTCTTCGAGGGTATTCACGGGCGGGCGGCGCTGGTCAGCGACATTGTCCTCTATGAGGATTACCCGCCCCACTACCTCGTGCAGGTGCGCCGCAACCATCGCTGGATCCGGGGCGACTGGCAGTTGCTTCCGTGGCTACTACCGTGGGTACCCTCCGCCAGCGGACAGCGGCTGCGGAATCCGCTCTCTGTTATTGACTGCTGGAAGATCGTCGATAACCTGCGCCGCAGCCTTCATTCATCGGCGCTTCTGCTCCTGTTTATTGCCGGTTGGACGGTGCTCCCTGGCTCGCCGGCCTTCTGGACACTGCTGGGCCTGCTCACGCCGGGTGTGAACCTCGTAACGACCCTACTTGGCGGGCTTGCCGGCCTGGCAGGCGGTGGCAGCCTCATGGGGGTACTGCGCTCCCTGCGCGACAGCGCCGTGCGCTGGCTGCTCTTCCTGGCTTTCGTGCCCTACGAGGCCCTGCTGAACCTGGACGCCATTCTGACGACGCTGCGACGGCTGCTGGTCACGCGCAAGCACCTGCTGCAGTGGACGACGGCGGCGCACACCGTCCGCCTCTTCGGCGAGGACGTCAGCCCGATCGTTACCTGGCGCACCATGATCTCCGCGCTGCTGATGTCGGTCTGGGCCGGCGTGCTCGTCTATGGGGCGCGTCCGGCGGCCCTGCCAATCGCCCTGCCGCTGCTCGTCGTCTGGCTTTTCTCGCCGCAGTTCGCCTATGCGATCAGCCGCCCCTACCGCCGGCGGCTGCCCGCCCTGACGGCAGACGAGCAGCGACGCCTGCGCCGTCTGGCCCGGCGCACCTGGTTTTTTTACGAGTGGTTCGTAGGGCCGGACGATCACTGGCTTCCGCCCGATCATTTCCAGGAAGATCCGCGTGGCGTCGTCGCCCGGCGCACCTCGCCGACCAACATCGGCCTCTACTTGCTGTCGGCGCTTGCAGCGAACGATTTCGGCTATATCGATCCGCTGAGCTTCACCCTGCGCCTGCACTCCGCCTTCGACACACTGGCCCGCCTGGAGCGCTACCGGGGTCACTTCATCAACTGGATCGATACCGCTACGCTTACACCGCTGCCGCCGCGCTACGTTTCCACCGTGGACAGCGGGAACCTGGCAGCCTGCTTCCTTGTCCTGCGCCAGGCATGCCTGCAGATGCCCCATCAGCCGGCATGGCGGTGGGTTCGCTGGCAGGGCCTGCTCGACAGCGTAGACCTGCTGCGCGACACCCTTACCGGGCAGGCGCGCGAACCCACGTTGGCCCAGCCTCTACTCGATCATCTGGACATGATCACCGCCGAAGTATTGGCCCACGAGGACAATGCACCTGAGTGGTACTCGCTTTTCCGCCGCCTGCAGGAGCAGTGGCTACCGGCGCTCGGCTCCTTGCTTGTCGAGCTCGTCGAGGAGGGGGACCACGACGTGCCCGCGCACGTACTCCAGGATTGCCGCCTCTTTGCCGAGCGGGTGAACGAACACGCCGCAGCTTTGCAGCGCGAGATTGACCTGCTCCTGCCCTGGATGGCGCCCATGCACGATCCGCCGGCCCCACTACAGCAGCTTGAGGATTCCTCGGCGGCAGGAGAGGCCTGGCGTGAGCTCAAAGATGCGTTGCTGGCCCGGCCGGCGCGCGACTCAGTTCAGGCGGTCGCCAGACGTGCTGCAAACGCGCTGCAGACACTCCAGAGAGAGATGGCGCACGACGGGGCAGTCGCCGGCTGGCTCGACGCACTGGCGACGAAGCTGCTCGACGCACGCCTGGCTGCAAACGCTTTCTCTGCCGGCTTCATCAGACTGGCGCAGCAGGCCGAAACCTTTCTGCGGGAAATGGATTTTTCCTTTCTTTACGACAACCAGCGCCATCTCTTCCACATTGGCTTTAACCTCGACGCGGGGCGCCTGGACCAGAACTACTACGACCTTCTGGCGTCAGAGGCGCGGATCACCAGCCTGCTCGCCATTGCCAAGTATGACGTACCCAGCAAGCACTGGATCCATCTCTCCCGGCCGGTAACCGCCCTGGACGGCGGTTTCGCGCTGCTGTCGTGGAGCGGCACCATATTCGAGTATCTGATGCCTCCCCTCTTCTTGCGCCGCTACGACGGCACGCTGCTCGCCCACAGCGAGCAGGTTGCCATCGAGCAGCAGATCGCGTACGGGCGGCAGCGTGGCGTGCCATGGGGCATTTCCGAGTCGGGCTTCTTCACTTTCGACGCGGCGATGAATTACCAGTACCGGGCATTCGGAGTGCCCGGCCTGGGACTTAAGCGGGGTCTGGCCGAAGACCTGGTCGTCGCTCCCTATGCTTCGCTGCTGGCCCTGCCCATCAGACCTAAGGCCGTCCTCGACAACATGGACGCACTGGATCGCCTGGGCATGCTGGGCCGCTACGGCTATTACGAAGCGGTGGACTTCACCGAATCGCGCCTGCGCCTTTCGCAGGAGAAGGCAATTGTGCGCTCCTACATGGCCCACCACCAGGGCATGATCCTGCTGGCGATCGCTAACACGCTGCTGGACGACGCGATGGTTTCTCGCTTCCACAGCGACCCGCGCGTTCGCAGCGTCGAGCTGCTGCTCCAGGAGCAGGTGCCGCAGGCTGCTACACTGGAATACGAGGCTGACGAACTGGCTATCGACGCCACGGACGAGGAACAGGCCCTCAATTTCCAGCCCTGGGCTGTGCCCTGGCACTCGCCGTTCCCCCTCGTCCACTATCTCTCCAACGGCCATTACGGCGTGCTCTTTACCAATGGGGGCGGTGGCTACAGCCACTGGAATAACCTGATGTTGACCCGCTGGCGCGCGGATACGACGCGTGACCACTGGGGCCAGTGGGTCTATCTACAGGATGAAGATAGCGGCGCCATCTGGTCGGCCGGCATCCAGCCGACAGGCGTCTTCCCCGAACGGCCTGGCACTCAGTCCGAGATACTCTTCCACCCGCACATGGTCGAGCTGCGCCGCCATGACAATGAGGTGATGCTGCAGATGGAGATCATCGTCGCCCCGCAGGAGGACGTCGAGATCCGCCGGATCACGCTGGACAACGAAAGCGAACGCTCGCGCAAGCTGCGCCTCACCAGTTATGCCGAAGTTGCTCTGGCCGACGCGGCAACCGATTGGCGCCATCAGGCTTTTGCCAAGCTCTTTGTCGAAAGCGAATATCTCCCGCAATACAACGCGCTGCTCTTCCACCGCCGCCCGCGCTCGGCTGATGAGAAACCCGCCTACATGGCCCATATGCTGGTGCTCGCCGGGGAACAGACCAGTCCGGGCCCGCATGAGAGTGACCGCGCCCGTTTCCTCGGCCGGGGGCAGACCGCACGCGAGCCCGAGGCGCTGCTTGGCGACAATTGGCTGACAGGCACGACCGGACCGACACTCGACCCCGTCATGTCTCTCGGCCGGCGGCTGGCGCTGCTCCCGCGCCAGCGCACGCAGATCCTGCTCGTTACGGCGGCGGCGGAGTCGCGCTCTGCCCTGCTCGACCTGCTGGCTCGTTATCGCAGCCAGGCAGTCGTCGATCGCGCCTTTGTCCAGGCCCGCGCCCACGCCGAGCGCCAGCTTCGCCGCCTGGAGTTCGACTCGACCCTGCTGCAGCAGGGTCAGCGGATGCTCTCCCTTCTGCTTTATCCCCACCGGGCCAAGCACGCCCCGGCCGAGACGCTGGATGCGAACGTAAAGGGCCAGCAGGGCTTGTGGACCTATGGCATTTCGGGCGACCATCCTATCCTGCTCGTTCGTCTCAGCAGCGAGGAGCAGCTTGGCCTGCTCCAGACTCTCGTCCGCTTCCACAGCTATTGGCAGCGGCGTGGGCGCCCAGTCGCCCTTGTCATCCTGAACGCGGAGCCTTCGGGCTATTCTGAAGGACTGCACACGCTAATCCACCGCCTGCTGCACCGGATGGACGCTGTGGGCCGGCTCAACCAGCGCGGCGGTATCTTCGTCCTCAAGGAGGACCATATCCCGTCTCTCGACCGCGACCTGCTGCATTCGGCGGCCCGCGTCATCCTCGACGGCGGCGCTGGAGAGCTGGAAGAGCAGCTCGACGTTCTCGCCGTAATGGAGACGCCGCTGCCGGAGTTCCTGCCCACAGTCGATCCGGCGACACTCGAAGAGATCCCGCCTGTACCGCGGCCGGATGGGCTGCAATTCGATAATGGCTATGGCGGCTTCTCCGATGGCGAGTACATCATCTACCTGCCTCCCGGCGTCCGCACGCCGCTGCCCTGGATCAACGTCGTCGCCAACGAGGAGTTCGGCTTCATCGTCAGCGAGAGCGGCGGCGGCTATACCTGGGCAGTGAACAGCGGCGAGAACCGGCTGACCGCCTGGCGCAACGATCCTGTAACGGACATGCCCTCGGAGGTGCTCTACCTGCGTGACGAGGAAACGGCCGAGGTCTGGACGCCCACACCCCAGCCGGCGCCGGCCCGGGCTCCTTACCTGGTCCACCACGGCGCGGGATACACCTGTTTTGAGCACCACAGTCACGGCCTGGAACAGGAGCTGCGTTTGTTTGTGGCTCCCGACGCGCCGGTGAAGATAGTCGAGCTGCGGCTGACCAACCGGCGCTCGCGCGTTCGCCGGCTCACCGCCACCTTCTATGCCGAGCCGGTGCTGGGCACGGACCGTGTGATCAGCGCGCAGTACATCACGCCCCGCTACGAGCCCGAGCTTCATGCGCTCCTCCTGCGCAACCCGTACAGCGTCGAGTTTACGGGGCGCGTGGCCTTTGTCGCCACCAGTGCGGAGCCGCACGGCCTGACCGCCGATCGCGCCGAGTTTCTGGGTCGCTACGGCTCGCTCCGCCACCCGGCTGCCCTCGGCCGGATCGGCCTGGAGGACCGCGTGACGCCCGGCAGGGATGTCTGCGCCGCCATGCAGATGCACGTGGACCTCGAACCCGGCGAAAGCAAGACGATCTACTTCCTGATCGGTCAGGGAGCCGACGCCGACCACAGCGAACAGCTCCTGCGCCGCTTCCTGGAACCGGACGCAGTCAGCGCCGCCTGGCAGGCCACACGGCAGCTCTGGGATGAGATTCTTGGCGCCGTGCAGGTGGAAACACCTGACCCCGCCATGGACCTTCTGCTCAATCGCTGGCTCCTCTACCAGTCACTGGCCTGCCGTCTGTGGGGCCGCTCGGCTCTCTACCAGTCCAGCGGCGCCTATGGCTTCCGCGACCAGCTACAGGACGTTATGGCGTTGCTGCACAGCCGGCCGGACCTGGCCCGCGAGCATATCATCCGCGCCGCCGCCCACCAGTTTGAAGAGGGCGACGTCCTCCATTGGTGGCATCCGCCTTCGGGTCGTGGCGTGCGCACGCGGATTAGCGACGATCTGCTCTGGCTCCCCTTTGTCACGGCCCATTATGTGGCTGTGACCGGCGACACCAGCGTGCTCGATGAGGAGGCGCCTTTCCTGGAAGCCAAGCCGCTGGAGCCCGGCGAGGAAGATCGCTACAGGGAATACCCGCGCACCGCGCAGAGCTACTCTATCTTCGAGCACTGCCGGCGAGCGCTGCGCCGCGGCTCGACAACGGGCCGGCATGGCCTGCCGCTGATGGGCGGCGGCGACTGGAACGACGGCATGAACCGCGTCGGCATCGATGGGCGCGGGGAGAGCGTCTGGCTGGCCTGGTTCCTCCATGCCACGCTAACTGCCTTTGCCGCTCTCTGTGAGCGCGTTGGCGAAGCGGAGCTGGCAGCCGGTTACCGCAGCCAGGCCGGGCGCCTCAAGGCGGCTATCGAGCGGCACGCCTGGGACGGCGACTGGTATCTGCGGGCCTGGTACGACGATGGCACCCCACTCGGATCGTCGGCCAACCGCGAGTGCCGGATCGACGCCATCGCCCAGTCGTGGGGGGTACTGTCCGGCGCCGCCGATCCTGAGCGCGTCCGGCGCGCCATGCAGTCGGTCGAAGATCACCTGGTGCGTCCGGATGACCGCCTGATCCTGCTCTTTACGCCCCCCTTTGACCGGACGCCGCGGGATCCCGGCTATATTAAGGGCTACCTCCCCGGTATTCGCGAAAACGGTGGGCAGTATACCCACGCCGCCCTCTGGACGATCTGGGCCTACGCCGGGCTGGGCCAGGCCGAGAAGGCTGACGCCCTTTACCGGCTGACCAACCCGATCTACCGCACTGAGACGCAGGAACTGGCCGATCATTACAAGGCCGAGCCCTATGTCATCGCCGCCGACGTCTACGGGGTGCCGCCGCACACCGGACGAGGCGGCTGGACCTGGTACACCGGCTCCAGCGGCTGGATGTACCGGCTGGGCCTGGAAGGCATCCTGGGCATACGGCGCGAGGATGGTCGCTTACGCCTGCGGCCCGCCATTCCGCCGCACTGGCCCGGCTACCGCGTGCGTTATCGCTGCGGCGCTACCACCTACGAGATCACCGTCGAGAATGACCCGTCCGGCAACGCCGTCGTTTCTCTGGAACTGGACGGCGAGCGCCAGGAGGGCGACTCATTCCCGCTGGTTGACGACGGGGGCACACACCGGGTGCGCGTCCGCCTGGGCGAGGCGCAACGGGCTCCCTCCACCGAACCAGAACAGGGATCGTAACCAGAAAAGAAAGACACCTCCCGGCGGTATCCGCTGCCGGGAGGTGTCGCTTGCTGTGCTAAAGGCTGTTTCGGCCTAGTCGCCGCGCTCGGCGACGTACTCCGTGGCCTTTTCCCTGGCCCGCGCAAAGCGGCGCGCCTCGCGCACCAGCTGGCTGGTGTAGCCCCACTCGTTGTCGTACCAGGCGAGTACCTTCACCAGGTTGCCGTCCACGACCTTGGTCATGTTCAGATCGACGATAGAGGCGTGGGCGTCGCCGATAATGTCCGAGGAGACGATGGGATCTTCGGCCACCGCCAGCACCTCCTCGTACTGCTCCGAAGCGGCTTCCTGGCGGAAGATGTTGTTGACTTCCTCTTCCGTCGTGTTCCGCTCCAGCACGAAGGTCAGGTCGGAGACCGAGCCCACGGGCACCGGGCCACGCACAGCGATACCGTCAAACTTGCCCTCGACCGAGGGGAGCGCCTTGGCTGTGGCGATGGCCGCGCCGGTCGTCGTGGGCACGAAGTTTGCTGCGCCGGCCCGTCCGCGATTCCACTTCTTCGACGGCCCATCGACAATGCCCTGCGACGAGGTGTAGGCGTGAATCGTCGTCAGGATCGCCTTTTCGACGCCGAAGTGCCGCTCCATGATTTCCACTACCGGCGTGATGCTGTTAGTCGTGCAGCTCGCGCAGGAGAGGATGTTCTCGTTTGGGTCCACTTTGCTCACACCGTGTACGATAGTGGCCATGTCGTCCTTGGCCGGCGCCGAAAGCAGCACTGTCCGCGCCCCGGCCTCCAGGTGCTTGCGCACGGCATCCACGGTGGTGAAGACGCCGGTCGATTCGATAACCAGCTCGACGCCATTCTCTTCCCAGGGGATTTGCGCCGGATCCTTCTCGTGTGAAACAGGATAGCGCCTGCCGTCTACAACGAGCGTGTCGCCGTCTACTTCGACGGTTCCGGGATAGCGCCCGTAGACCGTGTCATACTTGAGTAGATAAGCCAGATTATCCGTGGGGACCAGGTCGTTAATAGCGCCGACCTCCAGCTCTGGTACTTCCTGGATGATCTTGAAGGCTGCCCGGCCAATCCGGCCAAAACCGTTAATCCCTACTTTCATTGCCATCTTTTGTTCTCCTTCTGAGGTTGAACAAGCCTTGAGTCACTGAGGTATCATACCTTACCTTCATTTGTCTCCAGCTACAAATTCTCCCTCCGGTCCGGCCTCAAAAAGGGCCGTCCAGTTTTCGGGCAATTGGGCCAGGACGTCCCGAATCTCACCGGGTGAGACGGCTTGCTGCAACACGTGAATGACGACACGCGCGTGGTGGACGGCTCCAGGCAGATCCACGCCGGCTCCTTCTCGCTCGGCCACACGCCGGAAGAACTCGTCGAGGTCGTAATCTTCTTTCCGTTTGGCCAAGCGCAGGTAGGCGCCGATGGCGGCCGGGAGCTGGGCTGCCAGCGTCTCCGCCTGGTTGCCGTGCAGGCGCTCGCCGAGCGTCTCCAGCACGGCGGCGACGGCGCGCATCGTCTCTCCCTGCGAAGGAAGGCGCGCGAGATTCTGTACCTGTCCACTGAACTCTTCAAACTGCATGAGATTTCTCCTCTCTAGTTGTGAAAGCTGGGCAAGACCTCCTGCGCGTAGAACTGGAAAAAGCCCTCCTGCTCGTGCCCAATCTGGTGAATGTAGACCTGGTCGAAACCGGCGTCGAGGTATTTCTGAATGCCGTCAATATGCTCCTGAGCATTGGGTCCGACAGGCATATCTTTAGAGGCCTGTTCTTTTGTGACTAACTTCACCGCCTGCTCGAAATGCTCAACCGTGCGCAGCTCGGCGGATAGCTCGCCCGGCAACCCGCTATTCGGCCAGATCTTATAAACGGTCTCGATTGCCTCTTCCTTCGTCGGCGCCCAGCAGACGGTTAGCTGGCCGATGCGCGGCCCTTCGCCGCCCCCGCTACCGTAGGCCTGGACCAACTCTTTCTTCGGAGACGTGGTGATGAAGCCGTCGCCCAGCTCGCCGGCTGCTTCGGCCATCACTTCCCCGCTCGCGGCGACATAGAGGGGTGGGGGGGAATCGGGCACGGTGAAGAGGCGGGCATCCTCGACCGTGTAGAACTCGCCCCAGTAGCTCACGTTTTCGCCCTCCCACAGCAGGCGGATGATCTCGATGGCTTCCTCGAACATATCGAGCCGGACGTCGAAGGGGGGCCAGCGGATTCCCAGAACGTGTTCGTTCAGGTTCTCGCCGGTGCCTACGCCCAGAAAGAAGCGGCCCGGCATCATGGCCGCCGAAGTCGCCGCAGCCTGGGCAATGATCGCCGGGTGAATGCGCATAATCGGGCAGGTTACGCCGGTGCCCAAGCGCAGGGCGTCGGTCGCCTGGGCGATGCCCCCGATGACGCTCCAGACAAACGGGCTATGGCCCTGGGCCGAAACCCAGGGATGGTAGTGATCAGAGATGAGGGCGAAGCGAAAGCCAGATTCCTCCGCGCGTTGGGCGTTGCGCACCAGATCGTTCGGTCCATGTTCTTCGCTGGAAAGCGCGTAGCCAATGTCAGGCATATTGGTTCTCCTATCCTGTGGTTCTGTGTCGTGCCAGTCCGTCGCTGCCGCCTTGCATCGGTTGTCGAAGCCGGTGGAACCGGCTCCTATCCCCCCGCCATCCAGCCGCTCCCGGTCGCGGAGCAGCCCGTGCTCCCTCTGTATAACATGGAAAGACGCCGCCAATCTATGACCCGGTACAGATAACGGGTATAATTTCGCGATACATTTTTCCTGCGCCGGGAGGACGAATGAAGACGATCCTGATCTTGCGCCATGCCAAGTCGAGCTGGGCGTCTGACACGCTCTCCGACCACGAACGCCCGCTCAACAGCCGGGGCGAACGCGACGCACCCCGCATGGGCCGGCTCCTGCGGGATGAGGAGTTGCTACCCGACCTGATCCTCAGCTCCAGCGCCGTCCGGGCCCGCACGACGGCCCGCCTCGTAGCCGAAGCCTGCGGGTACGAGGGTCCCATCGAGCAGTCGCGCGATTTTTATCTGGCCGATGCCTCCACTTTCATAGACGCGCTGAGCCGCCTCTCCGACGACCACAGCCGCGTGCTCGTCGTGGCCCACAATCCCGGACTCGAGGAGCTGCTGGACGAGCTGACCGGCGAAGACGAGAGGCTGCCCACCGCCGCTCTCGCCGTCGTCGCGCTGCCCGTCGAACGCTGGCAGGGGCTGCGGGCCGATGGGCAGGCTCAGCTGATGGCGCTCTGGCGTCCCCGCGAGCTGACCTTCTGAGTTACGCCCCTAAGCGTGCTCGCGACGGGCGGGCCGCTCCTCCGTCGCCCCGTTCCCGCTCTCGTAGAGCCGGGAAAGGCTCTTGTTCTGCGCCGCCCATAGCCCCACCAGGCCAATTTTCAGCTCGTAGAGCACGGCCGCATCGCCGGTGATCTCCCGCATGATCTCCCGCTCGACCAGCCGTGTCAGCCCGGCCGTCACCTCGGCCGGCTCAAAGCGAAAACCGTACTCCTCCAGGTAAAGCACCAAGTCGGCGGGGTGGAAGGGCATGTCGCGGTCCAGCTGATGGGCCACGGCAGCGAGTAGAGCCCGCTCGACGCGCGTGGAGCGCTGCCAGATGTAGGCGAAATGGACCTCGCCAAGCCGGAGCATCTCGTCCAGAGCGGCATTTACGTCGCTTATCGTCACGTAACCGGTCCGCTGTTCGTTGGCCCGCTTGACGAGGGTGTAGCAGACGAGCTGCACGAAATAGGGCTGTCCGGCCGTCACCCGCCAGATTTTGTCGAGGGCGAGGTCGTCGTAGATGATGTGTGGCGCGACCGGCTCGCAAATCAGGCGCGTCGCCGCCTCCTGCGAGAGGAAGCCAATCTGCTTGTAGAGAGCGATGTTGAAGAGGACTGACCAGTAATCGCTGCCCATCTCCTCCAGGCGCTGGGTGCCGACGAAGACGAAACCCAGCCCCTCGCTGTGCTGCATGAGGTGGCGCAGGAAGCTGAAGAAGGTGGGCGGCAGGATCTCGTCGGCGACCAGCTTCTCGAAGACTTCAAACTCGTCGAAGACGAGCAGCAGCGTCGTACCCGGAGGTAGCTTGCCCAGCACCGAGGGCACAAACCGCCGCTGGAACTCCCCGGCCGGGTCGTCGCGCCAGTCAGCCGGCGGCGGTACCGTTACGTCGTATCCTCGGCTAAGCAGGGCGTCGGCGATGAGCCAGGCGATGTCGTGCAGCAGCGCCGCCATCCCCGGCAGCACACCCAGCGACTGGCAGTCGATGTACACAGGCACGATCCGTTCCGGCAGCTGCTGGGCCAGCCGGAGGAGCGCCGACGTCTTGCCGGAGCGCCGCTGGCCGACGAGGATCAGTACGTTACGGCCTGTAATCCGATCGACGTTGTCGGCGATAAAGTCAAACAGCTCCTCGCGCCCATAGAACAACGGGCTGTTGCGCCGCAGCGGCGTGCCGGGCGTGTATGGATTGGGAATGGGCTTGAAATCGCGAACCGGCGGCAGCAGATGGACCATATCGGCAAAGGCCAGCCGCCGCCCCTTGTGGTTCCGGTCGTCGTAGTGAATGCTAACGGCGACGCGGAAGCGGTCCATGACGGCCGGAGAAAGCTGGAACTCGACCTGATAGCTGCGCCCTGGCGACAGCACGGGGAGCGTCCTGGGAGGGCTGCCCACCGCATACGCCGGGTCTTCTTCGAGGATGACCACGACGTTTTCCGCCGGGGAGCGACCGTGGTTCTCGATCTCCAGGGCGACGACGGCCTGTCCGTCCTGCGCCGCCAACCGCTTGGTTTTCAGCCTGACCACTAGCTGGGCCTGCCCGCGCAGCGTCTCCGTTTCGGCGCGTACCAGCCCGAGGTTTCGTTCGACAATCGCCGCCACAAGCCGGTTATCGACCGTCCGGGGCCACGCTACCAGGCGCCGGTTGATCTGGTTGAGCAGGATGGTCGCCTCGTGCAGATAGACGATGCGGTCCTCGGCCAGCTCGACCCGCTCGCTGTCTCGCAGGCAGGCCAGCACCCGCAGCAGCGTCTCAAAGCCGGCCGACGGCATTCCGGCTGCGTGTCGCATCTGGATCAGTTGCAGCAGTCGTGGACGCAGCAGCGCCAGCTCCGTAATGGTGGGCGCCTCCAGCAACCGCTGGCCCATCTCGAAGGTTGCCCGCCATGAGTCCAGCCTGCGCCACGGAACGGCGACCTCCCTGGCTTCGCTCAGCGCTCCATTGATGATCGGCAGCGCCGCGTCAGGACGTGTCTCCAGGAGGAAGAGGCCGTTGGCCAGGTTCGCCAGCGGCTCATTGCCGGCGCGGCGGGCGAGGTTGGCAAGACTTAACAGGAAATCGGGCGACCCTCCTTCGCTCCGGTACTGGCTGTTCACCAGCTGCAGCGTGTTCGCCGGCTGCTGCTTGACACGGTTGTAGAAACGGCCCGCCCGCGCCGGCGTGGAAAGCGCCTGGCGGACGATGAGAACGGCGCTCATCAGGACGAGGAGCAGGCCGGCAGGCGCCAGCAGCCCCCTGGGCAGACCGGCCGGTGGTTGGGGCTCTGGGCCGGGTGGCGGCTGCACCACGCCCCGGTTGGTGCCGTCGTCGTAGACAAAGCGATAGCGGAGCGGGCCCACAGCCCTGGGGCTGAAGATGAAGGAGACGTCATGGCTGCCTTCGGCCTGTTGCTCTTGTTGCACAACCCACTGCCGCTCGGCCTCGTCCCATGTCTCCAGCGAAACCGTGACCGTGTCAGTCTCCTCCTCGATCACGGTAACGCGAACGACGTATTGTCCCGGCCCGACCTCCGTCTGCGGCGCAACGAGCAGTGGCGGGCGGTTCGGCTTGGCTTCAAATAGCTGCACCACGCCGTTCTGCGTCAGCGTCACCAACTGGGTGTGGTCACCGCCGCCCACGCGCAAGCCTGCCAGCCGGAAGATGCCGCTGCCCAGATTGAGCCGGTCCCACTCGCGCCGGTCGCTGGTCAGGAGCAGAACGTTGCCGGCTGCATTGCCGATGGCTACGTCGCGGGCGCCGCCGCCGTCGAGATTCCCCCAGTAAATGTCCTGTACCCCACCCACCTCCTCCAGCGTCCAGAGCAGCTCGTCTTCGCGCACGCTGTAGAGGTGCACCCTGTCGTCGGCTGTGCCGATGAGGAAATCGTCGTCGGCCGGGCGCACGATGGTCAGTGGGCCGTCGCCGATGGCCCTCTGCCAGACCTCCTGACCCGCCCACGTGAGCCCGCGCAGCACGCCGTCGTGGGTCGCCAGGAGCAACGCCCGGCCCAGCCTATCGCGGTACGGAAACGGGTAGACGAAGTCGACGTCGTTGACGTTGTAGTAGGTCAGGACACGGCTGTGGCCGGTGCCCGCTATCAGCGTGACGGCATTGCCCCGGGTGACGGCGACCAGCTCGGCGGCGCCGTCGTCGCCCTCGTCAACGACCAGCAGGTGCCTGACAGGGCTGCCGAGCTCGGTCTGCCAGAGGATCTCATTATCCAGGCTGTAGGCTATTACCTGGCCGCTATCCGTGCCGCTGACGATCTCGTCGGCGCCATCCCCGTTCAGGTCGCCGACCGCCAGCGCCGTGACGCTGCCGGCGATGCGCTGGGGTTCTGTCCAGGCTACGCGCCCGCTGGCCTGCCACAGCTCCAGCCACGTTTCATGCGTGGGCTCTGCCGTTTGTGGATCGGGAGGATTAAAGTTCGCCACCACGATAAACGGGATACCCTCTTCATTGTGCGCCAGCGCCAGCTCGGTGATGGTGCCGCCGAGCGGCAGCTGGCCTCGCGTCCGCGCGTCTTCGCTCTCGATCAGGTGAATCAGCCCTTCCGCGCCCACCAGCAGCTCGTCCTGCTCGTCGCCGTCGAGATCGGCGACGAGCATCGACTGGGGCTGCGAGACGCGGTAGGGCCAGTTCGGCGCCGGACCGTTCTTTCGCGCGCCCGTACCCGGATCGGTGAGCGAGAGGGTGCCAAAGCTCCCCAGCAACAGCTCGCTGATCCCGTCGCCGTTGCTGTCCACCAGCCGGCTCTGCCCGCTGCCCGACGCCAGAGGGAATGAGAGCAGACGCTGCCCGCCGTTGTCGAGGAGGATCACCTCGATGGCGGTCCCGCCACGAACCTCGCGCGGGGTGAGGGTCAGCGCCACGGCAGGCTGGTTCTCGCCCACGACGTTCGGACTGGGAGAGAGGCCAGAAACGGTGCGCGACGGCGTATCCGGCTGGAAGCGCCAGAGGCGGGTTCCCGCGGCATCGTAAGCCGTGACAGTGCCCACGTTTGTGCTGACCAGGAGTATCTCGCCAGCCGGCGTGCTGCCGGAGGCAAGCGCCGTAATCGGCAGGTTCGGCGTGCGCCGCCAGAGCTCTTCGCCGCTCTCGTTGTAGACGAGCAGCTCGTGCCGGTCGCGGAAGCTCTTGCCCATGGCGATGACGTGACGCCCGCCTTCGCCCAACGGGGGCATCGTCAGCGCCGTCACCTGCCCGCTTAGCGACCGGGCCATGGTAACGACGCGATTGCCCTCCAGCAGCGAAAGCCGGCTGTACTGCTGGTAATAGCTGAAGGCGATCTCCTCCTGCCCGTCGCCGTCCACATCGCCGACGGCGAGCTGCGGCAGCGGGTTATCGCTCGCCGGCGGTGTTTCCGGGAAATGCCACACAAGCTCGCCGCCCCCGTCATAGAATTGCAGGATTCCGCTGGAAAGGGCCAGGAGGAAGCCCTCACTCCCGTCGCCGTCATGGTCGTAGGGTTGCAGGTCTACCGGCGCGGCCTCGCCGCCGAGCGCGCGCCGCCACATGACGCGCTTGTCTTCGTCTAGCAGCAGCAACGTGTCATCCGTGACGAGCAGGACCTCACCCCCCGGCTCGACGGCTCCCTCCACGTTGAGCGTGATGACATGCCGCACAGGCGTTCCCTCACGCAGCTCGTACGTCCAGCGATTGCGCCCGTCGGCCCCCAGAAGGAGCAACTGCCCCTCTTCCGTGATGGCTACGAACTCCTGCATGCCGTCGTTGTCCAGGTCGCCCGTCGTCACCATCTGTAGAGGGCCGGGCGCATCGTAGCGCCAGTAAGCGGAGGGTTGCGCAGGCAACGGGTCGCGGCCCTGCGCGGCAACGCCGGTTGCCGCTGCCAGAAGCAGCAACCAGATAAACCGCCGCGCTTTCCGTAAAGGTCCCATTTGCCTGTCCGGCCGGGCCGGCGACACGCTCACGTCCGCCTGACCCGACGCCTTACGCTGCACAATACAATCGCCACAAAGAGTCCGGAGAGCGGTTAATCCGGCGTGCGAAGCGAGTAGCCTACCCCGCGCTCGCTGACGATCCAGTCGTCGTAGGGTTCTATCGCCCGCCGCAGCCGCTTGATCAGGGTCTTCAGCCGGTCGGGATCGTCCACCAGAATTTCGCCCCAGACTGCCGTCTCCAGATCGTCGCTGTGGACCACCTGCCCTGCGTCCCTGGTGAGGCGCGCGAAGAGGTCGAACTGGGAGGTGGTTAGGTTCAGCTCCTGACCATCCGCGCGCACGGAGTGACGCTGTTCGTCGATGACAAACGGCCCGGCCTGGATCACGCCTGGGACCGATTGCCGCCGGACGAAGCGGCGCAGCATCTCGCTGGTATAGGTGAAGCTACCGGCCGGGTTGCCAGCCCTCTCGCCGTTCGCCGCCTGGATCAGGCACTGCTGTTCCAGGAGCCGCAGGCTATCGACCGGCCCTTCCAGCGTGGCGAGCGTATACTGCTCCTCCCCGTTCAGGTTCTGCCAGAGATAGCTGAGGTGTGAATCCGCTTCCACTTCGACCGCGGCGTCGAGCTGCCCCAGCTCGGCCTTTGTCTCCAGCGACCGACCCTGCAGCAAGGCCTGGAAAGCGTGATACCCGGCCACGTGCAGGAAGAAGGGGTGGTAGCCGACCAGGTACAGCAGATGCTCGCAGAGCGGTTCGGGGAAGGTAACGCCCGTCCCTTCGAGCCGCACGGCTAACAGCCCGCGCGCCTCGTCCTCGCTATAAAGCCCCAGCGGCAGCGTCACAAAAATGTTAAAAAACGGCGAGCTGAGGATCTCTTCGTCGGCTGTGATGTCGAATAGCGGTCGCTGGCTCGCCGTCAGATAGGCCAGGCCATACTTCGTCGTCAGGCCGCGTAGCCGCGCAAAGAAATAAGGCGTCAGACGCGGGTTTCCGGCCATCAGCTCAAACTCGTCAAGCAGGACGACGACGTTGACCCCCGCCTGGCTGAGCTGGTTCAGCACGCGGTCCAACGAGCGGTAGGTTCCATAACGGTCCACGTCGTCGAGCACGCATCCGACCTCATGAGCCTGCTCCACGATCTCCGCCAGCAGGGCCTCGTAGACCTCCTCCGGCAGCGAGCCCCCAAACTCCTGACAATCCAGCAGAACGAAGAGGATGCTGGACGTATTGAGCTGGTGCGCTTCCCGTACCTGGGGGCGCACAAGGTGCAGGAGAAGCGAGCTCTTGCCAATCCGGCGCGGGCCGATCAGCGAAACGCTTTGCCCGTTGCGCAACAGCCCCAGAACCTGGCCGATCTCGTTCTGCCGCCCGTAGAACTCCTCAGCGCGGCGGATCGCACCACGATGGAAGAAGGGATTGTCAGTCGTCATGATTGCTATTGTAAGCGGTTACTACCTCTAGTACAACGCCGTTAAGCTAGCCCTAGCCCTCGCCATTCCGCAGGAACTCGTACAACACGCCGAGGACCTCGGTCGGCTCGGTCTGCTCCACCCGGCCGTAGCGGCGCACGTTGCGGCTGCGGCTGATGTGCAGGTAGCGCCGCGCCCGGGTGATGCCCACATAAAGCAGGCGCAGCCTTTCGCTGATAACCTCGACGTGCGCCGATTCAGTCGCCGTCCGGCCAGGATGCTGCCCGGGGTAATCGCCGTCCTCACCGGCCATCAGAAAGCGCAACCGGGCCGCCGCTTCCGCCGTGGGGTCGCCGCCCAGGAACTCATGCACGCCGAGGAACGGCGCTTCGAGCGTGCCGGGTATCCACAGGCCATCGATGCCGACCAGGAACACCGCATCCCACTCGGCCCCTTTGGCGCCGTGCTGCGTTGCCAGCGTGATGCGCCCCGGACGCGGCTCGAAGCCCATATCGTCGGACACGCTGCCGGGCAGCAACCGGCGGCCCGTCGCTATCTCGCCCAGTTGGGCAGCCAGCTCCGGCAGCCGCCAATCCGGCTCCAGATCGCGCCAGCGCCGCATCAGGTTGGCAATCTGGTAAGCAACGGACAGATCAAACTCCTGAACGCGCCCATCGGCCTCGTCCTCCGTGTGGCGTGCGAACAGCTCGTCGGCGAGGGCCAGCGTCAGATCGTCCACCGGCAATGCACGCAGGGCAAAAATGCCGCGGAGGAAACTCAGAAAAGGCTGCAGCCGGGCTACCTCTTCCTCACCGACCACGCCGGCCGGTAGCGCCGCCAGCTCCTCCCCGTCATAGCGGGGGAAAATCAGCCCCTCTGGCTGGTGCGTGCTGCGCAGAAGCGAATGAAGGCGGGCCAGCTCGGGGGAGGGACCGCCTTCGTCGCTCATGGCGCCAAAGTCGCCCGCCGCCGGGTGCTCCAGCGCCGCCAGCGCTTCGTGTGCCTGCACCAGAGCGCGCGTATCCAGGGGATCGGCCAGCAGCCCCAGCAGGCCGTGCAGCGCCGCCGCGATCTCTCGCTCCCGGAGCCCGCCGCGCAGCAGATTGTCGTAGGGCGCGTCCAGCCGGTCCAGCTCTTCGGCCACGTCGTAGCCGGTGCGGTTCGTCGGCACGAGGATCGCCGCCGTCTGGTCGGGACGGGCGCGCACGTAGCGCAGCGCCAGGCCGGCGACAGCCGGCAGCTCCTGTTCCTCGCGCTGTTCGTAGACCTTGATGCGGATGTTGTTGGGGATATCCTCCGGGTTTGGCTGCCCGTCCCCTTCCGGGGCGGGCAGGATCTCCTGCGGACGGAAGGCCTCGGCCCTTACCTCCGGCACCGGATGGCTGGTCACCACCCACTCCAACAGCCGGTTTGCCGCCGCTATGATGCGCGGCGCCGAACGGCCAGAGTTGGGCAGCGGCCGGGCGACGACGTCGGGCCGGTCGAGAAAGGCGTTGAACGTGCGCGGATGGGCTGCCGTGAAGGTGCTCGTGATCGCCTGGTTCGGGTCGCCGACACGCACCCAGTTCCCCTCCGGCCCCGTCAGCGCGCCGAGCAGCGCTTCCTGCAGCGGCACGCTATCCTGAGCTTCGTCTTCCAGCACAAAGGGCCAGCGCTGGCGCAGCGTCTCTGCCAGGCTCGGCTGCGTCTCCAGTAGGCGCACCGCTTCCCAGATCAGGTCGTCGAAGTCGAGCGCCCCCTGCCGCGCCAGGATCGTCTGGTAGCGGCCATAGATGCCGTTCAGCATCCACAACAGGGCCAGCCCGGCGTCGGCCGTTTCCTGCCCGAGCGTGCTCTGATCTTCCACGCTCGCTGCGTCGGGCATTGTCCCGGCCTGCGCCTGCAGCCGCTCCTCGATGGCTGCCGGCTGGTAGCGCTCGTTCTTCGCCGTGCGAATAAAGGCCTGGGCTGTGCGCTCGGTAATCTCGCGCCAGCGGGCCCTCATCTGCACGCTGTCCCCGTCCGGCAGGAAGGCGCGCCACATCTGCGGGTAGGCATCGATCCAGTTGGTTACCGCCTGCGAGAGGTAGCCCTGGGCCTGCATCTCGTCTACGACGACAATCTCGTTGGCGTTTTCGCCGCCGGTCGCTTCGCGGACGATCTCCAGGCCCAGGCTGTGCAGCGTGCGTACGTCAAATCCGGCGACCGGGAGGCCAAGCCCCAGAAGCTGCTGGCGAATCCGTGCCCGGAACGTCTCCACGCTGGCGTTCAGGTAGGTGACGACGAGCACCCGCTGCCCGGCCTCCACGTCCACCCGGCCGTCGCCGATGAGCCGGGCAGCCAGCCGGGAAAGGGTAAACGTCTTGCCGCTGCCGGGCACCGCACTGACGGCCATAAGCCCGCCCTGGTAGGCCAGAATCGCCTCCTGTGCAGGCCTTAATTGTGTTGTACTCATGGCTAGAATCCTTTCTACCGGCCCCTTCCTTTCATGACGGTTCGCCCATTTGTGCTATTATACGGGCGCTGACCATGCCAGACCATCGCCGGAAGCCGCTTCTATGCAACGTGTAACCTTTCTGCTGGCCCTGTGTGCTCTCCTGTTATTGCTCTCCGGCCAGCGCGCGGACGCTGCGGAAGAGCCCCGTTTCGGCATTGTCGAAGCCTTCTGGTCGCCGGAGCAGGCCGCCGATCTGGGAGCCGATTGGGAGCGCATCCTCTTCTATTGGAGCGAGTTGCAGCCCACCGGGCCCGACGACTGGAATACGCTGCACGTCATGGAAGAATGGCTCGGCTATGGCGCCGACGCCGATCGGGAGATAATCGGCCTGATCAAGCACACGCCGCTCTGGGCTTCCGACGGCGCGGGCCACAGTGGACTGCCGCGCGGCCTTGATTTGCCAATCGACGACCCCGACAACCTCTGGGCGACCTTCCTGCGCCGGCTAGTGGACTATTACAGCGTGCGCGGCATCCACCGCTGGATCATCTGGAACGAGCCCGACATCGACATGGGCGTCTACGGCAACGAGTTCGAGGGCACGGTCGAGGATTACTACCGCCTGCTCAAAGTCGCCTACCTCGTCATGAAGGAGCACGACCCGCAGGTGACGGTCCACCTCGCCGGCCTGACCTACTGGCACGACGTCGAAGCCGGGCGCACCCAGTATCTCGACCGGCTGCTCCAGGTGATCAGCGCCGACCCCGAAGCGGCGGCCCACGACTACTTCTTCGATGTCCTCTCTCTGCACATCTACTTTCGCACGGAGACGGTGTCCACAATCGTCGAGCAGATGGACGCGATCCAGCAGAAGTACGGGCTGGACAAGCCGATCTGGATCAACGAGACCAACGCCGCGCCGACCCTCGACCCTCTCTGGCCTGTCGAGCGCCCCCAGTTCCAGGTGGACCTCGACCAGCAGGCCTGGTATATCGTCCAGGCCCATGCGCTGGCCTTTGCCGCCGGCGTGGAGAGCGTCGGCGTCTACAAATTCTCCGACGTGCTCGTCGATCCTGGCGGCGAGAGCTTTGGCATCCTGCGCGGCGATTTCAGCGAGCGTCCTGCCTTCCAGGCCCACCGCACGACCATCCGCCTGCTGCGTGGCTTCACCGGCGTCGAGGATCAGAGCAGCGCCGATTATCACGCCGTCGCCTTCAGCCGGCCGGGAAGCGTCACGCGCGTTCTCTGGTCCAAAGGGCCCACGGCGCTGACCCTGCGCGTGCCGGCCCTGGGGCAGGAAGCGCTGCTGGTCGATAGCCTTGGCAACGAGCGCACCATCCGCGCCAGCGACGGCGCATACGAGATCCGGCTCGACGGCGCCCGCTGCTACGAAGCGTGCATCATCGGCGGGCCCCCGCTCTTTCTGGTCGAGGCGGCGGCAGAGGCGGCGTCCGGCGCGGCCCTACAGGTCGTGGATCGGGCCGCTGCGACCCCCATGCCCGGCGGCCTCCCCGGCGCGGCAACGCCCCCTGTGCGCACGAGCCTGCTCTGGCTGGCGCTGGCCGTGGTCGTGCTCTTCGTCGCCGGGTTTGCCTTGCTGGCGTTGTATCTCTTCTGGCGCCAGCGCCGCGCTTCTGACGGAGCGGCCGACGACGGCGCGGGCTAGCCGCCCATCCCCGGCCAGGCGAGACTGATCCGGCCGCGTTCCGGCTCCACCTGCACGATCTCCACTTCTACCACGTCGCCCACCTGCAGCGACACGCTACGCGGCTTGCGGCTGCGGTGCAGCAGCCCATCCTCTTTTACGCCGATGTCGATAAACGCGCCGAAGTCCACTACGTTGCGCACTGTCCCTTTCAGCCGCATCCCCGGCTGCAGGTCTTCCATCGTCAGCACGTCGCTGCGCAGGATAGGCGCCGGAGCATCCTCGCGCGGGTCGCGCCCCGGACGCACGAGCTGCTCGAAGATGTCCTCCAGCGTGGGCACGCCGCTGCCCAGCGACTGGGCCAGCTCCCCCACTGGCCGCCGGCGCCGCAGCGCTGCCAGCGGCTCGGCCCGTGCTGCCGGTGGGCTGTCTGTGGTCAGGCCGGCCCGCACCAGTACGGCTTTCGCAACGTCATAGCTCTCTGGATGGATCGCCGTTGCGTCCAGCGGCTCCTCCCCGTCGAGGATGCGCAGGAAGCCGGCGGCCTGCTCAAACGTCTTCGGGCCGAGGCCGCTGACCTTCTGGAGCGCCCTCCGGCTGCGGAATGGCCCCTGCGTCTCCCGTTCGGTGACGATGCGCCGCGCCAGCGCCGGCCCGATACCCGAGACGTAGGTGAGCAGCGCCGGCGACGCCGTATTCACGTCCACGCCCACCTGATTGACGACCGAGGTCACCACCCAGTCCAGCGTCTCAGCCAGCTCTTTCTGATCGACGTCATGCTGGTAGAGGCCGACGCCAATCGAGCGCGGGTCTATCTTCACCAGCTCGGCCAGCGGGTCCTGCACGCGCCGGGCAATCGATACGGCTCCACGCAGGCTGACGTCCAGCTCCGGCAGCTCCTCCCGTGCCAGTTCGCTCGCGCTGTAGACGCTGGCCCCCGCCTCGTTGACGATCAGGTATTGCGGCGCGGACCCGTGCTTCTGCATCAGCCCGATTAGCTGCGCGACGAGCAGCTCTGTCTCCCGTGAGGCCGTGCCGTTGCCAATGGCGATCAGGGTCACGCCGTGCTGCTGCACCAGCGCCGACAGGCGCTTCAGCGCCCCGTCCCGCTGGCTCTGGGGCGGGTGCGGGTAGATCGTCGCCGTTTCCAGCAACTTGCCCGTCGTATCGACGACCGCCACCTTGCAGCCAGTGCGGAAGCCGGGATCGATCCCCAGAACGGTGTGGCCTGCCAGGGGCGGCTGCAGCAGCAGATTGCGCAGGTTTGTGGCGAAGACGCCGATGGCGTGGGCCTCGGCCTTCTCGGTCAGCGTGCGGCGCACGTCGCGCACGATCGCCGGGACCAGCAGGCGCGGCCCGGCGTCGGTTATTGCCTCCTCGAGTTGGTTACAGAGCGGCGACCGGAAATGAGGGCGGAAGACGCTCTTCGCCGGCAGCAGCCAGTCCCGCTCGGCGACGTCTACCTGCACCCGCAGGACGTTTTCGGCCTCGCCCCGATTAATGGCCAGAATCTGGTGCGGGCGGAGCTGCTGAACGCCGGCCTCAAACGCGTAATATTGCCGGTAGACGCCGCGTTTGTCTTCCGCTTCCTCGCGCTTTTCGGCCATGAGTACCGCCCACTGCAGCGCCTTCTCACGCGTCTCGCCGCGCACCTCCGGGTGGTCGCTGATCATTTCGGCGACGATGTCGCGCGCCCCGGCCCACGCCTCCTCTTCCGTCGCTACCTCGTCGTTAAGGAAAGGCTGTGCAAGCTCGCTCAGGCTCTTCCGCGTCTGCACCTGCGCGACGATCATCTCGGCCAGTGGGCCCAGCCCTTTTTCTCGCGCTGCGCTCGCCCGTGTCCGCCGCTTCGGCCTGTAGGGCTGGTAAAGGTCTTCCAGCGCCGTCAGTGTGGCGGCGCCTTCAATCTGTTCTTTTAGCTCCGGCGTCAGCTGGCCCAGCGCCTCGATGCGCGCCAGCACCGCTTCGCGCCGTTCCTCCAGGGCACGAAGCTGCGCCAGCCGCTCGCTGGCCGCCCGTAGCTGGCTCTCGTCCAGGCTGCCCGTGGCCTCCTTCCGGTAGCGGGCGATAAACGGGATGGTGTTCGCCTCGTCCAGCAATTCCGCCGTCGCCGCCACCTGCGCCGGCCGGACGCCCAGCTCGCGGGCGATTGTCGTGACGATCTGTTTCTCGTTCATGCCCTGCTCCTTCCGGTACTCACCGTCAATTCGTATTCAGAACCACAACCGGGCAGCGCGCATCGCTCAGGATGTACTCGACGCGTGGCCCCAGGTAGAGGCGCGACGACCAGGGTCGCAGGCTCGTCCCCAGGATAATCAGGTCAATCGCGTTGGCCTCTGCTACCTCCAGTATCGTGTCCTCCGGGCTCTCTCCCTCGACCACCGTCGTCTCTGCCTCTACGTCGTAGAGCCGGCCCAGTTCGGCCAGCTTTTTTACCATTTGCCGGCCTTCTTCATACTGGCGTAGCTGGTAGCCGGCGCTGGCCGCCTCCCGGTATTCGTAGCGCCCGTCGTGGCGCCGCGAGGAGACCGGCTGCACGACGTTCATCACCAGCACGCAGCGTGTCCCTGGCCGGGCGATGGCGAAAGCCAGCTCGGCGGCGTGGCGCGACGCCGGCGTGCCCACCGCCGGCACCATGATCCGCCCCGGCGCCCAGACCGTGAGTTCGGGCGGTCCCTGGACCACCAGCGTGGGCACCGGCGAGAAGCGCACGATCGTATCCACGAGCGGCGTGAAGAGCGTGCTGCCATCCCTGTGCCGTTCTGATGCTCCCAGTACAAGCAGGCCGTACCCCTTATGCACCTCGTCCAGGATGGCCGTCGCCTGGTCGGCGTGGTCAACCACCTTCCGCTCGACCTCTCTCACGCGGAACTGTGCAGCCACACCCTTCAGGAAGGCCTCTGCGTCCCGCTTCACGCCGTTTTCCATCACGTGCATCAGCGTCACCGATAGTTTCCCGTGCGCGCCCGATCGCTCCAGCAAACGCGCCTCGACCATCTGGCTGCCGAACGGTTCCTCCTGGCGCCGTAGCGGCAGCAGCACCCGGTGGATACCGGCGACGACACTGCCCACTGCCATCTCTTCACGCCGCAGCCGGTCCAGCTCCTGCTGCTCCGGCTCGATATGCGTCAGCACCCAGCGCAGGGCTGCCGGCGACATCAACGACGTGGTGATCGCCATGACGACAATTATCGAGAACATCGTCTGCGAGAGGATGCCGGCGTTCAGGCCGATGGTAGCAATGATGATCTCCATGGCGCCGCGTGCATTGAGCGCCGCGCCATAGCCCAGAGCCGTCCAATGATCCTTTCTCGCCAGAATCCGGGCGCCTGTGTAGGTTCCCACGACTTTTCCGAAGACGGCGACAAAAATGACCAGCAGGGCGATGGCGAGGGTCGCCGGTTCCGCCAGCCGGATCAGGTTTACCTTCAGCCCGGCGACGGCGAAGAAGATCGGCGCCAGAATCGCCAGCGTCATGCGCTCCAGTGTGTGCACGACCGACTCATGCAGCCGGGGCAGCTGTCCAAACAGGATCCCCATGACGAAAGCGCCAAACAGCGCCTCGAGCCCGATCGCCTGGGTGACGGCGCCCCAGCCAAAGGCCAGGACGACGATCAGCGTCAGAACGGCATCGGAGCCGGTGACTTTGTCCTGGACGAAGCGGAGCGCCCGCCGGGCCAGCCACCGGCCGACCGTGAAGCTAATGAGCAGGAAGGCGACGACGCTTCCGACCGATTCGGCCACGCCCAGCGCCGTTACCTGTCCTCCACCGGCCAGGCCGATGATTACCGAAAGCAGAATCCAAGCTGTGGTATCGTCCACCATACCGGCGGCGATGATTGTCTGACCGATGTCGCGGCGCATCAGGTTCAGGTCGATCAGCACCTTGGCAATCACAGGGATGGCTGAGATGGAGAGCGCGGCGGCGACGAACAGGGCGAATACGAGCCGCTCGTCGGGAGCCGCCAGCAGCGTTTCCGGCAGATAAAGGCCGAGGAGAAAGCCCGTCAGAAGGGGCAGCAGCAAGCCGCCCGTCGCCGCAGACAGCGCGGTGCGTGCGTGGCGCCGGATAAGGGGAATATCCGTCTCCAGCCCGGTAATCAGCAACAGAAACATCACCCCGACCATGCTGATCGTCTCCAGCAGGTAGCCCCGCACCGGCGTCTGCGGCACGATCCAGGCCCCAACCGCCGGGATCAGGCTGCTCAGGAACGACGGGCCCAGCAGGATACCGGCGAGAATTTCCCCTACGACGGCGGGCTGGCCCAACCGGCGGGCGACCTCGCCCAGCGCCCGGGCCGTGAAAAGCAGGACCGCAATCTGGATGACGAGCGCCAGAACGTCCTGGTGAGACGCAGCAGTAAAAACGTCCACCGTTCCTCCTTCCCGGGGTTGGGCCATCTGTGGGCTGCAGAACGCGGTAATAGTAGTGCATCCCCGGCTCGCCCGTCGAATTGTTCCTACAGTGTCACGCCTGACGCCGGTCCATCCCAGCAGACGAACCACTGCCGGAGGGGCCGGCCCTATGCTCCGTCGGCCCGGACAGCCTGAAGGCGCCGGGCTGTATCCGCATCCCTCAGCGCGCCTTCGAGAAGCACCATACTGATGACGGTCTGTCCCGGCTGCGGCGTGACCTGGTTGTCCGTGGTGATGATTGTCAGCTTCTTGCGCGCGCCGACGATGAACAGCGGAATGATTCGCCCGTTGTATTCGGCCAGCAGATCCTGATAGGTGAAATCGGCCGTCAGCGGTATGGCACGGATTTCGGCGCCGCGCTGGAGCTGTTCGTCCAGGAACCTGTAGTTGAAATCCGGACCGAATAGAATGCGGCCCGTCAGATGTTGGGGAGCCGGGAACAGATCGCTGCTACCCCCGTTGCTTCTCCGCGGCGGCAGCTGGTATACCTCCGCCCGGCTGAACACCTCGGGAAACTGCAGCGCTGCCAGGGAGTTGACCTCGTCGTTGGGCGTCATCGCCAGCATGCGCCCGATGCCCGTCAGGTCCAGCCGCTCGAGTACCTCTTCGGAGTAGGCGCTCCCGTGGCATACTTCCAGCCCTTCCCTGCGGCCGGCCCGCACGTTATCCCAGTTGGTGTCCAGGAGGCGCGCCGTGATGCCCTGGTCGCACAGGACGCGGGCTATAGCCCGGGCAAGGGGATGGGCGCCCGCGATGACGACGCCCTGCGGGTTCCGCTCGGCCAGCCCCAGCCGCCGGGCCACCGGTCCCGCCGTCAGCCCGTAGAAGGTGACCGTTCCAACGATGACCAGGAAGGTGATAGACGCCAGCTCCTCGGCTCCCTCCACGCCCGCGTCGATCAGCCCAAAGGAGAAAACGGAGGCCACTGAAGCGGCGACAATGCCCCTGGGCGCCATCCACATAACGAACAGCCGCTCTTTCCAGGAAAAGGAGGAGCCGGCCGTGGAGATCAGGACCGATAGGGGGCGCGCGATGAGAATGAGCACGGCCACAAAGAGCACACTTTCCCAGCCCAGCGCCAGAATGGAGCCGGGCTTCATACGGGCTGCAAGCAGAATAAACAGCGTACCCACCAGCAGGATCTGCAGATTCTCCTTAAACTCGACGATGTGCCGGATGGTAATAAGGCGCTGGTTGGCCACGACGAGGCCCATCACGGTTACCGTCAGCAGGCCGGACTCGTGGTGCAGCAGGTTGCTCAGGGCAAAGGCCACGACGATGAACATCAGCGCCACGCCGTTCTGGAGGTGATCGGGAATCAGGTAGCGGCGCAGCAGGCCAATCATCAGGGTTGCCGCGACGAGGCCGGTAACCAGTCCAATGACGGCTGTCTCAAGCACGCCCAGCAGAATCGTCCCCGGCGCCGCACTCAGGTCGCCGGCCTGCATGGCCTCAAAGACGAGGACAGCCAGCACAGCGCCGACGGGATCGATGAGGATGCCCTCCCACTTCACCACCGCGCCGGCCTGCCCCTGGGGCTTGATCTGCCGTAGCAGCGGCCCGATGACGGTCGGGCCGGTGACGATAAGAATTGCCCCCAGCAATATGGACACACTCCACGAGAGGTTGAGGATCAGCCGCGCCGCCAGGGTCGCGACGACCCAGGTGATCACCGCCCCGATGCTGATCAACCGCAATAAAACGCCGCGGATGTGCGGAAGCTCGTCGTGCCGCAGGGTCAGGCCGCCCTCGAACAGAATGAGCGCCACCGACAGGCTGACGACAGGGAAGAGCACTTCGCCCAAAAGGCTATCGGGATCGATCAGCCCCAGAACGGGACCGGCGAGGAACCCAAACAGGAGCAGGATGAGAATGGAAGGAAAGCGCAGCCGCCACCCCAGCCACTGGGCGCCAATGCCGAACACGACGATAGCCGTCAGCCCAACAAGAAGGTTTTCGGTCACAGATCGTTCCTTTTCCTTTCCAGTCCGTGCCGGCCCATGATCCCGGCCGGCGATGCAATTCTACCTCGTCGTCACTCAAAGAAACCAGACTAGCACAGCGGCTCTGTTCCTGCCACCAACCGCAATCGTCCGCAAGTCCGACCAATGCGAGAAGGCTCCGAATATGGTACAATTAGCAGTAGCCCTGACATCGACGACGCGCATATCGGCCTGTGCCGGCCTGGCCCGGCGCAACCATCCGGAGATGATGCTATGTTCACCATTCCCGTCCGCCTCAACGGTCAGCTCATGACGACCATCGGCGCCCCGCGCCTGTCGCTGACGCTGCCGGAGCAGGCGACCGTCGCGGATCTCCTGGACGTCCTTGCTGTCCAGTATCCGGCCGCTGCCCGGTTACTGCGCCAGGCTATTCCCGTCGTCGCCGGACAGCATGTTACCCCCGCGACTTCGCTCGCCGGTGCGTCCGAGGTCGCCCTCTTGATGCCCATCGCCGGTGGCTGCTCCGGCGCTGGGCTTGTTCCCGTTCCTGCTGAGTAGAGGAGGTATTACCATGACCCTGGAAATGAAGTCTGAACCACGGACCGACGTGCAACCGGCGTCTGGCAACGGCCATCTTGCCGGTCACGAAACGGTCTACGTTGATGAGTTCGTCGATGGTATCCTCGACCCCAACCGGCCGATGCTCGGGCCGGTACGCGACGGCGGGCACATCATCGCCAATACCGCTCCCGGTTGCTGGGGGCCGATGATTACGCCCGAAATCCGCGGCGGGCATGAGGTGACCAGACCCGTCGCCGTCGCCGGGGCCGAAGTGGGTGACGCCATTGCCATTCGCATCAAGGACATCAGCGTTACCAGCATGGCGACCGCCTCGGGCAACGACCGCATGCTTGCCGGTCGTTTCCTCGGTGATCCGTACGTCGCCGGTAAGTGTCCAGAGTGTGGGGAGCTTTACCCCCGGACGGTGATCGAAGGGATCGGTCAGGACGCCGTGCGCTGCGCCAACTGCGGCGCTCCGACCGCGCCATTCGCCTTCACCAACGGCTATACCATTGGCTTCGACAACCTGCGCGCGCTGGGCGTTACGCTGAATCAGGAAGTGGCCGAAAAGCTGGCCCGCGACGCCCGCTATTACGCGGCGATGCCGGAGAAATCCATCCAGAACTCCATCCTCACCTTCGCGCCACACGACCTCGTCGGTCTCGTCGCCCGTCTGCGCCCGTTCATGGGCCAGCTTGGCACCACGCCGGCGATCCCCATGCCCGACTCGCACAACGCGGGCGACTTTGGGACCTTCCTCGTCGGCGCGCCCCATGAGTATGGTCTGACGGCCGACCAATTGGCCCACCGCACCGACGGACACATGGACATCGACGCCGTGAGGGCTGGCGCCATTCTTATCTGCCCGGTCAAGGCGCCGGGTGGGGGCGTCTACATGGGCGACATGCACGCCATGCAGGGCGACGGCGAAATCGCCGGGCACACGGCCGACGTCGCCGGTACGATCACCCTGCAGGTGCATCTGATCAAAGGGCTGAACATCGACGGCCCTGTGCTCTTCCCCGTCGCCGACGATCTGCCCTTCCTGGCCCGGCCGTTGACGCCGGATGAGAAGAGCCGCGCCGAGGCGCTGGCGGAGAGCTGGGGCATCGACGGCATCGAGGAGAGCCTGCCCATCTCCGTCATCGGCACGGGTCCAGACCTCAACGCGGCCACAGACAACGGCCTCGAGCGCGCGGCCGCGCTGCTGGATATGACCGTGCCAGAAGTCAAGAATCGCGCCACGATTACGGGCGCCATCGAAATCGGCCGCCATCCCGGCGTCGTGCAGGTCACCTTCCGGGCGCCGGTCGAGAAGCTCGCGGAGCGCGGCCTGCTCGGCTTTGCCCGCGATCAGTACGGTGGCTGACGCGCGATACCGTCGTGACTCTCCATAAGTAAGCAGTAAGCCATAAGCCAAGCGAATGGATGGGCTGCTGTTCTCGCGAATGGCAGCCTATCCACGGGGAAGCAGGCACAAAAGGGGGCCTCCGACGTGCCTACCGTCTCCTGTTTCACTCTGCTACATCATTAGAACAAATGTTTGCATTTCTGGGATTACTGAGGGATAATGGAGGGAAAGGAGCATATTATGGCCCTACGAACAAAGAAACGTCCCCGGTATCCCCGCCGGCTCTGGAGCCTGGTCGGCTTTCCGGGCGAAGGTAAGAGCACTTTCGCCGCCCGCATGGCGGCTCCCATCCTTGTCGTAGACAGTGACCAGCGCTTTGACGAGGTGATGCATCTCGTCGGCGGCGACGTTCTCGAGTTTGAAGATCCGCGCACCAATGGGCTGATCCCCCGCATCGTCGACGAGCTGGCGCACTCCATGCCCGAGGAGCGTGTCGCCACCATCGTCGTTGATAGTCTGACGCAGCTCATCTCCCCACTGGTGCAGCGTGCCGTACAGGCCAACCTGGACGGCGACAACCGCAACAAGATGTCGAGCTTTGTAGCCAAGGCAACGGGCATGAAGCTCCTGCAGGATGGCGTCAGCCGCTGGGGCACCGACGTTCTCTGGATATACCATTTGCAGCAGGGGCGCGACGCTCAGGCCCAGACTCAGACCACGACGAGCATTCCGGCGACGGAGCTGGCCCGGCTGCAGCGCAATCTCAACGCCCGCCTGCGTGTTGTGCGCCAGGGCCCGAAGCTGGGCATTCACGTCGAATGGTGCCGGACCGGCCGGCAGGGCATGACAATCTGGGACGAGAGCGGCACGTGGGAGATGATGCCGGAGAAGCTCGAAGAGGCGATGTACGAAGGTCTCGAGCAAGAACAGCAGGCGCGCCGCGAGAGCCGCTTCGCCGGACCCGACGAGGCGATTGCCTGGGGCATCGAGCAGGGCGCATTTCCCAACGTCAAGCAGGCCCGCGCCGCCTATGAAAACGTCAAGGCCAGCCACCAGCCGGCCAACGCCTCCGAGATGTGGGAGCTGTGGACGATGGAGGTACACAGCCGGCTCATCCCTGCCGACGAAGAGGGCATTGCCTTCTGAGGGCCGTCGCCTCGCCAGCCTGTGCTCCCCTTTTCCATACACTTCGACGATCCTGTGACTCCCCGGCAGCGGGCGGGTCAGCTGCCGCTGGCCGCCGTGGTCAATGCCGTCACCTGTTGATTTACGCCGCAATAGGCGATATACTCTGGACAACCAGTAACTCCCAACACGGGACAACTTCATCACTTAATGGGATTAAAGGCCTTTGGCAGGAGGGTTAGGGCCCACCCGAGCGTCTGCGTTGTTAGCGTCTCTTTGTCGAGACGGCGATCTCGGTTACCTGGTGACGGCCTGCCAGCCAGTTTCAGAAGGAGGTGGTTTTCGGAGCAAGCTACAAATCCCCCCAGTTCCCCTTATCCAGTAACACAATGTAGGCGAGTAAAAAGGAGCACAACTAGATGAAATCCCACATACGCGCATTCAGCTTGCTGTGCGGCGCCCTGTTGATGGTAGTCCTTGTGCTATCGTCGGCTTCTCTCGGCGCTGCCCAGGAGAATGGCATCACTGTTTTGCCTGACGCCGTTCAGGTAGAAACCTCGGTAGACCCCGCACTTGAGGATATTGACAAGCAGTCCGCACCTGAGGCGGCGCGCACGACCTTCTCCACCATGGGCGTGGAAGATGTCGCCCCGCTCAGCGTATTCGTCGTCTTCGAGGACGGGGTGGACGAGCGCACCCTGGAGGCGGTGTCGGAGGGCGAGGTCGTCCATCGCTACACGGAAGTATTCAACGGCGTCTCGCTGGTGCTTTCACCCGACAAGCTGGACGAAGTTGAAGCGCTGGACGGCGTCGCCGCCATCTACCTCGATCAACTGCAGCAGCCTGACACCGAGGTCAGCCAGCAATTCATCGGGGCGCCGACGGTCTGGAATATGCTGGGTGGGCAGCAAAATGCTGCCGAGGGTGTCATCGTCGGCATCCTCGACACGGGTATCTGGCCCGAACACCCCTCGTTCTCCGATCCCGATCCATTCGGCAATCCTTATCCTGCGCCGCCCGTCGTGCCCGGCTCGAACGGCTTTGGCTCCGGTGGCCCGCGCAGCACCTGCGACTTCGGCAACACCGCTTACAACCCGGATGATCAGCCGTTCACCTGCAACAACAAGCTCATTGGCGCTTACGCGTTCCTCGACACCTACAAGGCGGTCGTGGGGCTGCTGCCCACCGAGTTCGACTCGGCCCGTGACGACAACGGCCACGGCACGCACACCGCTTCGACCGCTGCCGGCAACGGCGGGGTCACCGCCACCCTCTTCGGCGTAGACCGGGGCATCGTCTCCGGCGTCGCACCGCGTGCCCACGTCATTGCTTACCGTGTCTGCGGCGATGAAGGCTGTTACCAGAGCGACTCGGTCGCGGCCGTCGAGCAGGCCATTCTCGACGGCGTCAGCGCGATCAACTTCTCTATCGGCGGCGGCGGCAGCCCCTATTCGGACATCGTCGAGCTGGCCTTTGCCGTGGCCTACGACAATGGCGTCTTTGTCTCGGCTTCCGCCGGCAACTCCGGCCCCGGGGCGAACACGACCGGCCATCATGGCCCGTGGACGATGACCGTTGGCGCTAGCACGACCGACCGCCACTACATCAGCACCGTCACGCTGACCGCCGACAACGGCGACACGCTGGAGCTGAGTGGCGCTTCGGTCACCGACGGCATCGCCACGCCGACCCCGGTGGTCTTCCCGCCGGCCGGACAGGAGCTGTGCCTGACGCCCTTCGCGCCGGGCACCTTCAACGGCGAGATCGTCATCTGTGAGCGCGGCATCAATGCCCGTGTCGAGAAGAGCTACAATGTCGCCGCTGGCGGCGCTGCCGGTATGCTGCAGTACAACCCCGTGCTGCAGGGGCTGGCCACCGACAACCACTTTATCCCCAGCGTCCACCTGGAGAATGATGCCGGCGACGCGCTGCTGGACTTCATGGCAACGCATACCGGCGTGATGGGCACCTTCACGCCGGGCGTCGCCACCACCGTCCAGGGCGACGTCATGGCCTCCTTCAGCTCGCGCGGTGGTCCGGCGCAGCCGCTTGGCATCAGCAAGCCCGACATCACCGCTCCGGGCGTGCAGATCCTTGCCGGCAACACGCCGCTCCCGGCGACCATCGTCGGCGGCCTGCCCGGCCAGCTCTTCCAGGCGATTCAGGGCACGTCGATGTCCAGCCCGCACATCGCCGGCTCCGGCGCTCTTCTCGCGGCGCTGCATCCTGACTGGACCCCCGGGCAGATCAAGTCGGCCCTGATGCTCACGGCGCTGACTGCCGGCGTCACCAAGGAAGACGGCGTGACCCCCGCAGATCCGTTCGACTATGGCTCCGGCCGCGTGGACCTGACCCGAGCGGGCACCGCCGGGCTGACCATGGACGAATCCGCGGCCAACTTCTTCGCGCTGCAGGATGAGCTGTGGAATGCCAACTATCCCAGCATCTACCATCCGAACCTGGCCGGCTCGATTACGCTGGAGCGTACCGTCCACAATGAGACCAACCTGCCGCGCACCTGGCGGGTGAGGGCGCTGAACACCGGCGATCTGATCGTCCGTGTGCCCAACAACATCCACCTGGCCCCGGATGGCGACGCTACCTTTGCGATCACCATCGACGCCCGCAACGTGCCGATTGGCGAGGTGCGCCACGCCCTGATCGAGCTGCGGCAGGGCAAGGACGTGCTGACCATGCCGATCACCATCGTGCGTGGTGAGGCCGACGTGTCCATCGACAAATCGTGCGAGCCGACCGTGTTTGGCCTGCACGAAGACACCGAATGCACGATCACCATCACTAACAACGCCACCGAGGACGCGACCATTAGCGTTGTCGATACGATGCCGCGCCAGCTGCAGATCCTGAAGAACACCGTGATCGGTGCGGCCCCGCGGGCGAACAGCCTGTCGTTCGACGGCACGCTCTACGGTGCGGCTGCGCCCACGCTGCAGGTCAGCGGCTCGTCGTCACCCGCCGGATACCTCCCGCTGGCCGCCTTTGGTATCGCGCCCGCCGGCTGTCCCTCGAACTGCGACGATGGCGGCTTCATCTACAACGTTCCGCCGTTCTCCTACATGGGCCAGACCTACTCACAGGTGATCTGGTCCGTCAATGGGACGGTGGAAATTGGCACTGCCAGCGGTCTGGCAGCCTCGGCGACGAACCGGGCAATGCCCAACGCGGCCCTGCCCAACAACCTGTTGGCGCCGTGGTGGACTGACCTCAACCTGGGCGCTGGTGGCAACTGGTACATTGGCGCCCTCAGCGATGGCGTCAATACGTTCCTTGTCCTGGAGTGGGCCGACGTGCCGCGCTTCGGAGACAGCAGCTCAAGGTTCTCCTTCCAGGTCTGGATTCAGACCGGGTCGGACAATATCTGGTACACCTACGGGCCGAGCAGCGGTGACACCACCGACGCGACCGTAGGCGCCGAGAACAGCGACGGAACGATTGGCGACACCTACTACTTCGAAGGGACCGGATCCCTGCCCTGGGGCAACACCGATCTCGCCGTCTCCTCCGTTCCGGGCGAGCCCGGCGAGACGCACGTCATCACCTTTGGCGCGCGTGGCCGGTCTGTCGGTCCATGGACCAACTGCGCGGAGATGACGTCCGACATCTTCGAGGGCGTAGCCATCTCCTGTGCGAGCGGCGAAGTCGTCGCGCCGTAAGGCTCTGATGCTTCAATCAGGCTGGCGCCCCCGCGTTAGCCCTTAGAGAGGGTGGAGATTGCCCCGGCAGTCTCCACCCTCTACTTTTTTCGGCCGCTAATCGTCGCCCAGGCCGGGCGGCGGCAGCAGCTCGTC
>Ga0123333_10000356_pt1 | contig 51019 bp, 62 predicted proteins | sample BioC12SIPDNA_3_FD_89957 | JGI IMG/M metagenome (GOLD analysis project Ga0123333, IMG submission 89957) | Anaerobic biogas reactor microbial communites from Washington, USA - Biogas_R2_B C12 SIP DNA | ecosystem: Engineered > Bioreactor > Anaerobic > Unclassified | place: Washington, USA...
ATAACGCCAACCTGACGATCAAGCTGATCACCCCTGTGGCGCTAGAAGTCGGTCTGCACTTTGCCATCCGCGAGGGCGGCCGCACGGTGGGCGCTGGCGTCATCACGTCGTTGATTTCGTAACAAGTCAAGAGCGTGCCTGGCGGGCAACTGCCAGGCACGCTATTTCGAGGGAGCAAGGCATGGCCAAACAGCAGAGGATCCGCATTCGCTTAAAGGCATATGATCATCGCGTTCTGGACCTCTCGGCGCGCCAGATCGTCGACGCGGCCGAGCGCACTGGCGCTGCCGTGGTTGGGCCCGTTCCGCTTCCGACGCGCATCGAAAAGTATTCGGTGGCGCGCGCTACCTTTATCGACCGCGATTCGCGCGAGCAGCTCGAGATCCGCACTCACAAGCGCCTCATCGATGTGCTCGACCCGAACGCCAAGACTGTGGATACCCTCATGCGGCTGGACCTGCCGGCTGGCGTGGATATCGAGATCAAACTCTAACAACCGCATACCATTACCAAGAGAGCTGTGGCTTAAACCCGCAGCCCTACCAGCGTAACCAGGCGCTGGTGGCTGTACCAGTAAATGGCTCTCGGAGGGATTTATGAGCACGAAACAAGCACTACTGGGCAAAAAGATCGGCATGACCCGCGTCTTTGTGGAAAGCGGCGAGGTCATCCCCGTTACGGTCATCGAAGCTGGCCCCTGCTATGTCACCCAGATCAAGACGGTCGCTAACGATGGTTATAACGCCATCCAGATCGGCTTTGGCATTGCCAAAAAGTTGACCAAGGGCGAAGCCGGGCACCTCGGCAATCTGCCTAAGGTCGCCAACCTGCGCGAAGTGCGCACCGACGATGTCGATAAATACACCCTTGGGCAAGTGATCGACGCCTCGTTGTTTTCCATCGGCGACCTGGTTGACGTGACGGGTATTTCCAAGGGCAAGGGCTTTGCCGGCGGCATCAAGCGCCATCATTTCAAACGTCAGCCAACCACTCACGGTGCCTCTGACCGCACGCGTGCGCGCGGTTCGTCAGGCGCCGGCACTACTCCGGGGCATGTCGATAAAGGGCTCAAGATGCCCGGCCAGCTCGGTGCGGTAAAGCGTACCACCCTAAACCAGGAAGTGGTGCAGGTGGATGCCGAACGCAATCTGGTGCTGGTGCGCGGGGCCGTGCCTGGTCCTACCAATGGCCTGGTCTATCTGCGCAAGGCTCACAAGACGTCGGCTGCCAAGCGCAAGCGCGTCTTGCAAGATTAATCAGCCCCGGCACAGCTGGAGCAGGAGGTAAACAATGCGAGTACCATTGCACTCGATGGCCGGGGAAACGGTCGGTGAACTGGAATTACGGGATGATGTGTTTGGCTTGCAGCCCAATATCTCGCTGATGCATCAGGCGGTGCTGCGCCAGCAGGCCAACGCGCGCTTGGGCACTCACAAGGTCAAGAACCGCGCCGAAGTGGCCGGCGGCGGCCGCAAACCCTACAAGCAAAAGGGCACCGGGCGCGCCCGTCAGGGCAGCATCCGCGCGCCGCAGTTCAGGGGCGGCGGGGTGGTCTTTGGCCCGCAGGTGCGCAGCTATAACCAAAAGATGAACCGCAAGATGCGTCGCCTGGCGCTCATGTCGGCGCTTTCGGTCAAAGTGGGCGAAGAGCAGATGACCTTTGTGCAGGATCTGACCCTGGATACCCACAAGACGCGCGCTATGAGCGAGCTGCTGGATAAACTGGGGATCGATTCCAAAGTGCTGATGATCCTGCCCGCCAGCGACGAAAATATCGAGCGTTCGGCAGCTAACCTGCCGGATGTAAAGACTGTGCTAGCCAACAACCTCTCGGTGCGCGACCTGTTGATGTACGACCGCGTGGTGATGGCTGAAGGCTCGGTGGACGTGATTTACCGCACCTATGCGGCAGACCGCATGGCCGTGGCCGAGGAGAACTAGAATGCACGTATACGAAGTGCTGCTGCGCCCGATCCTGACGGAAAAGGGCAACTACCAAGCCGAAAAGTTGCGCCAGTATACCTTTGAGGTAGACGTCAGAGCCAACAAGATCCAGGTGCGCAATGCCGTCGAGACGGCTTTCAAAGTCAAGGTACTCGATGTGTCGCTCATGAATGTGCGCGGCAAACAGCGGCGTGTCGGCCGCCGGATAGGCATGACCAAAGCCTGGAAAAAGGCGATCGTGACCCTGGCTCAGGGCGATTCGATCAGCTTTTTCGAGGGCGTCTGAGCTAGAGCGGAGAGGGAACAAGTATGGCTTTAAAACAGTTCAAACCGACCACGCCATCCCGCCGCGGGATGACCGGCAGCACCTTTGAGGAAATTACTGCCAGCAAACCCGAGCGCTCGCTGCTCGACCATGTCAAACGTCATGCCGGGCGCAACGTACGCGGCAAGATCACCGTGCGCCATCGCGGCGGCGGCTCCAAGCGCGTTTACCGCATCATCGATTTCCGGCGCGATAAACTGGGCGTGCCTGCTACGGTCAAGACGATCGAGTACGACCCGAACCGCTCGGCGCGTATTGCTTTGCTCGCCTATGCCGATGGCGAAAAGCGCTACATCCTGGCCCCCCTTGGTCTGAATGTAAACGACAAGGTCATGGCCGGGCCGGACGCCGAGCCGCGCGTGGGTAATGCGTTACCGCTCAAGAACATTCCGGTCGGCACCATTGTGCACAATGTCGAGCTCTATGCCGGGCGCGGCGGCCAGCTGGCGCGCTCCGCAGGCGTCTCGGCGCAGCTGCTGGGCCGAGAAGATGGGTATATTCAGTTGCGTCTGCCCTCGGGTGAAGTGCGCCGCGTGCGCCAGGAATGCATGGCCACCATCGGGCAGGTCGGCAACATCGAACATGGCAACATCAAGATCGGTAAAGCCGGGCGCAACCGCTGGCTGGGCTTCCGCCCGAGCGTGCGCGGAACGGTCATGACCCCGCGCGATCACCCGCACGGTGGTGGCGAGGGCAAGGCACCGGTGGGCATGCCCGGGCCCAAGACGCCCTGGGGCAAACCGACTCTGGGCGCCAAGACGCGCCGCAACAAGCAGACCGACAAGCACATTATCCGCCGCCGCGTCAAGAAATAGGCGGCTGCGTGCCAGGCGAGCCAGGAGGCAAGCATGTCAAGATCGTTGAAAAAGGGACCGTATGTACTGCCCAAGCTGTTAAAGCGCATCGAAGAGATGAACAACAAGGGCGAAAAGCGCGTGCTCAAGACCTGGTCGCGCGCCTCGACTATCTTTCCGCAGATGGTTGGGCACACGATCGCCGTGCATGACGGGCGCCGTCACATCCCGCTCTTTATTACCGAGAACATGGTGGGGCACCGTCTGGGTGAGTTCGCCCCCACGCGCTACTTCCGCAGCCATGCCGGCGGCGGACGTGCGGCTGCCAGATAATGCTGCGTCTGCACGCCGAGATGCCTGAGGAGAGAGAACATGAGTGAAGTGAGAGCTATGGCACGCTACGTCCGCATGTCGCCGCGCAAGGTCAGGCTGGTGGCCGACCTGGTGCGTGGCCAAAAGGTGCAGGATGCGCTGAATCTGCTGCAATTCACGCCCAAATACGCCGCGCGCGAGATCGCCAGTGTGATCTTGTCGGCAGCGGCCAACGCGGAAGAGAATCATGGGCTGACGCGCGACGACCTGACCGTCAAGACCGTGATGATCGACGACGGCTCTACACTGCGCCGTGGCTATGCGGCGGCTCGCGGGCGCTACAAGCCCACGTTGCATCGCAGCTCGCACATCACTGTCGTCTTATCTGACCAGGCCTGAGTAAGCACCACTCAGGCTGTTACAAGGAGGGTATCTTGGGCCGTAAGGTTAACCCGATTGGTATGAGACTCGGTTACATCAAAGACTGGGAATCCAAATGGTTCGCAGAGGGCAAGGAATATGCCATGCTGCTGACCGAAGATACCCGCATCCGCGAGTCGATCCATAAAGAGCTGGGACGCGCCGGCGTTTCGCGCATCGAGATCCAGCGCTTTCCCAAGCAGGTGGCTATCACCATCGTGACGGCCAAGCCCGGCATTGTTATCGGCCGTAAGGGCGCTACCGTCAACGCGCTCAAAGCCAAGATGGAGCAGCTGACGGGCGTGGCGGGTAAGAACCTGCGCCTGGATGTACTCGAGGTTGAGCGCCCCGAGATGGACGCCCAGCTGGTGGCCGAGACGATCGCCGAGCAGCTCGAAAAGCGCGTCTCGCAAAAGCGTGCCATGCGCCAGGCCATCCAGCGCGCCATGCGCTCGGGCGCTAAGGGCATCAAGATTGCCTGCTCGGGCCGTTTGGGCGGTTCTGAAATGGCTCGTTACGAGTGGGCCCGCGAGGGACGCGTTCCGTTGCATACATTGCGTGCCGATATTGACTATGCTGCTGCCGAATCGTTGACCACCTTTGGCCGCATCGGCATCAAGGTGTGGGTCTACCGCGGCGATGTTCTGCCGACCGCGTCTGGAACAGTTGAGCCTGTGTTGGGAGTAGATTAAGCATGTTAATGCCCAAAAGATTGAAGTACCGCAAGCAGCACCGCGGCCGCATGTACGGCAAGGCGGAGCGCGGCTCTGAACTGAACTTTGGCGATTTCGCGCTAAAGGCTACTGAGCCATCCTGGGTCAACAGCCGGCAGATCGAAGCCGCCCGCCGCGCGATCGTGCGCGAGATGAAGCGTGCCGGCCAGCTGTGGATCCGCATATTTCCCGATAAACCGGTGACGATGAAGGCCGCCGAGACGCGCATGGGTTCGGGCAAGGGCAACATCGACCATTATGTGGCGGTGGTCAAGCCCGGGCGCATCATCTTTGAGGTCAGCGGTGTCGACGAAGAAACCGCGCGCTCGGCGTTCCGTCTGGCGCAGCAAAAGCTGCCCCTCGCGACGATCGTTGTGGCGCGTGAGGTCACCGAGGCGGAGGGCGTCTGATGAGAACCGCTGAATTGCGTGCCATGAGCCGCCAGGAGATGGCTACCCGGCTCGAAGAGCTTTACCAGGAGCAGTTCAATCTGCGCTTCCAGGCTGCCACGCGGCAGCTCTCGAACCCGAACCGCCTGCGCACGGTGCGCCGCGAAATCGCGCAGATCAAGACAGTCCTGCATCAGGCGGAGGAATAGTAGAATGGAATCACAACGCAAAGTGCTCGCCGGGCGGGTAACCAGCACCAAGATGCAGAAAACGGTCGTGGTGCAGGTAGAGATCAAACGCGCACATCCGCTCTATCGCAAAATCGTGCGCAAGGTCAAGAATTTTCTGGCGCACGACGAAGAAGAGCAGTGCAAGGAAGGCGACATGGTGCGCATCCGCGAGTCGCGCCCGCTCAGCCGCCGCAAGCGCTGGACGGTGATTGAGATCGTCAAGTAGGCAAGTGCCTCGCGGCAGCCTGCAACCAAGTTCGGTGGGGTAGAAAATGATTCAACCATATACAGTGCTCAAAGTCGCCGATAACTCTGGCGCTCGTGAGATCATGTGCATCAAGGTACTCGGCGGGACACGCGCGCACTATGCTAGAGTGGGCGATGTGATCGTTGCCTCTGTCAAAGTGGCGCAGCCCAACGGCACCGTCAAGCGCAAAGAAATAGTACGCGCGGTAGTGGTACGCACCCTCAAAGAGTACGGCCGGCCGGATGGATCGTACATTCGCTTTGATGATAACGCCGCCGTGATTGTGGATGCCGAAAAGAACCCGCGCGGCACGCGCATCTTTGGGCCTGTGGCGCGCGAACTGCGCGAAAACGGCTTTATGAAGATCGTTTCGCTGGCTCCCGAGGTTCTGTAAGGCACAGTTGAGGGACGAACGATGAAAATTCGCAAAGACGATATAGTTGAAGTGATCAGCGGTAACGACAAGGGCACGCGCGCCAAGGTCAGTGTTGTCTATCCCAAAGAGGGTCGTGTGGTGGTGGCCGGCGTCAATCTGGTCAAAAAAGCTCAGCGCCCCACCTCTGATATGCGTACCCAGACGGGCATCATTGAGCGCGAGGCACCGGTGAACGTCTCCAACGTCGCACTGGTGTGTCCGCATTGCGATAAAGCTACGCGAGTAGGTTACCGTATCGCGCCGGATGGCAGCAAGGCGCGCATCTGCCGCAAATGCGGAGAGCCGATTGCCTAAATCAGCACCGGCCTGCCACCGGTGCCATGCCCTGGGAGGGTTTTGGGAATGCACAGGTTAAGAGAACAGTACCAGCAAGAGATCGTGCCCGCCATGATGGAGCGCTTTAAATACGACAACATCATGCAGGTGCCCAAGCTCGAAAAGATTGTCGTGAACATCGGCGTGGGTGAGGCACTGCAGAATGCCAAGGCTCTGGATGCCGCCGTCAGTGACCTGGCCACTATTACCGGCCAAAAGCCCGTTGTCACCAAAGCCAAAAAGTCGATCTCTTCGTTCCGCCTGCGCGAGGGCAACTCGATCGGCACGCGCGTCACGCTGCGTGGCGAGCGCATGTATTCGTTCCTCGACCGTCTGATTAACATCGCTTTGCCGCGTCGCCGCGACTTTAACGGCGTCTCGCGCAAATCCTTTGACGGGCGTGGAAACTATACCCTCGGACTGCGCGAACAGGTGCTGTTCATCGAGATCGATTACGACAAGGTGGATGCGGTGCGCGGCCTCGAAGCCACCATCGTGACCAGCGCCAAGAGCGACGAAGAGGGCAGATACCTGCTCGAGCTCTTGGGCATGCCCTTTGCCAAGTAGCCGGGAAGATAGCGGAGGAAATAACCAGTGGCCAAGACATCGATTATTGTTCGTGAAACCCGCCGCAAGTACGAAAACCGCGTGCGCAACCGTTGCTCGCGCTGTGGACGTCCGCGCGGGTTCATGCGCCGCTTTAACCTGTGCCGGATCTGCTTCCGCGAGCTGGCAATGAACGGCAAGATTCCCGGTGTGGTTAAATCGAGCTGGTAAGCCGCCTGCGGCAAGCCGTGAGGATAGGAGAGAACTGAATGAGTGCAACTGATCCCATCGCTGATATGTTGACCCGCATCCGCAATGCCGCTTTGATGCGCCATGCGACGGTCTCGATGCCCTCTTCGCGCCTGCGCCAGGCAATTGCCCAGGTGCTGGCCGACGAAGGCTATATCGGTCGTTTCGAAGTGGTTCGCGAGGGGCCCTTCCCCACGCTCAAAATCCAGCTCAAGTACACCGAGCATCGCGAATCAGTGCTCAAGGGTCTTGAGCGGGTCAGCAAACCAGGCTGCCGCATCTATACCAAAAAAGATGCCATCCCCTACGTGCGCTCAGGTTTGGGGACCCTGATCCTCTCCACCCCGCGCGGGGTGCTTTCGGGCCGCGAAGCCAGCAAGCTCGGCGTTGGCGGCGAAGTGCTCTGCAAGGTGTGGTAGCAACTGGTTGGCATAGCCGGAGGTAGTGACCGTGTCAAGAATTGGACGTTTACCGATTACGGTGCCCAGCGGGGTAACCGTGCAGCGCGAGGGCAATCGCTTTAGCATCAAAGGCCCGCGCGGCGAGCTCACGCAGGAATTCCCCGCGGTGATGGATATTTCGTACGAAGACGGGCAGCTGACTGTGCGCCGCCCGGATGACAGCAAAAACAACCGTGCCCTGCACGGCATGACGCGCGCCCTGCTGGCCAACATGGTCACCGGCGTGACGACCGGCTTTACCCGCCGACTGGAGTTTAACGGTGTTGGGTACCGCGTGGATGCCGATGGCGACAAGGCCGTGCTGCTGGTTGGGTTTTCGCACCCGGTGCGCATCACCCCGCCCGAGGGCATCAAATTCAGCTTTGAGCAAAACGGTCACATCCTGATCGTCGAAGGCAACGATAAGCAGCTGGTCGGCCATGTGGCCTCGACCATCCGCGACGTGGCGCCCCCCGAGCCCTACCTGGGCAAGGGCATCGCCTACGCGGGCGAAGTCATCCGCCGCAAGGCAGGCAAGGCCGGTAAAGGTGGTGGGAAATGAGTAAATCGAGAGCCAAGATCACACGCGAGGCCCGTCTGGCGCGTCATGCTAGGGTGCGCAAGAGCGTGGTGGGCAGCGCCGAACGGCCGCGCCTCAACGTCTTCCGCAGCCTCGAGAACACCTATGCGCAGATCATTGACGACACGCGCGGGCACACCCTGCTTTCGGCCTCGACGCTCGACAAAGAAGTACGCGGCCAGCTGGACGGCCTCAAAAAGAGCGCGGCTGCCGAAGTGGTGGGTAAAGTGCTGGCCGAACGCGCCCTGGCTCAGGGCGTGCGCCAGGTGGTCTTTGATCGCGGCGGATACCAGTATCACGGGCGTGTCAAAGCCCTCGCCGAAGCAGCCCGTAAAGCCGGCCTGGATTTTTAAGGGAGTAGTCGCATGTCAAGCAGACCAAGAAGAAACCAAGCTGAAGAAATGGATCCCGCCGGCGAGGAATTCCAGGAACGCGTCGTGCACATCAGTCGTGTGGCCAAGGTCGTTTCGGGCGGCCGCCGCTTTGGCTTTCGTGCCCTCGTGGTAGTGGGTGACGGCCAGGGACGCGTGGGGGTGGGCGTGGGCAAAGCCCGCGAGGTGCCCCAGGCTATCCGTAAGGGTTCTGATTACGCCAAAAAGTCAATGGTCTCGATCGCTATGGCGGGCAACACCATCCCGCACGAGGCCGTTGTTAAATTCGGTGCTGCCCAAGTGATGCTCAAACCGGCTTCGCCCGGTACTGGCGTCATCGCCGGCGGCGGCGTGCGCGCCATCGTCGAGGCGGCGGGCATCAAGGATATTCTGACCAAGTCATTGGGCAGCGAAAACGTCTTTAACGTGGTGATGGCCGCCTTTGTGGGCCTGCGCGATATGCAGGATATCCAGGTAGTGGCGCGCAATCGCGGCGTCGAGGTCTCAGACCTGCTGCCGGCCTGGAGGAGCGGTCCAAATGGCGAGTAAACTGCGCATTCACTATGTCAAAAGCGTCATCGGCTACAACGTGCGCCAAAAGCGCACCATTCAAGCCCTCGGTCTGCACAAACTCGGCCAGTCGGTCGAGCAGGAAGATAACCCAGTGATCCGCGGGATGGTGCGGCGCGTGCAGCACCTGGTGCGGGTGGAGGAAGTTGAATCATGAAGCTGCACGATCTGCGACAGCCGGTCGCGAAAGCCGACCGCAAGCGCATCGGCCGCGGGCATGGCTCGGGGCACGGCAAGTCGGCCGGGTTCGGTACCAAAGGCCAGGGCGCGCGTTCGGGCCGCGGCGGCAGCCTTTACTTTGAGGGCGGCCAGCTTCCGCTGGTGCGCCGTCTGCCGCACAAACGCGGCTTTCGCAACCGCAACCGTGTGCCCTATAGCGTGGTCAATGTTGGCATGCTCAACATCTTTCCGGTCGGATCCATGGTTGAGGCGATCGACCTGGTGGCGGCCGGCCTCGTGCGCGATTTCAAGCAGCCGATCAAGATCCTCGGCGATGGCGAGCTCGAGCGCGCTCTAACAGTGCGCGTCGAAGCCTGCTCGGCCGCTGCCAAGGCCAAGATCGAGGCTGCCGGCGGAACCTTTGAAGCGCCCGAAGAGTGGCTCGGCGCAGAGTGAGTTGCTAGGGTAGGGTGGAGGACTGATGCTTAAAGCAGTTGCGAACGCATTCAAGCTGCCCGATCTGCGGCGCAAGATTCTCTTTACGCTGCTGATTTTGGTGGTGTTTCGTTTTGCTTCGCACGTGCCGGTGCCGGGCGTGAACGCAGAGGCGCTGCGCGAGCTCTTTACCCGCAACCAGCTCTTTAGCCTGTTGGACATGTTCTCGGGCGGCGCCATGTCGAACTTTTCCGTAATGGCGATGGGCGTGTACCCGCTGATCACCGCCCAGATCGTGCTGCAGCTGCTGACGCCGGTCATCCCGGCACTGGATGCGCTCAGCAAAGAGGGCGCCGCCGGACGTGAAAAGATCAATCTGTATACCCATCTGCTGACGATCCCGCTGGCCTTTTTGCAGGCCCTCGGGCAGGCATCTGTGCTGGCTAACACCGCCACGGCGGCGGGCCCGGCACTGCCCAACTTTGGCTTTAGCGCGGGTACCTGGTTCTCGTCGCTCACGACCTTGGTCACCCTCACTGCCGGCACCATGTTTGCGGTGTGGCTGGGCGAGTTGATCGACCAGGATGGCATCGGCAACGGCCTCTCGATCATCATCTTTGGCGGTATCGTGGCCGGCATGCCGGGGCGTGTGGCGCAGTTATGGATCAGCAACAAATGGAGCGTGCTGGTCTTTGTCATCCTAACCGCCATCACCGTGGTCGGCATCGTGATCGTGCAGGAAGGCCAGCGCCGCATCCCGGTGCAGTATGCCAAGCGGGTGCGCGGCAACAAGATCTATGGCGGGCAGAGCACTCACATCCCGCTGCAGGTCAACTCGGCTGGTATGATCCCGCTGATTTTTGCCGTGTCGATCATCATGATGCCCAGCGTGATTGCCAGCTACTTTACGGCCAGCAAGGTCGTCTGGGTAGCAAAGGCAGCCGACTTTATTTCCCGGCTGTTTTCGTCCGAAAATGCCTTTTACTGGATCCTGTACTTTATCCTGGTGGTCGGGTTTACCTATTTTTACACCGACGTCATTTTCAACCAGCAAAACCTGCCCGAGACGCTCCAGCGCCAGGGCGGCTTTATCCCGGGCATCCGCCCCGGCGGGCGCACCGCGGAATACCTCTCGGGCGTGCTGCGCCGCATCACACTGGTAGGAGCCCTCTTCCTGGGGGTGGTGGCGATCTTGCCGTGGCTGGTACGCCCGCTGGTGGGCACCAACTCTATGCTGATCACGAGCACCGGTCTGCTGATCGTGGTGGGCGTGGTGCTGGATACCATGAAGCAGCTCGAGGCACAGCTGATGATGCGCCACTATGAAGGCTTTATTAAAAAGGTGCGCTAGATGATTATAGTACTGCTCGGAGCCCCCGGGGGCGGCAAAGGAACACAGGCAGAGCGCTTAAGTGAGCGGCTGGGCTTGGTGCACCTCTCCACCGGTGACCTGTTCCGCGCGGCGATCGCAAAAGGCACCGATCTGGGTTTGCGCGCCAAAGGGTATATCGATCGCGGCGAGTTGGTGCCCGACGATGTGACGATCGGTATGGTGGCGGAGCGTCTGCAGGCTCCCGATTGTGCCAAGGGCGTCATTCTGGATGGCTTCCCGCGCACCGAAACCCAGGCTTTGGCATTACAGCGCTTTTTGGATACACTACATCGCTCTGTTGATGCGGTGTTGAATCTCGAGGTCTCGGAAGCGGTGTTGATGGAGCGCCTGACAGGGCGCTGGATCTGTCGCAAATGCGGTGCGGTCTACCACAGTGTGTTCAAGCCCGAGCGCGAGCACGGTGTGTGCGATCTGGATGGCGGCGTGCTGTATCAGCGCATTGATGACGCCCCCGCAACGCAGCGCCACCGCATCGAGGTGTATCAGGCGCAGACCGCACCATTGATCGATTTCTACCGTTGTGCAGGCACCTTGGTCGAGATCGATGGCGAGGGCAGCGTCGAGCAAGTGCAGGCGCGCCTCCTGGACGCGATTCAGGGTGTGGGGCGCGGCGCGCGCTAATGGCGACTGTCACGCGCAAAAGTCACGCGCAGCTCGTTAAAATGCGCCGCGCCGGGCAGATCACGGCGCTCGCTCTGCAGGCGGTGGCACAGGCCATCCACGCGGGGGTGAGCACGGCCGAGCTGGACCGGATAGCGGAAAAGACCATTCGCGGCCTGGGAGCGGTGCCCTCCTTTAAGGGGTACCATGGCTACCCGGCTTCGATCTGTGCCTCGATCAACGACGAGATCGTGCACGGGATCCCATCGCGCCGCCAGTTGCGCGAGGGTGATATCGTCTCGATTGATGCCGGTGCGATCTGGCGCGGCTACCAGGGCGATTCTGCCATTACCGTGGCAGTGGACCAGGTCGAGCCGCGGGTGCAGGCGCTGATCCAGGCCACGCAGGATGGTCTGCACGCGGGCATCGCGGCAGTGCGCGTCGGAGCGACCCTGGGCGACGTCTCGCACGCCATCCAGGCGGTGGCGGATGCGGCCGGCTTTGGGGTGGTGCGCGAATATGGCGGCCACGGCATCGGGGCGGCCATGCACGAACCGCCGCGCATCCCCAACTGGGGAGCGCCCGGACGCGGGTTGGTGCTCGAGACCGGCATGACGCTGGCAATCGAGCCGATGTACACGATGCGGGGCTATGAGACGCGCGTCTTGAGTGATGACTGGACAGTGGTGACGGCCGATGGCAGTTGGGCGGCCCACTGGGAACATACGGTAGCAGTTACAGAGACAGGCGCCGAGATTCTGACCCTCGTTCCGGATGGGGCGGGTGCAGAGGTAGTGGAGGTTCAGGATGAAAATTAGAGCTTCGGTTAAAAAGCGCTGCGACAAGTGCAAGTTTGTGCGCCGCCGCGGTGTGCTGCGCATCATCTGCGTGAACCCGCGCCACAAGCAGCGCCAGGGCTAATCAGGGGTTTGGAGAGGAGAGAGCATGGCTCGTATTGCTGGAGTTGACCTACCGAACGACAAACGCGTCGAGATCGGCCTGACCTATATCTTTGGGATCGGCCCGGCCCGCAGCCGCGAGTTGATCAGCAAAAGCAACATCAACCCGGATACGCGCTGCCGCGATCTGTCCGAGGTCGAGGTAGCCCGTCTGCGCGAGTTGATCGATGCCGAGTACGTGGTCGAGGGCGACCTGCGCCGCGACCTCGCTATGAACATCAAGATGCTGCAGGATATCGGCTGCTACCGCGGAATCCGCCATCGCCGCGGGCTGCCCGTGCGCGGACAGCGCACGCGCACCAACGCCCGCACGCGCCGCGGCCGTGCCCGGACGGTGGCCGGCAAGAAAAAGGCTCGCGCCAAGAAGTAAGCAACCGGAGGAGATATGGGACGCAGACGAGCTGGAGCGCGTACGCCGCGCCGTGAACGCCGCAATGTGCCGAACGGGCGCGTTTATGTACAGGCAACGTTTAACAATACGATCATCACCTTTACCGACCCAACGGGCAATGTAGTCTGCTGGCGTTCGGCTGGACAGACGTTCAAGGGCTCGCGCAAGAGCACGCCCTACGCCGCTCAGGTGGCCACCGAAGGCGCCTCCCGAGCCGCTATGGATATGGGCATGCGCGAGGTCGACATCTATGTCAAGGGCCCCGGCCCGGGCCGCGAGGCTGCTTTGCGGTCGCTGCAGACGGTGGGCATGCGCGTGCGGTCGATCACCGACCAGACGCCCGTCCCGCATAACGGCTGCCGTCCGCCCAAGAAGCGCCGCATCTAGCATTTAATCGGCTCGGCGGGAGTTGATCCCGCCGGTAGCGCGGGGAAGACGCCGCGAAAGCGCCGTAAACCCGCTGTCGGCCAGATGGCAAGCGCCGGAGTGCCAACCGGTGTGAGAGCTGGCTCAAATCAAGGAGGTATGTGTGGCACGTCATATCGATTCCGTCTGCAAGCTTTGCCGCCGCGAAGGGATGAAGCTCTTTCTCAAAGGGGAGCGTTGTCTCGGCCCCAAGTGCGCCATCGAAAAGCGCGCTTACGCCCCGGGCATGCACGGCCAGAAAACCCAGTTTCGTCAGCGCAGTTCCGACTATGGCCTGCAGCTGCGCGAAAAGCAGCGCGCGCGCCGTATCTATGGCGTGCTCGAGCGCCAGTTCCGCCGTTACTTTGATATCGCCGTCGCGCAGCGCGGGCAGACCGGCTCGAACCTGCTGGCCCTGCTCGAAATGCGCATGGACAACCTGGTCTACCGCCTTGGCTTTGCCGACTCGCGTCCGCAGGCCCGTATGCTCGTGACCCATGGTCACTTTGCCGTCAATGGCCGCCGCCTGGATATCCCCTCGGCGATCCTAAAGCCCGGCGATGTGATCTCGGTGCACGAAACCAGCCGTTCGAGTGAGTATTTCAAGTCGATTGGCCAGGTCCTCGAACAACGCGAGGTTGCCGGCTGGCTCTCACTCAACGCAGAGGCTCTCTCGGGCACGCTGGTGGCCGTTCCCACCCGCGATCAGATCGATGTGCCGCTCGAGGAGCAGCTCATCGTCGAGTTCTATTCTCGCTGAGGCACTTGGCGGGCTATTTCCCGCCCCAACTACAAGGAGGGTACCCTTGCCAAGCCAGGTTTTACCCAAGATCGATTACCAGGCGAATACACAAAACTATGGTCAGTTCAACATCGGCCCCATGGCGCATGGCTATGGCACCACCATCGGCATTGCCCTGCGGCGAGTACTGATCTCGTCGCTGCCGGGCGCCGCCATTACGTCGGTGCGCGTTTCGGGAGTCGATCACGAGTTTACCGTGATCCCGGGCGCCAAAGAAGACATGATGCTCTTTATGCTCAACCTGAAAAAGGTGCGCTTGATCCTGCATGGCACTGACCCGGAACCGGTGCGCATGTTTGTCTCGGCGCGCGGCAAGTCGATCATCACCGCCGGCGATATTGAGGCGCCTTCGAACGCCGAGATCGTCAACCCCGAGCTGCAGCTGCTGACCCTCGATACCACCGATTCAAACCTCGAGTTTGAGATGGTGGCAGAGCGCGGAGTGGGCTACTCGCCGGCTGAAGAGCGCCGCAATCTGCCGATCGGGCAGATCCCGGTGGACGCCATTTTCAGCCCGGTTGTGCGCGTCTCGAACGTGGTCGAGGCCGAGCGCATCGAGCAGGTGACGGATTACGACATGCTCAAGCTGCAGATCTGGACCGACGGCACCCTGCGCCCGAGCCTGGCGCTCAAGCAGGCTGCCTCGATCCTTCAGCAGCACTTTAAGCTGATCGTCGACTTTCAGGGTGTGATGACCGAGGCGCCTATTCAGGTGCTGCGTAGCGAGGCTTCCAGCCCGTACGACGAGGTGCCCATCGAAGAGCTCGAGCTCTCCATGCGCGCCTATAACTGCCTCAAGCGCGCCAATATCGACCGCATCGGCGACATCATGATTCGCCTCGAGCGCGGCTCCGGCGAACTGCTGGCGATCCGCAACTTTGGGCGCAAGTCACTCGAAGAGCTGATCGACAGCATGAAGCAAAAAGGATTTCTCGACAGCTCGTACGAGCTGAACGACTAGCACCGGAAAGGAAGGTACGCCCGATGCGCCATCGCATGGCCGGACGCAAACTCGGCCGCAATTCTGCCCAGCGCAAAGCGCTGTTTCGCAACCTGATGACTGAACTCTTTCGCCATGGCAAGATCGAGACCACCTATGCCAAGGCGATGTCGGTGCGCTCGCAAGCCGAGAAACTGGTGACGGTGGCCAAGCGCGGAAAGGCGCTGCGCGACGCTCAATCCAGCGACCAGGCCGAGCGCCGCTTGGTGGCGGCTGTGCTTACTGACGACGCCGTGACTAAGCACCTTTTTGATGAGATCGCAGGGCGCTATATGGATCGCCCGGGCGGCTATACACGCGTCTCGCGCCTTGGCCCGCGCCTGGGCGATGCTGCCGAGATGGTGATCCTGGAACTGGTCTGAGCAGTTTAACAAGGCAGGCGAGGCGGTAGATGCCGCACTATTACGCCGTGCTGGAATATGACGGCACCGATTTCGCGGGCTTTCAGCTGCAAACCAGCGCCCGCACGGTGCAAGGGGTGATCGAGGCAGCCCTCGCCAGGCTGGCGGGTGAACCGGTGCGCATTGCCGGAGCCGGCCGCACCGATGCCGGGGTGCATGCCCGGGGGCAGGTGATCAGTTTTGATGCCGCCTGGCGCCACCCGACGAGCGAGCTGCAGCGCGCACTGAACGCGCTGTTGCCGGAGGATGTGGCAGTCCGTACGTTGGGCGAGGCACACAGCGGGTTTCATGCCCGCTACAGTGCCCTGGGGCGCACGTACCTTTACAGGATCTATACCGGTTCGCAGCGCGTGCCGCTCGAGCGCCGTTATGCCTGGCAGATCGCACGCGAGCTGGATTTGCCGGCCATGCAGGCCGCCGCCGACGGCCTGATCGGTGAAAGCGACTGTGCCGCCTTTGGGCACGATCCGCGCGGGGGCAGCTCGACTGTGCGCTGCATTCGCCAGGCTGTCTGGCAGCGCGAGGGGCAGCTGGTGAGCCTGCGGCTCAGCGCCAATGCCTTTTTGAGGGGCATGGTGCGGCGCATCGTGGGCAACCTGGTGCAGGTGGGGCTGGGTGAGCTGAGCGTGGCCGATTTCGGCGCGCTGCACCACTCGGGCGACCTGGCGCGTTCGGCAGCTCCGGCGCCGGCCTGCGGGCTGGTGTTCGAAGCAGTGCAGTATGATGTGCGACAATTCGAGAGTCCGTCTTGGTGACAAGGAGAGCAACGTGAAAACATATACAGTTAAAGCGGGTGGTATCAAACGCGAGTGGTGGGTGGTGGATGCCGCCGGCCAAAGCCTCGGGCGTCTGGCAACCCAGATCGCCACAGTGCTGCGCGGCAAGAACAAGCCCATCTATACCCCGTGGCTGGATACCGGCGATTTTGTGATTGTGATCAACGCCGATAAAGTCACCGTGACGGGCAATAAACTCGAAGACAAGCGCTATTACAGCTATTCGGGCTTTCCCGGGGGGCTGCGTTCGGTGGATATGGCCACCATGCTCAAAGCCCATCCCGAGCGCGTGCTCGAGGCGGCCGTTCGCGGCATGCTGCCCAAGAACAAGCTGGGGCGTGCCATGTTCAAGAAACTAAAGGTCTATGCCGCGCCCAACCACCCGCACGAGGCGCAGCAGCCCAAGCCCTTTGTGATTGGCAAGTAAGGAGGAGACAGGTGTCACCAGCAGAATATTTTTACGCCGTCGGCCGCCGCAAGACCTCGGTTGCGAGGGTTCGCCTGACGCCCGGTGAGGGCGCCTTTGTGGTCAACGGCAAGCCAGCCAACGAATACTTTTCGCGTGAGATCGACCTGGCACAGGCCAGCGATCCTCTGCGCGCTACCGAAAACGAGAACCGCTTTGCCGTTTCGGCCCTCGTAGTGGGCGGCGGCGTTACGGGCCAGGCCCAGGCCGTGCGCATGGCCATCGCCCGCGCGCTGGTCGTCTCCGACGAAAGCTACCGCGCGCGCCTGCGTGCCCTGGGGTACCTGACGCGCGACCCGCGCGCCAAGGAACGCAAAAAGCCCGGGCTCAAGCGTGCCCGCAAGGCTCCGCAGTACACCAAGCGCTAAAACGTTTGGGTCGCAACCTACGATCAAGGGCGAACCGTGGCGGTTCGCCCTTTTTTCGTGGGCAGCGTCAGGAGAAAAGCCGCATCAGGCCGGGCCAGTAGATCACCGCCACAACCGTGGCAGCCCACAGCAGGCAGCAGATGATCAGCGGCCAGTCGCCCAGCACGAGGTCTTCGGGCGCGCCGCCCTGGTTGCGGCTGCGTACCAGATACTGGTAGCGAAAGATCCCGTACAGCACATAGGGGATCGTTAACATCATCGCGCCATTTTCGGGCACGTTGGGGGCGGCAAAGGTATAGGTGGAATACGCCACCAGCGTGGCAGTAGTCACCAGGGAGGACATGTCGTCGATCAGCGCGGGGGTGTATTGGTCGAGGATGGCGCGGTGGTTGGCGGCGCCATCCGCCAGCAGGACCAGCTCGTGGCGGCGCTTGTTGATGGCGATAAACAGAGCCACAAAGGTCGTGCAGACGTACAGCCAGGGCGAAAAGCGCGAAACGTGCACGACCGCCGCGCCGGCTGCCACCCGCAGCACAAAGCCGGCCGCCACCGTCATCACGTCCAGGATCACCACATGTTTGAGGATGGCGTTATAAGCCAGCATCAGCACTACATACGCCGCCGCAATGGCGCCAAAGACCGGGTCGAGCCAAAAGGCCGCCGCCAACCCCAGCACCAGGATGACCACCGCGGCCGCCAGGGCAACGCGCGGGCTGAGCGCGCCCGAAGCCAGCGGGCGGAAGCGCTTCTTGGGGTGCTGGCGGTCCTTTTCGATATCGGCCAGGTCGTTGAGCAGATAGATCGCGCCCGAGATCAGGCAAAAGACTACAAAGGCCGCCAGGCTGTTGACCACCGCGCGCATATCCGCCAGGCGGCCGTCAAATACCACGCCGGCAAACACAAACACGTTCTTGGCCCACTGCTTGGGGCGCATGGCACGGATCAGCTGTTTAAACATGGTTTCCCGTCAATTCAAGTCTGTGTGTATAATATGGAGACGTCCGTCAATCGTCAATCTCGAGGTATTATGGAACTGTGGGATCTCTACGACGCCAATCATCTGCCGCTCGGCTGTCAGGCCCAGCGCGGCGAGGCTCTGCCGGATGGCGCCCTGCACCTGGTCGTCCACGTAGTGATCTTTAACCGCGCCGGCGAGCTCCTGATACAGCTCCGCCAGCCCTGGAAGGACGGCTGGCCCGGCATGTGGGATCTCTCGGCGGGCGGCAGCGCCCTGTGCGGCGAAGATTCGCGCGCCGCTGCCGAGCGCGAGGCGGCGGAAGAGCTCGGCCTGACGCTCGACCTGTCGGGCGAGCGTCCCTATTTTACGGTTCATTTCGATAATGGCTTTGAAGACTATTATCTGATCGAGCGCGAGGTCGCCCCTGAGGAGCTGCACCCGCAGCCCGAAGAGGTCGCCGAGGTGCGCTGGGCCAGCCGCGAGCAGGTGCTCGCACTGGTACGCGCAAGTTTGTGCCCTATTATTTCATCGATACCCTCTTTGGCCTGCTGGGGCAGTGCGGAGCGATCCTGCTCTCTGCGCAGTGTGCGCCCCTGGCCAGATATCTCTAAGGAGCAGCCATGCCCAAACCCATCTCGAGCCCCCCACTGACGCGCCCGATCTATCCCTGCCGGCTGGATGACCTGGTTATTCAGACCGCTCAAACCCCCGGTGCCGAGCACCGGGCCTGTCCCAGCACCGCCGAGCTCTTGCTGGCGCGACATGCCGAGCTCGCGCGCGGCGAACCCGTGCTGATCTGGCCGGCCCTGAGCGGCATCCTGGGGGTGTGGGCGGCCGGCGTGGCGGGGGGCGCCAATGTCATACTGCTCGATACCAACCTGCCTGCCATCGAGACCGCCCGCGCCACCCTCGCTGCTAACCGCACCTCGGGTGTGCGCTGTGAGGTGGCACTGCCCGAGGTTGGCGCCGGCTACCGAGCGGTGCTGATGCCCTTGCCCAAGGGGCGCGATCTGGCGCGCCTGATGCTGCTGGCAGCCGCCGAGGCGCTCGCTCCGGGCGGGAGTCTGTATCTGGCGGGGGCTAACAAAGAAGGTATCAAGTCAATCGCGGGGGATGCCGCCGAACTCTACGGTGAGGGCGAGGTGCTGGCCTTCAAGCACTCTAACCGCGTGGTGCGCTTTATCCGCCCGGCAGCCCTGCCTGAGCCGCTGCCTGAGCGTTACGCCAAACCCGGCATCGCCCGCGGCACCTGGCACCAGTTCAGCGCCGAGTTGGCGGGCGAGCCGGTCACGCTCGAGACCCGCCCGGGGGTCTTTTCGTGGCGCGAGCTGGATGACGGCACCGCGCGCCTGCTCGAGCATATGACGGTGCAGCCCTACGACCGCGCCCTCGACCTGGGGTGCGGCTACGGCGTGATTGGCCTGTGGATGGCGGCACGCGTCCCGCGCGGCTCGGTGACGCTGGTGGATAGCGACTTGCTGGCTGTCGAATCGGCGCGCCGCAACCTGGCCGCGCACGGCTACACGGATGTGCCCGTGTTCCTGGGCGACGGCCTGGAGGGCCTGCCCAACCAGCGCTACACCCTGATCGTCTCCAACCCGCCGTTTCATGCCGACCATCAGGTAAACTCAGCTACCGCTGAACGCTGGATGCGTCTGGCTTATGAACACCTCTCCCCGCGCGGGAGGCTGGTGATCGTCGCCAACCGCTTTTTACCCTACCAGCGGGTGCTCGAGGCCGTCTTTGGCAATTTCGAGGTCGTGCACGAAGACACGCGCTTCCGCGTGCTGCAGGCAGTCAAGGCCTACCGCAGCCGCGCCGAACGCGAGGGCGTGGCCGAGGCCGATGAGTGGGATGACTCTGCCGAGAACGAGGCCATCCGCGCCGCGCTGGCCAGCCTTAAAGACAAAACCCACAGGGAAAGTTAGCCCAGCAGCTCCTCGAGGCGCGTGATCACCTGCGCCAGGTAATCGTAGGCGGCCTGCATCGGTTCGGGGGCGCGCATATCCACGCCAGCCTCCAGCAGGGCATCCAGCGGATAGCGGCTGCCGCCTGCCGAGAGAAAGCCAAGGTAGCGCTCGAGCGCGCCCGGCTCGCCCGCCAGCAGCTTTTTCGAGAGCACCTGCGCCGCGGCGATGCCGGTGGCGTACTGGTACACGTAAAAGTTGGCGTACAGGTGGTGCGGAAAGTGCGCCCAGGTGATGCCGATGCGCTCGGCGTCGCCCTCCATCTCACCGCTATACCCCTGCGCAAAGTACTCTGCCAGGATGCCCGAGAGCACCTCCGCGGTGAGCGGCTCACCGCGTTCGGCGCGCTGGTGCGCCTCCAGCTCAAAGCGTGCCAGGGTCGGCATCAGGAAGAGGTATCGGTGCAGGTTCGCGATCGTCTCCAGCAGCAGGGCGATCTGCAGCTCGCGCGAAGGCTGGGAGCGCATCAACCAGTCTCGCACCAGCGCCTGGTGCGTGTTGGAGGCCACTTCAGCGGCAAAGATGGTGTACTCGCCATAGATAAAGGGCTGGGTCTGCCACGCAAGATAGGAATGCATCGAGTGGCCCAGCTCGTGCGCCAGCGTCGAGAGGCCGGCTGCGTCGGGCATATAGTTGAGCAGGATAAAGGGGTGCGTGCCGGGCACGCCCGCCGAGAAGGCTCCCGGGGTCTTGGCCGCGTTGGGGTATTTATCCACCCAGCGCTGCTCGGTTACTCCGCACCGCATAATCTTGACATAATCCTCGCCCATAGGCGCCAGACCGGCGCAGATCCATTCGAGTGCCTGCTCAAAGGGGATCTCTGGGTTGGGCGCCAGGGGGGCGGCGATATCCCACACCCCCGCGCGTCTCCCGAGCAGCTTGCCCAGCAATCGCCAAAAGCGGTGCCACACCGGCAGGTTGCGCACGTTGGCATCCAGTGTCTGGTAGTAAACCGGCTCGGGCACCGTGGTGCCGTCGAGTGCGGCCACTAGGGAGCTCGGGTAGCGCCGCGCCCTGGCGATAAAGATATCCTGCTTGATGCCGGTTGCCAGGCAGTTGGCGAGGGTGTTGCGCACGGATAGCGCGCCGTCGGCGTAGCGCTCCCAGGCGCTCTTACGCAGCACCCCATCCGGCGATTGCAACAGCGCGTCAATAGTGCCCTGTTCCACACTGTGCGCCCGTCCCTCAGAATCGACGGCATCCTCAAAGCGCAGGTCGGCATCCGTGAGGATGGCGTGCGTGCCGCGCGCGGTGCCCATCGGCGAGCCTGCCAGGCCCAGCACCTCTTCGACCTCGGTTGAGCGCACGTGACTCTGCTGGCGCTCGAGTTCGTCCAGATAATGCCCATAGTGCGCCAGTCTGGGCTCGCTGGCTACCCAGCTGCGCAGCGTCGGCAGACCCACCGCCAGAAGCTCGGGCTCTTCAAAGGAGAGCGCCGCGTCGACCTGGCTGCTCAGCTCTGCCACCCGTTCCTGGCGCGCGGCGGCGGTCTGGTCGGCGGTATCCACGGCATAGTAACCCATGGCATAGGTGCCGGCCTTGGCCAGCTCACTCAGCAGGGCCTCTTTGGCCGACATCCAATCCGCCAGCACCCCCGCGCCCTCGTGCAGCCGGCCAGCGTAGGCGGCCGCGGCCGGCAGTTCGGCGGCGATCCTGGCCAATGCCGCGTCAAAGGCGGCATCGTCGGGGTAGATGCTGGTCACATCCCAGGTGTCGGCAACGGGCACCTCGGAGCGTTGGGGCAGGGCGGCTGCGCGCATCACAGCTCCTTTTAGGCGATGTTGAGGGCTGATTCAGCCGTGCCGACGATCGAGAGCGGGTTATCCACCAGCAGCATGTTGCCCAGCTCGAGGGCGTCATCCAGGGTGAATGGGTTGCTGTTGGGATGCAGCAGACTGCGCTCGACGCGCTCGGCCAGCACCGTGGCCAGCTCGAACTTGTACATGCGGAATTTCGGCAGGATGAACTCGAGGTAGTAGGCATCCGAGAAATAGCCGATCAGCTTGCCGCCCGGCACCACATCCAGGCGCCGGCGCAGCTCGCGGGCGATCTCGCTGGGCTGGTTGGCATACCACCAGTGCCCGGAGGGGTAGACGTTGTGGCGGATCCACCCCGCTGAGGCCAGCTCCAGGCCGGTGGTATCCGTCAGAACCGCCAGCGGGAAGCGCACCTCGGGAAAGCTGTTGAACAGCCAGTCATAGCCGCGCAGCGAGCTGATCGAATCGGGCAGGTCGCTGCCCGAGGGCACCGCCTGAGCGTAAGCGGCGCGGTCGACCCCCACCATCAGGTGAAACGGCAGATTGCGCGCGCGGCAGGCTTCGGCGATGCGCCCCATGGTATAGGCTTGCCAGGCAGCGCGGTCGTCGTCCGACCAGCTGCCGCCCTCGATCAGTCGGCGCATCAGGCGCTCGGCGTCCTCGGCGGCGACTTGCCAGGTGCGCACATTAGGCGCCAGTGAAGCCGCCACATATCCCAGGCTGTACTCGCTGAACGAATCCAGTGCGATATCCAGCGCGGCGATCACATCGCAGGGCACCTCGATCGGCTGACCGAGGTAGGCGCTCATGCGCTCGCGCTCGGCAGCCTGTTCGATGCCGTTCAGGAAGGGCTCGACGCGCAGGCAGGGGGTATAGAGGCTGCGGTTGAGGCCGGAGAGGTCGTCGTCGTACGAGTTGGTCAGGTACACCCGCACGATGTTGGCCTGCTCGAGCAGCTCCCCAACCCACTCGGCACGTCCCATCACCTCGCAGGAGCGATCAAAGACCTTGCGCCAGCACTCGGGCTGCCAGTCGCTGGCCTCCAGGCCGAGAAAATCGCGCCCGATGGCCATCAGCCAATCATACTGCACAGTGTTCTTGATCAGCCTGAGCCCCTTGAAGAGCACCCTCGTGAGCGCCTCCGGGTCGCCCAGCGGCAGGGCTCCATCCTGGAACTCGGCCGAGTTGTACAGCTCAGTGTAATAGTGGTAGCTGAGGATATCGCCGATATTGCACGCATTGGGCTGGTTGAATTGCACGTGGGTGTGGATATCCACGATCGGCAGGGCGTCCAACTGGCCGAAAATCTCGGATATGAGGGCGTGGTTCATGGGGAAATATTTCCTTTCAGGTGCTCTGCCGCATTATGCGCGCCAATCGCGGCGGGCGCAAGGGCCAGCGCGTTTGACGCACCGCCGGGCGCACGCTAAACTTACTTATCACTTGGCACGGAGGCGCTATGCGAGCAGCGATTGTAGGCGGCGGGATTACCGGCATGAGCGCGGCGGATACCCTCAGCGCGCAGGGCGTCGAGGTCACCCTCTATGAGAGCGAAGCCACCCTGGGCGGCCTCGCGGCCTCGTTTCGCGTCGATGGCGTGCTGCTCGAGCGCTTTTACCACCACCTCTTTACCAGCGATACCGCCATGGTGGATGTCATCGAGCGCATGGGGCTGATCGACCGCTTTGAGTGGTTGCCCACCAATAACTCGTACTATGCCGGACGCACGTACCGCCTCTCAACACCGATCGACCTCTTGCGCTTTACGCGCATCAGCTTTTTTGAACGAATACGCCTGGGGATACTTTACCTGCGGTCAGCCTCACTGGGCGACTGGCAGCCGCTGGAGAACCTCACCGCGCGCGAATGGCTGATCAGGCAGGTCGGCGAAAACACCTATCGGGTGGTCTGGGAACCGCTCATCCGCGCCAAATTCGGCGCCTATGCCGACCAGATCTCGGCCGTGTGGATCTGGAACAAGCTCAAACTGCGCGGCAGCTCGCGCGGCAAGGGCCAGGAAGAACGCCTCGGCTACCTGCGCGGCGGGTTTGGTCAGGCGCTCGAGGCCTGGGAAGCCGAGCTGCGCCGCCGCGGGGTGCGCATCGAGCTCAATACCCCTGTCGAGCGCGTGCTCAGTGCGGACGGCCAGGCTACCGGGGTGCGCACGGCTGCCGGCGACGAGGCTTACGACCAGGTGCTCGTCACCACCGCGCCCGATGTGTTGCTCTCGATCGCCCCTGATCTGCCGGCCGATTACCGCGCGCGCCTCGGGCAGATCGACTACCTCGCCAACGTCTGCCTGACGATGCAGCTCGACCGCAAACTCTCGGATACCTACTGGCTCAACATCGGCGTGCAGGAGATGCCCTTTACCGGCATCATCGAACACACCAACATGCAGCGGTCCGAGATCTATGGTGGCGCGCATCTGGTCTATATCTCACGCTATCTGGCGCACACCGAGCCTTCATACGCCAAAAGCGCCGAGGAGCTGCTCGACGAATATCTGCCGCACCTGCAGACGATCTACCCCGGCTTTGAGCGTAGCTGGGTGAAAAACCTGTGGGACTGGCGCGCGCGTTATACCCAGCCGGTGATCGTGCGCAACTATTCGCAGCTTTTGCCGCCGCCCGAGACGCCCGTCCGCAACCTGTGGCTGGCCTGCATGGCGCAGATTTACCCGCAAGATAGAGGCATGAACTATGCCGTCGTCTCTGGACGCGAGGCCGGCGAGCGCATTCTCGAACGCCTAGGCATCACCCCCGCGCCGTAACACACCCGAGCGCCGGCGAACCCGCCGGCGCTCGCGCTTTATCCCGTAACCTGTTGCGCCCAGATGTTGTCCCCTGGGGCAACGCGGGTCGCGGTCATCCGCCGAATCAGCCAGTGCGCGAAAGATCGGCCATTTTGGCTCCCCATCCGGACGTGTTAAGATACCCTCGCCAAACGCCGATCGCGGGGCGTGTCACCCGTATTTACATATTATCCGGATTGTATCCTTTAATGCCGCATAAATGCCCTTTGCGCTTTGCCGGGTTGCTTGCCGCCATCGCGGCGTGCGCTGCCCTGTTGGGCGCCTGTCAGCCGCTGCCGGTTGAGGGACCGCTGCCGCCCCTGGATCTGCGCAACCAGCCGACGGCCACGCCCACGATTGAGCCCAGCGCAACGCCCACCGAAACTCCCTGGCCGACAGTGTACATCACCGCCGTTCCCACCCGCACACCCGAACCCTTGCGGGAAGAGATCCCTACCGTCGCCCCGGAGGCGCGTGCCTGGGCTGAGAAAGCCGGCTTGATCGAGCCTGCCCCTGCCAGCTATGACGATCTGCTGGCGGGCGGCCTGGCCGAGGGGCAGGTGTTCCTGTATGCCGATAGCGGGCGCGCCCTCACAGCCCTGGAATCCTTGGCGCGCAGCACCGAAGGGTTCAGCGCCGAGGGTATGGTGGCCGATAGCCAGGACATTGCCCTGCAGTTGGCGGATGATGCCGCCTCCGGCACGCGCGGCGCCGACCTGGTGCTCTATTCCGACCCGGGCGACGCCTGGGCGCTCACCCAGCAGGGGCGTTTGTGGACCTGGATCCCTCCCGACCAGGCTGAGGTGCTGGCCGGCGCCGAGCAGGAGGGTTTGCTCACGCATCACTGGACACCTTACCTCTGGGTGCACAACCCCAAGCTGTCCTGGCCCAGCCCCGCCAGCTGGTGGGAACTGACCGAGCCGGCCTGGCAGGCAAGGGTGGCGCTGGCTGATCCGCGGGCCTCGGCGCGCAGCCTCAACCTGCTGGTGGCGCTCAGCCAGGAGGCCGACCAGCTCGAGGCCGACTATGTGGCGCGCTATGGCGCGCCGTTAAAGCTCAGTAAGGGCTGCCCGGATGCCGCCTGCGAGTGGTTCAAGCGTATGCTGGCCAACCAGCCGGTGCTGCTGCCGGGCGAGGCCGAGGTGGCGCAGCGGGTCAACAGCGGCGAGGGAGACGTGCAGCTGGGCCTGTGCGGGCTGGATATCCTCGCGCGGGTCGGAGGCGCGCCCAGCGTATACCCGGTGACGAGCCTGGCGCCCTTCATCGGCCTGCAGGAGCGCAGCTATATCGCCGTTACCGACCGCGCCCTGCACGCCCAGGCTGCCAAACTGGCGATCCGTTGGCTGCTTGGGGATCCGCCCTGCCAGCGCGGTTGGGCCACCTGGTGTGTGGCGGGGTTTTACACCTATCACAGCGAGATTCCCGATCCTCCCGGGCTGCCCGCTTCGCGTGAGCTGCTGCCCACGTTAATCAACCTCAGCCCGAGCTATGCCTACGAGCACCACCCTGAAGTGGTCAGCTGGGCGGGGATGCTGCTGGCCGATCGTCCGCTGCAGTACTAGCCCTGGCGGTTGCCTCCAGCCACTCGAGCGCGCGTCCCTTGAACCACACGGCCGGGTTGGCTTCCAGCTCGCGCAGGGTCGCCTGTGCCATAGACGCCAGGTCGAGGCACAGGAGCGCAGCGTTCCCGAGCTGCCCGCGGCGCAGGAGCCCCAGCTCGTCGAGGCGCGCGGCCATCTGGTTGCCGTCATAAAAGGGCCACACGTCCGCATCGCTGCCGCGCACCAACTCGTCGTACTGGTAATGCTGCCACAGCTGTGCGCGGAACTGTTCGCGCACTTGATCATCGGCGATGGCCGCCAGCTTCCGCTCGACCAGCTGCGATTCGATCAGGTGCTTGTGTTCGAGTTCATATCCACGCCGATGAATGCCACCTGGCCGCCGCGGTCGATCATCTTTTGCCAGGGCGAGGAACGCGCAAAGGCGCTTGCGCCAAAGACGCGCTCGCGGCCGCCCCACGCGCCGTGCTCGCGGGTCAGCTCATAGGCCAACGGTCCTTGCGCCGCCACCGAATGGGTGGCCTGGTCGGAGCGCAGCACGCCCGGCAGATGCCTAAAGTATTCCGTCAGGTAGCCGGTATCGGAAGGCCGGTCGAGGTGCCACTCCTGATAGACCTTGGCGAAACGGCGCTGGCTGAGGGTCGGCAGCACCAGCGTGCCGTCCGCGTCCAGCACGTCGTGCAGTCCGGCGATCACCGCCTCCGCCCCGCCCAGCACGTTGCCCAGGCTGGCATAGGCCGAATGCACCAGCAGGATGCCGCCCTCACGCACCCCCAGGGCACGAAAGGCCTCCGCCACCTCGGCGCGCCCGATGTACGGCGCATAGGTGCGCGAGACCAGCCGGCGATAGTAGGCCATGCGCTCGAGCAGGGCTTCCTGCAGGCCGTCGCTGCCGGGGATGGGCAGATCGGGCAGCTCCCGCACCGCCGCGATGACCGCCTCCAGCTCGCGGATGGCGGTTTCTGCGGCCTTGCGCAGGGCCTCGGCGGCGGTGTTCTTGAGCGTGATGTTCTCGGCGCGTTCGAGGGCGCTCTGCAGGGCCGCCAGCCTGCGGTCGGGGTCGCGGGCGGGCCACAGCTCGGCGCGCATAGCGCGGTAGCTTTGCGTGCGGCGCCATTCGGTGGTGGTGAGCTCGCGCAGGGGCTCAGGTGCGGACGGTTCCTGCCACGCCGGCAGCCCCAGGCGCTCGCCCTCGGCCAGCACCTCAGCGGGGGTTGCCTCGAGCAATGCCGCCAAAACTGCCAACGGCAGACGGTTCCACTGGCGCAGCAGCACTGCCAGATGCGGGGCAATCAGATGCCGCACGTCGTCGCTCATGAGCGCTCCTTACGGCTGCAGTTTGGCGTCACACCAGGCCAGGTTGACCAGCTTTTCCGCCAGATCCTGCTGGGTATAGTAATAGTGGTTGCTGGCCTCATAGCCGATGCGCGCATCCTGCACCCTGAGGGTGATGATGCGCTGCACCACCGTGCGCTCCTCGGCGATGATGCCGCGCAGCTCGGAGCGTGCGCCTTCTTCGCCGGCCAGCCAGCGGTCGCGCGCCATCACCCAGCGTATCTGATGCCAGGTGCTCGCCAGATGGCACAAGCCGGCCTCTGCCAGGGTGGCCAAGTCATCGAACTCGGGGTTCTCGCCCAGGCGCGTCTTGAGCAAATTCACTCCCGTGCGCCAGCCATCTACCACTTTTTCCAGCTGTGCGGCAAACACCTCGCGCGGATAGATCGCGCGCCAGGTATCCAGGTCGTCATAGGGAAAGCCGATCATGGTGGCGCGCCAGCCGGTTGGCTGCATGAAAAAGGGCGCCTGCGGGCCATAGTTCATCGGCGCGGTGTACACCACACCGATGTTAAAGGGGAATTCGCGCCAGCCGGCTGAGATGGCCGCCTGGGCATGATCCGCCACCTCGCCCAGATCATCGCCCAGCCACGCCCGCATAAAGCTGTGCACATCGCCCTCGCCTGCCATCAGCTGGTTGGCCATGCGCAGCACCGGCGATGGATACCCGCCCAGGGTCCACGAAAGCTGCAGGTGCTGCACCCCCAACTCACGCAGATTGGCGACATGGCGCGCCACCTGCTCAAAGACGGGCAGCCAGGGGATCGCCGAGAGCTCCCAGGTGTTGTTGAACTGCACCTTGGCGCAGGTCTCGTGCCCGGCCTTGTGCGCCGCCTGCCACAGCTCGCGTGCCACCGGCCCCGGCCCGATCTGCGAGAGGCTGTAATCGTGCACTTCGCCCACCACGCCGGCTATCTCGGTGCGCAGGCGGTTTTCGCTGGTGCACTGCACGATCTGTCCCTCGCTCAGGAGCGCCGGAATTTTGGCCGCCCAGGTCTCGCCCCAAGCCCAGTTCCAGGCGATCGCCCGAACGTTCGGGTTGGCAGCATGTGCCCCGCGCGCCAGAAGGTTGTTGACCTCGGCCACCACCTCTTCGGGCGGCCGCGCGGCACAGTGCGGGCAGAGGCGGCCGTCGCCAGGGCGCGAGTAGCAGTTGGTGAGGTTCTCGGACATGCTGATGGTAAAGAATCCGGCCAGCTTTGGCACCGCCGCGCACAGGCTGCGCATGGCCTCTTCGAGGTAGCGTTTGGTCTCGGGCTGGCTGGTGCACATCGCCCAAAAGTCGCCCTCGCGTGTGCCGCGCAGCTCGGGGTAGCGCGCGAAAAAGGACTCGTTCATGGCGCGCGGCTCGTTGAGGTACAGGTACACGCCGATGCCATAGCGCGCGGCGCGTTCGGTGAGCTCGCGCAAGGCCTGCTGGCGCTGCTTATAGCCCGCCGAGAGGCTTGGATCAAAGGAAAATTCGGTCAGCTGATACAGGAGCCCCTGCAGCCAAACCCCCTTGACCCCGCAGCGCGTGTATTCAGCCAAAAGGCGTTCGGGGAAGGGATCCAGCTCGGGGTTCATCAGCGGGTCGCCATACAGCGCGAAATACGAATAGACCGTGCGCAGGCCCCCTGCGGCGATCTCTGCCGGCTCGGCGGCTGCGGCGGGGCGGTCACATTCCGCGGTGGGCTGCATAAAGGGCGCGATAAACGCAAAGGCGTTCTCGTCAGGGCGCTCGGGCAGCTCCTGCGCGAGCTGCGCCGCGATCTCACGCGTGCGTGCGCGCTCCGCGGGCGTCAACGCGCGGTAGAGGTTATCGCACACGGTCGGCTTGAGATAGCCCATCTTGTGCCACATAAAGTCATCCTCTTTGAGGATAAAGGCCAGCTCTTTAGCACTGATCTCGAGCATCGTCAGGATCTGCTCAAAACTGCAAAGGTGCCAGTTGTGGCGGATTATCGAGAGATACCCGCGCGTCATCCAGGTCGGGTCGGCCTCGCGCTCAGGATCCAGCCCCAGCTCAGCCGCCGCGGCGCGCACAGAGGCTTCATCGGTGGCAAGTGCCCTGGCGAGGCGCTCGGCGGGCACCAGCCCCCAGTTGCGCCAGATGATACCCTGCCAGACGCTCGGAAAGTGCTCGTAGACGAGCGCGGGACGCTCCGAGGTTTGAGGGAGTGTCTGCATCAGGCCTCCTAATAGTCGCGTGTGGCGGCGAACTCGTCCAGCATCGCCATAAAGTTGTCGTATTTGGTGCCCACCGCGATCGAGTGGGATGCCCCCAGGATAAAGCCGCCGCCCGCTTTGGCGGATTGCATGGCGGCGCATACGGCGGCGCGCACCTCGGCAGGGGTGCCATCTACCAGCAGCTCGACCGGCACGCCGCCCCACAGGGCCATGCGCCCGGCGGCAGCCTCCCGCACCCTTGCCAGATCCATATCGGCGGTTCCCTGGATCGACTGGTAGCAATCCACGCCCGCCTCGATCATCCCCTCGAGGATGCTCCAGTCGTTGCCGCAGGCGTGCTGCACCCACTGGAGGCCTGCCCGATGAGCGGCTGCCACATTGGCTGCCAGCGCCGGCTGGCAAAATCGCCACCAGGCTCTAGGCGACATAAAGGTGCCCGATTTGAACGCCCAGTCGGTGCCATCCAGCGTGCCGTCGTAGCCCGGGTTGCGCCACGCCGCCTGCGCTTTGGCTGCTGCGGCCAGCGAGCTCTGCAGGGCGCGCTCGGCCAGCTCGGGGCGTTCGGCCAGCTCCACCAGCGAGCGCTCCATATCGCCCAAAGGGGGCCACTGCGGCGCCGACGGGAAAGGCCCCAGCAGGTAGCGCTCGCCGGCAAAGGCGGCCGTCACCGCTTCTACCAGCTCGTAACAGCTCGGGTCGGGCGGGGTATAGGGCGGGTCGAGCGGAAAGTCATCTTCAGATAGCGGCCGCGTCCACTGCGCCGGATCATATACCAGCGTCAAATCCGCGGTGAGGGGCGAGTATTTCAGCACCCGGCCGTCGGCATATTCCCAGGTAGTGTCATCAAGCCGGCGGGGCGTCTCGGGATGATACCCCTTGGGCGGCACCAGCGACAGCGTCATGCTCGCGAGGTTGATGATGTCGTAGATATCCAGCTTTTGATACAGCTCGATAGTATCGGCGATCAGAGACTGCACGACCTCGTCGCGGCGGCCCTCCCAGTAGGCCTGCATGCAGCGCGCTTTGGCGCGGTGGTAGGTCGAGCGCCCCAGGATACGCTCGGCGGTATCGAAATCGATAGCGAAATCGCCGAGGGGCACCTTGTCGGGCACCCCTCCGGCGATGGCGGTACGCGCGCGTGTGCGGCTATCCATCAGCCGGAAAGCAGCACGTTCAGTGCCAGCTGCGAGGCACGCCGCGGATAGGCCCACATGTTCGTCAGGTAGACAAAGGCCAGGTCGGCCTCGGGCTCGATCCACAGATAGCAGCTGGCGGCGCTGCCGTGCCCAAAGCCGCTGCCGCGCCCCAGGGTGAATCCCGCGCCGTCGTCGGTGCCCCACGCCAGACCATACCAGGCCGGCGCGCCGTTTACATCGCGCACGTTGGCGGTGTGGCGTTTGGTCATCATGCGCGTGCCGGGGGCACTCACCAGCGCCGGCTGGCGCCCCGCCAGGGCGTTGAGGTGCGCCTGGCAATAGGCCAGCAGGTCGTAGCAGCTCGACCACAGCCCGCCGGCGCCAAAGGCGGTCGACTGCAGATACTCGAGCGCATTGGGCGCCGAGACCAGACCCTCCGTCTCCCAGGTGTGCACCGGCATCATGCGCGCTTTGACTTTGCCCGTAAAGCTGAAGGCAGTCGAGTTCATCCCCAGCGGCGCACAGATGTGCTCGCGCAGATACTCGGGGTAGGGCTGCCCGCTGATGCGCGTGATCAGCTCGCCCAAAATCCAGAATGAGCCGTTGTTGTATTCCCAGGCCGTGCCGGGCTTAAAGTTCAGCCAGGTGCTGCACTCGGCTTGGATCAGCGCGGTGGTGGTGCCGCCGCGCTTGTAGACCTCTAACCAGGCGTCTTCGCACAGCCCGGCGGTGTGGGTCAGCAAATTCCAGATGGTGATATCCTTTTTACCGTTGACGCCAAACTCGGGGATATAGGTTACCACCGGGTCGTTGAGCAAGAGCTTGCCGGCCTCGGCCAGCTGCATGAATGCCGTGCCGAAAAAGGTCTTGGTGATGCTCGCCAGGAGCCAGATCGAGTCGCCGTCGGGGTTCTCCTTGCCGTCCACCGATGGGGCTGCCTCGACAAAGAGCACCTCGTTGGTGCTGGCTGCGCCCATCACCGCGGAGGCGTTCTCGCCGCTTGCTACCGCCGCGCGCATGATCTCGACCGCGCGCTCGATTCGCGCTTGTAACTCTGCCATGTGATCCTCCTGAGTACTGGTTTAACGGATGCTGGCCAGCTGCTTGGCCTCCGGGGTGTAACCGTGCAGCTCGATGCGGTTGCCGTCGGGGTCCGTCAGCCAGGCCTGCCAGGCGTGGTCGCTGCCCATCTTGACCTCACTGACCTCGATGCCGCGCTTGCGCAGCGTCTCGACGGTGGCGTTGATGTCGTCAACCTCCAGGCACATATGCCCGAATGACTGCCCCTTGGCCGGCGCACTCAATTCGGCCGCGAAAATCTCGATAAAGTTGCGCCCGCCGGCATACAGATACTGCCCGAACCAGGTGCCATCCTCGCGGCGGAACTCGAACGCCTTGGCCATTCCTAGACCCTCGTGGTAGAACCTGACCGAACGCTCCAGATCAGCCACCCGCAGACACAGATGCGCAATACCGGTAATCATCGGCTCCTCCTCATGATCGATCGTGACCTCACACAGCAGGCGGTTGCCTGCTGCCAGCACAGCCTGATACTCTTCACGCAGCATGCCCCAGCGCTCCAGGTCATGCCAGATGCCGTCTTTGTTGATCTGCCGGCGCTGCAGCCCCTCGCGCACAAATCCCAGCCGCTCCAAAAGCCGCGACGAACGCACGTTAGCTGCATATACCGAGGCGGTCACCTTTTGGTAGCCCGCCGGCCCAAAAGCCCAGGCGAGCGCCGCCGCCGCCGCTTCGCTGGCATAGCCCTGGTGCCAATAGTCCGTGCCCAGCCAGTAGCTCAGCTCGGCGCGCTGGTGCGGTTCGTCATGGTGCAGCGAAAGGGCACCGATCAACTCGTCCGATCCGCGGATACAGATGCCCCAGCTGGCCACTTCACCCCGCAGCCAGGCGGCAGCATGCCGCGATATCCAGCGTTCGGCCTGCCCGCGCGGGTAGGGGTGCGGGATGCCGCTCGTCAGCCTGGCCACCTCTTTCTCGCCCGCCAGCTGCTCGATGCGCGCAGCATCAAGCACCTGCAGCGCGCGCAGCTGCAGACGTGGCGTCATCAGGCTTGGCAGGGTAGACATCGCACCTCGCGGGTATTGTGTGTGTTATCAGGCAGGGCGTCAAGCTGCCATTTGCACGCTGCGCGTATGCCGGCTATGTTAGAAGGCAGATTTTTCTCTGGAGGGCTTGTGCGCAGATTACTGGCTGTGTTGGTGCTCATGGCGGGCCTTCTGAGCGGCTGCAGCCGCTCGGATAACATCCGCATTGGGGTGCTCTCGATCTCTTCTGGGCCGGATGCCTATGTCGGCCAGGCATCGGACCTGGCCCTGCGCGACCGCGTCGACGAGCTCAACGCCGCCGGCGGGATCGCCGGGCGCAAGGTCGAGCTGGTGATCTATGACACGCGCGGCGAGATCACCGAGGCCGTGGCAGCCGCACACCGCCTGATCGACCAGGACCGCGTCGATGTCATCATCGGGCCCTCATGGTCGGGCGCGGCCATCCCCATTGCGGCCATCGCCGACGAGGCGCAGGTGCCGGTGATCGCTACCACCGCCTCTAACCCGCTGGTGACCGTCGACGAGGCCGGCGCGGTGCACCCTTTCATGTTCCGCGTGTGCTTTATCGATCCTTACCAGGGCTCTGCTCTGGCCGATTTTGCCTACCACGAGCTGGGCCTGCGGCGGGCCGGCTTTATCACCGATATCACCAGCCCCTATTCGGTCGGCATCCAGCAGTTCTTTAGCGAGCGCTTTCGCGCCCTGGGCGGTGAAGTGGTGGCCGAAGAAGCCTACCAGGCTAACGAGACCGAGTTCCGCCCCATGCTTACCAAGGTGGCCGCCGCCGGCGCGGATGTGCTGATGGTGCCGAGCGCCACTTACCGCGATATCGCCCTGGCTGCCAGGCAGGCCGCCGGGCTGGGCATCAATATCCAGTACCTGGGGGTGGATGGCTGGATGGCCGACGACCTGCTGGCTATGTCGGGCGCCGAGTTGGAGGGCGCCTATCTGGCGAGCGGCGTCTCGACGGAAGCGCCCCGCTTTGCCGAGTTCAACGCTGCCTTTAGCGCCAAACACGGCATCCAGCCCTCGATCTATGCCTATTACGCGCTGGATGCCCTGGCAGCCATCGAAAGCGCCTATTACGCCGCCGGCAGTTATGCCGATGGCCCCGCCCTGGCTGAGGTGCTTGCCAACCTGAAAGACACCGAGCTCTTTACCAGTATGGTGACCGTCGACCCTGCTACACACAATCCGCTCAACAAGCCGGTCGAGATCCTGCAGGTGCGTCAGGGAGCCTGGGTGCTCGTCAAGACCTATACCCCGCGCTGATTATGGATGCCGCCCTGCAGCAGCTTGTCAGCGGTTTTTCGATCGGCGCGCTGTATGGGCTGCTGGCCGTCGGCTATGCCCTGGTTTACAGCGTCTACCGCTTTACCAACTGGTCGTTCGATGCCCTGCTGGTGGGCGCCGCCTATGCCCTCTGGTATGCCCTAAACTGGGCCGGCCTGCCCTGGTGGCTGGCCGTGCCGCTGGCCCTGCTGGCGGGGGCTGTGCTCGGATGGCTGCTCGAGTTCACAGCTTACCGCCGCCTGCGCGAGCGCAGTGCGCCGCGGGTGCTGGTGCTGATCTCGGCCATGGGCGCCAACCTGATGATGATCAACCTTTTTACCCTCATCTTTGGCGGGGCGCTGCGCCGTCTGCCCGAGCTGGTGCCGGGGGGCTGGCGCATCGGCAGCGTCTCGCTCGGGCGCCTGGACGTGGCCACCGGCCTGCTGGCGTGCGCCGCTTTGGGGGCTCTGGCGTGGGTGCTGCGGCGCACGCGGGTGGGGATGGCGATCCGTGCCTCGGCATACGATCTCGAGACCGCCGCGCTGATGGGAGTGGATGCCAACCAGCTGGCCATGCTGGTGTTCGGCATGAGCGGCGTGCTGGCCGGGTTGGCGGGCATCATGGTCGGCTTGAGGTATGCCGTCTACCCCTATATGGGGCTCGTCACCCTCAAGGCTATGATCGCGGCCATCCTGGGGGGCCTTGGGTCGCTGGAAGGGGCGCTGGCGGGGGCCTTTCTGCTGGCCCTGACCGAGACGTTGATCGCCGCCACCGTCTCAACCGCCTGGCGCGACCTGCTGGCCTTTGCCGTGCTGATTGTCGTGCTGTTGGTGTTCCCGAACGGCCTGTTTGGCGCGCGCGAGGTCGCCTGATGGCCTACCTGGCGACCCTGGCGGTGCTCGGCAGTGTGGCGGTGATCGCCGCCTGCGGGTTGGCTCTGCTGGCGGCCCATGGCGGGCTCTACTCCCTTGGGCATGCCGGCCTGATGGCAGTGGGCGCCTATACAGCGGTCTGGCTGCAGCAGCGCCTCGGCTGGGCGCTGGTGCCGTCGCTCGCGGCGGGTGCGTTGGCGGCAGCGCTTGCCAGCCTGCTGGTGGGTTATCCGGCCCTGCGCAGCCGTCTGCGGGGCGATTACTTTGCCATCACTACCCTGGCTTTTGGCGAGATCGTACGCCTGACGCTCACCAACACCCAGGTCCTTGGCGGGGCGCTGGGTAAATCGCTGGCGTCTCAGCCGGCCATCCTGCCGTTGTCTCTCGCTTCGGCAGGCTTGACGGTGGCGGGCATGCAGCTGCTGGTGCGTTCGTCCTGGGGGCTGCGCCTGAGGGCTTGCCGCATGGATGAAACCGCCGCGCGCGCGAGCGGGGTGGATGTGCTCGCCACTCAGCTGGTGGCTCTGATGATCAGCGCGGCATGCGGCGGCCTGGCGGGCGGTCTGCTGGCCGGCGAGCTCGGCTACCTGGCGCCGGCTCTTTTTGGGTTGGCGCGTTCCACGGAACTGCTGGCGGCGGTGGTGCTGGGCGGACGCGGCGCGTTATGGGGTACTGCCCTGGCCGCTCTGTCTCTCGCCGGCGTGCCCGAGCTCTTGCGCCTGGCATCCGAGTGGCGTATGGTGCTGAACGGCGCCCTGCTGTTGGGCAGCACCCTGTGGCAGCCGAAGCGCTCGCGGAGGTAAAGCATGCAAGTGTTGCTCGAAAACGCGCGTATCTATCGCACGGCGGATGATCCGCGCCCGGCCAGTGTGCTGCTGGCGGATTGCGGCCGCGTGACCTATGTAGGCGACGACCCATCCGCCTATGGCCGGCTGGGCCCCAATGCTGAACGGCGCGACCTGGGCGGGGCTACCGTGGTGCCCGGTCTGGCCGATGCGCACCTGCATCTGGCATGGATCGCCGAGGGCTTGTCAGAGGTCGATACCGAGCTGCCCGCCCTGGCCGAAGCCCTCGCTGCGGTGCGGGCGCACGCGCAGGGCCTGCCCGAGGGCGCCTGGCTGGTCGGCTACGGCTGGAACCACCATGCCTGGGGCGGGGAGTGGCCTACCGCTGCGCTGCTTGACGCGGTGAGTGCGGGGCACCCCGCCATCCTGGCAGCTAAGAGCGGACATGCCGCCTGGGTCAACACGGCGGCGCTGGCATTGGCCGGCATCACCGCCGCGACCCCCGACCCGGCCGGCGGGCAGATCGTGCGTGCCTCCGACGGCAGTCCCAATGGCATCCTGCTGGAGACGGCCGCCGAGGCGGTTTACCGTGTGATCCCGCCCACACCCCCGGCGCTGCGTCTGGCGGCTATGCGGAAGGCTTTGTCGCATCTAGCGGGGCTGGGGTTTACCTGCGTTCACGACATGGATGGCGCCAAAAGCTTTGCCGAGCTGCAGGCCCTCGACGCCGCCGGCGAGCTGCCGCTTCGCATCGTGCATCAGCTGCGCGAGCAAGAGCTGGAGGGCGCGCTGGCGATGGGCCTGCGCAGCGGTTTCGGCAGCGAACGCCTGATGATCGGCGCGCTCAAACTCTTTATGGATGGCGCCCTCGGCGCGCGCACCGCCTGGATGCTCGCTCCTTACGAGGGCGAAGCCAGCTATGCCGGCATGTCGGCAGCTGACCCGGCGGCTGTGCGCGAGGCGATTAGGCGTGCCAACGCCGGCGGGATCGCCTGTGCCGTGCATGCCATCGGCGACCGTGCTGTACGGCAGCTGCTGGATGATTTCGAGCAGGTCGGCTCGCGCGCCCTGCGTAACCGCATCGAACACCTGCAGTGCATCGATCGCGACGATTTGCCGCGCCTGGGTGCGCTCAACCTGGCGGCCTCGATGCAGCCGCTGCATGCCTCCTCCGACCGCCTGATGGCCGAGCGCCACTGGGGGGCGCGCTGTGCGGCCAGTTATGCCTGGCGAACCGTGGCGCACTCTGGTGCAGTGTTGGCGCTGGGCTCGGATTGCCCGGTCGAAACAGCCGACCCATTGCGCGGTCTCTATGCGGCGCGCACCCGCCGCAACGCGGAAGGCGAGGGCTCCTGGTATCCTGCCGAGTGCCTGAGTGCCGCCGAGGCTCTGCGCGGCTATAGCTGGGGTCCGGCATGGGCAGCCGGCCAGGAGCACTGGCTGGGCACGCTGCAGCCGGGCATGGCGGTGGATGCCACCATCCTCTCGGGCGACCCGCTCACGTGTCCGCCGGCCGAGTTGCTCGAGATGCGCGTGTTGGGCACCCTCGTGGGCGCAACGGGGTAGATCGAGGCGGCGAGACGGCGTATAATCAGGTCAGTTTAGCACGGAGGTCACGCATGATAATCGATTCACATAGCCACGCCTGGCGCATCTGGCCCTACACACCGGCCGTGCCGGATGCCGAGAGCCGCGGCGTCGTCGAGCAGCTCCTGTGGGAGATGGATCGTTGGGGGGTCGACCAGGCTGTGCTGGTGTGCGCCCAGATTGAGCACAACCTGCATAACAACGACTATGTCGCCGATGCCGTCAAACGCTACCCGAACCGTCTGGTGCAGTTTGCCGACGTGGATTGCCAATGGTCGCCCACCTACCACACTCCCGGCGCTGCCGCGCGCCTGGCAGAGGCGGCCGAGAAATACCAGCTCAAGGGCTTTACCCACTATCTCAAGGATGATTATGACTGGTTCGAATCGGCCGAGGGGCTGGCGTTCTTTAAAACGGCTGCCGAGTACAGGCTGGTCGCCTCATTAGCGCTCAACCCCGCCTGGCAGCCGGCGCTGCGCGAGCTGGCGGCGCGCTTCCCCGAGGTGCCCTTTGTCTGCCACCACATGGGGCTGGCAAGGGTCTCGCAGCCGGATACGCTCAAGGAGGTGCTGCGGTCAGCCGAGCTGCCCAACATCTATATCAAGCTATCCGGCTTTCATTACGCATCCAAGACTGCGTGGGATTACCCGCAGACCGATACCCACGCCCAGGTGCGCGCACTCTATGATGCCTTTGGTCCGCAGCGGTTGTTGTGGGGCTCGGATTACCCCGTGGTGCGCTTTTTCATGACCTATCAGCACGCCCTGGAGGCCTTTCGCACGCACTGCAGGTTTATCCCGCCGCTGGATCAGGCGCTCATCCTGGGGCTGAATCTGCAAGAGCTGTTGGAGCGTGCCGGCCGCTAGCGTATAAAGTGCCTCGGCGGGCTGGAGTTCAGCGTGATAACATCCACCACGCTTCGCATTTGGTGCGAATATACCACGAATGTGATTCCCTGCTGTCCGCCGCCCTGGTGGATACCATCCATCAGCACTATGCTGGGATTGGGCTCGTCGGTGTTGCTCGAGATGCGCACATGGCGGCCGTCCGCCAGGTCAGTATCGTAGGTGATCGGCTCATCCTCAAACTGTTCGTAGATGGTCTGCCCGCCGCGCACGATCCCAATGTACGACCAGGTCGGCGTGGCGGTCAGATTGGCTTTCACCCCCAGCTGGCTCAGCAGCCAGGGCACGTCGCCCACCAGCGCCTCTGTCATATCGAGGCGTGAGACGATCAGCACGGTGTAGTCGGGGTTGTTGACAAACTGCAGCCAGGTACCGGGATCGGTAGTGTCGCGCAGATCGACCACCCGCCTGTATGCTTCATAAAAGTCATAGTCAAGGTTCCACTCGGCTTCCAGCGCGGTGCCGCGCCGATCGGGCACGCCGGCGTCGCGCAAAAAGCGGCCCACGATGCGGGTGGCTTTTACGGCGCCTTCCTTTGAGAGATGGCTCGGGTCGAACAGGTCAACCCCTGGTTCGAGCACAAGCTCGGCCATGTTATCCGAGTCGTTGAGCTCGATAACAGGCACCCCGCGTTCCTGTCCCCACGCCATGGTAAGGTCGGAGCGGGAGGTGCTCCAGTTTTGATCCGGCATGTTGACGATCACCAGCTGGATGCCCTCGTGTGCACACAGGTCGGCGATGCGCTGCATATAGATGCCGGCAAAATCGACGATCGCTGCTCCTCCGTCATCGATGGCCATATAGCCTTCCGCCAGCTGGACTCGTCTGGCCGGCCACAGCCAGGCGCCGTGCAGGCTGCGGCGATAGATGGGATCCAGCACAAAGTCGGTTTTTGTGAGTTTGAGCCAACGCTGGTGATATCGGATAAATGGCAACAGGGTGACCTCGGGCGAGGCGTATTCGGCATAACTCCACATCTCGAGTGCCAGCTTGATCTTGGTCAGCGAGAGCGGTATGTGGTCGATCGTTGCGTAATAGGCTTCGTCGAGATAATCCAAATTGTTGATGCGCAGGAGCATGTTGCCCTCTACCACCACCGCCTTGGGATGCTGGCTCTTGAGCGCTTCTTCCAGCAAATAGTAGCTCAGGAGCGGGGCTTGGCCTGTGCCCGCCAGCAAGTGCGAGCTGATGCCATACTCGTGCCACAGGATAGCCGGCATCAACCCCGACATTGTCTTGCTGGTGCCCAGCAGCAGCACATCCACGCTATCCGCAGGCTGGGCATAGTAATCGGGCAAAGTGCGGCTGAGCGATGAATAGCCCAGGTTGTCACGCTTGATTACGGTGTGGTTGATCGTGTACAGCACCAACAGGACAACCACACTGGCCGCCAGCAGCTCGATCACCCACGCGTAGCGCCGTATGTTCATTTAAAACAACTCATAGACGAACACACTGGGGTAATCCGGCCCGTAGACCCCAAATAACACCACTACCACAATCGCAACAATGATCACTGACCACTGCGCCGCCCGTCCGCCGGCAGCAATGCGCTCGCGCAGCGCAAAACCGCGCTCCTGCAGCACGCTTACCACCCCCAGCAGGCCCAGCGCCGCCAGCAGTACCAGCGTCTCGTTGTTCGAGCCGGCCAGCGTCCACAGTGACCCGTCGGTGAGTATCCACGGGTTCCACGCCGCCTTGGTGCGCAGGAGCAGCTCCCAGGTGTGGCTCAAGTTGTCGGCGCGCGTGATATAGCGCCCCATGCAAGCCAGGGCAAAGACCGCCGTGATGCGCAGAGCCTTGGTGCTCCAGCGCTCATCGCGCAGGCCCAGGGCGTTACCCACTTTGGTCGCATATGGCCCCAGCACCAAACCCAGGATGATCAGTATCGCGTAATACAGGCCATATACCAGCCACTTCCACTCGGCGCCGTGCCAGATGCCGATCACGGCGAACACCACCAGTTCGGCCGTCATGGCCGGCAGCAGCACCCCCAGGCGTTTGAGCCCGGCACGCCGCAGCCAGCGTCCGGCGCGCGCCAGCGGCGGCCACAGCGCCAGCGGATAGTAGACATAATCACGCATCCAGGCACCCAGCGTGATGTGCCAGCGGCGCCAGTATTCGGGCACCGACTGCGCAAGATAGGGGCGCCGGAAGTTGGTCGCCAGTTGGATGCCAAACATCTCGGCCACGCCGGTGACGATATCGATGCCGCCCGAAAAGTCGCAATAGACCTGCAGAGCCGTCAGCACCATCGCCAGCGGCACATACAGCCCCTGATAAGTATCACCGTTGGAGAGGATATTTGCGACGATCAACGCGCCGCGGTCGGCGATCACCAGCTTTTTAAAGAACCCCCACAGCATCAGGCCCAGCCCGTCCTTGATGCGCTCGAAATCAAAGCGGTTGGCGGCCAGCAGCTGCGGAGCAAGTGCGTCATAACGCCCGATCGGCCCCTGCACCATCTGAGGAAAGAACCCCACAAACAGGGCATAACGCGCCAGGTTGGGCTGCGACTCGATCTTGCCCCGGTAGACGTCGATCACATAGCTGAGCGATTGAAAGGTGTAAAACGAGATCCCCAGCGGGATCAGCAGCTCGGGGACCGGAACGCGCCAGTCGCGGCCGATCGCATCAAGCAGCACATTCAGGTTGGACGCGGCAAAACCGCCGTACTTGACCGTCGCCAGCACCGCCACATTGAGCAGGATCGCCCCGGCAGAGATGCGCGCCTTGCGCTTGCGGCTGGCGGCCTGCAGCACCTTGCGCTCTCCGTCGTCAGCCAGTTGGGCATCCAGGCGGACCTGTTCGCGCCCCATCAGGCGCCCGGCCAGCCAGGTGCTAAAGGTGGTGGCAGCCAGATAGGGGGCATACTGGCTGGCGGCCAGCAGGTAAAAGCCCCAGCTGGCAATCAGCAGCACCACCCAGCGTGCCTTGCCGGGGGTGATGTAATACACCGCCAGCAGGACGGCTACCAGCACATAGAACCACAGCGAGGTCAGTGACAAGGCGTTTACCTCAGGCGCGTTCGAGGCGCTCGATCAGGGCCTGCATGGCCGCCACCGAGTTAAAATTGGCTGGCACCAGATCGTCGATGCCCACCTCAACCCCAAAGGTCTCGCGGATATCGCTCACCAGCGTGACGATATCGAACGAATCCAGCAGGCCGTCATCGATCAGGGCTTGCTCGGACTCAAAATCGACCTCGGGGCGCAGGTCTTGCAGGATATCTAACAGTTTGTCCATCTCCTACCTCTAATCCAGGATATACTGGTGTGCATAGCGTGCTACGGGCTGCAGCCCGCAACTGCCAAAGAGCCCCTGGGAGGCGCGCCTAGTGACATCAATCCAGCAGGTGGCCGTGTTGCGGCCGTGCGCCAGGGCACGTTGCTGCCAGCTCAGCAACATCAGCGTCCCGATTCCCTGCCCGCGCACATGCGGCGCCACCGTCACATGCTCTGCCAGGCTGGCGCCCGTCCCCAGGTTATAGATCATCGCCCCCACCAAAGTGCCGGCGCCGTCCACCACGGCGAGGGTCTCGACATCGCGTGCGTCGCCGGGCAGGGGGTGTGCCAGGTCGCAGGGATCCAGCTCGCTCTGCCACAGCGCGGCGATCGCCTGAGCCTGGCTGCCGTCCGCGGTTTGCAGGATGTAGCCGGCTTGAGCGACGCGCTGCTGGGCACGCACAAGACGCTCCGCAAGAGCGTCGAACTGGCGCAGATCGGCGTTATAGTGCTGGCTGGTCTTGTGATGCACCAGCCCGGCTGCGCGCATGGCGGCCAGTTCCGCCGGCGATTCGGCGACGGGCGAGCGGCCGACTAGCTCGATCAGCAGCGGTTTGCCGGGGCGCTCGGGCATGCTGGCGGGATGCTCGCTCAGCCCATAAAAGAGCCGCCAGCAAAAGGGCTGGTCGACATAAAGATACACATCCTCCTGCGCGCGGCTGTACCACAGCCACCCGGCATCGATCAGGCGCTGGGCGCTGGATGGCACCAGGTAGCAGTTGCTGCGCCGGCCGTCCTCGCGCAGATCGCGCATCAGTTCCGACCACATATTCAGGTTAGCGACTGGCTGCATGGCCGTATTCCTGCCAGATGCTGGCGCGGTCGACCTTGCCGCGTGCGTTGCGCGGCAGCGCCTCCAGCCATACCAATCGATGCGGGCGCATAAAGCCCGGCAGGCGCGCGCGGATGGCGCCATAGATGGCTTCGTCCTGGGGCTCTGCGGCGGCATACACCAGCACGATGCGGGATTCGTCGGCACGATAGACACAGCAGCTGGCTTCCACTGCCTCGAGGCTTTCGGCGGCCGCCTCGATCTCGCCCAGCTCGATGCGGTGCCCCATGTGCTTGACCTGGCTGTCTCGCCGGCCGTGGAAATAGTACAGCCCGTCCTGGCCGCGGCTGGCCAGGTCGCCGCTGCGGTAGATGCGTTCTGGCAGCGTGTGGTTGAGCGGATTCTGCACAAAGGCGCGCTCAGTGGCGGCGGGGTTGTCATAATATCCCAGCGCGACGCCCTCGCCGGCCACGCACAACTCGCCGATCTCGCCGGCGGCACAGGCCTGATCGGCTTCATCCAGCACCAGCACCCGGGCGTTCGCAAAGGGCACCCCCAGCGGCAGGGTCTCGGGCAGCGCGTCCTCGGGCACGTGATAATACAGGCAGTTGCAGGTGATCTCGGTGGGGCCGTACAGGTTGGTGTAGCATGCCTGGGGCACGTGCTCGCGCCAGTATGCCAGATGCTTGATCGGCATCACTTCACCGGAAAACAGCACGCGGCGCAAATCCGGCAGCGAACGGCCATCCAGGGCTTTCAGGGTCGCCAGGATGCTCATCGCCGAGACCGCCCAGATCAGCGTGGTGACGCGCTGCTCGCTCAGGAACGCCAGCAGCCTGACCGGCACGGAAAAGTAGCTGCGCGGGATGACGCACAGCGTCGCGCCGCACTTGATCGTGCTGTAAAGGTCCTTGACGGAGATGTCGAAATCAAAGGGCGCCTGCCCTCCGAGGACGTCATCCGCACCCAGGCCTACCACGGGCACAAATTCCTCGATAAAGCTGATCACGTTGCGGTGGCTGACGGCCACCCCCTTGGGGGTGCCGGTCGAGCCCGAGGTAAAGACCACATACAGCGGGTCGCTGGCCCGAGCGCCGGCGCTCTTCCAGAAGGGCGTCGTCGGGGGATGCGGCAAACGCCTCGTCGAGTGCGATCAACCGAGCGCGGATATCGAGCTGCTCGGCCGGCTTTAGCCCGGCCTCATCCGCCAATACCACGGCCGGCTGGGTGATGCTGAGCATCTGAGCCAGACGCACCGCGGGCAGTTTCACGTCGAGGGGCACATACGGGCAGCCCGCCGCAGTGGCGCACCAAAAGGCGGCCGGCTGCAGCGCCGAGCGCTCTGTCAGCACCGCCACGGGTGCGTTGGGCGGAGCAGCCTGCGCCACGCTGCTGCCGCCGGCACGTACCATCTCTGCCAGTGTTGCATATGTGAGGCTGCGCGCTTCGTCGAGCAGGGCGGGCTTGTTGGGGTGCAGCGCCCGCGCGGCCCACAAATACGCCAAGACGTTGCTCGTCACATCCCTCTCCCGGAAAGCTGGCTGATATTGTAGCAAGTTTAAGTGATTAGGCAACACAGCACTGCTTTGCCGTATCAGCGCTGCGCCGCGGTGGTAAGTATGATAGCGGTAAACAGATGCTTGCGCGGGCGCGGCTGGCTCGCTAAAATAACAGTGTCATATGGAGGATCTGACCATGACCAACAACCGCCAAACCCTGGATGAGCTGTTCCGCAGCTTTAATGACGAGTTGCAGGCTCAAGCTGAATCCGCCACGAGCTATACCCGCTCACCGGCCTCGATCCGCTTTACCTTTACCGACATGCCCGGCACGCTCACGCTGCGTTTTGCTAAAAATGAGATCAACAGCTCCCTGGATGACGCCGACCCGGTGACGATCGGCGTGCAAAGCACCTTTAAACTGCTGGATGACATCCTATCAGGCCGCCAAGATCCTGAAAGCGCCTATATGTCGGGCAAGCTGCGGCTGGTGGGCGATGAATACACCGCCGGGTTGTTCGTGGCCAACTATCTGCCGGCCGTCAAACGCGCCTGGCAGGTAGCACGCGGGCAAGCATAACCCTGGTTTGTTGCCGCGGAGGGGATAACCGAACGAATGAAACCACTGCGTAAACATGTGGCTCTGGCCGTCGATGGCGGCGGCATCCGCGGTCTGATTGCGGCACGCGCCCTGGCGCTGGTCGAGGCCGAGCTGGGCCAGAGCGCCAGCAGCCTCTTTCAGCTGACGGTGGGCACCTCCACCGGCGCGATTATCGCCGCTGCCCTGGGGGCCGGCCTGACGGCCGACCGCATCACCGAACTCTATCTGGAGTTGGGCAGCCGCATCTTTAAGCCGTCGCTGCGCAGCGCGCTGTGGCCGCTCACGCGTTATCGATATTCCCTCAAGCCGCTTTTTCAGGCGCTATCGGCCGAGATCGGCAACCTGCCGCTCAAAGCCCATGCCGCGCGTCCTGGCGCGCCCGTGCTGGTGCTGCCGGTGTTTGACCTGGTCGAGAACCGCTCGCGGCTTGTCAAATCCTACAAGCCCGAATATGGCGAATGGCCGCTGGCGCAGGCTGTGATTGCCTCGTGCGCCGTGCCGACCTATTTCCCGGTGGTGGGCGGGCGCTATGTCGATGGCGGGGTCGGGGCGTTTGCCAATCCCACCTATCTGGCGGCTTATGAAGCCTACTACCTGCAGGGCTGGGATCCCGCCGAGACGACCCTGATCAGCCTCGGCGCCGGGCGCACCCCGCGCCCCGCCAACGCGCCGCGCTATGGGCGTTTTCACACCTGGCAATGGGTCGAGCCGATGCTGAGCGCCTTTCTGCAATCCGCCTCCGACCAGCAGATCCACCTGGTGCAGACCTTTTTCGCCAACCTCGACCTGCGCCGCTTTGAAGTCGACCTGGACGCTCCCATCCAGATGGATGATGCCACCGCCATGGGGGCTCTCGAGGATTACGGCATCGCCATGGGGCGCAAAATCCTCAACGACCAGGTGGATGAAGCGCAGTGGTCGCCGCGCAAGCTCGCCCCTGGAACGCCCAATCCGGCCGCGCACGGTCCGCTGGAGCTGGGGATCGGCCTGCTGGGGGCTTATCTGGTGGCGCGCACCGTCAATAGCGCGGGCGAGGGGCCGGCGCCTATCCCGGATGAGCCAAGCGCCTGACCTTAGTCTCGTGGCGCATGGTCGAGACCACTTCCTGAATCTCGGGGTCCCAATACTCGAGTACCAAGATCGCGTCGTGCATGCGTCCGCCGGCGCGGCGCACCACCAGGCCCTGCAGCACCTGATGCCCGCGGTCGAACTCGACCGTTTCGCCCAGCGTCACCGCTTCGGCCGCCAGACGTGCCGCGGTGGCGGATGAGGTCGCCTCGGCCACCGAGCTGAGCACATCCTCTTCGGCGGCGATGATCCCCAGCCCCGCCGCAATGCTGGTAAAGGGGTCGCCCACCCGCACCTTGTCGCCAAATACGCGCCGCAGCATGCCCTGCACCACCGGCACCAGCGACGACCCGCCCGTCATCAGCACCGCGTCAACCGCCTCTGCTGTCACGCCGGCGCTCGCCAGCAGCTCTGCCAGGGTGCGCTCGATGCGCTCGAGGTAGCTGCCGATGGCTGCCACAAAACGTTCGCGTGCCACGATCTGCCGGATGCACAGGCCGCGCTCATCAAAGGTGAATTGGGTCTGGCGTTCGCTCGAGAGCCTGATCTTGCAGGCCTCGATCGCCTGAAAAAACTCAAAGCCCAGACCCTGCTGTGCCAGAGTGATCAGGTTGGCAACCGTCTGGCGGTCGTTAGCCTGGCGCTGCACCTCTAAAAGGCGCGCGGCATTGAGCGGGCTGGTGAGGGTCGGGATCGATTGCCAATGGCACAGCGGGTCGAGCAGCGTGAGCGGAAAGGGCAGCTGTTTTTCGGTGAGGGTCGTCTCGGCGCCAAAGTGGGCCAGGAAAAAGCGCTGCATGATGGTCGAATCAAAGTCGTCGCCGCCCACCAGCAGGCCGCTGGCCGCCAAGATCTCGGGCGCGCCCTCGCGCGGCACCTGCGCCAATGCCATATCGAGGGTGCCGCCGCCGAAATCAAAAGCCAGCGCCAGGCCGCCTTCGGGCAGCGACCCGCGCAGATGCCGCAGCGCCGCCACCGGCTCAAACTCGAGCGCGGCATATTCGAGCCCCGCCAAGCGCGCCGCCGCCAGCATGCGCTCGTGGGCGGTGCGGTCGGTCTCGGCGGCTTCATTGGGACTGGCGGATTCGTGTGCAAAGGTCACCGGCCGGCCGATCACCGCCGCGCGCACACGCTCGCCTAGATAATCTTCGGCGCGCCGGCGGATCTCGCCCAGCACCAGGGCGATCAGCTCCTCGGTGGCATAGTAGTGCCCATAAACCGTCGTGCCGGAAAGCGACCGGTCGCGCAGGCCGGTCTTTATCGACTGAAAGAGGCGCGCGGGGGCGTCGTTTTCGTCGAGGTTCTCGGCCGAGATGCTCACGCCATCCTGGTCGCTGGAGAGCGTTTCGGCGGCCTCGATATCGTGCTGGTAGACGCTGGTGAGTGCTCTGAGGTCGGTGAAATGGTAGCGCAGCGGGCTGCCGCGCATCAGTTCGAGGTAGCGGCGGATGGCGGCACGCCCCACCAGCACCTCGCCCTCGCGCGTGATGCACAAAAGCGAGGGCAGCACCGGGTTGCCCTCTTCGAGCGGGATCAACTCGACTTTTCCACCGCGCCACAGCGCTACCGAGCAGTTGGTGGTGCCGAAATCGATACCGATGGTAAGCACGCTGGCCTCCTCGTGAGTGGGTAAGCATACCCGTGTGCGTGGTCATCGTCAAACCTGGCAGCGCTTGCTTAATACGCCCATGCGCTGCACAATAGCCTAAACACCCGAACGAGGTCAGACATGGCTCAAACAACCGCCCTCTATGCCCGCCACGTCGCGCTGGGCGCCAGAATGGTCGATTTTGCCGGCTATATGCTGCCGGTTCAATACCTATCTGGGCCGGTGGCTGAGCATCACGCCGTGCGCAGCGCGGTCGGCCTGTTCGATATCGACCACATGGGCCAGGCAGCCGTCTCCGGCCCGGGAGCGCTCAGCTATCTCCAGCATCTGCTGACGGCTGATATCGCTGCCCTGGCGGAGGGCCAGGCAACCTATGCGTTTATGTGCAACCCCTCCGGCGGCACCGTTGATGACGTCTTTATCTACCGCCTGCCGGGACGTTATATGCTGGCGCTCAATGCCGCCAACCTCGCCAAAGACCTGGCCTGGATGCGCGAGGCTGTCGGCGGCTGCCAGGTGACGGTTGAGGATATCTCGCCCGGCACCTATATGCTGGCACTGCAGGGCCCCGCCGCGCAGGCCATCCTGCAGCCGCTGACTAACGCCGATCTGGCAGGCATCAAACGCCACTGCGCCATCGAGGCCGACCTAGCCGGTACGCGCACGCTGATCGGGCGTACCGGCTATACCGGCGAGGATGGCTACGAGCTGTATCTGCCGGCCGTTGCCGCCGAAACAGTGTGGGATGCCCTGCTGGATGCCGGCACACCTCAGGGGCTGCTGCCGGCCGGGCTGGCGGCGCGCGATTCGCTGCGCTTTGAGGCCTGCCTGCCGCTATATGGCCAGGAACTTGATGAGGATATCTCGCCGCTGGCAGCCGGGCTGGGCTGGGCGGTCAAGTTCGACAAGGGCGCCTTTATCGGCCGCGAGGCGCTGCTGGCTGAACAGCGCGCCGGCAGCCCAACCAAGCTGGCCGGCCTCCGGCTGACGGGCCGCGGCGTGCCGCGCCACGGGTATCCCGTGCTCGCTGATGGCGAGGTCGTTGGGCACGTCACCAGCGGCATGTACGCCCCCACCCTGGATGGCTTTTACGCCTTGGCCTATCTGCCGGCTGACAAGACCGAGCCCGGCACACCGCTGGCGATCGAGATCCGTGGTAAACTTGTCGAGGCGCAGGTGGTAAATAGACCGTTCTATTCGCGAAAAAGAGGAGTGTACGCATGACCACCAATCCTTATCAAGCCTATGCTAATTCACGTGCCCTGTGGGAGCGTGCCAGCCGTGTGATGCCCGGGGGTGTTAACGCCTCGGCGCGCTATAACGCCGCCCTCGGGCACGCCCTCTACTTTGAGCGCGGCGAGGGTGCCTACCTGTATGATCGCGACGGCCGGCGCTACATCGACCTGCTGACCTCGCACGGCGCCAGCCTGCTCGGGCATGGCCATCCGGCCGTTGTCAAGGCTGCCGAGGCCGCCCTCACGCGCGGCATCCTGGCCGCCTACGAGACCGAGCTGCAGGTGCGCACCGCCGAAAAGACCCTCGCGCTCTTCCCGGGCGCCGAGATGATGCGCTATACCTGCTCGGGCACCGAGACCACCTGGCACGCCCTACGCATTGCGCGCGCCTTTACCGGCAAGATAGGTGTGGTCAAGTTCGAGGGGCACTACCACGGCGTCAACGACACGGTCGGCTTTTCGCACTGGCCAAAAGTGGCCGAGGCGGGCGCGGCCGAGTCGCCCGTGCCGGTGGCGGATAGCGCCGGCATCCCCCCTTACGCAGCCGACTATCTGACGGTGCTGCCCTTTAACGACGCCGCCGCCCTCGAGCGCACCCTGCGCGAAAAGGCCGATACCCTGGCGGCCCTGATCATGGAGCCGGTCAACTATGATTCGTGCGGCATCTGCGCCCAGCCCGAGTTCCTGCGCTTGGTGCGCGAGCTGACGCGTGAGCTGGGCATCGTGCTGATTTTCGACGAGATCCTCTCGGGCTTTCGTGTCGGCCCGGGCGGCGCCATGGCCTCCACCGGCATCTACCCCGATATGACCTGTCTGGGCAAGGCCTATGGCGGCGGGCTGCCCCTTTCGGCCATCCTGGGCACGCGCGAGATCATGATGATGTGCACGCCAGTCGGCCCGGCCCTGCAATCGGGCACCTATAACGCCCCGCCGCTGCTGGTAGCCGGCGCCGAGGCTTTTCTGGATACGATCGCCGCGCCCGATTTCTACCCGCACCTCAACGAACTCGCCGAGCGCCTGTATGGCGGTATGCGCGAGGTTTTCGCGCGCCGCGGGATCCGCGCCTGGGTGCAGGGGGTGGGGGCGCGCTTTGGTCTGCTGTTTGGGCTCGAGCGCGAACCGCTGAATTATCGCGACATAGCCGCCCAGGATTGGGAGATGGCCCGCCGCTTTCACCTCGCCTGCTTAAAGCGCGGGGTCTATATCATGTTCAAGTCGCCGCACCATGGCTTTTCCAGCGCGCATACCCTTGCCGATATCGACCTGACGCTGGATGTGATGGACGACGCGGCGGCCGAGATCGCCCAGAAGAGATAATGCGCTACACAATGCTCCCAGCGGTTTGCAGGCCTCGCGCCTCGGCTTTGGCACCATGCGGCTGCCGATGCACACCATCGACGACAAGGAATATGTCGATACCGAGCGCGCCGAGGCCATGCTGCACCGTGCCTTTGAGCTGGGGCTCACCTATATCGATACCGGCTTTATCTATAACAACGAGGAATCCGAGTTTGTGGTCGGCTCAGCTATGCAGAGCTGGCCGTGCCGCGACGAGCTTGTGGTGACGGCCAAGTGCACCAAATTCCGCATGAGCAAACCCGGCGACCTGCGCCGCATGCTGGATCATCAGCTGTGAAAGCAGCGCCGTCAGTATTTCGACTATTACCTCTTTCACGGCGTGGGCTATGATAACTGGCGTGAGATCGATGCGCGCACCAGCTGAGTTGACGACATGGCGCGTGCCAAATCCGAGGGGCTGGTGTGCCACGTGGGGCTTTCCTTTCACGACCCGGACCCCAATACGCTCATCAAGCTGCTCGATACCGGCCTGATGGAGCTGGTGACGCTGCAGCACAACTAACTCGACCGCTCGCACGAGGCCGTCATGGCCGAGGCTCACGCGCGCGGTGTGGCGGTGGTGATGGGTCCGGTGGGCGGCTACGACGAGGGCGCGGCGGCCGAGCTGGCGCTGCGCTTTGTGCTGGCCAATCCATCGGTGGATGTGGCTATCTCGGGTATGTCGACCCGAGAGCAGGTCGAGGCCAACTGCGCCTCAGTGGATGCCGGGCCCCTTTCCGCAAGCGAGGTTGAGCTCGTTAACCGTCTGGTGGCCGAAAACAAGGCCCTGGCTGACCTGTATTGCACCGGCTGCGGCTATTGCCTGCCCTGTCCGCAGGGGAGGATGTCATAATTATGCTAACGGCGTGAAATGCAGTACTTAAAAGTGTTTCAGAGCTTCCACAAAGTGTGAAACCAATAAAGTGATATAATTAATATTCCTCACCCTACATCAGAACTATGATGAAAAAGAATTGAAGCATATAAATGATAATTAGAAAGAGGTAAGCAATGAACATTAGTTTAGATGGAATACGTATTAGAAATGCTATTTCTGCAGACTGTCAGCAACTTGCAGATTGGTGGAATGACGGAACGGTTATGGCTCATGCCGGATTTCCAAACGGGATTGGCACGACCCCGGATGAAATCGAAAGGAAAATCGCAAACGATTCTGATGAAAAAGGGCGCAGGCTAATCATTGAATTCTACGGGCGTTCTATCGGAGAAATGAGTTATCGCAATATAGGCAATAACACAGCGGAAATCGGCATCAAAATATGCGAGGCGGATTATCAGGATAAAGGACTCGGAAGGATTATTCTGAGTATGTTCATCAAAGAGCTTTTTTCCATGGGGTTTACGAAGCTTGTTTTAGATACAAACCTGAAAAATCTGAGCACAGCATGTTTACG
>Ga0123333_10000358_pt1 | contig 50886 bp, 31 predicted proteins | sample BioC12SIPDNA_3_FD_89957 | JGI IMG/M metagenome (GOLD analysis project Ga0123333, IMG submission 89957) | Anaerobic biogas reactor microbial communites from Washington, USA - Biogas_R2_B C12 SIP DNA | ecosystem: Engineered > Bioreactor > Anaerobic > Unclassified | place: Washington, USA...
GCGCTCCACGCCGAGGCTCTCCGCCACGGTGATCTCGACCCGCGCGATATAGTTGCGGTTCCAGAGCGGCTCAAAGATCGCGTTGGCGAAGCGAAAGGCCAGCAGGTTCTGCACCGTCTCTTTGCCGAGGTAGTGGTCGATGCGGTAGACCTGCCGCTCATCGAACGCCGCGTGCACCTGGGCGTTCAGCGCCCGCGCGCTCTCCAGGTCATGCCCGAAGGGCTTCTCGATGACGATGCGCGCCCAGCCCTGCTCCTCGCGGTTCAGCCCGGCGCGGCCCAGTTGCTCCACGATGGCGGGGTAAAGCATCGGCGGGGTGGCCAGGTAAAAGAGGCGATTGCCCGTGGCCAGCCGATGCGCCAGCCGCCGGTAGGTTTCGGGGTCGGCATAGTCGCCCGCTAGGTAGGAGAACCGCTCGGCAAAGGCCGGCCACATCTGGCACATGCGGCCTTCCACCTGCTCGCCGGCCGCCGTCGGCTTGAGTCGGGCATATTCGACCACGCCCTCATAGACGCGCTCGCGGAAGGCCTCGTCGCTGAGCTCGCTTCGCGCCACGCCCAGGACGCGCGCCTCCGAAGAAAGCAGCCCGGCGCAAGAGAGGCTGTGTAAAGCTGGGCCCAGCTTGCGCTGCGTCAGGTCCCCAGAAGCGCCCAAGATCACCACATCAGCGGGGGTCTGTTTGTCCTGATCCACTCTTTATCCTTGTTGGCCGCGCCGCGGGGCGCAGCAGCCGATCACGCGCCGCCCAGCGCCCGCGCCAGCCGTCTCAGGCCCGCGGCCGCATCCGTCCCCAGGTGAAACCGGATGACCCGGCGGCCGGCATCCAACAGGGCCTGCCGGTCGCCCAGCGCCTGCGCCGCCTTGAGCACGCTGAACGACATCGCGCTGGCCTCTTTCCCAGCCTCGTCCGGGATCCGCGCATCGCGCGAATCATCCGCAGTGACCTGGATGAATAGCCCGTTCCCGGCGTCGCCCTTGTGCAACTGCCCGGTGGAGTGTAAGAAGCGCGGCCCATAGCCAACCGTCACGGCCAGCTTGTACCGCTCGCGGATCGCGAGCCGTAGCGCCCGCAACGCCTGATCGGCCGCCGGCGTCGACTGGATATAGGCCTGGACCGACACATAGCCGGAGCCCTGGCCCATCGCCAAGAAGTCGCGCAGCGCCTCGCCCGGCCCCTTGGCGGCCACGTCGCCATAGACGGCCACGCCCTCGGCCGTCAGGGCCGGCTGCTCCGCGGGCAAAGCGCCCCGCTCGGCGTAGGCGGCCACCATCTCGCGGGCCCGCACCTTGGCCGATTCCACGTTGGGCTGGTCGAAGGGGTTGACCTCCAGCAGATAGCCCACCACGGCCGTGGCCAGCTCCCAGATAAAGAACTGCCCGCCCAAGTCATAGCGGTCGCCCAGCGTCAGGCGCACCACCGGCTGCCCCGCCTGCTCCAGCGCCCGCACCGCCGCCCCGTGGACGCGATCGCCCTTCACAGTGAGATAGACGAACAGCCGGTCCGAGCCATAGGCCGCCGGTGCGCCCACCGGCTCGCCCACCACGGGCAGCACGCCCTTGCCTTCCTTGCCCACGCTCTCGGCAACCAACTGCTCCACCCAATCGCCCAGGCTGGCGATGGCCGGCGAGGTGATCAGCGTGAGCTTGTCCCGTCCAGCCTTGGCCAGCTCGCCGATCACGGCGCCCAGCCGAGCCGCCGGGTTGTCGTGCGCGGTGACGCAGGCATCGGAGCCGCACGCGCCCTCGATGGCCCGCTCCAGCAGCTTGGCCAGGTCCACGCCCAGCAGCGCGGCAGGGACCAGGCCGAAATACGACAGGGCCGAATACCGCCCGCCGATATTGGGATCGTTGAGAAAAGTCTGGCGGAAACGGTACCGCTCCGCCAGCGCCGCCAGCGATGATCCCGGATCGGTGATGGCGACGAAATGCCGCCCGGCGGCCTCGGCGCCCACCGCGCGCGCAACCCAATTGTAGAAATACTTGAAGGCGGAGAGCGTCTCCACCGTGCCGCCCGACTTGGTGGATACGAGGAACAGTGTGCGCGCAGGGTCGAGCGTCTCGGCAAAGGCCAGCACCGCGCCCGGGTCGGTGCTATCCAGCACCGCCAGCTCCAGGTGGCCCTTGGCCGCCCCGTAGGTTTTGGCGAACACCTCCGGCGCCAGGCTGGAGCCGCCCATGCCCAAGAGCAGCGCATGGGTATAGCCCTCCTGGCGCGCCGCGTCGGCCAGCGCCGTGATGCCAGGCAGGGCCTCTCGCATCTCTTCGGCGATGTGCAGCCAGCCCAGCCGGTTGGTGATCTCGGTGGGCTGAGGTTTCCAGAGGGTGTGATCGCGCGCCCAAAGGCGCGGCATCACCCGCTCGTCGGCCATGCGCACCAGCGCCGCATCCACCGCTTTCTGGTAGGATCCCAGGCTCGCCGTCCAACCGAGTTCGCCCATGGATATCTCCTTGCTCTCACGCATGCTCGCGCAGATACTCGCGCATCATCAGCGCCACCGCCGCGCCCTCGCCCGCTGCCGCCGCCAACTGGGCCGTGGAGCCGGCCCGCACGTCGCCCGCGGCAAAGACGCCGTGCATGCTGGTCTGCAGCGTCTTGTCCGTCACCACAAAGCCGCGGCGATCGCGCTCGATCTCGGCGGGCAGAAAATCGCTGTTGGGCGCATAGCCCACAAAGATGAACACGCCGTCGGGGTGCCACTCCTTGACCTCCCCGGTGGCCCGGTCCTTGACGCGCACGCCGCCCAGCCGCCGGTCCTTGACGAGGAATTCCAGCACCTCGTGGTTGGTGATGACCTCCATGCCCTGGCGCTCGGCCACCTTTTTCTGCAGGATCTTGGTCGCCTTGACCTCGGGCATGAACTCGACGATGGTCACCTTGGTGGCAAAGTTGGTCAGGAACAGGCCTTCCTCGAAGCCGCTGTTGCCGCCGCCGACCACCAGCACTTGCTTGCCTTTGTAAAAGGCGCCGTCGCAGGTGGCGCAAAAGTGGATGTTGGCGCCGATCAGCTCTTGCTCGCCGGGGACCTCCAGGCGGCGATAGCGCGCGCCGGTGGCCAGCAGCACGGCCCGCGCTCCATAGTTGCTCCCATCGGCGGTGAGCACCTCGCGGTACTTGCCCTCGGTGCGGATGTCCGTCACCGCCTGCGCGCGCAGAACCTCGACGCCGAACCGCTCCGCCTGCCGCGTCAGCCGCTTGGCGAACTCGTCGCCGCTGATGCCTTCATCAAAACCGGGGAAATTCTCGATGACCTGGGTGATGCCCGCCTGCCCGCCGGGCGCGCCCTTTTCGATCACCAGGACGTCCATCCCATCGCGAGCCAGGTAAAGCGCCGCCGTCAGGCCGGCCGGCCCGCCGCCGACGATGATCACGTCGTAAAAGGTGCGCTCGGCCTTCATGATGAGGCCCAGCTTGGCCGCCAGCTCGGCGTTCGTCGGCTCGACCAAGATGCTGCCATCGCGGCAGACGATGGTAGGGACGGTGCGCCGGCCGTTGTTCACCTGCTCCACGTACTTGGCCGCTTCCTCGTCCTGCTCGATATCCACCCACTGGTACTGCACCCTCTGCTCGCCCAAGAACGCCTTGGACCGCTTGCAGTCGGGGCACCAAACCGTGCCATAGACGGTGATCTGTCCGTGATCGCCCATGATGCCATGTCCTCCTCGCCCATCATCGCACAGGTGGCGATTATACACCCAGCCTCGCGACGCGCCATGCGCCAAATCACATCACGCGCCTGGGAAGCGCCCTTGCTCCTCACCGGCACTAGTATAGCACGGCCGCGCCCAAGAGGCCAACCATCGCCCAGCTTCCGGCAGCCGCCATACCCTTTGACACGCCCGCGCTCTTGTGTTACACTGGGCCCAAGAGAGCGGTTGCGAGGAGGCCCACCATGTTGCGACTGTTTGCCGACCACGAGCGAAGGCTGGTCCAGGACCTATGCGGGATTTGGGATTTCGCCCTCACCCCAGACAGGCAAACGGTCCCCGACGAGTTCCCCGAGCGGATGCCGGTGCCCGGCTGTTACGACGCCATGCCCGCCCACCTCGATTATCGCGGCCCCGCAGCCTATCGCACCTGGTTCGAGACCGACGCGCGTCGCCACCGCCTTGTCTTTGAGGGCGTCTCGCACATCGCCCGCGTGCTGGTAGACGGCCAGCCGGTCGCCTGGCACAGCGGCGCTTTCACCAGCTTTCACGTGGACCTGCCCGCGGGCATCCCCGGCAGGCACGAGCTGGTGGTCCTGGTGGACAATTCCTTCGACGCCGAGGCCAGCCCGCTGCATTACAGCTATTTCGACTGGTACACCTATGGCGGGATCATCCGGCCGGTCGCCCTGCACCGCCTGCCGCCGGTCTGGATCGAGCAGATGACGGTGCAGACCCAGGATTGGCGCGCCGGCGGCCTCAACCTGCACATCGCCTGGTCGCGCGAGGCGGACGCCCCCACCGAGGTCGAGGTGGTGGTGCTGGTGGATGGCGAGATCGTGGTGAAGGAGCCGCTGGCCTGCCCCGAGGTCGCCGGCAGCCTCGAGATCCCCGCCATCGTGCCCGATCCCAAGCCCTGGAGCCCCGCCGAGCCCAACCTCCACACCGTCCAGGTGCGGCTGGGCGAGGACGACCTGATCGAGCGCATCGGCCTGCGCGACGTGCGCGTCGAGGGAACGCAGATCCTCCTCAACGACGAGCCCATCTACCTGGCCGGGGTCAACCGGCACGAGGCCCACCCCCAGTTCGGGCACAGCCTCCCGCCCGAGCTGATGCTGGCCGACATCCAGTGGCTCAAAAAGCTCAACTGCAACTTTGTGCGGGGCAGCCACTACCCGCAGGACTTCCGCTTCCTCGACCTCTGCGACGAGCAGGGCCTGCTGGTCTGGCAGGAGGCCACCTCCTGGCAGGCGCGGCCCGACCACCTGAGCGATCCCGCCTTTGTGGCGGCCCAGTTGCAGTGCATCGACGAGATGGTGGCCCAGTCCATCAACCACCCCAGCGTCATCATGTGGGGCATCCTCAACGAGGCCGCCAGCGACGACCCGACGACGCGCCCCGCCTACGAGCGGCTGCTGGGCCGCCTGCGCGAGCTGGACCCCAGCCGCCCCGTCACCTACGCCTCCCACCGCCACCTGACCGACCAGCATTTCGACCTGGCGGATATCATCTCGCTCAATATCTATCCCGGCTGGTACTTTGCCAACCTGGAGACCATGACCGACTGGCTGGACAACCTGATGCAGGGGCTCAAGGAGCGGGGCTGGGATAAGAAGCCGCTCATCTTTAGCGAGTTCGGCGCCGGGGCGATCTATGGCTGGCACGACGCGCGCAACGGCAAATGGAGCGAGCCCTACCAGGCCAAGCTGCTCGACATCGCGCTGAACTGGATGATCGCCCAGCCGCAGGTCGCCGGCACCGCCATCTGGCAGTTCTGCGACTGCCTCTCCTCGCCCGAGCGCGCCACCGGCCGCCCGCGCGAGTTCAACAACAAGGGGCTGCTGGACGAGTACCGCCGCCCCAAGCTGGCTTTCGACGTGGTCAAGGCTATCTATGCCCGGGCCATCAAGAGATAACCGCTTCACCCATATCTATTATTCATAAGGAGAAGAGATCATGCGCAGCACACCTATCGGCATCGCCATGCTGAACGACGAGCGCGAGCACGTCTGGCGGAAGAACAACCCCGCCAACGAGGCCGTGGTCAAGCAATGGGCCGACCTGATCCGCAAGGGCGTGGTGAACCAGGACGGCACCGCCCCCGAGGTGGTGGTCGGCTCGGAGATCATCACCAGCGTGCGCTCGGCGCAAAAGGTCGGCGAGGAGCTGGCCCGCGCCAACTGCAAGCAGATCATCATGTGCTACAACGTCTGGAACTTTCCCTTCCTGGTCTGGCCCTTCATCAACAGCGCCGGGCGCGACAAGCCGATCCTGAGCCTCTCCAACAACAATGGCGCCTTCCCCGGCAACGTGGGCCTGCTGGCCACCGACGGCGCGCTCCGCCAGGCCGGCATCCGCACCCACCGCATCGTCGGCGATATCAACGACCCCGCGGTGCACGCCCAGGTCTTTGACTGGATCCGCGCCTCCCAGGCCCTCACCACCATGTCCAACGAGGTCTATGGCCTCTATGGCGGCCACTCCATGGGCATGGAGACCGGCTATTTCCACCTGGTCCCCACCATCAAATCCATCGGCACCACCTGCTGCCAGATCGACCAACTGCTCCTGGTCAAGACGATGGAGCAGGTGGACGAGGCCGAGGTGGACAAGGCCTTCAAGTGGCTGACCAAGATGCTGGGCAAGCGGATCCTCTACGACGGCAAGATGCTGACCCCCGAGACGCTCAAGGCCCAGATCCGCCTCTACATCGCCATGCGCATGGTCAACCAGGAGAAAGGCTTTGACTTTTGCGGGCTCAAGGGCCAGCGCGAGCTGACCGAGTACGTCTGCCTGGGCGACGTCGCCGAGATGATCATGAACGACCCCTACGACTGGAACGGCCCCAAGGAGCCCACCGTCTGCGCCACCGAGGCCGACGCCTACGCCGCGCTGACCATGCAGATCATGAAATACATCTCGGGCGGCCTGCCGTCGCTGTTCATGGACGTGCGGCTCTACCTCCCCGAGCTGGGCATCTGGGACTGGTGCAACTCGGGCAACCACTCGTCGTGGTACGCCAATTATTCCTTCGACCCGGCGGAGAATTACAAAAAGATCACCTTCCACCCCGCGCTCGAGTTCTACTTCAAGGCCGGCGGCGCATCGGTAGAGTTCGACGCTGGCGCCTCGGGCATGACCTTTGCGCGGATGGGCGTGTGGGACGACAAGCCGTTCATGGTGATCATGAAGGGCGAGGCGCTGGGGCTGCCGCCTGAGCAGGCCAAGGCGATCAACGCTCAGACCGACCCGACCTGGCCGCACGTGCACGCCAAGCTGACCTGCTCCTTCGACGAGTTCTTGAACACCTTCCCCTGCAACCACGTGATGGGCATCCCCGGCGACCGGGTGCGCGCCCTCAACTATTTCTGCGAGATCTCGGGCATCACGCCGGTGATCCTCGGGCCAGAGGGGAAGGATCGCCCGGCGCCGATTTGGGAGCGGGTGAAGTAAGAGAAGGCTGCGCAATCCGCTGAACACAAGATCACCACCGGTCTTGGTGACTGGTGGTGATCTGCATCAGGGCATGAGCTATCGAAAGTGGGGAAATCTGGTCCAGGGTACCCCCGAGGACGGCAATGCATACCAGGCCTGTGGGTTCCACGAGCCTGACCAGGACAGCCGAAGAGGGCTCCGTATAATCCACCCCGGTTGGCGACCTATTAGCCAGGAGTGTGATGGCTTTTAGTGACTACGTTGGCCAATTTCGATATGCACTCGCGGAAGAGGTATCCGCAGTGCGCAAGAGCGGTGGGCAGAAGACCTTTGTCAACGATGGTCGCCACATGGCCACCCGTGAGGGTGCACACATCTACTCCTTTACAGCAGATTCCGAACTGCGCTTTCCAGATGATACGCAAGTAGACGTCGAGTATAGAGGCGCAAAACACGAAGGCACCCTCGTATCCATCGTCGGTTTCGACTTGATGATCTCACTGGACGACTACCTAGGTGAGTTCATCTCCACAGCCGTTCTATATACTGCCCCATGGTTCTTGCTTGAGGAACTCCAAAAGCGTCTTGGCGAGACAACTGATGGGACTGCCGCAAACACCGACTTGGCAGTTGGCCTGCTGGAGGGGATGCCCCTTGCAGACATGCTTGGACGAGACACAGACTGGCTGTCAAAGCTCCAGAGAGAGCAGACGCAACTTGATCTGGCCAACTACAATCAGTACCAGATCGGGGCTGTGGGAAAAATCTTGGGTAGCAGAGTTAGCTTTGTGTGGGGACCGCCCGGAACGGGCAAAACAAAAACCCTTGGCCTAGCAGTCAGTGCACTCGTTGCTTCATCCCAGTCCGTGCTGGTCTTAGCTCACAGCAATATCGCCGTTGATGTGGCCATGGTGAGTGTTGCTCAGAACCTGCGGTCTTCACAGCTGTACGATGATGGCAAGGTCCTCCGCTACGGCGTCGGCACGCAGCTTCCAGCACTTGATGATTTTCCTCAGCTGAGTGTGCGTGGCTTGGCTAAAGAGCAGAACCCCGATCTGATGCAGAGTATTGAGCGCCTGGAAAAGCAACGCCGCGATCTAGCGCACCGAGCGCGCCAGAGCGGGTTAGGCGAAGCAGAGAAGCAGCGAATCGGTGAGGAGGCGGAAAAGGTAAAAAAGGAGCTCACCCCGTTGTACACTGAGCTTAGGGAGAAAGAGAAGGCACTCGTCCGCGGAGCCGAAATCGTAGGGTGTACTTTTTCCAAAGCTACAATTTCGCCCGAGGTGTACAGCCGAAGATTCGGGGCAGTACTGATAGACGAGGCCAGCATGGCTTATATTCCGCACTGTGCTTTTGCTTCGACCTTGGCAGATCAACGAGTGGCAGTGTTCGGCGACTTTCGGCAACTCGCTCCTATCGCGCAGGCCGATACGGCATTGGTTCACAAATGGCTCCAGCGTGACATATTTGAGCAGGCAGGCATTACCGAGAAGGTAGACGCGGGCAGGAGCGACGCCAGGCTTGCCCTACTAGCCACCCAATACCGTATGCATCCAGGCATATCGGCTATTCCAAACACTCTTTTCTATGGAGGACGGATCCACGATGGACCAGGCGTGTGGGCAGCAACTGCGCCGATTGCAGATGACCCGCCATCAGCTGGAAAGCCAGTGGCGCTGTACGACCTGAAGCTGCTCCATCCGCACTGCTATAGCGAAACCACCTCGCATAGCCGCCTTAACCCTATCTCGGCCCTGGTATCTGTAGTACTTGCATACTCGGTCGGACGTGGTCGCAAAGTCGGGATTATTACCCCCTATAACGCACAGTCCCGACTGATCAACCGTTTGCTCAAAGACCTGAACCCGGGAGATACAAATGTCCGGGTCGCTACGGTGCATCGTTATCAAGGTTCAGAGAGCGATATCATCATCTTCGACACTGTCGAGGGTAGCCCCAAACGACCCGGGCGTCTAGTTGTCGGAGATATCGACAGTACGGCGATGAGATTGGCAAATGTCGCCATCAGCCGGGCCAAAGGCAAGTTCATTGCGCTCGCAGATTACTCCTACATGCACGAGCACTTCAGCGGCAGCGACAGCTTCCGACAGCTTCTGGATGCTATAGCGAGGCAATCGGCACCAGAACAACCAGACTGGCGTATATATGATGACGCATTGCCTGGTCTGCAGTTCTTCAGCAAAGGGATGGACGCGAAGGTGCCCATCGAAACGGATCTAGGCGAAGCTCACGAAGAGATCGCCATCACTTGGCCAGTCCCGCTTGGTCCTTACCATATCTCGCCTCAAGCGCTCAGACACTGCGACTCAGATCACGTACGGTTTTGCATCACTGGTCGAGGAAGCCAGAGCTTCCACATTGGGCTGAGAAACGCAAGAATCTGGCACGGGAACCAGCAGACACATCTGGGCATCGTAGGAATCGACCGGAAACGGCTCTGGCTCTATCTGGACCCGGAGTCACCGCAAGGGCCTGTGGTGCGTCTTGACTTTCCGGAGACTACAAAGCTGCTCTACGCCTTTCTGCAACTGATTCCAGAGGAAGAACTGAGGCTGGGAACACTGGAACAGAAGATCGAAGGCCGTCACGAGTTGGTTGGTTTGTGCCCCCAGTGCGGCAATCCGCTTTGGCCAAAAATTGGAAGGTACGGCGCATACCTCGCTTGCACGGGTGGTGCATGCGGATTCACAAAGCGCATGACCGCATCTGACGCGACAACCTTGGCGCGTGTCATGGGCCTGGTATGTGAGTACTGCGGGGGACAGGCAATTGGCCGCAAAAAGGACCTATCCATCTTTCTCGGATGTGTCAACTATCCAGAGTGTCGCTGGACCAAGTCCATTGATGATCTCATCTAGGCTCAATCAGGGCGCAAGACACCGCCGCATCAACTGGGATTCCCCCGAGTAGTGCGAACACGCCCGCCCTGTGCTATACTCCCCTCATCCCTCCCGCGAAAGGAGCCCTGCCATGCCTTCCCGACCCAACCTCCTCTACGTCTTTGCCGACCAGATGCGCGGCTCGGCGCTGGGCGGCGAGCCAACGCGCACCCCCCACCTCGACCGGCTGGCCGCGCAGGGGCTCTGTTTCCGCCACGCCATCGCCAACACCCCCGTCTGCACCCCCAGCCGCGGCTCGCTCCTCACCGGCCGCCACGCCCTCACCTGCCGCTGCCTCGCCAACGACCTGCGCCTGCCCGAGGATGAGCGCTCCATCGCCGACGAACTCCATGACGCGGGTCATCGGGCCGGCTACATCGGCAAGTGGCACCTGGACGGCATCTCGCGGCACATGTTCACCCCGCCGGGGCGCCGCCGCCACGGCTTCGACGACTATTGGGCCGCCTACAACTGCAACCACCAGTACCTCGACTGCCGCTACTACGAGGACGACGACCCCGCGCTGAAGCGCGTCGCCCGCTACGACGCCGACGTGCAAACCGACCAGGCCATCGGGTTCCTGGAGCGGTTCCAGGAGGGGTGCCGTACCGGCACCCCCTTTTGCCTCTTCCTCTCCTGGGGCCCGCCGCACGACCCCTACCGCCAGGTCCCGACCGAGTTCTTGGAGATGTACCCGCCGGAGGAGGTGGCGCTGCGCCCCAACGCCGAGGGCGCCGACCGCGCCGCCATCGCCGGCTATTACGCCCACGTCACCGCGCTGGACCGGAACGTGGGGCGGCTGATGGACGCGCTGGACCGGCTAGGGTTGGCGGAGAACACGCTCGTGGTCTTTTCCTCCGACCATGGCGACATGCTCTGGGCGCACGGGCGGCTGAACAAGCAGCAGCCGTTCGAGGAGAGCATCCGCGTGCCGCTGGTGATGCGCTGGCCGGGGCGCCTGCCCGCCGGGGAGGTCCGCGACACGCTCATCAGCGTCGCCGACTATGCGCCGACCTTATTGGGGCTGTTGGGCCAGCCCGTCCCCGCCGCCATGAACGGCCTCGACTTGAGCGGCGTGCTGCTGGGCCGCAGTCACCTGGAGCCGAGCTCGGTCTTGATCAACAATTATGTCGCGTTCGACCAGGCGCGGGCCTACCAGCCCTGGCGCGGCGTGCGCACCCGGCGCCACACCTACGCCCGCTGGCTGCAAGGCGGCGCGCTGCTCTTCGATAACGAGCGCGACCCCTACCAGATGCGCAACCTGATGGCCGAGCCGGGGCATGAGGCGCTGGCTGCCGAGCTGGAGGGGGAGCTGCAAGGGTGGCTCCGGCGCCTGGGCGACGATTTCGCCCCGGGGGAGGAGCATCTGCGCCAGCTCGGCCAGTGGGAGGAGTGGCTGATCCGCGAGGAGCACTTCTACGGGTTCAGGACCAGCAACTTTTAGTCGCGCTCGGCGATGAACGGCTAGAATCAGGCTTGGGCACTCCATGCCGCGGAGGCCCAGAAGCCCGATTCCATCGGGCGCTGTCGCATAGCCCGGCGACTGGTCGCCGGGCGGGGGATGCCGGGCGCAACTAGCCCGCCTTGCGGCAGATGGCGATGATGTGGTTGCCCAGATCGGCGCAGCCCGGCTCCCGGCAGGCCTCGATCTCCATGCGCAGCAGCTCCCGCCAGGCCTCCGCATCGCCCTGGATAGTCTGCAAGAACTCGCCCCAGGTGGTGGAGAGGCAGTTGCTGGCCGAGAGGGCCTCCACGGTCGCGCCGGCCCGCTCCAGCAGCGCCCGCAGCTCGGCGGCCCGGTACAGGTGACAATAGTTGTTGCTCGCCTCCGGCGTCTCCGGCGAGAGGTCCCCCGAGTCGATGATCCGCCGGTTCACCGCCCAGTCCAGCTTGAACAGGCTGGGCAGGCCCTCGTGGACGGTCCCCCACAGGCTCATCACCCCCAGGAAAAGCAGCCCGCCGGGCCGGGTCACCCGCAACAGCTCCGCCAGCGCCCGGTCGCGCTGGTCAAAGACGTAGCTCAGCGGGCCGCCGTAACAGACCACCGCGTCGAACTCGCCATCGGCGAAATGCCCCCGCAGGTCGCACATGTCGCACTCGACCCAGCGCTCCACGGCCCCGGCGTAACCCAGTTTGGGCGCGTTCTCGCGGTTGAGCGCCAATTGCACCGGCGAGATGTCCGCCACCACGATGCGCTGCACCAGCTTGGCCAGCTCCACGGTAAACCGCCCGGGCCCGGCGCCGATCTCCAGGACGCGATCGCCAGGGCGCAGGTGCTCGCGCAGGTAGTGCAGGTGCACCTCGAACTTGACCCGCTGCACCAGGTGCTTGTCCCAGCGCTCCCACTCCTTGACCCCGTAGGCGTCGTAAAAGGCCCGCAGCCACTCCGGATCGTAGGTCGTCATGCGCCGCCTCCCTTCGCTCCCAAGGCCATTATAACACCAAGTGGCAGTGGGCATCCCGGCCGTTTGGTCTCTGCCCCAACTCTAGTATAATAGGCGCATGTCCACGCCCGCCGTCACCATCTTGGCCGCGAACCCTTTTCGCGCCTGGCTGGATGGAAAGCGAGAGGTCTCCCTCATGCTTTCCACGCCCACCACCCTGGGCGCGCTCTTGTTGCGCCTGCCGCGCGAGTTCGCCGCCTTCCCGCGCCTGCCGGTGGAGGACCGCTACCTGCTGCAAAGCGAGCTGCTGGTCTATGCCGACGGCCGCTTCCTGCGCCCGGACGATCGCGTGGCCCCGGGCATGACCCTGGAGCTGCTCCCCTCCACCGCGGGGGGCTGAGAGGAGTATCGGATGACCTTTGGCTATCATGACCGCATCGCCCGCGTCGACCTGACCACCGGCCAGGTGACCTATCTGGCCCTGGAGGAGCGCGTGCTGCGCCAGTACCTCGGCGGGACCGGCCTGGCGCTGCGCCTGCTCTACGACGAGACGGGCGCGGAGGTGGACCCGCTGGGCCCGGGCAACCTGCTGGCCTTCATGGTCGGCCCCTTCGCCGGCACCCGCGTCCCCACCTCGGACCGCTTCGCCGTGGCGGGGCGCTCGCCGCTCACCGGCGCCTGGGGCGAATCGGATTGCGGCGGGCGCTGGGCGGGCGCGCTCAAGGGCGCCGGCCTCGACGGCCTGCTCATCGGCGGCGCGGCCAGCTCTCCCGTGTACCTCGAGGTCGAGGACGGCCAGGTGCAACTCCGTGACGCCTCCGCCTATTGGGGCGTGGACACCTACGACCTCGACCTGGGCGGCGAGATGGTCTGCATCGGGATCGCCGGGGAACGGCTGCTCCCTCACGCCGCCATCATGACCGGGCGCTCCGCGGGCCGGGCGGCCGGGCGCACCGGGCTGGGCGCGGTGATGGGCTCCAAAAAGCTCAAAGCCATCGTCGCCCGCGGCCGGGCGCGCGCGCCGCTCTATGACGCCGATGGGCTGGCTGCCTCCGTGCGCGAGGCGATGCCCAAGATTCGCGAGAACACCAAGCGCATGCACGATTACGGCACCGGCGGCGGCCTCGAGACCTTTGAGCGCGTCGGCAACCTGCCCATCCAGAACTGGCGCAAGGGAAGCTGGCCCGAGGGCGCCGCCAAGATCTCGGGCCCGCACATGGCCGAGACCATCCTCACCGGCAATTACGCCTGCGGCGGCTGCCCCATCGCTTGCGGCCGCGAGGTGGAGGTGACCAGCGGTCCCTTCGCCGGGGTCAAGGGCGCCGGGCCCGAGTACGAGACGCTGGGCTCCTTCGGCTCCATGTGCCTCATCGACGACATCGAGGCCATCGCCAAGCTCAACGAGCTCTGCAACCGCTACGGCCTGGACACCATCAGCGTCGGCTGCACGGTGGCCTTTGCCATGGAGGCGCAAGAGAAGGGGCTGATCGAGGGCGGGCCCACCTGGGGCGACGGCGAGTCGGCGGTCCGGCTGGTCCACGAGATCGCCCAGGGCAGCACCGCGCTGGGCCGCTTGATGAGCCAGGGCGTCCGGCGTGCCGCCGAGGCGCTGGGCGGGCGGGCGCTGGAATTCGCCATCCACGTCAAGGGGATGGAGCTGCCCATGCACGACCCCCGCGCCTACTCGGGCATGGCCGTCGGCTATGCCACCTCCGCCCGCGGCGCCTGCCACCTGCAATCGCTGGCCAGTTTCCCCTCGCGCGGCGTGGGCATGCCCGAGCTGGGCTTTGGCGACCCGGAGCGGACCGACGACGCGGTGCACGGCGTCATCAACGCCCGCTACCAGGACATGATGTGCCTCTACGACTCGCTCAAGCTGTGCAAGTTCACCCAGTTCGCCAAGGTGAACCTCACCGATATCGCCAACTGGTTGCAGCGCGTCACCGGCTGGGACGTGACCGTGGACGAGCTGATGCAGACCGGCGAGCGGATCAGCAACCTGAAGCGGCTCTACAACGCCCGCCTGGGCCTCAGCCGCAAGGACGACACCCTGCCGCCGCGGATTCTCACCCACCGGCGCGGCGAGGGCGGCACCCCCGATCACCTGCCCCACCTGGGGCGGCTGCTGGCCGACTATTACGCCTTCCGCGGCTGGGATGAAGAGGGCATCCCCGCGCCAGCCAAGCTTCGCGAGCTTGGGCTGGCTTGATCGATCACACCGAACAAACCATAGGAGGTCCAACCATGAGCCAAGTTTTGCTGAGCGGTTTCGCCGACGAGATTTCGCCCGACCTGGAGGAGCAACTGGATACCCTCGCCACCGAGGGGATCAAGCACATCGAGTTCCGCGGCGTCTGGAACAAGGGCGTGATGACCCTCACCGACAACGAGCTGGACAAGGTCAAGGCCGCGCTGGACAAGCGCGGGTTCAAGATCTCCTCCATCGGCTCGCCCATCGGCAAGGTGCCCATCGACGCCGATTTCGAGGAGCACCTGGTCTCCTTCCGGCGCGCCATCGCCATCGCCAAAAAGCTGGGGGCGCCCTACATCCGCCTCTTTTCCTTCTACCTGCCCAAGGACCAGAACCCGCTGCAATACCGCGACGAGGTGATGCGCCGCATGAAGGGCCTGGTGGACGCCGCGGCGGGCTCGGGGCTGATCCTGCTGCACGAGAACGAGGCCGATATCTATGGCATGCCCAGCGATCGCTGCCTGGACATCCTCCAGACCGTCAACAGCCCCACCCTGCGCGCCGCCTTCGACTTTGCCAATTTCGTGCACGCCGGCGAGTACCCCAACGACAAGGCCTTCGCCCGGCTGCGCCCGTATATCGAATACATCCACGTCAAGGACATGCTCATGGCCGAACAGCGCGTGGTCCCCGCGGGCGAGGGCGATGGGCAGGTCAAAGAGATCCTCAAAGAGCTGTTGGGCAGCGGCTGGACCGGCTTTCTCTCGTTGGAGCCGCACCTGGCGCATGCCGGCCAGTTCCGTGGCTTTAGCGGCCCCGAGAATTTCCGCCGGGCCGCCCAGGCCCTCAAAAAGATCCTGAACGAGCTGGGCGTCTCTTACGCCTGAGCCACAAAAACAGGGGCCCTGGCCGCGCGTCCGCGCGGCCAGGGCCCTAACCAAGGAGGAGGAGAAGGACCGATTGCGCAAGCACCCGGCGGATCGCCTCGGTGCTTGGCTTATATAACCCCCGACCTTTCCCCAAGATGCGTCCGCCAGCGCGTATTGCGCCCTGTCTTTGGCTAACCCGCCAGCCCCCTGGCATAGGCGGCGTTCCTGGCCCCCTGGTCGATGATCAACGAGGTCATGGTGAGCGAGCCGCCCACGGGCTGGTCGTTGAAATAGAGGGCCGTTTCCCCCGGCTGCTGCAGAGCGAGCGCATAGAGCAGCGGCAAATAGTGTTCGGGCGTGGGCACCGCCAGCCGGACCGCGTCGCCCAACTGGGTATAGTCGGCCAGCTCCGCGTGGCGTCCCTCGTCGATCAGCCGTTTGAGCAGCGCATTCGCCTCCAGCGCCCAATCCAAGCCAAAGGGCGTGTTCAGGTCGTCCAAGCTGCCGCTCCGCAGCACGATCCGGCGCAGGTTGTGTACCATGTTGCCGCTGCCGAGCACCAGGACTCCCTGGCGCCTCAAAGGGGCCAGCGCTTTGGCCAGGGCATAGTGTCGCGGCCCCGGCAGGGAAGCGTCCAGGCTGAGCTGGACAACCGGGATATCGGCGTCGGGGTACATCGGCTTGAGCACGCTCCAGCACCCGTGGTCCAGCCCCCAATCCTGATCGAGCCCCACGGCGATCCCCTGCAGAACCTCCTGGGCTCGCTGGGCCAGCGCCAGGCTGCCCGGGGCGGGGTACTGCGCCTCGTAGAGCGCCCGGGGAAAGCCTCCAAAGTCGTGGATGGTGCGCGGCCGGTCCATGGCCGTGACCAGCGTGCCCCAGGTTTCCCAGTGCGCCGAGATGCACAGGATGGCCCGGGGCTGGGGCAGGACCTGTCCCACCCGCCGCCAGGTCAGGGAGAAGGCGTTGCGCTCGATCGCGTTCATCGGGCTGCCGTGCCCGACAAAGAGGACCGGCATCGGTTCCGTGGCGTGCTGGTCGCTTGGATCGAGCATCGGTTGGTCCATGATCCCCTCCTACTTTTGGCTAGTAGCAGCATAGCACCGAGGCCGCGACGCCGCAAATCCACAGGGCCGGGGCGCCTTCCCCTGGCGGCGCGCTTTCCGCCTCTTTGCGGGCGATTGACACGGCCCGCCGCGCGTGATAGAATGACAAAAGGCGCTCCCCTAGCCCACGGGACGTCGCCACCAGGGCGCACCTTGCGCGCCACCCGGAAGGAGCCCGACCATGAAGCGGTCCCTCTTGCTTGCGCTGGCCTGCTTGGCCCTGCTTCTCGCGCTATTCAGTACCCCCCTGGCCCTGCCCGCCCGCGCCGACACGGCGCTGTCGCAGGCCGACCTGGACGCCCTGGCGCTCAAAGGCGAGGCGCTCCCCCCTGCCCTGGCGGCCAAGATCGCCCCGGATCTGCTCCGATCGCTCTATGCGGAGCCGGCGGCGGATGCGCCAGAGCATCCGAAGGATGCGCCGGAGGCGACCTTCCTGGTGGTCCTCCGCGACCAAGCCGACCTGGAGCCGGCGGCCCGGATCGCCGCCCGGGCGGAACGACGCTGGGCCGTCTATGATGCCCTGCGCCAGACGGCGGAGCGCTCGCAGCAGGACATGGTGGCCGCGCTGGCCGCCCTGCAAGCCGCGGGGCACGTCCGCGCCTTCCAATCTTTCTTCATCTTCAACGGGCTCGCGGTCACCGGCGACCTTCACGCGCTCTTGAGCCTGGCCGCGCGCCCCGAAGTCGCCTACATCTATCCCAACCGCACCCATACCCTGCCGCCGCGCCCCGCCTCCGGCGCCAGTTCCGCGGCTGAGCCTGACGCAGCCGCGCCCGTCATCCCCTGGAACATCACCCAGATCCGCGCCGACCTGGTCTGGGGCGGCTTTAACGTCACCGGCCAGGGCATCGTCGTCGCCAATATGGATACCGGCGTGGACTATCAGCATCCCGCGCTGCTGCACAGCTACCGTGGCTATGATAGCGGCGCGGTCTCGCATAGCTACAACTGGTACGACGCGACGGGCGGCTACCCCACCGTGCCGCAGGATGGGAATGGGCACGGCACCCACACCATGGGCACCATCGTCGGCTCCGAGCCGGACGGCAGCAAGGTGATCGGCGTGGCCCCTGGCGCCGAATGGATCGCCGTCAAGATCTTTACCGACGCCGGCGAGGCCACCGACGTCACGATCCTGGAGGGCTTTCAGTGGATATTGGCCCCCACCGATCTCCTAGGCGCGAACCCCGACCCCGCCAAGGCCCCCGATATCGTCTCCAACTCGTGGGGGAGCGACGAAAGCGCCGACCTCACCTTCCGCGAGGCCCTGCGCGCCTGGCGCGCCGCGGGCATCTTTTCCGTCTTTGCCTCCGGCAACGAGGGCCCGGGCGCAGGGACCGTCAACGCCCCGGCCAGCCTGCCCGAGGCGGTAGCCATCGGCGCGGTAGATATCGACAGCGAGATTGCCATGTTCAGCAGCCGCGGCCCCTCTCCCTGGGGCGAGGTCAAGCCCGATATCGTCGCGCCCGGCGTGGACATCTATTCCAGCGTGCCGGGCGGCGGCTATGAGCGAGGCTGGAACGGCACCTCCATGGCCACGCCCCACGTCGCCGGGCTGGCGGCGCTGCTGTGGGATGCCGACCGCCGCTACAACGTCACGCGCTTGCTCGGGGCCAAGGATAACCCCACCCTCACCATCACCGAGACCAAGCAGATCCTGATGCAGACCGCCGTGGAGCTGGGGCCCGCCGGGCCGGATAACGCCTACGGCTGGGGCCTCGTGGACGCCTACCAGGCGGTGCGCACCGTCATCCCCCACGGCTCGCTCCGCGGCCGCGTGACCGACGCCACGACGGGACTGCCCGTGCCGGGCGCTCTCATCGTCATGGCCAGCCGCGAGCATGGCGGCGCCGCCAAGACCCTGAGCAACGCCCAAGGGGAATACCGCCTGGACGTCGCCGCGGGCCTCTACGACGTGACCGCCAGCTCCTTTGCCTACCAGCCCGGCCTCGTCCCGGGCATCCAGATCATGCGCGACGCCAACCTCCAGCTCGACTTGGCCCTGACGGCCCAGCCCGCCGGGACCGTCCAGGGCACGGTCCGCAGCGCCGCCACCCTGCTGGGCCTTCCCGCCAAGGTGCAAGTCCTGGATACGCCCGTGGTCGCCCAGGCCAATGCAGCGGGCCAATACACGCTGAGGCTACCCGCGGGGACCTATACCCTGCGCGCCTTTGCCGATGTCCCTGGTTACCGCGGCGTCCAGCCCGCCCCACTCACGGTCACCGCTGGCGCGACGGTCACGCTGAACCTCGCGCTGCCCGCCGGCCCCACGATCCTGCTGGTCAATGCCGACGTCTGGCGGCAGGAGAAGAAGGGCGACTATTACGAGCGCTCCCTGAGCGCCAACCTCTACGATTATGACGTCTGGGATATCGCAGCCTTTCCGGAGGGCAACCCCTCCGCCACCGACCTGGCCCCTTACGATGTGGTGATCTGGTCGCACCCCAAAAACTCGCCGGGCTATATCGGCGCCTGGCCTGCCCTGGCCGCCTATCTGGATAGCGGCGGCGCGCTGCTGATGACCGGGCAGGATATCGGCTACTGGGACGTGGAGCGCGAGTACGCCGCAGCCACCTACCGCAGCCGCCTGCACGCCTCCTATGTGCGCGATGATGTGAACCTGACCCAGGTGACGGGCTTGCCCGCGGGCGTCCTGGCTGGGTTGCACCTGACCCTGGGCGTGCCAGATAGCGCCCAGAACCAGACCTATCCTAGCGAAATCGCCCCCGCCGACAGCCTCGCCCTGCCCATCGCCCGCTATGTCGGCGATGGCTATGCTGGCGTGCAGATCGACGACTGCAGCAGCCGGGTCGTCTATCTGGCCTTCGGCCTGGAGGGCCTGGGCGAGCTGGAGCGCCAGGTGGCCCTGGCGCGCGCCCTGGATTGGCTCAGCCAGCCCAGGCAACCGCATGACGTCGCCTTGGCGGCATCCAACCGCGCCCAGTCCGGCGTCATGGGGCAGTCCATCGCCTTCCACCTGAGCCTGGTGAATACCGGCCAACAGGCCGATGCCTTTACGCTGTCCGTGACCGGGAGCGCTTGGCCGGTGCATTTGCTGGATCTCGACGGCAACCCCCTCTCGACGCTGTCGCTGGGGCCTTGCAGCTCGGCAGAGGTCGTGGTGCAGGTGGATATCCCGGCCACCGCCGGCATCGGCGAAAAGGCGCTTCTGACCGTCGTCGCCCAGTCCACCACCCAGGCCCACGTGCAGGCCGAGGTGACGCTGGAGGCCACCGCCTTCCCCACCTGGCAAACCGCGACGCCGCTCCCCACGCCGCGCTCGCGCCTGGCCGCGGTGGGCATCGGGCGACAGGTCTATGTCATCGGCGGCGAGACGGCGACCTCCTACGCCAATAACGTCGATATCTATGACCCCGCCAGCGGCGCGTGGCAATCCGGCAGCGCCAAGCCCACCCGCGCCGCGCACCTCTCCATCGCCGCCATCGGCGCCAAGATCTATGCGCCCGGCGGCTATAACGGCGTCGGCCTGCGGGCCCTCGAGGTGTATAATGCCACGGCCAACGCCTGGTCCGTGGCGGCCAGCCTGCCCGAGCCACGCTATGGGCACGCCACCGTCGCCCTCGACGGCCAGATCTATGTCATGGGCGGCCTGGATGGCGAGCGTTACACCCAAACCACCTGGCGCTATAACCCGGCCGCCGACTCTTGGACCGCGTTGGCGGCCATGCCGCAGGCTGGCGCCTACGCCGCCGCAGCCGCCCTCGATGGCAAGATCTATGTCCTCGGCGGCCGCAACGCCACGCAAGAGGATCTGCCCTACGTGCAGATCTATGACCCGGCCGCCGACGCTTGGACCCTGGGCCGCGAGATGGAGACGCCGCGCATGGGCGCCGCAGCGGTGGCCTGGGATGGGCGCATCTATGTGGTCGGCGGAGGCTACACCGCGTTCCTGGACCTGGTCGAGCGCTACGACCCCGCGGCCGATCGATGGGAGGCCCTGATCCCCCTGCAACAGGGGCGGCGCACCCTAGGGTTGGCCCTGGCCTGCGGCAGCTTGTACGCCATCGGCGGCTGGGATGGACAATATGCCGCCACCAACGAGTCGCTCACCATCGGCTCCTCCCTCATCGGCTCGGCGTTGAACGCGGGCGCGCCGCTGGCGCAGCCCGGCGACACGCTGACCTACCGCATCCTGCTCACCAACGGCGGAAACCAAAGCCTGCCTCAGAGCTCCGTCCGCCAGCCGCTCCCCGCCGGCGCAAGCTATGTGCCCGGCAGCGCCACCGGTGGCGCGACCTATCAAGAGGGCCTGGACGAGGTGCGCTGGGCGGGAGACATCGCGGCCCGCCAGACCATCAGCCTGACCTTCCAGGCGCGGCTGGATGCCAGCCTTGTCCCGGGCCAGACGATCACCGCCACAGCCTATATCGACGATGGCCAGTGCGGCCCTTACGCCAAAACGGCCGCCACCCGGATCGCCGTGCCCGACCTCTCGGCGTCCCGCAAGGCCTTGATCCCGGCCCAAGTGGCCTCCGGCGACACGGTCACCTGCGTGCTCACCCTGACCAACACCAGCCTGGTGGCCGCTGCGCGAGCGGCTCTGGCTGACCCCGTGCCTGCCGGACTGGCGTATCTCCCCGGCACGGCCACCGGCGGCGCGACCTTTGACCCGGAGCGGAACCGCCTGGAATGGCGGGGCAGCGTCCCGGCTGGACAAATGACCCAGGCGAGCTACCAGTGGGTCGATAGCGACAGCGGCGACGCCGCCTTCGGCTGGGTGGATGCCACCGGCGGCGCCCTGCTGCCCGGCGGAGATGACGATTCCCTCGGCCCCTTCCCCATCGGCTTTGATTTCGAGTTCTTCCGCCAGCCCTATACGCAGTTCTATGTGAACACCAACGGTCAGGTGCTCTTTGGCGAGGGCTCTAACAGCTACACCAACACCTATATCCCCCGGGACCGCGCGCCGAACAACTTTGTCGCCGCCTTCTGGGACGACCTCCGCGTGGGCGCGGCCAACCTCTATTACCAAACCTACGGCGTCGCGCCCCACCGTTATACCGTGATCGAATGGCACCAGGTGGAACGCTATCGCACCACCGACCGCTACACCTTTGAGATCATCCTCTACGAAGGCAGCAACGCCATCGCTATCCAGTACCAGAGCCTGACGGGCGAGTATGCCGCCGGCGTCGGCGCCTCGGTGGGGCTGGAGAACGCCAGCGGCGCCGACGGCTTGGGCTACCTCTACGACGGCGAGCCGACCGATCACCAGTTGCATGACCAACTGGCGCTGCGCTTCTGGCCGCCGCCCGCCCTCACCCCGGGCGAGCAGGTGCTCACCTGGCGATACCGGGTGCAGGATGACCTGCCCGCCAACACGGCGCTCGCCAACACCGCGGTCATCACCGATGCCCAGGGCCTCGTGACCACCTTGACCGCCACCGCCCAGGCCAATCTCGTGGACCTTTCGCCCTCCACCAAGGAGGCGAGCAAAGCGTGGGCAGCAGCGGGCGACCTGCTGGATTACACCATCACCCTGCGCAACGCCGGCGCCGGGGCGACGGAGGCCCTGTGGACCGACACCCTGCCCGCCGAGCTCTCGCTGATCACGGGCACGTTGCAGGGGCCGGGAAGCCCCGTGTATGACCCCGTGGGCAGGGTGCTCTCTTGGAGCGGCACGGTCCCCGCCGGCGCGCCAGCGACCTTTGCCTTCCGCGCCAGGCTGAGCGCCGAAAGCGCCAACGATCAGGTGATCACCAACACCGTGCAGATCCAGACCCGGGAGACTGGCCAACGGTGGGACCGCGCGGCCCAGACCATCGTCAAGACGGCGGACCTCTCGCCATCCTACAAGCAGGTCAGCCACGCCGCGCCGGGCAACTATCTCACCTCCGGCAGCCTGCTCACATACACCATCGGCCTGGTCAACGCCGCGCCCATCGCGGCCCTCGGCGTCGCCCTGCGCGACCCGATCCCCGCCAACGCCGCCTACGTCCCCGGCAGCGTCACCGGCGGGGCGCGCTACGATGCGGCGGAGAACGCCGTGCTCTGGGAAGGCGACGTGCCCGCCGCTTCCACGGCCTCCACGCGCTATGTCTACCAAGACAGCCGCACCTCAGCCCAAGTCGCCTACCAGTGGGTGGAAATCGGCGAGTTCGGCGTCGACCTCGAGCTGGGCGATGACGACTATGCCTACGTCGACCTGCCCTTCCCCTTTGCGTTCTATGACGCCACCCATACCCGAATGGCCATCGGCTCCAATGGCACGCTGAGCTTTGACGACCGCTACCTGGGGCGCAGCAACACCTGCCTGCCCAGCGGCAACAGCTATGACGTCTCCGCCCTGATCGCCGCCTTCTGGGACGATCTCAACCCCGCCCAGGCTGGCCGCGTCCGCTATGCCGTGTTGGCGGCCGCGCCCCAACGGCAGGTGGTCGTGCAGTGGGACGGGGTACAGGTGGTGGGTGGCGGCCCGGTCACCTTCGAAGCCATCCTCTACGAGGGCAGCAACGACATCCTGGTGCAGTACAAGGACGTGGCCGCGGGGCTTGCCGCCGAGGAGTCGGGGGCCACGGTGGGGCTGCAAGCCGATGCCGCGCGGGGCCTGGCCTATAGCTGCGGCGCGCCCGCGCTGGCCGATGGCCTCGCCGTGCGCTTTACCCGGCAGCCCACCCCCAGCGAGCACCGCATCTCGTTCCAGGTGGCCGTGGCCGAGGGGCTGCCCACCAACGCCGCCATCGCCAACCGCGCGGTCATCGCCCAGGGCGCGGCCATCTCGCATACCCTGAGCGTGACCACCACGGTCAACGTGATGGATCTCCGCCTCTCCACCAAGACCGTCACGCCGTCCGTCGCCGGAGCGGGCGAGCTCCTCACCTACACCATCACGCTCCGCAACGACGGCATCCACGGCTCGCCCCAGGTCAGCTTGGTGGATCCGCTGCCGGACTGGCTCGAGCTCATCACCAGCACCATCTCGGGCGGCGCGGTCTATGACGCCGGGCTCCACCGCCTCACCTGGCAAGGGCCCCTCTCGGGCACCCTTCCTTACCTCCCTGGCGGCTGGCAAGATAGCGACGCCAGCGCGGTCCCGTTCGCCTGGGTCGACGCCATCGGGGGTACGGAGGTCCGCGGCGGGGATGATGTCGCCCGCGGCCCGTTCCCCATCGGCTTCCCCTTCGGCTTTTTCGGGAACACCTACACCGAGTTCCACATCAACTCGAACGGCCAGGTGTTGTTCGGCGAAGGAAGCAACCGCTACAGCAATGCCGCCATCCCCACCGCGGCCACGCCGAACAATTTCATCGCCGCCTTTTGGGATGACCTCGTCTGCCCCGAGCTGGGGGGTCTCTATTACCAGACCTTCGGCGACGCGCCCCATCGCTACACCGTGATCCAGTGGCAGAACGCGCGCGCGCTGGGTTCCACCAGCTCGCTCACCTTCCAGGTGATCCTCCACGAGGGCACCAGCGACATCGTCCTGCAATACCGCGCCCTCTCCGGGACCAAGAGCGACGGCGCCAGCGCCACCGTCGGCCTGGAGAACGCCGCCGGAAACGAGGGAGTCCTCTACCTGCACGACGGGTTGCCCGCGGCCAACCTCCTGCACAACGATCTGGCCATCCGCTTCCGCCAGCCGCGCAGCGCCCAGCCCAGCCAGCGCGTCTTGACCTTCCACGCTCGGGTCCGCGAAGACGCCCCCGCCAACCATGCGATCACCAACACAGCGGTCATCGATAACGGCCTGGGCCAAAGCCTGGAGCGCAGCGCCACCGCATTGGTGAACACCGTGGACCTTTCGCCCAGCGACAAGACCGTGGATCGATCCCTGGCCGCCTCCGGTGACGTGCTGCGCTACACCATCACCGTGCGCAATGTGGGCACTGGCGTGGCGGCGGGCGTGGTGGTCACTGACCCCTTGCCAGCCAGTGCAGCCTATGTCGCCGATAGCGCCACCAACGGCGCCATCTATGAGCCGGAGCGCCATCGCATCACCTGGACGGGCGACGTGGGGCGCGGCGCCAGCGCCCCGTTCAGCTTTGCCATCCGCACTGCTTCGGCCATCGCCGACCAGACCATCCTCACCAACACGGCCCAGATCGCCTTCCAGGGGCTGGCCCCCTTGGCCCGCTCCGCGCAGACCCTGCTCCGGTCGCCGGACATCACCGCCTCGGATAAGCAGGTCAGCGCCGAGCGCGCCGCCCCCGGCGAGGTGGTGACCTACACCCTGAGCATCCGCAACACCTCGGCGGTGGCCGCCGCCGTCTGGCTGACCGATGCGCTCCCCGCCACCCTGCAATACGTGCCGGGCTCGCTCTGGGCCAGCAGCGGGCAGGCCCGTATAGAGGCCAGCACGGTCCTCTGGCAGGGGGAGGTGCTCGGCCAGAGCGTGGTCCTGGTGCGGTTCGCCGCGCAGGTGGGCGAGCAGGCGCTCGGCACTGTGGTCAACACGGCCCTGCTGCGCCTGGGCGACCGGGAGCCGCTGTCGCGCTCGGCTAGCTTGACGGTGCAGAGGCCGGGACGACGGCTGTATTTCCCCTTGGTGTTTGAATAGATCCGCGCGGGCGAAAAAGCAGCCCGCCCGCGGCGCATCCACCGCCCCAGTTCGTGGCCTGGCCCCAAGCAAGCCACTAGCTGGGGCGTCCGTGCGCCCAAGGCCGCCCGCCGGGCCGCCGGGGGTTTGTCGGAACGCCCAGGGCATGGTATAATGTAGTAGAGACTATCCCCGAGCCGCAGACCCAGCGACACGGAATGCCGCCAGCGCCGCGCGCCAGCGGCATGGAACGCCACGAAAGGAAGCTCCGATGATCGAGTTAGAGGTGGATAGCATTCGCGTCAGTTTGCTTTCGCCGCGCAGGCTCGTCGTGCTCAAGGAGCTAGGCACCGATCGATATCTGCCCATCTGGATCGGCACCGCTGAGGCGGACGCGATCACCATCAAGCTGCAAAACATGCCGGTCTCCCGCCCGCTGACCCACGATCTCATCAAGAGCATCATCGAGGAACTGGGCGCCAACGTCTCGCATATCCTGATCAGCGACCTGGTGGATAACGCCGAGGGGGGAGGCACCTTCCTGGCGCGCATCGTGCTCAACCTTGGGCAAGGCAGCACCGAGGTCGACTCTCGCCCCAGCGATGCCATCGCCCTGGCGGTGCGCGTGGGCGCGCCGATCTTTGTCGAGGAAACGGTAATGGACCGCGCGTCCATCAAGCCCAGCCCCAGCGTCGAAGCGCCAAGCGCCGACGTCGGCGAGCCCCATTCCGAAGAGGACCTCTCCGTATTCCGCGACTTTATGGAAGGGCTGGAGGAAAGCTAGCACCGCATGACCACAGATCGGCTCCCTCCGCAGAACATCGAGGCAGAGCAGTCGGTTCTCGGCAGCCTGCTGATCGACCCCAATGCCATCATCACCGTCGCTAGCTTTTTGCGCGCCGAGGATTTCTACCGCGAGCAGCATGGCGAGGTCTATGACGCCATGCTGGCCCTGCACGAGCGGCGGGAGCCCATTGATCTGCTCACCGTCTGCGACGAGCTGCAGCGCCGGGAACAGCTCGAGGCCGTGGGAGGCGCCGCCTATCTGACCTCGGTGATCAACATGGTGCCCACCTCGATCCATGTCGAGCACTATGCCCACATCGTCGAGCGCACTTCCATCCTCCGCCACCTCATCGACGCCGCCGGCGAGATCGCCGGCCTGGCCTACCAAGAGATGGGCGAGGTCGAAGAGATCATCGACAAGGCGGAATCCACGCTCTTCAAGGTCTCGCAGCAGCGCATCTCCCAGTCGCTGGTGCCGATCCGGCAGGTGGTGGTGGATTATTACGACCACATCGAATACCTCCACGAGCACCCCGGCGAGACCACCGGCCTGCCCACCGGTTTCGTGGACCTGGACAAGCTGCTCAACGGCATGCAGCCCTCCGACCTGATCATCGTGGCCGGGCGCCCCGGCACCGGCAAATCATCGCTCGCGCTGGCCCTGGCGCGCCATGCCGCGCTCAAACAGAGCGGGGTGGTGGCCATCTTTACCTTGGAAATGTCCTCCGCCCAGTTGGTGCAGAGGCTCATCTCCAGCGAGACCGACATCGATTCGCAGCGGCTGCAGACCGGCCGCATTCAGGACTCGGAGTGGGGGCTCTTTGTGCGCGCCAGCAGCGTGCTTTCCGAGAGCGCCATCTTTATCGACGATACGCCCTCCCCCACGCCCATGGAGATTCGCACCAAGGCGCGGCGGCTGGCCGAGGAACACGGCCTGGACCTGATCATCATCGACTATCTCCAGCTCATGCAAGGCAACCAGCGCTCGGAGAACCGCGTGCAAGAGATCTCGTACATCTCGCGCGCGCTCAAGGGGCTGGCCAGGGAGCTGAACGTGCCGGTGGTGGCGCTCTCGCAGCTCTCCCGCGCCGTCGAGTCCCGCACGGACAAACGCCCGATCCTCTCGGACCTGCGCGAGTCGGGCTCCATCGAGCAGGACGCCGATATCGTCATGTTCATCTATCGCGACGAGATGTACAACGAAGCTACCGAGATGCAGAATATCGCCGAGCTGATCATCGCCAAGCACCGCAACGGGCCCACCGGCACGGTCCATCTGCGCTTCCGGAAGGAACTGACGCGCTTTGAGAACCTGGCCCTGGTCGAAGACTATAACCCCGAACCAGGCTATTAGCGGGGCGAGCATGGGGTGGAGGCTGCCGTGAAGGTGTTCTCGGGGTTTCCCGCGGGCAAGACCCATCTGACGCCCCTGCCGGACGCGTTCTTTACCGACCTGCTCCCCTCCATCGATGACCTTGGCGAGCTCAAGGTGACCCTGCATGTCATCTGGCTGCTCGACCAAAAGCGCGGGGCCCTGCGCTTTGTGGACGAGGGCGAGCTGCTCAACGATGCCGTGCTGCTGAGCGGGTTCGCCCCCGCGGAGCCGCGCGCCGCACAACAATTGATCCGCGAGGGCTTGCAGCGGGCGGTGGAACGCGGCGCCTTGCTCCCGCTCAAGCGAGCGGATGCGCCCGACGCGACGGCCTATTTCCTGAACAGCGAAAAGGGGCGCCAAGCCTGGGAGCAGGCGCAGCGCAGCGGGCAGCCGCTCCGCGCCACCCCAGAAGCCAGCGCGCCGCTCAAGCGCGCAGGCAACAACATTTTCGTGCTATACGAGCAGAACATCGGCCTTTTGCAGCCGATCATCGCCGAAGAGCTGAAAGAAGCCGAAGCCGCCTATCCGCCCGAGTGGATCGAGGAAGCCTTCCGGGTGGCCGCGGCGAACAATGTGCGAAGCTGGCGCTATATCCAGCGCATCCTGGAGCGCTGGGCGGCCGAGGGTCGCGGCGAAGGACGAGAGGACGAGGATGACCGGAGACGGTACATCGAGGGCAAATATGCGGATCTTTACAAGCGACGCCCCGGCGAGTGAGCCGCCATGCCCCATCTGCGGGGGCACGGGCTATGTGCGCCGGGACGTCCCGGTCGGGCATCCCGACTTTGGGCGCGCCATCCCCTGTCGCTGCAAGGTCAGCGACCTGCAGGCGAAACGCATGGCCAATCTGCGCGAGCTGAGCAACCTCGGCTTGCTTTCGCGCATGACCTTCGAGACCTTCACGCCCGAGGGCTATGCCCTCAGCCCCATGCTCAGCGCCAACCTGCAGCACGCCTACAAGCGCGCGCTCGAGTTCGCCGACGAGCCCAAGGGCTGGCTGCTCTTCAAGGGAGCCTATGGATGCGGCAAGACCCACCTGGCGGCGGCCATCGCCAATCGCCTGCTGGAGCGAGGCTACGGCGTGCTCTTTGTGGTCGTGCCCGACCTGCTGGACCACCTGCGCACCACCTACCGGCCCAATAGCCCGGTCTCGTACGATGAGCGGTTCGATAGCGTGCGCACCGCCCCCGTCCTGATCCTCGACGATCTGGGCACGGAGAACCTGACCCCGTGGGCGCGCGAAAAGCTCTTCCAGATCTTTAACCACCGCTATAACGCCAAGCTGCCCACCATCATCACCACCAACCGCGAGTTGGAAGAGATCGATCAGCGCGTGCGCTCCCGCCTCATGGACCAGGAGTTCTGCCGGGTCTGCCACATCCTGGCGCACGACTATCGGGCGGGCGCGCAGGTGCAATCGGACATCAGCAGCCTGAACGCCCTTTCGGACAAGACCTTCGAGAACTTTGAGCTCCGTGAGAAAGAGCTGACCGCCAACGAAGCCGAGAACCTCCGCTACGCCGTCGCCATGGTCCAGGATTACGCCCAGTCCCCCAAGGGCTGGCTGATCATCACTGGCAGTTATGGCTGTGGCAAGACCCACCTGGCCGCCGCGGCGGCCAACTATAGGGCGGTGAGCGGCTTTCCCGCGCTGTTCATCGTCGCGCCCGACCTGCTGGATCATCTCCGCGCCACCTTTGACCCCAATAGCACCGTCTCTTACGACAAACGCTTCGACGAGATTCGCCGCGCGCCCCTGTTGATCCTCGACGACCTGGGCACGCAAAGCTCGACCGCCTGGGCGCAGGAAAAGCTCTTCCAGTTGCTCAACTATCGCTATAACGCCAAGCTGCCCACCATCATCACCATGAGCATGACCCTGGACGAGTTCGAGCAGCAAGCGCCTCGTCTCTTTGTGCGCATGCTGGACCAGCGTCTCTGCCTGCACGTGGCGATCATCGCGCCCAGCTACCACCGCGCCCGCCTGCGCGCGGAATCCTCCGCCCCCCGCCGCCCGGCCAGGAGGCGTCCCGCTGGCCCCGAGAGCCGCTAACGTTGAACGGCGCTGGAAAGAGGGCAAACGTGAACCCAGCTCGCTCAGGCGCCCGTCGCCCCCTAAAATGGCTCCTGCCCCTGGCAGCCTGCGTCGTGGTGGCCGCCCTGGCGCTTCTCTTGGTCTTTTCGGGCATCGCCTCCCCCTTCCTCTCGAGCTGGACGGGCGAGGAGGATCCCCGCGAGCAGATCAAGGGCGTGGGCGCCTGGCTGTGGTTGCGCCTGCAGCATGGCGCCCCCGAGACCGCGCCCTACACGCCCATGCCCCACACCGGCCTCAACCCCTTTGGCATCAACACCTTTTTGGAGCAAGAGGTCGAGCCGGCCAAGGTCGAGCTCTCCATGCAGATGATCTCGGCGGCGGGGTTCCGCTGGATCCGCCAAGAGTTCCCCTGGGAGGATATCGAGATCTCGGGCAAGGGCGACTATTGGGACCACAAATGGGACCAGAGCGCCTGGGCCAAATACGACCGGATCGTGGACCTGGCCGAGCGAAATGGCCTGCGGATCATCGCCCGGCTGGATAACCCGCCCGCCTGGTCCCGCGCCGCGGGCGACGAGGCCGGCACCCTGGCGCCGCCGGACCGCCTGGAGGATTTCGGCGATTACGTCCATGCCGTCGTCTCCCGCTACCGGGGACGCGTCCGCTACTACCAGATCTGGAACGAGCCCAACATCTATCCCGAATGGGGCGAGCAGCCGGTGGACGCCCGGGCCTACGTCGAACTGCTCAAGGTCGCCTACACTCGCGCCAAGGAGGCCGACCCCGACTGCGTGATCCTGAGCGCCGGGCTGGCCCAGACCGCCGAGACCGGCCCGCGCAACCTGGACGACACCATCTATTTGCAGCAGATGTACGACGCTGGCGTCCAGGGATATTTCGACATCATGGGCGTCATGGCCTATGGCCTGTGGACCGGCCCAGGCGACCAGCGCCTGAGCCAGGATCGCACCAATTTCTCCCGGCCGCAGCTTATCCGCGAGATCATGGTCCGCAATGGCGACGCGGACAAGCCCATCTGGGCCACCGAGATCGGCTGGAATGCCCTGCCCACGGACTTTGCCGGGCCCGCCAATTTCGGCCGCGTGACCCAGCCAAAACAGGCGCGCTACGCCGTGCAGGCGTACGAGCGGGCCCAGCGCGACTGGCCCTGGATGGGCGTGATGAACTTTTGGTTCTTCAAGCGGGCCACGGACCAGGAGACAAGCCAGACCTTCTACTATTTCCGCATGGTCGAGCCGGATTTCACCCCCCTGCCGGTCTATGAGGCCATGCGCGATTACGCGAACCGCGCCCCCATGGTGCCCATCGGCTACCATCAGGAGGACCACTGGGCGCTCTCCTACGGCGGCGAGTGGGTCGACCTTGACGACGCGCAGGCGGTCTTGGGCCGCTTGCGCCAGGCGCAGGGACAGGCCACCCTCGCCTTTACCTTTCGCGGCACGGACTTGGAGCTGGTCACGCGCCAGGGGCCCGAGTCGGGCAGCCTCGCGGTGCGCCTCGACGGGCGCGCGCTGCCGACGATTAGCCTGAAGGCCGCGCAGCCGCTGCACCAGCAGCGCATCACCCTGGCCCAGGGGCTGCGCGATGGCGCCCACACCGTCGAGCTCGCCTGCCTGGGCGATGGGCCGGTGGCCATCGACGGATTGATCGTGCGGCGCACCGCCCGCTACTGGCAGCGGGTCCTCGGCCAGAGCGCCGCGCTCATCGGCGCCGCCGTCGTCGGCCTCGCCGGGCTGGCCTGGCTTGGGAGACGTCGCCGGAGCGGCGCCGGCAGCCGCCATGACTGAGCATCCCTCGGCAGGCTCTCGGGCACGTTGGGCCGCCATCGGCGCCGCGGCGGCGTTGTGCCTGCTGGCCTTGGCGCTGCGCCTCTATCGCCTCGATGGGCAGAGCCTATGGAACGACGAGGGGACCAGCGTGGCCCTGGCCGGACGCAGCCTGGCCGCCATCACCCGCGACGCCTCCCACGACATCCATCCGCCCTTCTACTATTACCTCTTGCACCTGTGGGTCTCCCTCTGGGGCAACTCGGCCATAGCGGTACGCGCCCTATCGGCCCTGCTGGGCGCGCTGGTGGTCCCCGTGGTCTATGCCCTGGGGCAGCGGCTCTTCGGCCCGCGGGAAGCGGCTGCAGCCGCCCTGTGCGCCGCCCTCTCGCCGCTGGGGGTCTATTACTCCCAGGAAGTGCGGATGTACATCCTGGTCACCCTGTTGGGCGCGATGTCCTTCTGGCTCTTTGCGCGCTGGACCGACGCCATGTTCGCGCCACGCCCCCGCGCGCGCGGGCTCCTGGCCGCCGCGGCCTATGTCTTGGTCACCGTCCTGATGATGTATTCGCACTATTTCGCCTTCACCCTGGTGGTGGCGCAGAACGCGGCTTTTGTGTTGCGTTGGCTCGCTGACGCGCGCGCCCCTCGCTCGCAGATGGACGGAATGCACCCTTGGCGCGCTTGGCCTGCGCTCCGCCCCTGGATCATCGCCCAGGTGGCGGTGCTGGTCGCCTTCGCTCCCTGGCTGACGGTGGTCTGGCGGCAGCTCCGCTACTGGCCCGCCGTGAGCGAGCCCTTCGGCCTGCGCGAGCTGCTGGCGCGGGTAGCCTACGCCTTCAATGTCGGCCTCTCGCTGGAGGAGGTCCCCTGGGCCCTTGCCGGATTTGGGGTCATCCTCGCGCTCGGCTGGGCCGCCGCGGCCTGGCAGCTAACCAAGACAAGGGAGCCTAGCCAAGCCTGGAACGCCGCCGTGGCCTGGCTCTATGCCCTGATGCCGGTGGCGCTGATGTACCTGCTCTCTCGCCAGCGCCCCATGTACAACGCCAAGTTTCTGCTGCTGGCGACGCCGGGGTATGCCCTGCTCCTGGGCCGCGCCCTGGTCCAGCCCTGGCGCGGCACGGCCGGCAAGCTCCTGGCCGCCGCCTGGCTCATCGCGGGGGTGCTGTTCATCTCGGCGATCTCGGGGTGGTCGCTGCGCAACTATTACCACGATCCCCGCTATGCCCGCGACGATTACCGCGGCATCGCCCGTTATATCGAGGCGGTGGGCGCCCCCAACGACGCCATCCTGATCAACGCCCCTGGCCAGTACGAGACCTTTGTCTATTACTACCAGGGCGAGCTCCCCATCTGGCCGCTGCCCAAACAGCGCCCCATCGACACCGCGCAGACCGAGGCCGACCTCCGCGAGATGGCGCGGGGGCGCCAGCACATCTATGCCATCCTCTGGGCCACGGACGAAAGCGACCCCGCGCGCTTTATCGAAGGCTGGCTGGATCAGCAGGCCTACAAGGCCACGGATAACTGGTATGGCAACGTGCGCCTGGTGACCTATGCGCTGCCCCAATCCAGCGCGGCGGCCGCGCCGCAGCCGGTGGACGCCCAATTCGGGCCGATCACCTTGCGCGACTATGCGCTGCTGACGCCGGAGGTCCCCTCGGGCGACATCCTGCAACTGGCGCTGCGCTGGGAAACCCACTCGCCGCTGGATAGGCGCTACAAGGTCTTTATCCACGTCCTGGACGAGGCCGACCACATCGTCGGCCAGCGGGACGCCGAGCCGGGCGGGGGCGTCCGGCTGACCACCACCTGGCAGTCGGGGGAAAGCATCGCCGATAACCACGGCGTGCTCATCCTGCCCGCCACGCCGCCGGGAACCTACCGCATCGCCCTGGGGCTCTACGACATCGATAGCGGCCAGCGACTGCCCGTCCAGGCAGCGGGGCAGGCTGCGGGCGACCGCCTGATCCTGTCGCCGCTGACGGTAACCGCGCCCGCAGCGCCGCCGCCGCTCTCCGCGCTGGGCCTGCAACGCCAGCTCGACTGGCAAGCGGGGCCGCTCGCCCTGCTGGGCGATAACCTGACCCGGCTGGGACACGAGCACGAGCCGGGCCTGCCGATCCGCGCCGGCGACGTGCTGCACCTGGTCCTGTTCTGGCAGGCCCAGGGCCCCTCCCCGGATGTGGAGCTGCTCCTGGAGCTAGTGGACCGCGCCGGCCAGGTCCGCCTGGCGAGGCGCGCGCCCCCGCTAGATGGTAGGCTGCCCGTCTCCCAATGGGGCGAGGGGCAAATCATGCGCGATCCCCATCTCCTGTTTCTGCCCGGCGACCTGGCGCCGGGCGCCTACACGCTGCGCCTGGGCGTCTATGACGCCTCGGGCGGCGCCTTGCTGGCGCCCCGCGCGCTGCTCAAGGTGATAATCGAGTAGGCGGTTGCATCTCCGGCCAAGTGGAATATACTACAGGCATCTCCGGCCGCGTTGCCTCGCCCCCGGCGCGACAGCTTGCGGCCTCTCTTTTGTCGCGGGTTCACAAAAACATGGAGGAGGCAGTTTGATGGATATCGTTCGTTTCGGGATCATCGGCGTGGGCGGCATGGGCTCCGGGCACGCCCGCAACATGCCCAAGATCGAGGAGGTCCGGCTCACCGCCGTGGCCGATATCGACCCCACCGCGCTCAAGACGGCCACCGATGCTTTCGACGTGCCCGGCTTTCCCAACGCCACCGAGCTGATCAATAGCGGCCTGGTGGACGCGGTGATCGTGGCCACGCCGCACTATTTCCACCCCCCCATCGCCATCGAGGCCATGAAGGCTGGGCTGCACGTCATCAGCGAAAAGCCCATGGGCGTCCAGGTCTCCGAGGCCCAAAAGATGATCGACACGGCGAACAAAACCGGGCAGACCCTGGCCGTCATGTTCAACCAGCGCAGCACCCCGCACATCCAGGCCGCGCGCAAACTTGTCGAGCAGGGCCGTCTGGGCGAGCTCTACCGCACGCTGTTGGTGGAGGGCTGGTACCGCAGCCAGGCTTACTATGATTCCGCCACCTGGCGCGCCACCTGGAAGGGCGAGGGCGGCGGTGTGATCATGAACCAGGCGCCGCACTGGCTGGACCTCTTTACCTGGCTGGGCGGGCTGCCCTCCCGGGTGCTGGGCCGCACCATGACCCGCCAGCACCGCATCGAGGTGGAGGACGAGGTCTCGGCGCTGCTCGAGTACAAGAACGGCGCCACCGGCTACCTGCACGAGAGCGTCAACGAGGCCCCCACCAGCAGCCGCATCGAGCTCTGTGGCGAGTATGGCAAGCTGGTAGTGGAAAAGGACCGCATCCGCTTCTGGGAAGTGCCCCAGGGCGTGCGCGCCTACTCGGATTCCTCCGACCAGATGTGGGGCAGCCCCGAAGCCCGCGAGGTCGAGGTCGAGGTCGAGCAACGCGAGTCCGGCCATGCCGCCATCGTGCGCAACGTCGCCCGCCATATCATGTACGGCGAGCCGCTGCTGACCCCTGGCCATGATTGCATCAACGGCCTGCAACTAGCCGACGCCATCATGCTCTCCGCCGACCGAGGCAACCGGTGGGTGGACGTGCCCGTGAGCACCCGGGCGTTCAACGCCTTTATCGCGCGCAAGCAGGCCGAGTCCCAGGAGAAAAAGATCAGCGGCCCCGTCAAGCGCGTCACCGACCCCAGCCACACCAAGTAGCTTTCGTCCCGCCACACGCAAAAAAGCCCGGCCGCATGGCCGGGCTTTTCGTCTGTTGGCGCAAGGAGAGGGCTATACGACGCTCTCCGCCAGCTCGGCGTCGGACCGGGCGGGTTGCGTAAAGGCGAGTTGGTCGCCCTCCACCTCGATGGTGATGGTGGCGCCGGGGCGCAGGTCGCCCGCCAACAGCCGCCGCGCCAGGACGCTTTCCACCTCGCGCTGCAGGGTGCGACGCAGCGGCCGCGCGCCGAACTGCGGGTCATAGCCCTTATTGGCCAGCCACTCTCGCGCCTCGGGGGTCAGCTCGATGTCGAGACCCTGATCGGCCAGCCGGCTGCCGATCTCTTTCATCTGCAAGTCAACGATGCGTTGCACCTGCTCCCGGCTGAGCGGGCGAAAGACAATGATCTCGTCGATGCGGTTCAGGAACTCGGGGCGGAAGGTCTTTTTCAGCGTCTCATCCACGTCCAGGTCAAAGACCGACGCCTCGGGCTCCGCGCCATCCCGCGCCCGCGCCTGAAAGCCCAGGTTGGAGACGCGGCGCGCGAAATCGGTCCCCACGTTGGAGGTCATGATGATCACCGTGTTGCGAAAGTCCACCACGTGTCCCTGCCCATCGGTGAGCCGCCCATCCTCCAAGATTTGCAGCAGGGCGTTCCAGACGTCCGGGTGGGCCTTCTCGATCTCGTCAAAGAGGATCACCTGATAGGGCCGGCGGCGCACCGCCTCGGTAAGCTGGCCGCCCTCTTCATAGCCCACATAGCCAGGGGGCGCGCCAAAGAGGCGAGAGGTGGTGTGCTGCTCGCGATACTCGCTCATGTCGATGCGCAAGAGGGCATCCTCATCGTCAAAGAGGAACCAGGCCAGCGCCTTGGCCAGCTCAGTCTTGCCCACACCCGACGGCCCCAAAAAGATGAAACTGCCGATGGGGCGGCCGGGGTCTTTGAGCCCCGAGCGCGCCCGGCGGATGGCGTCCGAGACGGCATAGACCGCCTCCTCCTGGCCAATGTTCCGCTCGTGCAGCCGCTCCTCCATCTGCAGCAGCTTGGCCGACTCGCTCTCGAGCATGTTGCTCAGCGGGATGCCGGTCCAACTGGCCACGACCTCCATGATGTCGCGATCGCTGACCACCTCATCCAGGCCCTTCTCGCGCTGCCAGGTTTCCCGCGCCTGTTCGAACTCGAGCTCGAGCTGCGCCCGCTGGCTCTTATAGTTGGCGGCGCGCTCATAGTCGCGGGCCGCCCAGGCAGCCTCCTCCTCGGCGGCGAGCTTTTCCAGCTTGGTCTTCTTGGCCTTTAGCTCGCCCGGCAGGCTAAAGATGGCGATGCGCAGCTTGGCCGCCGCCTCATCCACCAAATCCACCGCCTTGTCCGGCAGCCGCCGATCCTTGATGTAGCGATCGGAGAGGCGGGCCGCCGCCACCAGGGCGTTCTGCTCGATGGTCACCTGGTGGTGGGCCTCGTAGCGATCGCGCAGCCCCTCCAGCATCTCGATGGTTTCCTCGATGGAGGGCTCGTCCACATAGATGGGCGAGAAACGGCGCTCCAGCGCGCTATCTTGCTCGATATACTTGCGGTACTCGTCCAGCGTCGTCGCGCCGATGCAGCGCAACTCGCCGCGGGCCAGCGCAGGCTTCATCATGTTGGAGGCGTCGATGGCCCCCTGGGCCCCGCCGGCGCCCACCACGGTGTGCAGCTCGTCGATAAAGAGCACGATCTCGCCCTGCGCCTTCTCGATCTCTTCCAGGGCGTTGCGCAGCCGCTCCTCGAACTCGCCCCGGAAACGCGTGCCGGCCACCATGCTGCCCAGGTTGAGCGAGACGATGTGCTTGCCCAGCAGATTCTCCGGAACGTCGTCAGATTCGATCTTGAGCGCCAGGCCCTCGACGATGGCCGTCTTGCCCACCCCCGCCTCGCCGATCAGCACCGGGTTGTTCTTGGTGCGCCGGGAAAGGACCTGCATCACGCGCAGGATCTCGGCGTCGCGGCCGATCACCGGATCCAGCCTGCCCTCCCTGGCCTCTTTGGTCAGGTCGCGGCTATACTTTTCCAGGGTCCGGTAGCGCCCCTCCGCCTGCGGGCTGGTGACGCGCTGCCCGCCGCGCAGCTCTTTCAGCGAGGCCAGCACGCGCTCGCGGGTCACGCCGAAATCGTTCAGGATGCGCGAGGCGGCGCCGTCCCGCGAACCCACGATGGCCATAAAGATATGCTCGGTGGAGACATATTCGTCCTTGAGCTTGTTGGCCTCCTCGTTGGCCAGGTCAAAGACGGCCTTGATCCGCGGCGTGATATACACCTGGCCCACCTGGCCCAGGTTGGGCATGTAGACCTTGGGCGCGGCGCGGAGCGCCTCGTCGAGACGCTCCTTCGCCAGCTCGGCGTCGCCGCCCAGCCGCTCCAGCAGTTGCGGCACCACGCCCTCGGGCTGCTCCAGCAGCGCCAGCAGCATGTGCTCGGTATCGAGCTGCATGTGCGAGTAGCGCTGCATGATCTCATAGGCCCGCGCCGCCGCTTCCTGGGCCATCTCGGTGAAACGATCGAATTTCATCATCTTGTCTGGTCTACTCCTATGACGCCGCCACAGGCTCCGGCGTCGCTATTCTCTCCAGAGTGAGGGCCTCGCCACTCGAGCCCACGCGCACCGTATCCCCCTCGCGGAAATCCCCCTGCAAGAGCCGCAGAGCCAGGGGGTCCTGCAGCTCGCGCTGGATGGTCCGCTTGAGGGGCCGCGCGCCATAGACCGGGTCGTAGCCCTTCTCCGCCAGGTAACGCTTGGCCTCCTCGGTGACCTGGATGTCGATCTCGCGCTCCGCCAGCGCCTTGCGCAGGCGCGCGATCTGGATATCCACGATCCGCACCAGGTGCTCCATGGTCAGCGAGCTAAAGATCAGTATCTCGTCGATCCGGTTCAGGAACTCGGGACGGAAATGGTTATCCATCTCGGCCAGGACGCGGTTGCGCATGGCGTTGTCATCCCTGCCGCCCAGCTCCTTGATCCACTGGCTGCCCACATTGGAGGTCATGATCACCACGGTGTTCTTGAAATCCACCACGCGACCATGGCCATCGGTGAGCCGCCCATCGTCCAGCAGTTGCAGCAAGGTGTTGAACACCTCGGGGTGCGCCTTTTCGATCTCGTCAAAGAGCACCACCGCATAGGGCCGCCGGTGGATGGCCTCGGTAAGCTGGCCGCCCTCCTCATAGCCCACATAGCCGGGCGGCGCGCCGATCAGCCGGGCCACCGTGTGGCGCTCCTGATACTCGCTCATGTCGATGCGCACCATGGCGTTCTCATCGTCAAAGAGGAACTCGGCCAGCGCCTTGGCGAGCTCGGTCTTGCCCACGCCGGTCGGCCCCAAAAAGATGAAGGAGCCCAGCGGCCGGTGGGGGTCTTGCAGCCCCGCCCGCGCGCGACGCACGGCGTTGGAGACCTTGCTGATGGCCTCCTCCTGGCCCACCACGCGCAGGCGCAGCCGCTCCTCCATCTTGAGCAGCTTTTCCACCTCGCCCTCGGTCAGCCGCGAGACGGGGATGTTGGTCCAACTGGCCACCACCTCGGCGATGTCCTCCTCGGTGACCTCCAGGTTGAGCATCCGCTTGTCTTTCTGCGCCTCTTTGAGCTGCGCCTCCAGGTCGGACATTTGCTGGTTCAACTCGCGCGTCCGGCCGTATTGCAGCTCGGCGGCGCGGGCATAGTCCTGCGCCCGCTGCGCCCGGTCCACCTGGACTTGCAGTTGCTCCATCTCTTTCTGGATCTCGCCGATCTTGGAGATGATTTCCTTTTCCCGCTGCCAGTGCGCGGTCAGCCCGGCCTGCTCCTCTTTCAGGTCAGCCAGTTCCTTTTCCAGCCGCCCCAGGCGTTCCTTGGAAGCGCTATCCTTTTCCTTACGCAGCGCCTCGCGCTCGATCTCGAGCTGCGCGACGCGTCGCTTTAGCTCGTCCAGCTCCACGGGCAGGCTATCGATCTCCATGCGCAGCCGCGAAGCGGACTCGTCGATGAGGTCGATGGCCTTATCGGGCAGAAAGCGATCGGTGATATAGCGGCTGGAGAGCACCGCCGCCGCCACCAGCGCCGAGTCCTGGATATTGACGCCATGGTGCGTCTCGTAGCGCTCCTTCAGGCCGCGCAGGATGCTGATGGTCTCCTCCACCGTCGGCTCGTCCACCAACACCGGCTGGAAGCGCCGCTCCAGCGCCGCGTCCTTTTCGATATGCTTCCGGTATTCATCGAGCGTGGTGGCGCCCACGCAGTGCAACTCGCCCCGCGCCAGCAAGGGCTTGAGCATGTTGCTGGCATCCATCGCGCCCTCGGCGGCGCCCGCGCCCACCACGGTATGCAGCTCGTCGATAAAGAGGATGACCTTCCCCTCGGACGCGGTGACCTCTTTCAGCACCGCCTTCAGGCGCTCCTCGAACTCGCCACGGTATTTGGCCCCGGCGATCAGCGCCCCCAGGTCCAACGCCACCAGGCTCTTGTTCTTCAAGTTCTCCGGCACGTCGCCATCGATGATGCGCTGCGCCAGCCCCTCGGCGATGGCTGTCTTGCCCACGCCCGCCTCGCCCACCAGCACCGGGTTGTTCTTGGTGCGGCGAGAGAGCACCTGCACCACGCGGCGAATCTCGCTATCCCGCCCGATCACGGGGTCCAGCTTGCCCTGCCGCGCCATCTCGGTCAGGTCGCGGCCATACTTGGTCAAGGACTGGTACTTGTCCTCCGGGTTCTGGTCGGTGACGCGCTGCGAGCCGCGGATATGGGTCAACGCGGCCAGGATGCGGTCGCGGGTGACGCCCAGGTTTTCCAGCAGGCGGCTGGCGCTGCTGCCGCGCGCCTCCAGGATGGCGATCAGCAGGTGCTCGGTCGAGACGTATTCGTCGCCCAGTTTTTTGGCCTCATCCTCGGCGGCGTTGAACACCTGCCCCGCCTGCGGCGACATATAGACTTGGGTCAGGCCCTGGACGCGCGGCAGCCGGTTCATCTCGGCCAGCACCTGTTGCTGCAGCGTCTCGGGGGCCAGGCCCATGCCGCGCACCACCTCGGGCGCCACGCCCTCGGGCTGCGCGAGCAGGGCAGACAGCAAATGCAAAGGCTCCAATTGATTATGATTGCGATCTTGGGCCAGCTCTTGCGCCGCTTGCACGGCCTGCTGGGCCTTTTCGGTCAGTTTGTTGATGTTCATCGTTACGTACCTCGTCAACTCGGATTCGCGACCATCAGCTAGGCTCCCAGGGGCGTGGTCGCCGTGCCCCTGGGAGCCGCCAGGCTAGTACCGCAAGAGCGCGCCGATGTGGCCGCTCTCCGCCAGCTTGTCATTGCCCGCCACCACGCGAACCTTGCCTCCGGAATCGAGCACCTTTTGCGTCACCAAGTCCACGGCATTGCCCACCGGGCGCATGCTGTGGCCGCAAAAGAGGCACTTTTGCCCCTGCGTCGGGGCCACATAGCCGCAGTTCTCGCAAAGCGCGCCGGGGGCCTCATAGCCCTGCTCCACCACCAGGACGCGCACGCGCCCCTCGCGGGTCGCATAGGCGGTGTCGGCCAGCCCCATCACGGCAGCCTCGCCCTTCGCCGCGGCGGTCACGGCCTGGAGCACCAGAGCGTCTTCTTTTTTGTGCTTGTCCTCCAGCGCCAACTCCAGGGTCTTGGATAGAACCTCAGCGCTGGTGGACTGCATATCGGCCGGAACGCTGCCGATGATCGCCTTTTGCAGGTGCGTGGGCAGCAGCGGCTGGAACTGCGCCAGGGTTTCATCGGCCCCGGCCAAGATCAGCGTCGCGCAAGTATGCTCCTTGCACAGATCCGTGGCCGCCTCGGCCACCGCCTTCAGGTTTTGCATGATCTGCTTATCCACACGGCGCTGATAGGTCGCCTGGGACCAGCCCCCCTGTTTGTGGCGCTTGATCGCCTCGCCCAAGGACTCGCTCTCCTCGATGATCTCACCCAATTCGACCCGAAACAGCCGCGCGCCCTCCTGATCCACCAGGATGACGCCATAGGGCTCGTATTCGTCCAGCAAATCCGTCAGAGGCTTCAGATAGGGCCGCTCCGCCGCGAACACCAGCGTCGGCACGGGAACCTCGATCGGCCACGCTTGCCAGAGGTCACACTTGTGGCAGCTAAAGGCCACCAGCCCTTTGGCCTGCCAGTCGTACTCATAATCGAGAAATCGCTCGATCCGGCTGACGTCCTGGGCCAGGCTCTTGTCGGCCACCTGCTGCAGCTTGTCGCGGAGCACCAGCCGGCACCGCTCCTTGGCCTGCCGGCTCAGGTCCGTGTCCAGATAGACGCTCAACACCAGATTCTCGCTCTGCTGGAAATCCACCAACGCCTGTAGGTCTTGTCGACTGATCATCTCTGTCTCCTTTGTGCGTGCTCGCGGCTTTCCTTGCCGCTCCTCTATCGCCCCTGAGAGCCTAGACCCCAGCACCACAACCGGACTAGATCGACACGCTCACGACTCGGCTGGGCCAGAACCAGCCCGCCGGCGCAGATCGCCCAATTCGCGTTCGAACTGCGCTTGGCTTCTCGAGATTTCGTCCTGCAATTCATCGATACGATCCAAAAGGTTCAGGATCACCTCGACGCCCGCCAGGTTCACCCCCAGCTCGACCGTCAGTCGATTGATCTTGTGCAGGCGATCCACATCGCGCTGGGAGTACAGCCTAACATTGCCATCGGAGCGCTTGGGGCCAACCAGCCCCAGGCGCTCATAGTTCCGCAACGTCTGCGGGTGCAAGTCCAGCATCTTGGCCACCACGCTGATATAGTACAAAGGCTCTTCATAAGCAGCGCTGCTATCCACGATCCTACCCCTCCACAGGTCGCTAGGAGCTTGGCGGCACATCCGCCAGCTGCACCTCGACCTCGAGCGTGTTTCCATCCCGCACGACGGTGACCTTGACCGTATCTCCGACCCTTTTCTGGGTCTCCAGGTAACGATTGAGGTCATCCATGGTCAGGATCTTGATCCCATCGATGCCGATGACGATATCCCCACCCACAGGAACCCTCCGCCGGTAGATGATCACCTCTCGGCTGGGGCCCCGCAACCCTGCCTGATAAGCTGGGCTGGTGCGATCCAGGCTCAGGATGAGCACCCCATAGTCCACCGGCAGCTCCAGTAGCTCGGCAAGCCCCGGCGTCACCGTCGCGCCATCAAAGCCCAGCCACGGGTGGGCATAGTGCCCGGTCTCGATCAGCGCCGGCACGACGCGCCTGACCGTGTCCACCGAAACGGCAAAGCCGATGCCGATGGACGCGCCGGTCACGTTAGGGATCGCCGTATTGACGCCAATGACCCGCCCGCGCGAGTCCAACAGCGGCCCGCCCGAGTTGCCCGGGTTGATCGCCGCATCGGTCTGGATCATGTCGTACAAGGCGCGCTCGCCCTCCTCGCCGGCCAGCTCGCGCCCCAGCGCGCTAATCACGCCCACGCTGACGCTCTGCTCCAAGGTCAGCGGGTTGCCGATGGCGATGGCCCGCTGCCCCACCCGCAGCGTCGCCGACTCGCCCAACTCGACGGGGCGCAGCTTGTCCGGCGGCAGATCGACCTTGAGCACGGCCAGGTCGCTATAGGGATCGGTCCCGATGACCTCGGCCAGCACCGTCGTCCCGTCGGCCAGCTTGACCTCGACGCTATCCGCATCCTCGATGACGTGGTTGTTGGTCACGATATGCCCGGCCGTGTCCAGGATGAACCCGGACCCGCTGCCGGACTCGGTTTGCTGGCCCCAGAAGCGGTCATAATAGTAGAACTCGCTGGTCACAAAGACCACCGAAGGCCCCACCCGCTCGTACACCGCGATGACCAGCTCCTCCTCGATATCTCGCGCGGAAGCGAGCGGCGCCACAGAGGCGGGATCGGGCGTGGCCGTAACCACCACGATCCGCTCCACCACGATCGGCGTCGGCGTTGGCTGGGCGCTGGCCGCATCCGGCGTTGCCGTAACGGGGAAGGCCAGGTCCACTTGCTCCGTCACCGCTCGGGTCGGCGCAGGCTCCGTGGCCGTGACCACCACCACCTGAGGGGTAGCCCCATCCAGCAGCGACTGGGCCAGATCGGCCCACTCGGCCAGGCCGCAGCCCGAGACCAGAAGCATCGTCAACCATGCTGCCAAGAGAGCCGCCATTCCACGCCTTGCCGTCATCTTGCCCTACCTTTGGTATCAGGCGCGCAGCTGCGCCAGATCCTGAAATAGCTCTTTTTCCTTGCCGCTCAAGTTGCTGGGCAGCGTCACCTCCACCGTCGCCAGCAGGTCGCCGCGCTCATCGGGCGACTTGAGGCGAGGCATCCCCTGCCCCTTCAGCCGGAAGACGCGGCCATTCTGCGTCTCCGGGGGAACCTTGAGCATGATATTACCCGTCAGGGTCGGCACGCGCACTTCTCCGCCCAGGACTGCGGTATACAGGTCCACGGGGACCGAGGTCCGCAGGTCGTCGCCCTCCCGCTGAAAGCGCGGATGGGGCTGAACCTGCACGCGCAGGTAGAGGTCGCCCTTGGGCCCCCGGCCCATGCCTTCCGCGCCCTCGCCGGCCATGCGAATGCGCGACCCGGTGTCAACTCCCGCGGGAATCTTGACCTCCAGGCGGCGCCCATCGGCCTGCAGCAGGCGGGTCGTGCCGCGCATCGCTTCTTCCAGCGTGATCTCGACCACCTGCTCGAAATCCTGGCCCCGTGCGGGCTGCGCCTGGGCCTGCCAGTTGCCGCCGCGCCCGGCCGCGCCGCCAAAGAGCGCCTCGAAAAAGTCGGAAAAGCCGCCGTTGCCGCGGCCCCGGCCGCCCAAGCCGCCCAGGATATCGTTGATATCCACATACTCGGTGTGAACGCGCTGGCCGCCAGGCTGCGCCCGGCCTGCCCATTGGCTCCAATCAAAGCCGCCAGGATCCCCGCCCGCGCGTTGATACTGCTGCCAGGAGCTGCCGAACTCGTCGTATTTCTTGCGCTTTGCCGAGTCGGCCAGCACCTCGTACGCCTCATTGATCTCTTTGAAGCGCTCTTCGGCCGCCTTATCGCCTGGGTTGACGTCGGGATGGTACTTGCGCGCCAGGCTGCGGTAGGCTTTTTTGATGTCTTTTTCCGGCGCGTTGCGGTCGACGCCCAGGATTTTATAATAGTCCTTATAGTCCATACTCGGCATATCCCATCGCAAAGGTTACTTGGACCCTGGCCCCAAGCGCTGTCAGAGGCGAGCAGTGCGCCGCCAGCATGGCCCTATTATAGACGCCTCACCTCGGATTGTCAATAGACTTTATAAGAAAGGGCTCAATATTCTTATAAAACTCTAATAGAAAGACCTTGACACCGCCCAGCGGATATGATATATTGGAACTGCCTGATCCGAGTACAAACGCATGATGGGAGGTGCAACGATGCGTAGCATGGTACGGTGGGAACCCTTCAACGACTTGATCTCTCTGCGAGACGCGATGGATCGCCTCTTTGAGGAGAGCTTTGTTCGCCCCTACCGCTCCGCAGAGCCCGCTGACACCAACCCCTTGGCGGTGGACATGTTCGAGACCGACGAGGCGGTGGTGATCAAGGCCGCGGTTCCGGGCGTGAACCCCCAGGACATCGAGATCACAGTGCAGGGCGACACGCTGAACATCAAGGGCGAGAGCAAAGGCGAAGAGAAAGTGGAACGCGAGAACTATTACTATCGCGAGGTACGGTACGGCTCCTTTAGCCGCGCGCTGTCTCTGCCCGCTGGCGTGAACACGGACAAGGCCGAGGCCTCCTTTGAGAATGGCGTCCTGACCCTCACCCTGCCCAAGGCGGAAGAGATCAAGCCCAAGAGCATCAAAGTCGTCAAGAAATAGGCTCTTGACCAAGGAGGCCGCCGACTCGGATCGGCGGCCTCCTTTTTTTGTTGCCGCAAAAAGAACAGGCCCCCTGAATCCAGGGGGCCTGCGTGCGAAACGGTCTCGCGCTCGGACTAGTACTCCGGCATGGGAGCGGGGGCGGCCTTTTCCTTCTCCGGGACGTCGGTGATGAGCGCCTCGGTGGTGAGGATCATGGCGGCGATAGAGGCGGCGTTCTCCACGGCGGAGCGCACAACCTTGGCCGGGTCCATGATGCCCTTGTCGAACATGTCGCCGTAATCCTGGGCCAGCACATCGTAGGCGATGGTGTTCTTGCCCTCGGACACGTGCAGGCGGCGGACGGTCTCGATAACCACGGCGCCGTCCTGGCCCGCGTTCTCGGCGATCTTGCGCATCGGGGCCTGCAGCGCGCGGCGCATGATGGCGATGCCGGTCGTTTCGTCCTCATAGTCGCCAACCATGTCGTCCAGCGCCGAGATGGCGTTGATCAGCGCCACGCCGCCGCCAGGAACCATGCCCTCTTCGACGGCCGCGCGGGTCGCGGACAGAGCATCCTCGACGCGATGCTTCTTTTCCTTCAGCTCGGTCTCGGTGGCCGCGCCGACGCGAATAACAGCCACGCCACTCGCCAACTTGGCCATGCGCTCCTGCAGCTTCTCACGGTCATAGTCGGAGGTCGTGGTCTCGATCTGGGCCTTGATCTGATCAATGCGGCCCTTAATACCCTTCTCGGAGCCCTTGCCCTCGATGACGGTGGTCTCGTCCTTGTTGGCCACGACACGGCCGGCGCGACCCAGGTCATTGATGGTCACGGTATCCAGTTTGCGGCCGATCTCGTCGCTGATGACGGTGCCGCCGGTGAGGATCGCGATATCTTCCAGCATGGCCTTGCGGCGATCGCCGAAACCGGGCGCCTTGATCGCGAGGCAGTTCAGCATGCCACGCAGCTTGTTCAGCACCAGGGTCGCCAGGGCTTCGCCCTCAACGTCCTCGGCGATGACGACCAACTCGCGGCGGCCGATCTGGACCAACTTTTCCAGAATGGGGACGATATCGGAGACGGCCGAGATCTTTTTGTCGGTGATCAGCAGATAGGGATCCTCAAGGTTGGATTCCATGGTCTCGGGGTCGGTGACAAAGTAGGGCGAGATGTAGCCACGGTCCATCTGCATGCCGTCCACATACTCGGTCTCGAAAGCCAGACCCTTGGACTCTTCGACGGTAATGACGCCGTCCTTGCCCACTTTTTCCATGACGTCGGCAATGATGTTGCCGATCTCGACGTCCGCGGCCGAGTTGGCGGCGATGTGCGAGATGTCGTTCTTGGTCTTGACTTCGCGAGCCTGGCTCTTGATCGCCTCAACCACGGCGCTGCTGGCCTTCTCGATGCCGCGCTTGAGGAGCATGGGGTTGGCGCCGGCGGCGACGTTCTTCAGGCCCTCGACCACCAGGCTGTGGGCCAAAACGGTAGCGGTGGTCGTGCCATCGCCAGCGATATCGTTGGTCTTGGTGGCCGCTTCCTTCAGAAGCTGAGCGCCCATGTTCTCATACGGATCGGCCAGCTCGATCTCCTTGGCCACGGTGACGCCGTCGTGGGTCACGGTGGGGGCGCCGAATTTCTTGTCCAGGGCAACGTTGCGGCCCTTGGGGCCCAGGGTGGTGCTGACCGCGGTGGCCATGATATCGATACCGTTCTTCAGGGAGCGACGCGCTTCCTCAGAGAACCTCAACTGCTTAGCCATGTTACTGTATCCTCCTTAGAATATCAGAAAGTGAGATTGCAAGCGGGCTCGTCAGGGTTAGCCGACGATCGCGAGGATGTCCTTTTCAGTGGAGATGAGATAAGTCTTGTCGCCCACCTTGTACTCGGTGCCAGCATACTTGGCGTAGACGACCTTGTCGCCGACCTTGACTTCCATCGGGGCGCGGGTGCCATTATCCAACAGCTTGCCCGGGCCAGCCGCCACCACGATACCTTCCTGGGGCTTTTCCTTGGCGGTCTCGGGGACATAGATACCAATCGCGGTCTTTTCCTCTTTGTCGACGGGCTCGATCACGACGCGATCAGCCAATGGCTTGAGATTGACGGACATCTCGGTCTACCTCCTTGTGGTTTCTTCTCTTTTTTGTGTTAGCACTCTTTTGGACTGAGTGCTAATCCGCCGGTAATTATACTCATTTACGCCCCGTTGTCAAGTCCCATTTTAGCACTCTCGGGGGTGAGTTTGCTAAATCCCGCGCGCCGCCGCCGAACTCGGGATCTCGGGCCATTTGACTCTGCGTGGATATGGTGCTAGAATAGCCCCATCTCGATGCGGAGCGCTCGGAGAGACCCGATCCCAGCAGATTGGTCATTCTCGTGAGCGCTTTTTGTTACGGAGGATTTTGGTGGGCAAGCAGCAGGTCCGATCGCTTATGGACAGCCGCGCGTGGAGCACGCACAGCGTGCACGCGTTGTGCATGCTGCTCATCGCTGCCCATGAAGGTAAGAAGCCCGGGCCCTAGCGCCTGGGCAGGTTGGCCTGATATAGACACGAACCGAGAGCCAGCTCCCCAGATCGCTTCGCGCGTCTGATAGCACTGGCTCTTTTTGTTTTCCCGGATATGTTGCCCTTTCCCGAGGATAGACGGAGGCCCCGAGATGAGCTTGGACAACTATAGCATAATCGAGTCGACCCTGCGCGAAGGCGAGCAGTTCGTCGGCGCCAATTTCACCACCGCCGAAAAGATTCGCATCGCCGAAAAACTGGACGAGTTCGGCGTGGAGTATATCGAGGTAACCTCGCCAGTCGCCTCGCCAAAAAGCTTTGAGGACGCCAAGACCCTGGCCAAGCTGGGGTTGAAGGCCAAGCTGGTCACCCACACCCGCTGCGCGCTGGAGGACGCCAAGATCGCCATCGATACCGGCGTGAATGGGCTAGACCTCCTGTTCGGCACCTCGTCGTTTCTGCGGCAATTCAGCCACGGCAAGGACATCCCAGCCATCGTGGATACCGCCGTGGAGGTCATCGCTTACGTCAAGTCGCAGGGGCTGGAGGTCCGCTTTAGCAGCGAGGACTCGTTTCGCAGCACGCTCAAAGACCTCTTTCGCGTCTACCTGGCCGTGGACGAGATCGGCGTGGACCGCGTGGGCATCGCCGACACCGTGGGCGTGGCCACCCCACGCCAGGTCTACGAGCTGGTGAGCACGCTGCGCCGCCTGGTCAAGGCCGATATCGAGTTCCACGGCCACAACGACTCGGGCTGCGCCATCGCCAATAGCTTTTCGGCCTTGGAGGCAGGGGCCACCCACGTGGATACCAGCATCATGGGCATCGGCGAGCGCAACGGCATCACCCCGCTAGGTGGGCTGGTGGCGCGCCTCTACGCCACCAACCGGGACAGCGTGCGCAAATACAACCTGCCTGTGCTGCGCGAGCTGGACAACATGGTCGCCGAGATCGTGGGCATCGGCATTCCCTTTAACAATTTCATCACCGGCGCCACCGCCTTCACCCACAAGGCCGGCATCCACGCCAAGGCACTGCTGAACAACCCCGAGACCTACGAGATCTTGAACCCGCACGATTTCGGCCTCACCCGCTATATCTCCATTGCGCACCGGCTGACGGGCTGGAACGCCGTCCGCGACCGCGCGCAACAATTGGGGTTACAACTGAGCGATAACGAGATCAAAGAGGCCACGCAGCATATCAAGGCCGTGGCCGACGAAAAGCCGCTGACTCTGGATGATGTGGACGATATCTTGCGCCGGTGGCTCGATGGCACCCTACACACGGAGGAGACGACAGATGCCGCACACGTTAGCTGAGCTGATCATCGGACACGCCGCCGGCCGCGAGGTCCAGGCGGGCGACTTGGTGGTGGTCAAGGTGGATCGGGCCATGGGCGTCGATTCGCTGACCCCCTCGATCATCGACGTGATGCAAAAAGAGCTGGGCGTGGAGCGCGTCCATGACACGGATCGGGTGGCCGTCTTTGTGGACCACGTGGCCCCCGCCTCCAGCGTCGCCACCGCCGATAACCAGGCCCGCATCCGCAAGTTCGTCGCTGAGCAAGAACTCTGCCACTTTTTCGACGTCGGGCGCGGCGTCTGCCACCAGGTGATGGTGGAAGAGGGGCTGGTCAAGCCCGGCCAGATCGCCCTCGGCTCCGATTCCCACTCTAACAGCTATGGCGCCATCGGCGCGCTGGGCACCGGCATGGGCTCCAGCGACATCGCCCTGGCCTGGGCCAGCGGCCACACCTGGCTACGCGTCCCCGAGACCATCGTGATCGAGGTCAGCGGGCAATTCCAGGGGCGCGCCTCCGCCAAGGACCTCGCCCTGGCCGTGGAAAAGCTCCTGGGCGCCGACGGCGCCGCCTATCGCAGCGTGGAATACCACGGCGTGGACAGCTTTAGCTTGGCCTCGCGGCAGTGCCTCGCCTGCATGTCCACCGAGCTGGGCGCCAAGGCCGGGATCATCCCGCCCTCCGGCGAGGTGGCCGCCCGGTTCCCCGTCCCCGGATGGCTGCGGGTGGAGCCAGGGGCGCGCTATGAGCGCGTGGAGCGCGTGGACCTGAGCGGCCTGCCGCCCAAGGTGGCGATGCCCCATGAGCCGGACAACGTGACCGACGTGGCCCTCTTGGACCGCACCCCGGTGGACGTGGTCTTTCTCGGCACCTGCACCAACGGCCGCGTGGAGGATATCCACATCGCCGCCTCGATCCTGGGCGGGAAGAAAGTGGCCGCAGGCGTGCGCATGATCGTCGTCCCCGCCTCCAGCGAGGTGCTCACCGACACCATGAAGGACGGCAGCCTGCTGGCGCTGATGGAAGCCGGAGCGACCGTGGGCACCCCCGGCTGCGGCCCCTGCATCGGGCGGCACATGGGCGTCCTGGCGGCGGGCGAGGTCTGCCTCTCCACCGGCAACCGCAACTTTCGCGGGCGCATGGGCTCGCCGGAAGCGTTCATCTATGTGGCCTCCCCCGCCACCGCGGCGGCCACGGCCCTCACCGGCATCATCACCGATCCGAACACGATATAGGAGCGCATAAATGGCAAGGGTTTGGGTTTTTGGCGAGAATGTCGATACGGACCAGATCGTGCCCGGACGGTACGCTCCCTATATGACCTCGGAGGCCGAGCTGGGCAAGTACCCCTTCATCGAGCACCGTCCCGAGTTTGCCAAGCAGGTCAAACCGGGCGATATCATCGTGGCGGGCAAGAACTTTGGCTGCGGCTCCTCCCGCGAGTATGCCCCCAAGGCGCTCAAGGTGGTGGGCGTGGGCGCCATCATCGCGCCGAGCTTTGCGCGCATCTTTTTCCGCAACGCCCTCTCGCTGGGGTTGCCCCTCTTCCAGGCGGACCTGACCTCCGCGCTGCAAGATGGCGAGATCGTCGAGCTGCGCCTGGACGATTACCAGATCGTGACGCCCCATGGCGCCTACAGCCTGCCCAAGCCGCCGGATTTCGTCCGCGAGATTTGGGCCGAGGGCAACTTGGTGCAATACTACCGGCGGCACGGTCGGTTCCCCGGCCAGGAGCGCGCCTGATGGCCCCGCGCATCGGCGTCCTGCCCGGCGACGGCATCGGCCGCGAGGTGACCCCCTGGGCCGTGAAAGCCCTGCAAGCCACCGGCCTGGATTGGGAGTTCGTGCAAGCCGAGGTGGGCTGGGAGTGCTTCCAGCGGCAGGGCACGGCGCTGCCCGAGGCCACCGTGGAGCTGCTGGGAACCTGCGCCGCGGCGCTGTTCGGCGCGGTCTCGTCGCCCTCGCACAAGGTGCCGGGCTACCGCAGCCCCATCGTCGCCATGCGGCGGCAGTTCAACCTGTACGCCAACCTACGCCCCGTGGTCTCGGCGCCCATCGCTAGCTCGCGGCCAGGCATCGATCTGCTCCTCGTGCGCGAAAACACCGAGGGGCTCTATGTGCAGCGCGAGCGCAGCGATGGCGAGACCGCCATCGCCGAGCGGGTCATCACCCGCGCCGCCTCGGAGCGCATCGGGCGGCTGGCCTGCCAGCTCGCCGCCGGGCGCCGCCAGCACCTGACCATCGTGCACAAGGCCAACATCCTGCCCGAGACCTGCGGGCTCTTTCGCGACGCGGTGCGGCGCGAGGCCGCCGATTTCCCCGGCCTCGCCATCGACGAGGTGCTGGTGGACACCATGGCGCTGCGCCTGATCCGCGACCCGGAGAGCTTTGATGTGGTGGTGACCACCAACCTCTTTGGCGACATCCTCACCGATGAGGCGGCCATGCTGGTGGGCGGGCTCGGGCTGGCCCCCGCGGGCAACATCGGCGACCGGATCGCCATTTTCGAGCCGGTGCACGGCTCCGCCCCCGACATCGCGGGCCAGGGCATCGCCAACCCC